>OGEP01000737.1_pt1 | contig 44131 bp, 37 predicted proteins | sample 1570721 | NCBI WGS metagenome assembly OGEP01 (sample SAMEA2582131, study PRJEB24529) | metagenome | biome: Human gut stool | place: China | collected 2011 | reverse complement strand
AAATGTAATTCAGAATACACTTATGAAGATGGAAGCCTTTTAGTTTGTCCAGAATGTGGATACGAATGGAATCCAGAAACAACTGTTGATGAGAGTGTGATAAAAGACGTAAATGGAAACGTATTAAACGACGGAGATTCAGTTACAGTTGTTAAGGATCTAAAAGTTAAAGGAAGTTCTTCTTCTATAAAAATAGGAACTAAAGTTAAAAATATAAGACTAGTTCCAGATGCTGCGGATGGACACGATATAGAGTGTAAAATAGATGGATTCGGAGCTATGAAATTAAAATCAAGTGTTGTAAAAAAAGCATAAAAATGTAAATATGAATTAATAAAAGTCAAGGTGTGATTTGAATAATATTATAAAATGATATTATAAGATTAATGCCTTGATTTTTTTATATTTAATTACTTCACTTGTCTAGTTTTTTATAATAATACAGATATATTTTGGAGGAAACTATGAGTAAAAAAAGTACAAAAGATGTATTAACATCACCATTTTTAATAACAGTATATGCAATAATCTTGATGATTGTATTTCTATTTTTTAAATTCAAGACAAATGAAGGAATAATAGTTAATTCTTTTGAGGAAAAAAATAAATCTTCTTGGAGTTGTAGTTATGATTTTTTCAGAGGAGAGAAAAAATCTAATATGAAAGGAAAAGGAGATGATTTATTTATTAATGTAATGTCAGAATCAGGAGAAATGAATATAAAAGTAGAGGATAAGAATGGAAAAATATTATTTGATCAAACTGTATCAAATTTAGATGATAACGGAGAATCAATAGATGCTTTTAATATAAAAGTTCCACAAGAAGTAAAAGTTAGTATAAAAGCTAAAAATCACAAGGGAGATTTTAAAATAAATTATAGAGATTTAGAAGATTTTTCTAAAGAAAGTAAAGAAGTAATATTTTTATATGGAGAAGCTCACGATTATAAAGGAATAAAAAAGGCAGAAGTAGATCTGTGGGGAAAATACTATAAAGAATATGGTATAAGAAACTTATTTATAGAAGATTCATATATAGATGCTCAATTTTTAAATATGTGGATGAAGTCAGACGATGATAAGATTTTAAATCAGCTATATGATGATTGTGATGGAACATTGGCTCATACAGAAGAAAATTTAAACTTCTTCAAAGAAATAAAGAAAAAATATCCAGAAACAGTATTTTATGGTACAGATGTATGTCATACATACAAAACAGGCGGAAAAAGATATTTAAAATATCTTGAGGAAAATGGAAAAGTTGGAACAGATGATTATAATAGATCTGTGGAATCTATAGAACAAGGAAAGAATTATTACGCAGATGAGGAAACAGGGAATAAGTATAGAGAAAATATAATGGTGAAAAATTTTGTAGATGAGTATGAAAAATTAGAAGATAAAAGAATTGTAGGAATATACGGGACTTCTCATGTATTACCATATTCAAATGATTATTTTAATGAGATACCATGTATGGCAAATCAGTTAAATAAAAAATATCCAAAGATATTAAATATAGAAGATGCTTGTACTTTAGAAAGATATCCAAAATATAAAGATAGCGAATACAGATATTATAAATAAGACAAAATCAATTTAAATGTAAAAATAATTTACATTTAGCAATATATCTGCTCTAAAAATGGACAAGCAGATAAAAATCTATAAAAATTCAACTTAATAAAATTAAGTGTTAAAGATTAAATAAGAACGAATAAAAATATTGAAAAATACAGTCTAATATACTTTTAGACTGTATTTTTATTTTTTTAGAAAATTCCATTTATTCAATTCTAATTCTTTATAATTTCAAAAATAGTTACAAATCTGTTTTTGTTAGTTAAGATTACTATTGCAACAAAAGGGTATATGTGTATAATAGAGAGATTGTAAGGGAAAATTGCAGTTATCTCTAAATAAAAATGAAATCCCGGGAGTAGAAAATTTAATAGCTTTAAAAGTTAGAACGATTTAAAACTATTCGATGAGGTGGTAGAGATATGAGAAAAAATAAAAACAAATTAGTGGCAGTTATTATGGCATTTGGAATGACTATTGTGCCTATAACTCAAGTAAATGCAATGGAAATAGGCAATATAGATGAAATAGTAGAAAGCAAAACGGATACTTCAGATTTTGGTGATGATTACGAGGAAAGCTCATCATTTGAAATAAGGAGTGAATCAGATTTTAGAAAATTTGCTAAGATGGTAAATTCTGGAAAAGATTTTGCTGGCAAAAAAGTAGTTATACCTAAAGAAATAGAAAAAATAGAACTTTCTGGAGAATGGAGTCCAATAGGAAAGGCTAGAATAGATATACATAATGGAAAAAATTCTTCTGAAAGCGAAAGAAGTTTTAAAGGGGAATTTGATGGAAATGAATGCGAAATTTCTGGATTAAGACTAAAAAATATATATGCTGATTCAAATACTTTAGGTTTATTTGGAGCGATAAGAAATGCAAAAGTTGAGAATTTAGTATTTACAGATGTAAATATAGATATAAAAGATTTAGCTAAGAGTTCACAAAACCTACAGACTATTACAGGAACAGCAGTAGGTGTGTCACTTGGAGAAAGTGATGTACATGATGTAACTGTAAAAAGTGGAAATATTTCAATCGGAAGTGGAGCAGCAATTGTAGGTATGGCGGTTAATTCAGGAAATATTTACAACAACATAAATGAAGTAGATGTCAATACAAATCAAAATGAAGCGATATTAGGTGGAATAGTTGGAAAAGCATACTATATAGATTCTAATATTATAGATATAAATAACAATATAAACAATGCAAATATAGGCTCTTATGGAATTACTAAGGAAAATGAAAAAGCAAGTGTAACAGGTGGGATAGTAGGATTTTCATCAGCTAATGTTTTTGAAAATGAAAATATAGCTCCAGAAAATGTAAAAGAGTCAAACTCAGTTATATCTGGTGGAATAGTAGGAATACAGACAACATACGGAGATGTATTTTTGAATAAAAATAGTACTACTGTAACAGCAGATAGATTTGCAGGTGGAATAATTGGATTGATAAGCTACAACAACCATGGCGATGAACGGAAAATAGGTAAAATATCAGTAAAAGAGAATAAAAATAACTCAGATGTAATATCTAACCATGATAGAGGAGTAGTAGGTGGGATAGTTGGTCAAATCTACAATACAGCTGATGTTTCTGCCAATACCAACACAGCGAGCAAAATAAGTGGTGGTGAAAAAGGGTATTCAGCTGGAATAGTTGGAAATATGATATTTGCCGATAACTACTTATTCTCAAATGATGATGAATTGAATATATATGTTCACGAAAATATAAGTACTACAGAGATTTCAAATTTAATTGGAAATAAAAATCGTATAAATCTATATGCTAATGGAGAAAATATAGAAAGACATTTTATTTCAGAAAATAATTCAAATGAAATAAAATTAGTACAGAACGAGGCTCAAGATAAAAAATCAAATGATATGGAAATAGATGAGGATAAGTTTGAAGAAGGAACTAAAGAAGAAAATAAGATTGATAAAGATAAAGAAATAGAAAAAGACAAAGAAGTAAAAGATGAGAAGGTAAATTTTGAGAGTCAAAAGATAGTTGGAAAAGATAGATACGATACTGCAGCTAAGGTAGCTACTAACTTAGGTAAATACAATAAAGCGATATTAGTAAATGCAGAAAATAGTATGTCAGACGGACTATCAGCAGCAGGTTTATCTGGAAAAGAAAAAGCTCCAATACTTCTAGTTAAAAAAGATAGTATTCCTCAGAGTACTTTAGAAAAATTAAAAAACGTAGATAAAGTATATATAATAGGTGGAAATAACGCTATAAGCGAAAATGTTGAAGCTGAACTAAAAAACATAAAAAATATAAAATCTATTGAAAGATTAGCAGGAAAAGATAGAGTAGAAACATCTAAAGCAGTAGCAAGAGAGATAAAAGAGTACTCAAAAGCATTTGTTGTAAATGGATATAAAGGTGAGGCAGATGCTATTTCAGCATCACCTCTAGCTGCAAAATACAAAGCACCGATAATTTTGACAAATGGGAAAAATATTGAAGTAGATAAAAAAGATGTAGAGTATTGTGTAATAGGTGGAGAAGCTGTTGTAGATAATAGTATAGTAAAAGAATTATCAGCAACAAGAATATCTGGAAAAGATAGATATGAAACAAACAGAAAAGTTATAGCTAGATTTTATAAAAATAAAAGTAAACTTTATATAGCAAATGGAAGAACTCTTGTAGATGCCCTTACTAGTTCAAATTTAGCAAAAGAAGATGGAATAGTACTTGTATCTGAAAATACAGATAATAGTATATTAAATGGGAAAAATATAATCCAAATAGGTGGTATGAACTTCAAAATAAAAAAATAAAATAAAAATTTAAAAAAATATCTCAAAAACTTCCCTAAAATAAAACCTCCCTCTGTATTGTATAGTGAAAAGAAAAAAGAAAGCAAACTTACATAGAATATTCTATAAATGCAAAGGGAGGAAAAGAAAATGACAAAGAGAAGTTTAGTATTAGGATTAGCAGGAGTTTTATTAATAAGTGGACTATCATTTGCAGCAACTCAAGAAGGTGGAAAAACAATATCTCAGGCAGATGCTGAAAAAATAATGCTTAATAAAATACCTAAAGGAAAAATAGAAAAAATATACTTAGATGAAAGAGATAGAGAGTATAAAGCTATAGTTAAAAAGGGAAATGAAGTATATGAAATAGAAGTAGATTCATCAAATGGAAATATAACTGATTTTGACAAAGAATACGTGGAAAATCAGAATAATAACAATTCTAGCAATCAGGGTAATCAAAACAACAATCAGAACAGTAATCAGAATAATAGCCAAAACAAACCAAATAATGACGTAATATACGATGATGATAAATATGATGACGATAGATACGATGATAAAGACGATTATGATGACAAGTACGATGACGATAGATATGACGATAAAGATGATTGTGATGATTACGATGATAGATACGACGATGACCATGACGATAAATATGATGATGATAGACATGATCACGACGACCAAGATGACTTCGACGATTGCGATGAAGACTAATCAAAATAAATATCGATTATAAATGTAGAAGATAGATGCTGCTTTTCATATAAACCCTAACATAAAAGAAGGTAGTTCCAAATTGGAGCTATCTTTTTTTTACAAAAATATAAAAAAATTTTTGAATAGAGTTATTGTAAAAAAGTATATAGATATAAAAAATATAGCGCTATAGGAAAACTTTATTTTCAAAGGTTAGATGTTTTTTTGAGTGTTTTTTGATTTCAATAATGAGGGTAAAATCTTAAAAATAAAGCGAAAAAGTGGCTAAATTTTAATATTCTGTTAAAAATTATGCTTTTTAAAAGCTGTATTTTGTGATAATATTAATCATGAAAGACGTTTAAAAAACTAGACATAGCCGGGGATAAAAAAGAAACAAAAAAATTTTTAGTGTAGCTATTGATATTTTTTAAACAAATATGATATAGGTTAAAATAATATATAATTATCTGAATAAAAAAATTTAAAAATAAGGAGGAAGTCTTATGATTTATTCAGCAGAAGTAAACAATATGTGTACAATAAAAAAAGGACCAAACCACGGTCCAGCTCCAATTCCAGAAGAAGGAAAATGGGTAAAAGTTAAAGAAGTAACTGATATAAGTGGATTAACTCACGGTATAGGTTGGTGTGCTCCACAGCAGGGTGCTTGTAAATTAACTCTAAATGTTAAAGACGGTATAATAGAAGAAGCATTAGTTGAAACAATAGGATGTTCAGGAATGACTCATTCAGCAGCTATGGCATCTGAAATATTACCAGGAAAAACTATATTAGAAGCATTAAATACTGACCTTGTATGTGATGCTATAAACACTGCAATGAGAGAAATATTCTTACAGATAGTATACGGAAGAAGCCAGACTGCTTTCTCTGAAGGTGGACTTCCGGTAGGTGCAGGTCTTGAGGATTTAGGAAAAGGTCTAAGAAGCCAGGTTGGTACTATGTACGGAACATTAGCTAAAGGACCAAGATACCTTGAAATGGCTGAAGGTTATGTAACAAGAGTAGGTCTTGACGAAAACGACGAAATAATAGGATACGAATTCGTTAACCTAGGAAGAATGATGGAAATGATAAAAGGCGGAAAAGACGCTAACGAAGCTATGGAAGCTGCAAAAGCTACTTACGGAAGATTTAACGACGCTGTTAAATACGTAGACCCAAGACACGAATAATATCTATAAGGAAGGTGAAAATAATGGCATTATTTGAAAGTTATGAAAGAAGAATAAACCAGATAACTCCAGTTCTAGAAAAATACGAATTAGGAACTTTAGAAGATTGTAGAGAACTTTGCAAAAGCAAAGGATTTGATCCATATGAAATAGTAAAAGAAACTCAGGCTATAGCATTTGAAAATGCAGGTTGGGCATACACTTTAGGTGCTGCAATAGCTCTTAAAAAAGGATGCACAAAAGCAGCAGATGCAGCTGAAGCTATAGGTGAAGGACTTCAGGCATTCTGTATACCAGGTTCTGTTGCTGACAACAGAAAAGTTGGTTTAGGACACGGTAACTTAGGTGGAATGTTATTAAGAGAAGAAACTGAATGTTTTGCATTCCTAGCTGGACACGAAAGTTTCGCAGCAGCAGAAGGTGCTATAAAAATAGCTGAAAAAGCTAACAAAGTTAGAAAAAAACCTCTAAGAGTTATATTAAACGGTCTTGGAAAAGACGCTGCTTACATAATATCTAGAATAAACGGATTTACTTATGTTCAGACTCAGTTTGACTACTACACAAGTGAATTAACAATAGTAAAAGAAACTCCATTCTCAAACGGAGATAGAGCTAAAGTTAAATGCTACGGTTCAGATGACGTTAGAGAAGGTGTTGCTATAATGCATCATGAAGGTGTTGACGTATCTATAACAGGTAACTCAACTAACCCAACAAGATTCCAGCATCCAGTTGCAGGAACATACAAAAAAGAATGTATAGAACAGGGTAAAAAATACTTCTCAGTTGCTTCAGGTGGTGGAACAGGTAGAACTCTTCACCCAGACAACATGGGAGCAGGACCAGCTTCTTACGGTATGACAGATACTATGGGAAGAATGCATTCTGATGCTCAGTTCGCAGGATCTTCATCAGTTCCAGCTCACGTTGAAATGATGGGTCTTATAGGAATGGGTAACAACCCAATGGTTGGTGCAACAGTTGCAGTAGCAGTTGCTGTTGAAGAATCAAACAAATAATAATTGATTGATAATGATTGATTAATATAAAAAGCAGTCTGTATTTTACAGGCTGCTTTTAGTTTATACAAAACAGGAAAAGGTTTGACTTATGTATTTTACATAGGTAGAAATAAGCTAGGGATTAAATACTTTTAAGAGGGGAGAAGTTATATGAAAAAAGCGGCATTTTTTGACGTCGATGGTACGTTAATAGATTGTACAATAGGAATTATGGATATAAGTGATAGAGTAAAAAAAGCTATAAAAGATTTTCAGAAAGCTGGAAATGTAGCATTTGTATCTAGTGGTAGACCATATGCTTTCCTAAATAAAGAACTATTAGAATTTGGATTTGATGGTTTTGTATTAGGGAATGGTGCTCAGGTTTTAATAAACGACGAAACAAAATTCTTTAGTGGAATAGATAAAGAACTTGTTAAGGAAGTAGTTTCAAACTGTGAGAGATTAAATATAGACTATTGTCTACAGGGACCAAAATACAGTTACCTAAAAAAAGAGTTCACTAGATTAGTATCATACTACAGAGAATACGGGATAACAGATGATTTCTTAGAATACAATTTTGATATAGATGATGTAGATGTATTTAAGATAGAGATGCTTCCAGTAGATGAAGAAGGGTGTAAATACTGTGAGTCATTAGATCAGGGAGAGTTTAATTGTTTTAAAAACTACCCAGGTGAAGTATATGAAATGTATCCAGTGAAAAATTCTAAAGGTGAAGGTCTTTTAAAGACTATAGAACTTGAAGGTGTAGAATTAAAAGATTCTTATGCTTTCGGTGATGGAAGAAACGATATAGAAATGATACAGACTGCAGCTCATGGTATAGCTATGGGAAATGCAGTACCAGAGCTTAAAGAGGTAGCAAATGAGTTTACTGATGCTATAGCAGATGATGGGATTGCTACTTACTTAGAAAAAATATTATAGAGATATAAATTTAGATACGGAAAAGTGGCTATTACAATTATTTTGCAATAGCCACTTTTTAATAAAAGTTTTATTAAAATCTAGAATTTTGTTTTCTATTTTTAAATTTATATATTATAAGTAGCATCATAAAAACTATAAATATAACTATAGTGTATTTAACAACTAAGTAGAAAGGAAAAGATATATTTGTAGTTCCGAATAGATATTTACATAAAGATAAATCGTATTTAAAAGTTGTCGCTATAAAGTTGTATGTAGAGTGCATTAAAAAAGTATAAAGGAAGTTTTTAGTATATAGATATATAATTGCAAGATCAATTCCATGACACATTGCAGATAAAATTCTCTGAACATAGCCAAAGTGTAATAATCCAAAAGAAATAGCTGAAGCTATAATATATATACATATTTTTATTTTGTTTTTATTATCTTTATCAACTATCATATTGTAACATAAATATCTAAAAACAACTTCCTCAATAAAAGGAACTAATATGAAAATCCCTAAAATTAAATCAAGATATTCCATGATATTATAATCAGAATAAATTTTATATGAACTATATACATTGACCCAATCTGTATTAAATTTAAAATCAGTATACCAAATTATAGAAATTGAAATACCTACTAAAGTATAGATGAAAGAGCAAAATAAAATTCTTTTCAAGAAACCTGATTTAAAATCAGAACAGATTTTTTTAAAACAGCGAAATTTTATAAGATTATTCTATGTATATATAGTAAATATTAAACGAATATTTTTTGATAAATAGTTTATATATATGTGTTATATAAATTATTGAAAAAAATAATAAAAATGTTATAATGAAGTTAACTATTTACTATAAATTAATTATAACATAAATATCCAGAAAATTAAGAAAATAGTGAGTGATAAGGGGTGAGCAGAATATGAAAGAATTCTTTAATAAGAAAAATATATATTTTATATTGAGATTATTGGTAATAAATATGATATTGGTGTTTATAACATTTTTCTTAATATCTATAGCATCATCAATTTTCCATGATAAAGATGGAATAACTTCTGATTATATAATAACATTAGTGACAGTAATAGCATTAGTATTTGTATCGAAATATATACTACAAGTTGGCTATAGCTTTGAAAAGTTTAAAGAGGATATAAAAAAATCAAAGATTAATTTTATAAGAAATTTTACATATTCTTTATTTGTGATGTTTATAGTAGGAATAGCTTTGACAAGTATTGAAGAAATAACTTTTTTAATGGGGAAAAAAACTATAGATGAAATATTTTCAATAGAGCCAACAATTGATATTTTGATAGGGACAATAATATTTGCACCTTTTATTGAAGAATTGTTTTTCAGAAGATCAATATATATTTATATTATGGAAAATATGAAGGATGATAGGTTTAATAAATATATATTTTTAATATTTTCTACGCTTACATTTGCAAGTTTGCACCCACCAATGCACAAAATAATTTTTGTTATACCTATAGGATTAGGTTTATCTGTTATTTATTTATACACAAAAAACTTTGTGTATACTTGGTTAATGCACTTTATATATAATTTTACGGTTATATTTGATATAACAAAGTTTGAGTTAAATATATATAACAAACTAGCAATAATATCTACAGAGGAAGTTTTAAAAATATATTCGCTTGTAAGGTTTACAATTATAATGTTTGTAATGTTAGTTTGCTTTGTAGCAATTAATAAATTCTGCAATAAAAAAACTAATAAGATTTAGAAAAAAAGACTCTTATAAAAGCAATCTGCTTAGATAAGAGTCTTTTTATTATCTTATTTTAAAAATTATATAAAATTTTCTACACTTCCATTCCAGGAAGAAGATTTTCTATATCTCCTAGTATTTCACTAGATAAAGGAGATGTACTAAATATAGCTATAGTATTCCAATCGCTATCTTCTGGTCTATAGCTATTATAATTATTTGCAGAAACATAATAAATACCTACTTTATTTCCCCACTGATGGAAGTAGAAATAAAGTTTTTCTCCATTATCACTAGACTCAAATATAAAGTCATTATATCCAGGATATCTATATGCACTTAAATCATAATCATATTCTTTTCCAAATATTTTTATAGTATTATAATCAACACTTAAACATACATCATCATCTCTGTAGTAATCTCTATAAAGATAGTCTGGAGGAGTTATTCCTCTATAAAGAGTAACATCTTCTACATATTTTCCATTGTATTCAAAGTAATATGTCAAAGCATTTCCGTTTAATACATATTTTGATCTTTGAGTTCCACCCATATTTTCAGGATAATAGAAGTCTAAGTAGTATTCATTTCCAGATATTTTAACAACTTTATATCTTATAGTATTGTTTGAGTCATCTATTCTATAACCATCTTTAAATTCAAAGAACTTTTTATAACTATAAAAGCTAACGTCAGAAGCTCTATATTTTATATACCAAGAACATAACATTTCGCTAGGTAGCTTTAATTCTGCAGGTTTTATTCCTTGAAGCTCTTTTACTTCTTCAAAAGCACTTTCATTTCCGTTTCCACCAACTCTAGTAACTATACCTATTTCTTTGCTTCCAACAACATTTCTCTGACTAGAGCTTAAACTGTTAGAAACTATAAGAACTGGAGAGCTGTTTTTAGCAGCAAGTACACCTACAGCAAGGGCATCAATTAGCTGACCAGTATTTCCTGAACCATTTTTCGCTACATATATATTATTTAAGCTACTACTTGTGTAGAATTTTTCTATTACCTTAGTATTTGTATCATTTCTATTTGAGCCACTTACTCTTTCTGCTCCAGGAAGTGAAGACATCACATAATCAGAAACAGCCTTATCTCCACCGATAACATATGACTTTTCAATACCTGTAGAGTTTATAAAATCCTTAGATGCACTAATACCAGATTTTGGATTTGAAAGGATTATAGCCATATTTTTTTCGGCTGCAACTGATGCTATACTAACAGCATCTGCAAGACCAGTAGTTCCATTTACAACAGCAATTGTCTTTACAGGGTTTAACTCATTTATCTTTTTTGCTATAGCTAGTGCAGTTTTTTCTCTACTACTACCTGAAATCCTATAAGTTCTTCCAGAAATCTCAGCAGATAAATTATCTGATAATACAGATTCACCACCTATAAGGTAGATATTCTGAGCCCCCAGTCTTTCTATTTCTGATTTTGTAGTACTGTTTAGCTTATTTTTACCAGTAAGTAGAATTGGTGCATTTAATTCTTCTGCAAGCGGTGTTGCAGCTAATGCATCTCCTCAAAATAATCTATTAGAAATCTCAGTTAGATTTTCTAATCATAAAGAAAAATACATAAATAGCAAGGCATACAAACAACATATTGAAGATCAATAGTGGAGTTGTATAAGAGCTATTTATAATAGAGAACGGCATAATATATGGTATTAATAAAATAATTGCCAATAATATACCTATTATAACTGATACGATATGTATTGATTTATTGCTCAAAACAACGATTGATATAAATAATAGGAAACAAAGTGCATAAGCAATTCCTATAAAAATATGGAAGTTGCTTTCCATATTTTGAAATGCATCCAGAGCAATTCTGTACATATATGAAAATACTAAAATTACAATAGGGAATAAAGCAGTATATATATTTTTAAAAATAATATTTATTTTTTTATACATTAAAAACCTCCTAATAAAAAGATTATATATTTCTAAACATAATTACCAAAGTATAAGTTAGCTTTTATTAACTCTGATAAAAATTACCTTTTTATTTTAATATAGCACAAATTATTTGAAAAGATACGTTTTATCAAAACTTGTAAAGAATTGTCATTAGTAAAAAAGTGCTGCCACAAAAGAAATAATGTTTTGTAGCAGCACCATCTTATATTTAAATTAAATTGTATCAATGCTATATGTAGCTCTAAATTTATTATAATCTCTAAGTAAACCTTCATACTCAAGTGTCAACCCTTTAAGATTGTAGAAATCATTTGGCTGAACAGTGTAAAATGGTTTGTTTAATAACTTAATTCCACTTTTACTAAGCATATCTGCTGCAAATGTAGAGCAGACATATCCAAACTCAGGATTTCTACCAAAACCAAGTGGTATAGCTATTAAAGAGATTAAATCATAGCTATAAAGAGATTTAACAGATTTAATTTTATTTATATTAGCTTTAAGTTTTTCGTATTTATCATCGTCTATTTCCAAAGAATACACTCTACATATAGTGTTTTTCTTTATTTCATAAAGACCTTTATCTATTCCCTCTTCAACAAATCCAGCTACTAGGGGATTTTTAGGATTAATTCTTCCAAAAGCGTACATTGTTTCCAAACTATCATCAAGAGAAATAGAAATATGTGAATATGGCTTTCTAGTGATCGTCCTTATTAAATGGGCAAGCACTGTTCCTGTATATGTAGAAACTATATATATTTTTTTCATAACGATCACCTCCATTGTAAATTTATCGTATTTATAAAGTAATTACTTTCTATATTTATATTATGCTCTTCAAATCTAAAAAAATTCATAACACAAAATTAAAAAAAGTCTAAAGAAAAAAGCAATTTTTCTTAAAATCTATTTTAATTAAGAGTTTTTTGAAGACGCATACTCACAAATAATACTTTAAAAATAGTTAAAAGTCAAGAATTATAAGTGATTGAAATATTACAGTTATGAAATATTTAAGTTTAAGTAATGCCAATTTTGTTAATATATAAAAAAGTTATCCAACAGATTTGTGAAATAATGTATAATGAAAAATAAGATAAATTATTGTTTAATTAAATTTACAACAATTATTGGTAAGATAAACATTTAAGATATATGGGAGGAGATGGATATTATGAATAAAAAAGCCATGTCAGTAATTACAGCAACTGCAATAGCAATAAGTGCTACTCCGATGGCATTTGCTGATGCTGGATTGAAGATAAATGACAAAGACACTTCTATAAATCAAATAGAGCCAAACGAAGAGTTTAAAGAATATATTGAAGATGCAGAGAATGGGACAGTAGATAATACAGAGCGAGTTCCGATGCCGTTTGATGTAGATGGAACTCGTGTTTCTGGGAATGCAGCTAGAAAAAGTAGATATCTTCCAAAAGGTTACGATCCTAGACAATTAGGAAAAGATACTGCAGTTAAAGACCAAGAAAATCTAGGGGTTTGCTGGGCATTTGCAGGAATTGCAGGAATGGAGTCTTATCTTGCCACAAACGGATATGGACAAACTGATTTATCAGAAGAACATATGAGATGGTGGGCAAAAGGTGGAACAAATGGATGGAATGTTGGAGATCAGGAAGGTACTTCAAATCTTCTATCTATGGGATATTTTACATCTGGTGACGGACCAAAGCTTGAATCAGAATTAAAGTATAATACTCATGACACAAAACCTTCAAATATGAATACTGCAAAAGGTATAGATTACGATGTAACTGACGCTATATTTATAAAAAATAATCAGTCAGATATAAAAAATGCTATATCAAAATACGGCGGCGTAGTATCTGGGTATGGAAACTTTTCTGAATACACAAGCAAGGATGAAAATGCCTACTATGTAGATTACAATATAGGTCAGAACCACGCTGTTACTGTAGTTGGTTGGGATGATAGCTATAGTAGAGATAATTTCACAGGAAAAGTTAAACCTGAACACGATGGAGCTTGGCTAGTTAAAAATAGTTGGGGAAATTATAACTCAGAGGGAGGATATTTCTGGGTATCTTATGAAGATAAAACACTTCTTCATGCAGGTGATAATTATTCAATAAAAAATGTAGCTAAAAAAGGAAATAAAGTATACCAGCTTGAAAAAGGTGGATATGTTGAAATGGGAGGAAAAAACATAGTTATAGCAAACGTATTTAACTTCAACGGAAATAATGAAACTATTGAAGGTATAACAATAGGAAATACAACTTTAGGAAGTAAATACGAAATATACTATGCTCAAGTTAAAAATGGAGTTCCTCAGAATAGCAACTTAAAATTACTTGCATCTGGAACATTAAATGAAACAGGGTATGTTACTGTTCCTGTAGACTCTGTACAGGTTCCAGCGGGAAAAGGTGCAATAGTATTAAAAATGCAAAATGATAAAATGGCGACTATACTTACAGATGGAAATACAGGAAATGTAAGTTGGTTTAAAGCTAATGCTAATAAGGGAGAGAGCTTTAAGTTAGTAGATGGCAAGTTTGTAGATATTAACTCTGGAAATAGTAGTAAAATGAATTTTGCTATAAAAGCAGTTACAAAAGAAAATCTAAATCCAAATGATATAATAGGATCTAATAGATATGAAACAGCAGTTAAGACAAGTCAAAGAGGTTGGAGCAGTGCAAATACTGCAATAATTTCTAATGGTGGTGCGATAGTAGATGCACTTGCTGCAACACCACTCGCAGCATACAAAGATGCACCAGTATTATTAACAGAAAAAAATAGTCTAAAAGATGTTACTAAGGAAGAATTAAAAAGACTTGTTGTAGGAAAAGTATATATAATCGGTGGAGAATCTGTAATATCTAAAAATGTTCAGTCACAGATAGAAAGTATGGGAATTTCTGTTGAGAGAATATCAGGAAGCGATAGATATGCAACTGGTGTAGCTATAGCAAATGAGATGAAATCAGAAGGAGCAGATATAGACCAGGTAGCTGTTGTAAATGGTGTAAGTGGACTTGCGGATGCAATAAGCTTTGGTGCAGCAGCAGGACAGAAAAATATACCAATAATACTATCTAATAAAAAAGGAGAAACTCCAGGTGCTGAAAAAATTCTTTCTGACCCATCAATAGAAAAAACTTATATAATAGGTGGGAAAGCAGCTGTTCCAGAGAGTGTAGAAGCTTCTATAAAAAATCCAGAAAGAGTTAGTGGTGCAAATAGAAGTGAAACAAACGCTGAAATAATTAAGAAATTCTACAATCAGTCTAATTTTGAATACATTTTTGTAGTTAAAGATGGATCAGAAGGACAGGATAAATTAATAGATGGATTATCAGTAGGTGCATTCGCTGCTAAGAAAAACTCTCCAATAGTATTAGCCGGAAAAAATCTATCTACTGGACAGAAATCAGCATTATTAGGGAAAAGTGTAGAAAAAATTTCACAGGTTGGTGGAGGATCTAACGTAACGGTGACTTCACAGCTTAGAAATTTATTTAAATAAATTAGTAAAACAATTGGAATTAAATAATAAAGAAAAAAGGGACTATATATTATGTTAAAAAAGCTATATACTATGTAGTGGAGAGTTTAAATATTCAGAGGATTTTAAGGGGGTAAAAATTTTGAGAGAGAATCCAGCAATGAGAATTTTATTCTCGCTACCAGTGTATGTTCTTATATTCTACAAAAGCTATAATTTTGAATTAAATAAAAACTCTATAATATTTACGTGTGTATACTTAGCTCTTATTATGGGAGATTTAGGGTACTTCTATTATAAGGTTAAGAAAAGAGAAAAAGAGGAAGCTGCAAGAGCTCCAAAAACTGATAAAGAAGCTATAAGAATTAGAGAACAAGAAAAGAGTAAGAAAAAAAAGAAGAAAAAATAAAGAATTTAGACGGTTATCTATCGAATTATAGATTTGATTGATAGCCGTTTTTTCGTATATAGGAAAAAAGTATGTTTAGTAAGAAAAATTTGATTATTTGAACTCTATTTTGTTGATAAAAATAGATAATATTGATAACATATATAATGTAGAATTATTTTTAAAAAAAGACTAAAAACTTATCCAAATAGATGGTTTATTTTATGAATGGAGGAACGAGAATGCTAGAGTTAAAGAATGTGTTCTTTAATGTTGTAGATGAAAATGGTGAAGAACGCAATATAATAGATGATTTAAGCATTAATTTTGAAAAAGGAAAACTGTATGTTATAACTGGTCCAAATGGTGGAGGCAAGTCAAGTCTTGCCAAAGTTATAATGGGTATATCAGGAGCATCAAAAGGACAGATACTTTTAGATGGAGAAGATATAACAGAAAAATCCATAACAGAAAGAGCAAAAATGGGAATAGGATATGCATTCCAGCAGCCACCTAGAATAAAAGGTATGACTGTAGAAGATTTATTAAAATTAGCTCATGGTGGAGAGCTTCCAAAAGAAGATTGTTGCCAGTACTTAGCAGCAGTTGGTCTATGTTCAAAAGAATACCTAACTAGAGAAGTTGATAACTCTTTATCTGGTGGAGAAATGAAGAGAATAGAAATAGCTACTTTATTTGCAAGAGATTTAAAAGTATCTATATTTGACGAGCCAGAAGCTGGGATAGATTTATGGAGCTTTGGTAAATTAAATGAAAGCTTCCAAAAAATGCACGAAGAAAAAGACCAGACTATAATAATAATATCTCATCAGGAAAGAATACTAGAACTTGCTGACCAGATAATAGTATTAGAAGATGGAAAAATAAAAACTAGTGGAAGCAAAGATGAGATATTACCTGAAATATTAAACCAGGTAAATGGAACTGTATGTGAAATACAGGGAAAGGCGGTTTACAATGGATAGAGTTGATTTAGACTTATTAAAAGAAGTTGCCGATATGAGAATGGGTAATCCAATTCTTGGGGCGTTTAATATAAGAAAAAATGGAGAAGGTATAGAAAGAAGATCTACTAAAGACGTAGATATAATACCTAAAACAGATAAACCAGGTATAGATATAATAGTAAAACCAAATTCTAAACCAGAGGATGTTCATATACCGGTAATAGTTACTCAGTCTGGATTTAGCGATAAAGTATACAACGACTTTATAATAGGTGAAAATGCAGAAGTTACTATAATAGCTGGTTGTGGTATACACAACTGTGGTTGTGATGATAGTCAGCATGATGGTATACATAGATTTGTGCTTAAAAAAGGAGCAAAATTAAAATACACTGAAAAACACTATGGAGAAGGAACTGAAGGCGGAGGAAAGAGAATCTTAAATCCTGTAACAATAGTTGAAATGGAAGAAGATTCATACTGCGAAATGGAAACAGTTCAGATAAGAGGAGTTGACTCTACTAAGAGAGACCTTGAAGCAACTTTAGGTAAAAATGCAAAAATAGTTGTTCTTGAAAGATTGTTAACTCATGACGACCAGTTTGCAGAATCTAATATGGAAGTTGTTCTTCAGGGAGAAGATTCTTCAGCTCAGGTTATATCTCGTACTGTTGGTCAGGATAATTCTGTTCAGGTATTTAACCCAAGAGTAATAGGTGAAAACCAGTGTTCAGCACATGTTCAGTGTGACTCAATACTTATGGGAAATGCTAAGATAAGTTCAATACCAGAAATATCTGCAGAGCATCCAGATGCTATGTTAGTTCACGAAGCTGCAATAGGTAAAATAGCTGGAGATCAGATATTAAAATTAATGACTCTAGGTTTAACTGAAGAGGAAGCAGAACAGCAGATATTAAATTGTTTCTTAAAATAAATTGAAGAATAATATTTAGGGATGTCAGATTTTTATGGCATCCCTTTTTTGAGGCTTGAAATAAATATGGCAACCTAGCCTCCAGGCTTCAGCGCCTCGCCCATATATGTAACACATTTATATGTTGCGAGGCGCTTGCAGAATTGTCGGGTGCGGTTGCCATATTTATCTTCAAGCAAAAAGGAGATACCGATGAAAAATCGGGCATCTCCTTTAGTATTCTTTTTTCAGAGTATTAGTTTTGATATGGTTCAGAGTTTTCTCCATCATAAACCATTATTTTTATTTCTGTGTTCTCTTTTACGTCAGCATGGCAGCCAAGTGTGTATTCTTTGTTTATTTCTATGTTGTGTAATATTGTTACTCCGTTAGCTTTTATTTCTACAGTTTTTTCTTCTTCTTCACCAGAAGTTTGATGTAGTGAAACCGCTATGTCAAAGTCGTTTCTGTTTTGGATAGTTAATAATCCTGTTTTTGATACAATTTTTTCGTCGCTGTATGTAACTACATAGTTGTTTTCAGTGGATTCCTCTGCACATGCTACTGAGCAATCCCATTTTGATAGTTCTTCGTTTTGTTTTGAGCATGCAACTAATGAAAATATAAGTGGGATTATTAGTAAGATTGATAGGAATTTTTTCATAATAATCACTCCTTTTTGGGGTAGAAATATTGTTTTCTATATTATATATTTTTTTTGTTTTAATGTAAGTATTTTAGAGGGATTGTAATGATATTGTAAATTTTCTAAAAACATTACAGAATAATTACAACTACTCTATGTATGTTGAAATTTTAAAAACTTTTATTTAAAATTTTATGTAAATAATAGTGAATATTATTCAAAAGGAGGGATTTACATGGGCAAAATCAATCAGTTTAAGGTAGTTGTTTTAGTAGTTATTTCTGGGTTAATTTATTTTATCCCACAGAGTATAGTAAAGAACGGTATATTTTTAAATCCAGAACAAATGGGATTAATTTTTAGTGCGATAAGTATGTTGTTAATACTATTCATTTGGGCGTTGTTTATAATATTTTTCAAAGATTTTGATGAATAAGTATATCTATTTTTTAAAAGAGGTATTATAGGGGGGTAATTATGAATACTAAATATTTTTATAAGATAAAAGAAATTTTAGTACTTGGTTTAATTTTGATATCTTCTGTTATGATATCATCGTTATCAACTTTTTATATTTTAAATAGGCATCAAAATATATTTATTAGAAGTATTATTTTTAGTTTATTAATTATATTGTCTGGTAAGTTTATATTGAAAGTAGATTATAATGAAATTAAAATTGATTTAAAAACAATAAAATATAATATTTTTGATAACATATATTTTGCTTTAATAATATCATTTTTATCAGCTGCACTATCTACTATTGTTTATCAAGCAGAATTTATTATAGCAAAAGATAAAGCAATCACTATAAATGATATATTATCAAGTAGTACACAAGTTAGTACTGATAATATGGGATTATTGTATATATTTTCAGTAGTTCTTGTTATTTTTATAGAAGAACTTTTTTTCAGATTTTTGACTTTTAAATATATTGTTAAGGATGAATCCAATAAAAAAGATATATATTTATTTATATTTGGATCCTCTATTCTATTTATGTTATATCATGGATATTCTATAGCAAGAATGGTATCTGTATTTATATTATCAATATCGTATTGTCTTATTTATATAAAGACAAAAAATTTTATATTTCCTTTAATAGTGCATATATTATGGGATTTTTTAACATTCATGTTATCTCCACTAGTGAGTTTATTTAAGAACTATAATTTGAGTATGACGACTGCTACATCTACTATGAATACAATATTCTTTTTAATATCATTAATAATTATGTATATTATTTCAAAAATAAAAAGTAAATCGAAATGATAAACTTAAAAAAATAATAAAAATTTTCGGAAAAAACAGCTTTTTTGTTTGAGTTTCTAAGAATTTATTGTTATACTAAAGGAGAAAGGTTTTCTACAGATAATCTGCGAACCTTAAATTTATATTTTTTTTAACGGAAGGTGTAAAATTATGAAAGAAAAAGTTTTAGAAAGATTATTAAGATACGTTAAAATCGATACTACTTCAGATTCATCAAGTACTACTTGTCCATCAACTGAAAAACAGTTCGATTTAGCTAGAGTATTAGAAGCAGAATTAAAAGAAATAGGATTACAGGATGTTTCTTTAGACGAACATTGCTACCTAATGGCAACATTACCAGCAAATACTGAAGGTGTTGACACAATAGGATTTATAGCTCATATGGATACTAATGAAGACGTTTCAGGAACAAACGTAAACCCTAGAATAATAGAAAACTACGATGGAAATGATATAGTTCTAAATGAAGAACTAGGAGTAGTTACTACTGTAGAAGACACTCCAGAATTAAAAAGATTTGTAGGAGAAGAAATAATAGTTACTGATGGTACTACATTACTAGGTGGGGATGACAAAGCTGGTATAGCAGCAATAATGACAGCTATGGAATACTTAGTAAACCATCCAGAAATAAAACACGGTGAAATAAAAGTTGGATTTACTCCAGACGAAGAAATAGGAACTGGTGCAGATAAATTCGACGTTGAAAAATTCGGTGCTAAATATGCTTATACATTAGATGGTGGAGCAGAAGGTGAATTAAACTTCGAAACATTCAGTGCAGCTTTAGCAACTGTATCTATAAAAGGTAAAAACGTTCATCCAGGATCAGCTAAAAACAAAATGGTTAATGCTTTATACATAGCAGGAAAAGTTATGGAATTATTCCCAGAAGATGAAAGACCAGAAACTACTGAAGGATATGAAGGATTCTATCACTTAAATGAATTAAGCGGAAATGTTGATGGAGCTAAAATGATATACTTAATAAGAGACCATGACAAAGCTAAATTCGAAGCAAGAAAAGAATTCTTCGCTAAACAGATAGCTGAAATAACTGAAAAATACGATGGTAGAGTATCAGTAGAAATACATGACCAGTACTACAACATGAGAGATGAAATAGAACCAGTTATGCATATAGTTGACATAGCTACAGAAGCTATGAAAGAATTAGATGTAGAACCAGTAGTTATACCTATAAGAGGTGGTACTGATGGATCTAAATTATCTAAAATGGGATTACCATGCCCTAACTTATTCGGTGGTGGAATAAACTTCCACAGTAAAAACGAATTATTAGTAGTTAGCTCAATGGTAAAAGCTTCTCAGTTAGTTGTTAAAATAGCTGAAAAATTTGCTACTAGATAATTAAATAAATAATAATGAGGTATCTCAAACTACGAGGTACCTCTTTTTTATGCATATTATATATAAAAATAAAAGGACTTTCAGATAAACAAATTGTTTAAATGAAAGTCCTTTTGTATGTAAATTATCTTATTAATATACTATATAGATTTTCTTCTTTTACTTATAAAATATGCTATATACATTCCTATTGCTACAATCATATTATTAAACACTAAGAAAATATTAGAATAAAATAGGTTAATAACAGACACAGGTAAGAATTTTGGTGTAGCAAAGAAAACTGATAAAAGAATGCCTATTATTACAGATATAAAACTGACATCCTTGTTAAATGTAGTTAGAACTAGTACAAATACTATTAAGAAAAGCATGTACCCTAACCCAACGAAAATATAAGAATTACCTTCCATTTGCTGATATTTTACCAACGCATTCTTAGAAAGGAATGAGAAGAAAAGTATAATTATTGGGAAAATAGCAGCATAAATGTTTAAAAACAACGATTTGAAATTCTTAGAATCTTTAGTCATAATAATCACCTCGAATATTAAAATTTCCTAAGATATATAAAACCATTAGTTTAATTCAGTATAACAAAAGTAGAAAAATATGCAACTTTTTCTATAATTTTTAAGTATACATATTTATTATTATTTTGAATAATAAGTTACTTAAAGAAATTATAGCGTAAATTAACTTTAAATTTTTATATGTTTTGCAAGATAGTTTTGTTTATTATATTATTATATTAAACAGACTATGAAGAATTGAGGAATAGAAATGATTTCGATAGCAATTTGTGAAGACGAAAAGATATATAGAGATAAATTAAAGGAGTTTCTCGAAAAATTCTTAGAACAAAAAAAGTATAATGTAGAAGAATTTGAGAATGGAGAGAGTTTTTTAGAGAGATTTGAAAAAGATGAAAGCTACAGAGAAAATTTAGATATAGTTCTTTTAGATATTCAAATGGATGGTATTAATGGAATGGATGTGGCCAGAAAAATTAGAGAGTGGAACAAAAAGTTGCAGATAATATTTATCACAGCAGTTCCCGATTTTTTAGCTGATGGATACGAGGTTAAGGCATTTAGATATTTGCTAAAACCAATAGGATATGAAGATTTTTGTAAACATTTTGGTAAATGCTTAGAGGAAATTGATGAGAATAAAGAAAGCAGCATAGTCATCAATGATTTGAATACGGGTAAGACAGTGGTTGTTCCTACAGAGAGTATACTTTTTGTAGAAACTTATGGAAGAAACCTTCTTATACATACAGAAAAAAATGTGTACAGAGTGTATGAAAGTATAGGAAGTATGGAGGAAGAACTAGATAGCGAGATGTTCTTTAGGATACATAGAGGATATATTGTAAATATTTCTAGGATTGAGAGCATAAAAGGAAGAACTGCTATAGTTGCTGGAAATGAGGTTATGATCAGTAGAGATAAGACAAAAGAGTTGAAAGAAAGAGTAATGGATTATATAGAAAAAGTAATGAAATAAAGTAGTTAATAATATTATCCTGTGGGGGTGATTAATATAGGACATCATAATTTTTGGATTATATACAATTATTTTGAGTTTGTAATATATTTTCTAATTTTAAAAGTTGATATGGATTTAACCGAGGATAGAAAAAAATCTAAGGCTTTTGGTTGGATAAGTATTTTTGTAATAACATTTCCATTACAATATTTACTTTATGAATACTTAAATCAAAATAGTTTTGTATTTTTGATAAATACAGCTATATACATGATTTACGCTATTATTAACTACAGTACACCTAAAAAAAGATTGTTCATAAAAACAATATCATTTTTTGCAATAGTAAAATTATTAATTGAAAAAATTTCATATATTTTAGCAGTTGATATTAATGTAATAGTAGAAAATGGAATAGTAGTAAATACAAGAGCTACATGGTTAACTGATTATGAGTCATTAGTAATATCAATTTTAATAACTGTTTTTTCTGTCATTATATATGAGTATATTATAAATGCTAGAAAAAATGATGAGAAAATAAGTATCCCAATAGTATTACTGTTGATTTTAAATACATTTATCATAATAGCTATTTTTAAAATGATATCAATAGTTATAATGGGAGTGGGTAATCATATATATTATGGAATTTTAATAATACTTATGATCCTTGTATCAGATATTTTCATTATTATGACAATGAAGAGTATAGTAAAAGACTATAAGATAAAGAACGAAAATAAAATACTTAGAGAAAGTGTAGATAAAGAAGTAAAGAACTACATAGCATCGAGTAGGGAAAATCAAAAAGTTAGGGAGATGTACCACGATATAAAAAATCACATAATTTGTATAGATGAGCTGTATAAATCTGGAAACTCTGAACTAGCAGGTGAGTATATACAAAAGATAGAGGGTAGTCTAAAAAAATATGAATCTGTAAGAAATGAGTTTAATACAGGTCATATAATATCGGACTCGATATTGAAGAATAAAAAGAGTATGTGTGATGAGTATGGTATAAACTTTGAGTGCAAGATAGATTTTTCTAGGTATGATTTTCTAGATATGGCAGATTTTTGTACGATTTTATCAAATCTTTTAGATAATGCAATAGAGGCGTGTTTACACGTGGAACATAGCGATAGGTATATAAAAATAAGCAATAGTATAGTAAATAATTTTAGTCTTTTAATTGTAGAAAATTCAAAGGAAAATGAGATTAAAAAAGACGTAAATAAGATTTTGACTAGTAAAAAAGATAAGTCTATTCATGGAATAGGAATAGATAATGTAAGAAGTTGTGTAGAAAAGTACAACGGAGATATGAAAATAGATTATGATGAAAGCAGCTTTAAGGTAAGGATTATGATACCAATTGCTGTTTAGACAGTAAAAACCACCATTAAAACAGATTATATTGTTTAAAGATTTCTTAGATGATAATTTAAGGGTAAGAAATGACTTTAAATTATTGGAGTAGAGGAAATTGAAAGACAATAAATAATCTGAAGAAAGGTGGTTTTTTCATGTGGTATTTTAAGGCAGGGAAATCTTATATTAAAAAATATAAAAATAGGTCTATTTCTATAGGGATAGGCATTGTTCTTGGGATAGCACTTATTGTTGGAGTGGGATCTCTTTCATTCAGTGCAAAGGAACAAAATATCAAACAGACTGAATACGAATTAGGAAGTTATTTTGTAAGATATGGAGATTTGAATGATACTCAAGTTGAAGATATTGAGAATATTAAGGTCAATGGATTAAATAAAGATAGTTCTAAATCAAAAAAGAATAATAATCTGAATATATCGAAGCTTGGTCTTTTAACATACTATGATTCATCTACTCCTGATAGTGATGATTTAATGAATATTGTCAGCGTAAATAGAGAACTATTAGAACTTCAAAATACTGAGCTTATAAAAGGTAATTTTCCTAAAAAGACAAATGAAGTAGTTATAGAGAAATGGGTTTTAGATAATCTTGAAGTAAAAGCAGAAGTAGGACAAAAGGTAACTGTAGATTTATTTGGAAGAAAGAAAAAGGAAACTTTTGTAGTATCTGGAGTTTTGAAGGACAGAGCCAGAGAAAAATCTTCTGGAATTATGGAAATATTCCTAAATAGAGATTTAAAAAAGAGCAATGAAAAAACAGATGCTTATGTAAGATTTGAGGATGATAAAAATATTTTAAAAAATATTTATACAATTTCTAATGCTTTAGGAGTAGATGAGGAACATATAGGAATAAATGGGATGCTATTAGAGGCAATGGGGCAGCTTGAAGAAATTGATTATAACTTAATCTATTCGGCAATTGCAGCAGCTATTGTACTTGCAATAGTTGTATACGGAGTATTCAACATATCTATAATACAGAGAATTTCTGAGTACGGTGTGATTAGGGCAATAGGTGGAAAATTATCAGATATAGTCAAATTACTTTTGACAGAGCTTCTTTTAATATGGCTAGTTTCCCTTCCAATAGGTGTAGCTGTTGGATATTTAGTAGCGGTATTGCTTAAAAAGGTTTCAGGAAATGTATTTACCGAAATTGCTGTGGAATTGTCGACAATTAGCGTACCTATTGAAATAATGGTATTTGCAGGGGTTGTATCTCTGTTGATAATTGTATTTATAGTAGTTCTTTTGGCTTGGAAAATAAAGAGAATTTCCCCAATTGATGAGATTAGAGGAAATATAAAATCTTCTGTGGATAAGAAAAGAAATCACAAAATGAGTAGAAAAAGAAAAAATAATAGCCTTTCTTATAGTAAAATTATCCCAATTGAGATAAAGATGGCTATGAAAAATGTACTTAGAAACAAGAGTGGATTTGCAATTACTCTTATTTCTATGTGTCTTGGAAGTGTGATGTTTTTAGCTTCTTCATTCTACTCAGATTTGATGAAAGATCAGCAGAAGAAGCTAGACGAGGTATCAAGGGTGAATACAGATTTCAAGATAAGTATGAAACCGACAAAACCTATGTATGCAGGATATTCGGCTAAGGATATAGAGGATATTAGAAGTATAAAAGGTGTTGAAAATGTCGATGAAATAAGAGGTCTATATGCTAGGATGTTTTTAAAAGAGAATCAGATTTTAGATAAGGAATATTTTAAAGAGAAAAATAAAGAGCCGTATAATAAAGATGTTCTTGGTGGCTTGTTAGTAGATTGTGGAAATGGGGATAAGATTTTAAAATCTAGTGTATATGGATATAATAATACTCTCCTTAAAAAATTGGATAAACTTTTGGCTAAAGGGAATGTGAATTTAAAAGAGATGAACAATGAAGAAGTAGCCATTGCAATGGTTCCAAAGAATAATGGAAAGTACACAGTAGGTTTAGATATTGGGGATAAATTAAAGGTTACTTTTAGAGAAGATGGTATTTCTAGTGAGGAATATTTTAAAATGACTGACACAGGTGGGAAATATATCACAAAAGAGTTTAAAATTGTGGGTATTGTAAATGAACTTGTGGATTATTCTGCGTATTATCCAGATACAGATTCTGTGCACTTAGTTTTATCAAATAAGCAGTTTGAAAAATTCTCTGGGTATAAAAATGCTCAGATTGTAAATATAGAAATGAAAGACGATGCAAATAGAGAAAAGGTAGCAAAACAAATCTTTGCTATAGCGAATAGAACTAATGGAAATGTATTTGCTGATTTAACAGAGGAAAGAATGACACTAGCTGCAATGGAAGAAAATAAGCAGATGTTTATAAATGCGATTATAGGGATATTATTCTTAGTCAGTATTATAAATATAGTGAATAATATCAAGTATAGCATGGTTTCGAGAAGAGCTGAGTTTGGAATAATCAGAGCCGTTGGTGCAGATAATAAGATGTTTAGAAAAATTGTGTTATCTGAAGGATTGATGTATGGATTGTATTCTGGTGTGATTTCAGTAATTGTCGCACTGATAGTATGTTGGGGAATATACAGTCCTATGGCAGAATTCTTGATTTCACCAAAATTCTTGGTAAATCCAATTACATTTGCAGGGGTATTTTTAATGAACGTTGGATTAGGAGCATTGGTTTCTTATCTGCCTTTTGTTGAAATGAGAAATATCTCGATTGTAGAATCTATTGAGAGAACTGAATAAAAAATAAAAGCAAGAGAATAACCTATTATTTGGCTATTGCTCTTGCTTTTTTATATATAAACTATATTAATAATTTAGTTATTAAAATAAAAAACTTTAGAAAAAATTAAGAGATAGTTAAGATTAACTTAATTGAAAATAAGGATACTAGGCATTATCATATAAAGTAAGAAGAAACACTAAATTACAAGATAAGAAATTATTCTTTTGTGGAGGACTTAAATATGAGAAAAGTATTTATATCAGGACTAATTATAGTAACAGCGCTTTCAACTACAGCTTGTAAAAGTAATGTAAAATTTGACGGTGAAAGAACAGGAAATGACTCAGAGTTTATTTTAGAGTATGAAATGTTTAATGGATCTGATTCTCAGGATTTGAAATTACAAAAAGGGGATTCTCTAGAAGTAGAGGTTGTAAACGACGGTGGGACTTTAAATATGGAGATAGTAAAAAAAGATGACGGAGAAACTCTATATGAAGGGGAAAATTTACGGACATCATATTTTGAAATTAAAGCACCGGAAGATGGAATATATGAGGTTACTGTAGAAGGAGAAAAAGCTGTAGGAGAAGTTACAGTAGAAAGAATAAAACGAGAAGAAGAAACTGTTTCAGATGGTTATGTTGTATTTAGTGAAGAAAATATGCCTAAAGCTGCAGTAAAAATTGTAGAAAAAGCAATGGGAATAATGGATTTAGAAAAAAATGACCAAGCTGAAATGATAATAAAAAACGGTGAAGACACAAAAGTAATAGTATACAAAAATGGAAATAGAGATGAAGCTAAAGAAATAAAAATATCTAACAAAGTAGTAAATGGTGCAGAAGGAAAATACCTAATAAAAATGAATAACCCAAAAGAAAAAGGTGGAGTTACTATAGAAAGAATAGATTAATTTATAAAGGCTATTATATTAATGATTTTTATTAGTATGTAAATTTAAAGGGGTATGGAAATAACTGATATACCGCGACACTTGGAGACGCATACCTTTAAAGGTTTTATGATGCGTCGGAACCGTGGAGCGGATAGCAGTTATTCCATACCCCCTTTTATTTATCTACTGAAATGAACATCTTTTAGTTTCTCTTTATCCCATAAGAAGCACTGTTCTGGGTTGTTCATTGCTATAAACATATTCTTTTTAAAGTCAGGCATCTCATCCTGAAGTCTAGCTATAAGCTCTTTTATATACTGTCTTTTAGTATTACCATCTGCTGGACAAGGATTTTTAACTATCTTGAAATCCATCTCTTCAGCAGTTTTCTTGATTAAATACTCCTCAACATACACCATTGGTCTGATAACTGTAAGCCCTGTTCTATCTAGGTATGATTTTGGAGAGAATGTACTCACTCTACCTTCATAGAACATAGACATAAGGAATGTTTCAAGAGCATCGTCTTTGTGATGACCAAGTGCGACCTTGTTGCAGCCAAATTTTACTGCGTAGTCATTTAATGCACCTCTTCTCATCTTTGCACAAAGAGAGCATGGATTTTTTTCCTGTCTAACATCGAAAACGACTTCTTTTATATCTGTAGGAATTTCGTGGAATTCTACGTCTAATTCCTTACATAACTCGTGAAGTGATGAGTTATCAGCGCCACCCATCTGAAGGCAGATCGCCATTAGTTCAAATTTTTCTGGAGAAAATCTTCTATATTTACTAAGTACATGAAGAAGTGCCATACTGTCCTTACCACCTGATAATCCAATAGCTATCTTATCTCCATCCTGTATAAGATTAAAGTCCTGAATTGCTTTTCTTGATTTACTTAAAAGATTTTGTAATGTATTTTTTGCCATTATTTCACCGTCCTCTTATTTAAAATTTAATTTATGATTTGTACTAAAAATTATTTACTTTCTATAAATGATACAGATTTTTCTATACATTCTTTTGCAACTTCATCTACAGTTTTTCCGTCAGTAGATATTGTTATATCTGCTGCATTTGAGTAGAAATTATCTCTTTTTTCCATTAAAGATGCGATAAACTCAGTATTCATATGTCCATTTAGAATAGGTCTTTCATTTGAATCCTTTACTCTCTGAAGTACTGTATTTGGAGTAGCTGTCAATCTGATTATTATACCACTTTCCTTTAATTCTAAAACATTTTTTTCTCTAATAACGGCTCCACCACCGCAAGATATAATAACCCCACGTTTTTTAGAAATTTCTGCAACTGACTCAGATTCTAAATCTCTGAAGTAGTTTTCTCCAAATTTATCAAAAATAGAAGGAATATCCATATTAGCTTTTTCTACTATATATGTATCAGTTTCAATTACTTCTCTATTTAACAATTTTGCAAGATGTGAAGATACAGTTGTCTTTCCGACTCCCATAAATCCAGCAAATACTATATTGTAACTTTCTAATTTTCCTTTTTCCATTTTATATCACATTCCTCGTATCGATTTTTTAATATAGCTAGTTAAATATACCATAGAATCGAAGTTAATTAAATATAATTTATTCAAATTTGGAATATAAGTGATAAACACAAATGAGATATAAAATAGAAATGTAACTTGCTTTACATTTTAGTGGATATAATATATAATAAAAATCAGTTTAATAAACTTATCAAGAATCGGGGCAGAGGGTCAGCTCGTATCCCGATACCAACCTAAATTTAAAGGTGGTCCTGCTGACATCGATAAGATAGAATGAAAAGATTGCTCTTCTTGTCGATTTGATAAGAAGAGCTTTTTAATTGTAAGATAAATTTTTTAGGAGGATTAGGAAATGGAAAAAGTAGAAAGCTTCAAACTAGATCACACAAAAGTTAAAGCACCTTATGTTAGAAAATGTTGCGTATTAGACGGTAAAAACGGAGACAAAGTTACAAAATTTGACTTAAGATTTTTACAGCCTAATGTGGAAGCATTTGGTACAGCTGCAATTCATGGATTAGAACATCTTTTAGCTACATATTTAAGAGAAACTATGGACGATATAATAGACTTATCTCCAATGGGATGCAGAACTGGTTATTATCTAATAATGTGGGGAGATGTTGAACCTGCATACGTTAAAGAAGGTTTAGAAAAAGCTCTTGAAATGGTACTAACTACAGATGAAATACCAGCTGCAACAGCAGTAGAATGTGGAAACTACAGAGATTTATCTCTATTTGGTGCAAAAGAATATGCTAAAAAAGCTTTAGATGAAGGATTCTCTTTAAACATATACGGAGAATAGGATTAAGCTATTGAGCATTGTAAAGAATTTAAAAAATACGGAGATATCTATTGAAAAAGCCGAAGTTCTTAGATATCTCCGGTATAAAGGCCAAGAGATAGAGAGTAGTTTTTCAGAGAAGATAGATTTAGCAATTGAGCAAACTAGATCCATAATAACTCCTAGAGCGGTATACGAAAGATATCCACTTAAATTTTTTGAAGATAGAATTGAAGTAGAGGGAACAAATTTAGTTTTAAAAAGTAAAGATATTTCAAAACTTCTTAGAGGTTGCGATGAATGTATTCTCTTTGCAGCCACTATTGGAACTAAGGTAGAAATGGAAACTAGAAAAGCTGAATATGTAAACCTTGCAAAAAGTATAATAATGGACTCTGCTGCTACAACATTTGTAGAGCGGACCTGTGATTATGTTCAGGAAATAATTGAAAAAGAAGTTGAAAAATCTGGGAAATATATAACTATGAGATATAGTCCAGGATATGGGGACTTACCACTAGAGTGTGGTAAGGAAATTCTGAATATTCTGCAGTCTCAGAATAAAATAGGACTTACTACAAGCAGTAGCGGACTTATGATACCAAGAAAGTCAGTTAGTGCAATTATTGGAATATATGATTCAAGTAAAGACAAAGATAATAAAGTTAAAAAAGGTAAAAAAAGTTGTTTAGAGTGCCCAAACTACAACAACTGTATATACAGAAGGGAAAGCGGGGGAGCTTGCTATGGAAATTAGAGATTATTTAAAGACAGGAAAAGTTTTAATGTTTGATGGAGCAATGGGAACTATGCTTCAGAGAAATGGACTAAAAATGGGAGAAAATCCTGAGATTTTTGCATATAAAAATCCAGATATTTTAAGAGATATACATAGACAGTATTTAGATGCTGGGACGAACACAGTTCTTACTTGTACTTTTGGATGTAATGAGCTAAAGCTTCCAGAAGGATATACTGTTGAGATGATAATAGATAACGCCGTTAAAACAGCAAGAGAGGCAATAGAAGAGTCTAGCTCAGATAAGGAAAAATTTGTAGCATTAGATATTGGTCCAATAGGTGAGATGCTTGAGCCAATGGGGACTTTGAGCTTTGATAGAGCATATGAGATTTTTAAAAGAGAGGTTGTACGGGGTGTAAAAGCTGGAGTAGATGTTATAGTAATTGAAACAATGATGGATTTACTTGAGATAAAAGCTGCTGTCCTTGCAGCTAAGGAAAATTCTGATTTACCAGTTTTTGCAACTATGACATTTGATGAAGATGGAAGAAGTTTTACAGGATGTCTTCCAGAAAGTATGGTCTATACTATAGGTGGACTTGGAGTAGATGCAATAGGTGTAAACTGTTCACTTGGTCCTGTGCAGCTATTACCAATAGTTGAGAAGATTTGCAGTGTTGCACAAATTCCTGTTATGGTACAGGCAAATGCTGGACTTCCTTCAATGCACGACGGACAGGCTACTTATGATATAGGCCCTGATGAGTATTGGGAAGGTGTTAAGAAATTTATCGAGGCAGGAGCTAGTATAATAGGTGGATGTTGTGGTACAGATCCTTCATATATAAAGAAGATTTCTGATAATCTATCTAATGTAGAAATTGGAGATAAAAACAATGAATATGTAAGTGCGGTTTGTTCTCCATCTAAGGTTGTGAGAATTGATGAGCCTAGAGTTGTTGGAGAGAGAATAAATCCAACTGGGAGAAAAGCATTTAAAGAAGCTTTAAAATCAGGAAATACTGATTATGCAGTTAGACTTGCTATAGAGCAGGTAAATGGCGGGGCAGATATTTTAGAGATAAATACTGGACTTCCTGGAATAGATGAAAGAAAAGCTATGGTAGATATTTTAAAAGAGGTGCAGTCTGTTACAGATACACCAGTTCAGATAGATTCATCAGTTGTTGAATCTCTAGAGGCTGGGCTTAGATATTGCAATGGTAGAACAATAGTAAACTCAGTAAATGGAAAGGATGAGTCATTAGAAACTATTCTTCCTCTAGTTAAAAAATACGGAGCCTGTGTTGTAGGGCTTACTCTTGATGAGAGAGGAATTCCTGAAAAAGCTGAGGAAAGAGTGGAGATTGCTAAGAAGATTATAAAAAGGGCTGAAGAATTTGGAATTAGAAGAGAGGATATTTACATAGATTGTCTATCTCTTACAGTTTCAGCTCAGCAAGAAGCAGCGTATGAGACTTTAAAAGCTATGAAAGAAGTTAAAAAACTAGGTGTGCATACAACTCTTGGGGTGTCTAATATTTCGTTTGGACTTCCAAATAGACAGGCAGTAAACTCTGCATTTTTAACTTTAGCTTTAGATGCTGGTCTTGATTTAGCCATTATAAATCCTAATAATGAAAGAATGATGGAAGCTATAACTTCATACAAGGTTATTAGAAATATAGACAAAGGATGTACAAAATTTGTTGAAAGATATAGCGATGTAGACAATAAAAAAGATGTAAAATCATCTACTAGTTCTTCGGAGATGTCTTTATTTGATCTTGTTGAAAAAGGAATTAAAGATGAGGCTAAAAGTAAAACAATAGAGATGTTAAATGATACTGATGAGAATTATATTTTAGATGAGATATTAATTCCTGCACTTGATGTTGTTGGGAAAAAATTTGAAAAAGGGGAAATATTCCTTCCACAGATGATTCAATCTGCAGAAGCTGTTAAGGCATCGCTTACTGTTATTAAAGAAAATTTAATCAGTAAGAATGGAGATAAAAAAGAAGATGTATCAAAAGGAAAGATTATCCTAGCTACAGTTGAAGGGGATATCCACGATATAGGTAAAAATATTGTAAAAATAATGCTTGAAAACTACGGATATGAAATTATCGACTTAGGAAGAGATGTTCCTGTGGATAAAGTTGTGGAAAAAGCTGTTGAAGAAAATATAAAACTTGTAGGACTAAGTGCACTTATGACTACAACGGTAAAAAGTATGGAAGAAACTATAAAAGCGCTGAAAGAAAAAATGCCTGATGTTAAGATTTTTGTCGGTGGTGCAGTACTTACAGAGGACTATGCATCTGAAATAGGAGCCGATTTTTATGCAAAAGATGCTAAGTCTGCAGTCGAAATAGCAAAAATTATATTATAAAATTAAAAAAACTGTTTAAAAATCTTCGGATTTAGTGTATACTAAGATGTATATTTTGTATATAATATAACCAAGAGAAAAGTCTCAATTATCCAAAGTAGCGAGTGGATATTTGTGATTTAGATGGAAATATTTTATCAATCTATCGTCAACAATAAAAAACACCGTATGGGATTAGCGAAACCATACGGTGTTTTTTATTTATGCTCTTAATTTAAGCAGAAAATTGCTAAATAGTGTTCAACTTCCACTTATCTGCGAATAAGTTGAAAAATACGGCAGGGAAAGTTATCCACTTATCCACATAATTAACAGATATAAATATCCACAAAACAGAAATATTTTCTGAGAAAGAAAATGCTTTTTTATTTTTATCCTGAAAGATATAAACATAATGTGTATCAACTTGTAGAAAAGTGGATAACTTCTCCACTTTTTATCAACATTTTAGGATAATAAAGGGTTATAATTTTAAAAACATGGAAATAAAAAGGAAGTGCAAATCACTCCCGACAATTTGTATATATTTCAAAATATTTTAGGATAATCAACGGTTATAGTTTTAAAATTGGTAAAAAAGATAGGAGGAGATTGTTTCTAGCGACAATGCAACTTGATTGCCTGGAGCAGAAACAACTCCTCCTATCTCTTTATCATTTTACAAACTATAACCCTTGATTAACTAAAATGCCCAGTTTCCATTTTTGAATATAGCAATTTCTTTTCCATCTTTAGTTATTCCTGTTATGTCCATGTCTGCAGATCCTACCATGAAATCTACGTGAGTTAAACTATCATTAACTCCTAATTTATCTAATTCTTCTTCTTTTAAGTCATTTCCATTTTCTATGCAGCTTCTGTAAGCAGAACCGATAGCTAAATGACAAGATGCATTTTCATCAAATAGAGTAGTATAGAATACTGTATTTGTATTTGATATTGGTGAATTGTAAGGAACTAATGCGACTTCACCTATGTAGTGAGAACCTTCATCAGTTTCTATAAGGTTTTTAAGAGTTTCGTATCCTTTTTCAGCTGTAAAGTCTACTATTTTACCGTTTTCAAATGTTATTGTGAAATCATCTATTACATTACCGCCAAATACTAATGGTTTTGTACTAGCTACAGTACCATTTACGCCAAATTTATGAGGCATTCCGTATATTTCTTCTGTTGGGATATTTGGTACGAAAGATACGCCATTTGGATCTTTTGCATCTCCACTTAACCAAATGTGTCCCTCTGGTAAATCTATTGAAAGATTTGTTTTAGCTGATGAGTATTTTAATGTTTTGAAATCTGATTCGTTTAAGAAGTCAGTTCTCTTTTTAAGGTTTGCTATATGTTCATTCCAAGCATCTACAGGAGATTCTAAATCTGCTCTAGTACACTGGAAGATTCCTTCCCATAGTTTTTCTACCGCTTCTTCTTCAGAGCAATTTGGGTATACTTTTTTAGCCCAGTTTACAGAAGGACAAGCAACTATACTCCATTTACATCTATCTGTTAATGTATAAGATCTCCATTCTTTAAGAGCTTTTCCAGAAGCTTTCTGGAAGTTTGCTATTCTCTGAGGGTCAACCCCTTTAAGAAGGTCTGGGTCCTGAGCTACTACTGTTAAGAAAGAGCCACCTTCTTTTGCTATCTGAGTATATTTATCTGCCTGCCACTGAGGATATTCATTAAATGATTCGTCAGGAGCCATATTATAAGTTAGTTTAGAGCATTCGTCGTCGCTCCATTCTACATATACGTGTTTTGCACCACATTCATATGCATATTTGACAGCTTTTCTTACAAAATCAGCGCAATCTATAGGTGAGCGAACTAAAAGAGTTTCTCCAGGCTGAACGTTCATTCCAACTTTTATAGATAGTTCAGCGTATTTGTCTAAATTTCTTTCAAAATTCATTTTTCTATACCTCCAACAACTTTATTTTTGTATATTTTCATTATATCATTTTGAAAATTTAAGTGATATATAAAAGAGTTATTCTTCAGTTGTGCTATATACAAAATTACGAAAAATAATTATAATGTATATGATAGAATAATTAGTTTTTTTGATTTTTTCAGGAGGAATTTTTAATATGGAATTATGTGAAGCCATTTATTATAGAAAAACAACTGAGTTCTTTTCAAATAAGAAACTCAAAGATCATTTGATAGAAGATGTTAAAAGAGCGTGCGATAATATAACATATATAGATGAAGATTTAAATATTCAAGCTCATGTTATAGATAAAGGACATCTTATCCACTTCCTTATGGGGAAAGAATGTAAGATAAAGGCACCTCATTATATAGTTGTTACATCTGATGGAGGTAAGGACCATCTTCAGAATGTTGGATACGCTATGGAAGAGGTAGTACTATTTATGACTAGCCTTGGTATAGCTACTTGTTGGATAGACTCTCACCTTACAAAAGCAGATATTTTAGACTGCTTAAAGACAGAAGAAGACGAGAGAGATTTTGTTAGGGATGAAGGTTTTGAAGTAGCTGAGATGATAAAAAATGCAGAATTAGATGAAAGTATAGGAGATCCATGTATAATAATTGCATTTGGTATGCCTATAAAATCGGAACCTTTATTTAGAACAAGATTTGCGATACCAGATAGAAAAGATATTTCTAAGATATCTAAAGGTATGAAAGGCGAATGGGAAGATGTTATGGAGCTTGTAAGACGTGCACCATCTGTTAAAAATACACAGCCTTGGTATGTACTAAGAGATAAAAAGGGAATTCATTTCTTTGAAAAAGTTCCTAAAAAGGCAGTTCTTAGAGATATGAGTAAGATAAGTATGGGAATTGCTCTAAAGCATTTTGATTTAGCTTGTAGAGAAAGAGGAATGACTGTTGTCTACAAGGATATGAATTTAAGAAATAGAATTGGTGGAAGAGAGTACTTTATATCAGCTGAACCAAGAAATTATGTTGCTGATGACTTAGATGATGAAGAGTAAAATTAGAATTTTTATAGGAATAATTACCATAAATAACATAATAATATCCAAATTAATTGGAAAACGATGTATAATATAAGAGTAATGTACTTTTCATAAAAAATAAAAACCTTAATTGAAGAAGAGGATTAATAAGTTATTGACATATAAACTCTTAAATGGTTATAATGGTATAAATACTAAAATAATTAAATTAGAAGAAATAAAAATATTTATGATAAAGTCTTTTAAGCTAGTCCAGAGAGACTGGGAAAGATATCTCATAGCGTTTTTTTGTTATGGAAAGATAAAATCCTTATGCCTCTTTTTTGTGGTGTAAGGATTTTTTGTGTATTACGAGGCTTTGTTAAAACTAATGAAGAGGAGAATAATAGATATGGTTAATGGGAAAGAAAAACTGATAGTGGCGATTGACACTGACAATTTCGAAAAAGCAAAAGAAATGATAGACAAACTAGAAGATAGTGTTGATATATTCAAAGTTGGTCTAGAACAGTACGTTGCTACAAGAGGTAAAACTCTTGATTATTTAAAAGAAAAAGGGAAAAAAGTATTCCTAGATTTAAAATTCCACGATATACCAAATACTATGAAAAGTGCGGTAAAAGCAGCAGTTAGAGATAATGTTTGGCTAATGACAATACACGTTTCTGATATGGAAGGAATGAGACAGTGTGCTGAAATAGCTAAAGAAGAAGCTGAAAGATTAAATATAGAAAAACCTCTAATAGTAGGTGTAACAGTGCTTACTTCATTAAGCAACGAAGACCTTCAGGATATCGGATGCAGTATGACTGCTGAAGAATTAGTTATAAAGAGAGCAAAATTAGCTCAGAAGGCTGGAATAGACGGTGTTGTTTGTTCAGCTAGAGAAGTAGATAAGATAGTTGAAATATGTGGAGATGATTTTGTTACAGTTTGCCCTGGTATAAGACCTGCAACAGCAGAAATAGGGGATCAGAAAAGAGTAGTAACTCCTTCAGATGCAATAAGAAGAGGAGCTAAATATATAGTTGTAGGTAGACCTATAACACAGGCTGAAAATCCTAAAGAAGCAGCTGAAAGTATAGTAAGAGAAATAGAAAATGCGTAGGGGGTAAATCCAATATGAAATGCAAATTAATATTAGAAAACGGAACAGTTTTTGAAGGAAAGGCTTTTGGATACGAAAAAGAAACTGTAGGAGAGGTAGTATTCAATACTTCAATGGCAGGGTATGAAGAACTTCTTACTGACCCAACATACAGAGGACAGTTTATAGTTATGACTTATCCACTAGTAGGAAACTATGGAATAAACTTAGAGGATGTAGAATCTAATGGAGTGCATGCAAAAGCACTTATAGTTAGAAATAAATGCGATAGTCCTAACAACTTCAGATGTGAAATGGACTTAGATATGTATATGAAACAGAATAAAATAGTAGGTATAGAAGGTATAGATACTAGAGCGCTTACTAAAATGATAACAACTAACGGAACAATGAAAGCTGTTATAGCTTACGAAGATAAAGACGAAACAGAATTAAAAGAAAAATTCGCTTCTTACTGTAATAAAGATGCAGTTAAAGAGGTAACTTGCAAAGACGTTAAAAAAATAGATGGAACAGGAAGAAGAGTAGCTATATTAGATTTAGGTGTTAAAAACAGTGTTATAGAAGCGCTTAAAGCATACGGATGTGATATAACAATATTCCCAGCTACTACTCCAGCTGAAAAAATACTTAGCGTAAATCCAGACGTTGTATTATTATCAAATGGACCTGGAAATCCAGAAGATGCTGACTTTGCAGTTGAAACATCTAAAAAAATAGCAGGTGTTAAACCACTTGTAGGTATAGGTCTAGGACATCAGGTTATAGCTTTAGCTCTTGGTGGAAAAATAGATAAATTACCATTTGGACACAGAGGAGCAAGTGTTCCAGTTAAAAATATGGAAACAGGTAGAGTATTAATAACTACTCAGCATCACGGATTCAATGTAGCTGAAATGCCTGAAAACACAGAAGTAACTTATACAAGTCTTAATGATGGATCTATAGAAGGTTTAAAACATAAAGAACTTCCTATAATGAGTGTACAGTTTATACCAGTATTCACATCAACAGACGACAAAGAATGCGTATACGGTAAATTCCTTGCATTATAATATAGACGATTATAATAGAAACGATATAGATTAAGAAAAATAAAACGGATTAAAGGAGAGAATGTTATGCCTAAAATAGATAGTATAAAGAAAACATTAGTACTTGGGTCAGGACCTATAATAATAGGGCAGGCTGCAGAGTTCGACTATTCTGGAACTCAGGCTTGTCAGGCTTTAAAAGAAGAAGGGATAGAAGTTGTATTAATAAACTCTAACCCAGCTACAATAATGACAGATAAAGAAATAGCAGACAAAATATATATAGAACCACTTACTTTAGAATTCATAGAAAAAATAATAGAAAAAGAAAGACCAGACAGTTTACTTGCAGGAATGGGTGGACAGACAGGACTTAACTTAGCTGTTGAATTATACGAAAGTGGAATACTTGATAAGTACGGAGTTAAAGTAATAGGTACTTCTGTTGAATCTATCAAAAAAGGTGAAGATAGAGATATATTCAGAGAAGTAATGAAAGAAATAAATCAGCCAGTTATAGAAAGTGATATAGTAACTACTCTTGAAGATGGTTTAGCTTATGCAAATAAAATAGGTTACCCATTAGTAGTTAGACCAGCTTATACACTAGGAGGAACTGGTGGTGGTATAGCTGAAAACGAAGAAGAATTAAAAGAAATATTAATTCACGGTTTACAGCTAAGCCCAGTTAGCCAGGTACTTTTAGAAAAAAGTATAAAAGGTTGGAAAGAAATAGAATACGAAGTAATGAGAGATAGCATAGGAAACAGCATAGTTATATGTAATATGGAAAATGTTGACCCTGTTGGTGTTCATACAGGAGATAGTATAGTTGTTGCTCCAACTCAGACATTAAGTGCTAAAGAATGTGCAATGCTTAAAAAAGCATCTCTTGATATATTAAATGCAGTAGAAGTTCAGGGTGGATGTAATGTACAGTTCGCACTTAACCCAGATAGCTTCGAATATGCTGTTATAGAAATAAACCCAAGGGTTTCAAGATCATCAGCACTAGCTTCAAAAGCAACTGGTTATCCAATAGCAAAAGTTTCTGCTAAGATAGCTCTTGGATATACATTAGATGAAATAGAAAATGCAGTAACTAAAAAGACTAAAGCTTGCTTCGAACCAAGTGTAGACTATGTAGTTGCTAAAATACCAAAATGGCCTTTCGATAAATTTAAGAAAGCTGATAAGAGATTAGGAACTAAGATGATGGCTACTGGAGAAATAATGAGTATAGGAAGCAACTTTGAAGCAGCTATACTTAAAGGTATAAGATCTCTAGAAATAGGAAAATATTCATTAGTTCATGCACCATCAGAACAGAGATCTCTAGAAGAATTAAAAGCTAGAGTAGTTGTTCCAGATGATGAAAGATTATTCGACATAGCTGAAATGATAAGAAGAGGCTACAAAGTTGAAATGATAGAACAGATAACTAAGATGGATAAATGGTTCTTAGATAGATTCAAATGGATAGTTGAACAGGAAGAAAAATTAAAAGGTATGAAAATAGAAGACCTTACTAAAGAATATCTTCTTGAATTAAAGAAAAAAGGATTCTCTGATAAAGGTATATCTGACTTAATGAAAATAAACCCAGAACAGTTATACGAATTAAGAATGCTTTACAATATAAAACCAGCTTACAAAATGGTTGATACATGCGCAGGTGAAGTAGATGCATTATCTCCATACTACTACTCAACTTACGAAGAATATGATGAAGCTACAGTAAGCGATAAGAAAAAAGTTATAGTTCTTGGTTCTGGTCCAATAAGAATAGGACAGGGTATAGAATTCGACTACTGCTCAGTTCACTGTGTTAAATCATTAAGAAAACAGGGAATAGAAACAATAATAATAAACAACAACCCTGAAACAGTATCAACTGACTTCGATACTTCTGATAAATTATACTTCGAACCATTAACAGAAGAAGAAGTTCTTAACATAATAGAAAAAGAAAATCCAGACGGAGTTATACTTCAGTTTGGTGGACAGACTGCTATAAAACTAGCTAAATTCCTTCACGAAAAGAATATACCAATATTAGGTACTGATTTCGAAGATATAGATGCAGCTGAAGATAGAGAAAAATTCGATGAATTACTAGAAAGATTAGACATAAATAGACCAAAAGGTAGAGGTGTATGGACTGTTGAAGAAGGTCTTGAAGTTGCTCACAACTTAGGATTCCCAGTACTTGTTAGACCATCATACGTACTTGGTGGACAGGGTATGGAAATAACTTACGATGAAGCTAGATTAGTTCAGTACTTAGAAGCAGCATTCGAAAGAGATAGCAAAAACCCAGTTCTTATAGATAAATACTTAACTGGTAGAGAAATAGAAGTTGACGCTATATGTGATAAAGAAGATATATTAATACCAGGTATAATGGAACACCTTGAAAGAGCAGGGGTTCACTCTGGAGACAGTATAACAATGTACCCAAGCCAGAATATATCTGACAAAATAAAAGAAAAAATATTAGACTACACTAAAAAAATAGCTCTAGACCTAAATGTTATAGGTATGGTTAACATCCAGTTCATAGAATTCCAGAATGAATTATACATAATAGAAGTTAACCCAAGAGCAAGTAGAACTGTACCATATATATCAAAAGTTTCAGGTGTGCCAATAGTAGACCTTGCAACTAAATGTATGTTAGGTGCTAAATTAAAAGACCTTGGATACGGAACAGGAGTATACAAAACTCCAGATATAGTATCTGTTAAAGTACCAGTATTCTCAATGGCAAAACTTGCTCAGGTTGAAGTATCACTAGGGCCTGAAATGAAATCAACAGGGGAAGTTCTTGGAGTAGGTGCTAACTTAGAAGAAGCATTATACAAAGGATTCCTTGCAGCTGGTAAAGGTATAGCTGATGAAAGAGGTTGCGTACTTGCTACAATAAACAACCACGATAAAGAAGAGTTCATAGAAATAGCTAAAGATATGAAAGAACTTGGATATACTTTCATGGCTACAGAAGGAACAGCTAAAGCATTAAGAGAAAATGGAATAGAAGTTGAAACTGTAAATAGAGTAGAAGAAGCTAGACCAAATATACTTGACGCTATAAGAAATAAACAGGTAGATATGGTTATAAATACTCCTACAAAAGGTAACGACTCTAACAGAGATGGATTCAAGATAAGAAGAACTGCTATAGAATTCTCTACAGAAGTTATGACTTCTCTTGATACATTAAAAGCAATGGTAGATGTTAAGAAACAGCATATAGATAAAGATACGCTAAAAGTTTACAACATATCAGAAATATAATTTTAATAATTGAGATAAAAAGAGCTAATCATTTTGGTTAGCTCTTTTTTATAAATTTTTATATTTATGATGTAGGATAAAGTAGTGCAAATGGTTGTATGTGTATGATATAATTAATAATTAGGTTAAAAAATGAGATGAAAAATATTTTAAGAAATATAAATTTAATTAGATAAGAGAGAAGGAGGAAAAGATGTTAATTTTAGCAGATAGTTGGAAAGATTATGAGCTTATAGACATGGGTAACGGAGAGAAGCTAGAGAGATGGGGAGATATCGTCCTTAGAAGACCAGACCCACAGGTTGTTTGGCCAATGGAAAAAGAATGGTCATTATGGAAAAATCCACACGGACACTACCACAGAAGTAATAGAGGTGGAGGTTCTTGGGAGCAGAAGAAAAAATATCCAGAAAGTTGGACAATAAACTACAAGAATTTAAAATTCAATATAAGACCTACAGGATTTAAACATACAGGTCTTTTCCCAGAACAGGCAGCAAACTGGGATTGGATGATAGATAAAATAAAGAAAGCAAAAAGACCTATAAAGGTTTTAAATTTATTTGCATATACTGGTGGAGCAACTGTTGCTTGTGCTTCAGCTGGGGCAGAAGTTTGCCACGTTGATGCAGCAAAAGGTATGGTAAACTGGGCAAAAGATAATATAGCATTATCTGGACTTCAGAATCAGACAGTAAGATTTATAGTAGATGATGTTGTTAAATTCGTTGAAAGAGAAATAAGAAGAGGAAGAAAATACGATGCTATAATAATGGACCCACCTTCATACGGAAGAGGACCAAAAGGTGAAGTATGGAAAATAGAAGATAAGTTATACGATTTCGTTGAATTATGTATGGGTGTATTATCTGATGATCCACTATTCTTCTTAATAAACTCTTATACTACAGGATTTTCTCCAATAGTACTTGAAAACGTGCTTTCTACTACTATAGGAAAGAAAGTAAAAGGTGGACAGATATACGGTGGAGAAGTTGGAATACCAGCATCTAGAGACGGTAAAATACTTCCTTGTGGTATATTTGGTAGATGGGAGAGATAGTCTTTGTCTAGTGTAAATATAAATGTACTTTATGAAGATAATCATCTTTTAGTAGTTGAAAAGCCTGTAAATATTCTTTCTCAGGGCGATAATACAAATGATAAGGATATGGTTAATCTATTAAAGGCATATCTTAAAGAAAAGTATAATAAGCCGGGGAATGTTTATTTAGGGTTAGTTCATAGACTTGACAGACCTGTTGGAGGAGCGATGGTATTTGCCAAGACTTCTAAGGCAGCATCAAGACTTTCTGAGCAGGTTAGAAATAAGACGTTTAAAAAGACTTATAGAGCGGTTATCAATGGAAAGATGAGAAAACATAGTGATACTTTAAAGGATTATCTTTATAAGAATAAGAAAACTAATATGGTCAGTGTGGTTTCTGAAAGCCATAAGGATTCTAAGTACGCTGAGCTTAGCTACGAAACTCTAGCATTTAAGGATAAGATGAGTCTAGTTCAGATAGATTTAAAGACTGGTAGACCACATCAGATTAGAGTTCAGTTTGCTTCAAGAAACAATCCTCTTGTTGGTGATCAGAGATATGGTAAAAATAGCAAGGTAGGTCAGCAGATAGCGCTTTGGTCTTATAAGATTGAGATAGTTCATCCTGTTACTAAAGAGAAGATGGAGTTTGTCTGTGAGCCACCAAAAGAATATCCATGGAATGTTTTTGATAAGTAGTTCGAAAGGATGATTGGATAGTATGGAAAGATATAATGGATTTTTTATAGAAAAACCAGTTGGAAATAATATATTCTCCTTTGAAGAGAGGGAGAATAAGAAGATTTTTGTACCAAAGCTTATAAAAGGAGATTTGTATGATGTAAGGGAAGGTACAGAGATTGTGTTTAATGAGATAGATGAGGATACAGAGTTTAAGGCTTATGGTATAGAAAATATGGTTAGAATGGACACTAAAGATGGAAAGAGAGTGTATATTTTTGATAATCATAACCATTCGTTCTACTTCTGGATGAAGTGCCTTAAAGAAGGTCTTTTTAATAGAGGGTGTACTTTAGTGCATGTGGATCAGCACAAGGATACTAGAGTTCCTCCTAATTATGATGTAGATGTAGACGATTTAGACGATGTATTTAGATATACAAATGAGGTTCTTAATGTGGGAAGCTTTATTAAGCCTGCAATGGAGCATGAAATTTTTTCAAAGCTTATAATAATGGACAGTTCTTATAGTTTGAAGGAAGAGGTAAGAGGAGAGTATGTGTTAGATATAGATTTAGATATATTCTCAAGGGATATGGATTATATATCTTTTTCTGATAGGTTTGATAGGATACAGGAGCTTATTAAAGGGGCTAATGTAATTACAATAGCTACTAGTCCGTACTTTATTGAACAAGATAAAGCTATAAAAGTATTAAAAGAACTGTTCAATTATGATATAATATAGTAGATTTGAATGAAAGTCTTTTATAAGACGAGATTATTTTAGGAGGAAATTACAATGAGTTTATATGATGCATGGAAAAACCTTAGTGAAACTCACGAAAACCAGGAAGCTGAAATAGAATTCTGGAAAGATTATTTAAACGTTGAGAGAGACATATACAGAAAAATATTAGAAGAAAAAACTGAAACTGTAGAAGGAAAAGTTGCTGATTTAGCAGCTAAATACGAAACATCTCCAGAATACTTCATGGGATTCATAGATGGAATAAGCGAAAGTTTAAAAGAAGAT
>OGEP01000720.1_pt1 | contig 44735 bp, 65 predicted proteins | sample 1570721 | NCBI WGS metagenome assembly OGEP01 (sample SAMEA2582131, study PRJEB24529) | metagenome | biome: Human gut stool | place: China | collected 2011 | reverse complement strand
TACTGATTAAGTCCAATTGTTTTCGTTTTTGTTGCCATCAAACCTACCTCCTTTAAACGTATATTTCTAAGTCCTCCCAAGTAATGAACATATCGTCCCAATTTTTAAATTTATAGTTATAATTATCGAACATCTGCCACTCAAGGAAATCGACCATAAAGCCTTGATAGTATCTTTCGAACTCTCTCCAAGTAAGATTTAAATTTTCCCACTGTGTCCAAGTCTTGTGATACCTTGTACATTCGTCCCAAGTCATATAAGTGAATATAAAGTCATACGTTAGATGAGCAGGTTTAACCCTTTCAATCGCTTCTCTAAGAGCTGGCAACGTGTCAGGCTCGCCCCTAACTCCAACAAACTTTATTGTGAATTTATATTCGCTATTCTGTTCGGTTACTTCACACCGACCTCCACTATATCCTTCTGCAAGGCTTTTAATTGCTTTTACTGTTGTTGTTTCTCTATTCTGCAAAGCATTTAATATATTCTGCCTTCTTATCCTTGTTTTCAAGTGTCTCGATATTGGAAGACCTGCGAACTCCTCCCATTTATCCAATCCCCAAGTTGCCGAAACTACAAAGAATTGATTAAGAATATCTTGGAAGGCTCTTTTTCTGAAATCATCTTCATTTTCTAATGCTTGTTGAATTAACTTGAATGTTTCATTGTCTCTCAGTAAGTTTGGGTATTTTTCTATTAACAATTAGATCACCCCATTCAATGTTATTGTTCCTGTAGTCGCTACCTGTTCAGCACCTATATTAATATTAGTAGTTTGGTTATTAATCTTAACTTCTGTGCAATCGACTATAGAATCGCAATTAACTAGCAAGGCGAATATATTAGAATATAATACCTTGTCTGTTACTGTTAGAAGGTATTCTTCTAGCTTTGTTAATACCTCAGCTTCTGCCTGTTCTTTAGAGTATGCCGAATTTAAAGTAATATTCGCAGCGATATTAATTTTTAACTCTGATGGAGTAACAACTGTAACTGTCGCTCCTATAGGTCTAACCTCTTCTAAATATGCTTTACATTTTTCTATAATTTCTTCTGACACAGGTTTGTTGTTTCGCCCTGCTATAGCAACTTTGACAGTCCCAGGACCATTCCAAAGTGGAGTAACTTTAGCGTTGTAAACTCCGTCGACTTCCTTCGCCCATTGCTCATAATGTGCCACATTCCCAGAAGTTGCGTTATTTCGTTGTGTTTCATAAAATCTAGTTCTTAACTCTTCGTCAGTTTCTCTATCTATTCCACCTTCAATTTCTGTAGTTGCTACAATAGATTCAAGTCCTGTTATTTCTTCTGCTATAAAAAAAACGCTCCCTATAGGAACGTTATAACTAGCACCAACACCATTTGCTTGTATTGGAGATTTATTTTCTTCTGTTGTTTCAGAAATTACTATATCTTTTATAACTGAATAATCTAATCCGTTTATACGAATTATAGAGCCATTGTCAATTCTAGTCCCTACAGTACCTTTAAATTCAACTTCGCCTGTAGCATATTCTCCATTTTTTCGATATATTCCAAACTCATTTACCCTTTTATCCAAATAGTCGTAATAACCTTCTTCTATAAATGCAAGTCTAAACAAGTTCATCATATCTATGTATAATTTAGCTTCTTCAACAGAAAGAGCCGATACAATACTATTTGTTATCGACCCTTCATTAACTGCTAATTCAGTTTTCTTTATATTTTCATCGTTTAAAATTCTATCTTTTATAACTTCGTATGTTTGGTTGCTATACACTTAATCTCACCTCCCCATATACTGTAAATACAGTAATATCAATGTGAAGTGTATCACCTTCAAACGTTATAGAGTTCTTTCTAACGTCTGTTAGATATTCATTAATTAATAGTGCTTCCTTTATGTATCTAAAGGCTTCACTTTCTGTAAGTCCTTTTGAAAACCTCTGTCCTATTAGTTTTATTAACTCCGTTCCATAGTCCCACGAAAAAATCTCATGTTCATATCTATTAACGTGTAACGCATGATAAATCCATACTTGCAAGGCTTCCTTTCCTTCTACTATCTTAAAGTCGCCCTTTTCATCTCTTATAAATTCATCTGTATCAAAATTCCACGCGATTTCTTTATATAAAGGTAGCTCAGAGTTATTCTCTGGAATATAATCACTCTCTACTCCAACAAATGGAAAAAATGTATTATCTGCCATTAAACCTTCACCACCTTATCAACTACAATGTAACTTTCGGCAACTTGTAGCAATAGCACCTTGTCGCCACCCTTTAATTCAAATCTATATTCAGAATGCTCAGAGGCTTTCTTTCTGTCTTTTAATCCCTGTGCAATATACAATTCTTTTTCTGTAAGAACTATATCTTGGAATTTAACTTTTAGATCAGGCAACCCTGCTATCACTTCTGCAAGAAATACCTCTTGAATATTAAAGTGTTTACCCTCTTCTCGCATTGCTTCTATTAACTCGATTGAAGGGTCTTTCGATTTACTCATTTTTATAAAAACCTCCTTGCATTATGATAGTCGCCCCTGCTAGACAACTTGCTTATTTTAACAACATCGCCTGTCTGTGGTGCATGAATAAATTCGCCACCACCGATATATATTCCAACATGATGAACTCCATTTTTATTGGCAAAGAATACACAATCCCCAGCTTGTAGGTTGCTTTTAGAAACTGCCTGTCCATATGTAGACTGTTGTTTTGAAGTTCTTGGAACTGATTTTCCCATCTGTTTAGCAACCCAATAAACAAGCCCACTGCAATCGAAGCTATTTGGACCAGTTGCACCCCATTTATATGGTTTGCCAAGCTTACTTTTTGCAAGTTGTACGGCTTTACTAGAACCACCTTCTGTATGGTATCCTGTACCATTTCCGATAATAACATATCCGTTACGCATTCCAAAATTATTCATTTCTGTGCCAGAAGGTAATAAAAGGTCGAATCTATAAACTCCATTTATTATTTTTATTGCTCCACCTCGGTCATTTACTCTAAATGTTTGTCCGTCGTATTTTGTACCTGTTCCAACAATCTGAATTAATGTGCCAAACGGAATTTCTGGAGGTGCTGCACAAGTCTTCTTGCTATAATCTATCTTTTCGCCACTTGCAGTTGTAGAGCCACCACCGATAGAGCCTTCTGCTTTAGGACAATATGCCGAATATCTAGCCTTAACCTTTTTGCCATTAAGGATTTGACCTCCTCCACCACTTGTTGCTTCATCTCCTTGAGTAGGTTCAGTTATTTCTTTTTCGTCCATAATATTTTCAAAGTTTAATTCCATGTCAATTTCATAGTCGCCACCAGTCCAAGTATGCTTGTCGCTATCTATAAAGAACTTTCCTACAAGTCCTGTATGACTGTCTTTCACATTCACACCGAAGCCACTTATACAAGTAGTATCTCCAATCCCTGTAAGACTTGCACTTTTCTCTGGCTTTGTAATACCTTTGTTATTTGTGTTTCCACCTTCTGTTTGTTGCTCGATTTCATTAACTACAACTTTGTATAATTTTTCTAACTCTTTATCTATCTTTTCAGAAACTTTATTTCCGTTTTTATCCGTCACAAGTACCCTTGTAACCATTTTATCTAAGCTAATTTTATATTGCGTCTTTAGTAGGTTTTCTTCTTCGTTAAACTGTAATTCAAGAACCTTAACACCTTTTTCAATTACATTAAATTTATCTATATTTGTAGTTATCATATATTTTTTATTTGTGCTTTTAGAAGCCTCTGTATAGGCTGACATTATCACATCGTATCCACTACTATTAGTAACTACCTTCGTATATTTCTGACCTGTAGCAACAACGTTTCCTGCCTTGTATCCAAGCTTTTTAATAACATCTTTTGCTACTTTTTCAGTTGGAACATTATTAAAGTTAAATGCGACCTTATTTTTTAATAGAAAGCCTATATCCTTAGAAGTGTATTTAACTTCATTATCAGAACTATCCTTGTCTACATCTATCAATATGCCCCTAAATAATTCTTTTCCTTTTTCAAAAAAAGAGACTGTATCGCCCTCAGTTATTCCCAGCGATTCAATCTCTTTGTCATATACTGCCTGCAATATATCAAATTCTAAAGTCCTTGAAGCCGACTTAATATCACCACTCCAAGTAATTTTTGTAACTGCTTCTGTACAATCGACTATTGTGCCACTTTTTAAATGTACTTTTAATTCTAAATCTGCCATTTTTTAACTCCTAAGGTATTACGAATTTCTGCCCTGGATAAATTAGACTAGGGTTTTTAATCTTATCTTTATTGGCATTAAATATTTTATTGTAGTCGCTACCTTTTCCATAATACTTCTTCGATATATTCCATAGGCAATCACCTTTTTTAACTGTATAATATCTAATTTGTTTGTTAGTGCTTGCAGGCTTCGAAGGTCGATTTCCTTTGTTAGCAGTTGAAGGCTTTTTCTCAGCTTGTTTTTTAACCTTAGTGAATTTAACTTCGTTATGTTCTTGTAGGGATATACTATAATATACATCGCCTGTTCCATCTTGTTCTCTAAAAGAAAAACTTTTAATTCTACAACTCATATTAATATTTGTATCTGTTATTATATAGCGAAGGACTGTTCCTTCTTTAACCCACCTTTTAATTGTGTCAACGTAACTGTAGGGGTCGGATACATTATTACAATTTGCATAAGGTACATTCGGGTCAGCTGGGAAGAAAGATTCTAAGGTAGTAGTTTCTAAATCTTCACCATTAAAGACATCAACCTTTTTACCCTTAACTATTCTTTTGTTATCATATTCCCCAGCTACCTCAACTTCAAATTCTGAAGGTAATACAGGGATTTGTAAACTTTCGCTATCACTTTTTAACCAAATTTCCACTATACCCCACCTGCCTTCGCTAATCTTATTTTTCTATTTATTCCACGAATAATCTTGTCTATATCAGCTTCTTCTCTAACAATTATAGTGTCAGCTAGTTTAGAAAATACGATTCCTTTATTCATTCCACCATTTCTATATTCGTCGGCTTCTCTTCTACTAAGTACTGTTTCTCCTTGGTGTAGTCTTGCTGGATAATTGTCATACGGAACCCTTGCAAGCCCTGACGCATGTCCCCGTCCTTCATCTCCACCACCAAATATTTTATTAATTTTAGCAGTTATTGGATTATTTTTAATGAAGTTCATTGCACGACTCCAAGCGTCTCGAAGTGCGTCAACTGCCCCTTTTACAGTTACAAGCATATCACCTAATGTTTTTAAAGGTGGCTTTATAATCGCCCATGCAAGCTTCAAGGCTGTTCCTATTAAAGTCCAAGCTAATTGCCAAGTAGTACCAAGCAATTTAATTATAGAAGTTATTACCCCAGCATTTTGACCTATGAATTGTAATATCTTCACTACAATTGGTCCGACTGCCTGTGCAACTGCTCCTATCATCTGGAATACTGTTTGAATTACTGTTCCAAAGATTGAGAATATCCCCATTGTAGCAGGAGATTTGTTTATAATGCTGTCTAAGAAACCATTAAACATTTGTCCTAATGGTGCTAAAGGTGTCATTATAGACTGTAATCCGCTACCAATTAACGGAGCCATTACTTCTATAGCTTGTGTAACCTTAGTTAGTCCTCCTGCCATACCTTCAGAAAATGGCTTAAATATATTCTTTATACCAACTTGAAGGACACCTTGTAATGTAGACAATGCCCCTGGAAGTGTCTTTGACATCTCGTCAACTAAACCACCTTGATTTTTAGCAATACCTTTTCTAGCTTCATCAAATGTCTTGTACTGTGTTCCAAGCATATTGTTAAGCATTTCCATATTGCCTGTGCTAGCACTAAAGAAGGCTTCTGCTACTTCTTGCTCAGTTCTCATATCACCGACGAAAGCTTTTGTATTTCCCATTAATGCAGTAATTTCTTTCGCCTGTGCCATATCCCCTTTAGATATCATCGCTGCTTTAGTCCCAAACTGCGCGACCGAAGCAGTACTGAAAGGAGTTTTATTCGCGTACGATTCTAAATATTTATAGTAGTCGTCAGTTGCTTTTTTTGCTTGTTTCTTAGTCTGCCCAGCATTCTCGAACACTCTGTTTATAGTAATCTTTTGTGTTTGTTCTTGTCCTATTCCTTCAAATGCAACTTTTGCAACTGCTGTGAACGTGACTCCTGCTGCTAGGCTCATTAATTTCCCTTTTATTCCTTGTAATATAGGACTCGCTTTATCTCTAACACTAGTTGGAATAACTTTTTCTTTTATTCCTCTTAGCTTTCCTTTAATTTCTTCTATTTTTGCCTTCGCATTAACTGCGTCTACTCTTATATTAGCTTTTGTGTTTTTAAGGACTTGTAACCCTCTCTGAATTGTTTTCATTTTAGGACTTGCTTTGTCCTGTAATGCAGTTAAGAACTTAATCTTACTATGCTTTTTTGCTTTTTCAACTGCAGTCAATACAGGTTTAATCTTATTAGAAACATTGTCTTTAAATTCCGTTAAGAAGGTTAATTTATAGTCTGCCATTTTGCTTCCTCCTTAATCTTCAAGTCCTTCGTAAGCTTTCTTTCGCTCTTCTGCTTCAATTCGTGCGAAGTAACTTAATAACTGTACTTCCCCAACAGGCATTTCATATATTTCTCGCATTGTATAATTCTTGTTATTAACAAAACAGTAGTACATTAGATAATACCTATCAGAGAAGTTCACTAGTTTTTTACTTCTGTAAACATATTTCCTTCGTTATCACCTAGGTTTTCAATTAAATCGAATAGGGTATCTCTCTCTTTTTTTGTAGTAAGTTTGTATAATAAATCAACTGGAGTTCTAACTCCAAATTTTTTCATTAATTTTTCACTTTTAAATAAAGAAGCTCCGTCATATAGCACGGTTTCTATTATTGTTAGATTTTCCATTTTTATAGAATCCATTTCTACTGTTCCATCTGCTTTTATATCGACACAAGTTTTATATATACTCTGATTAAAAGCAGGAAGCACTTCTTTTATCTCAACGATGAAGTCCTGTCCTATCATCTCAGACAAACGTTCCATTTTTATGAATTTACTAGCACGTCCAAACTGGCTATTGTCGACCTTCATTAAAAGATCTATCGCATTTTCTTTTATTTCTTTCACTTCCTCTATAGGATTAAAAGTTTTTTTAGATTTATTTCTGTTATTATTTGCCATTATATTTCCTCCTAATGTAAGAAAGGGACAAGAAAGTCCCTCTGATTATATTAAATTAACTGTTTCTACACTTTCATATGTGAACGGTAACTCTATTTCTCCGAGTGTGCCGACCTCTGTCTTTATCCAAGTCAAGTCGTCGAAAGAAACACCATTGTAGATTATTCTTTCAGAACCTAACCCAGAAGGGTCTTCTAAATTTGACATTAAAGTAAATCTTGGTTCTGCAACATTCCCTGTACAGAAGTCTTTTAACTTTCTTATAGCAAAAGAATTAACTTTGTATAAGGTTAAAGAACCTTTCCCTTCTATAGTCATAACTTTGTGTTTAACTCTTCTATCTCTTACGACTTTTATACTTTCTTTTTCAAATTCGTCTTTTATATCTATTCCTTTAACCTCGCATAGATATTCTCCGTCCCACCATATCTCACCATACGTTCCACTTTGTATTTTGGTAGCGTCTAAAATTGGATTTATCTCAGGCATATATTACACCTCCACAACTATATCGAAGTCTTCCATTGCGTCGATTGCTTTAACTTTCATAGTTATAAATACAAATGTGTCTGTATCTTCCTTTTCTATTTCTTCGTCAGTCATATCGTCAACTTTCACTCCGATAGATTTTAAATATTCTTTCTGCTTTTCAATGTTTATTTCAACTGTAGGATTTTCTTTTATTAATCCTTCTGTTACTAATTCATTTAAGAATTTTTTAATCTCATTCATTAATAGACATTTGTTACTGTATTTGTTAGGAATCTTTCCTATGTAATCATCTATTATTACTTTTCTTACAGAATTATGTATGAAATCGTATGTTTGTACGATTTTTATTTTCTTAAATGTTTTACCTTTGTTTTGGTTATCTGTAGTAGTTAAAGAAGTAACCCCTCTTGGTATTCTTATCGCTCCTGCTATGCTCATCGCTATTATTTTTCCTGCGTCTATTGCTGTGTTTGCGTCAGAGTTAGACATTTCAGGAACACCTGTCGCGTCTGTTAATTTTGCATAGGCTATAGACTGCGAATAAGGTGTCCCAGCTATAAGACCAGCTATACGACCACAATATTTCGCCTTGGATATCTTTTCTCCATCGACCTCTATATTATCAGTCCACCATTCCCATATATAATCTTTATCGGAAGGTTTAGAAGGGCTTATAACTGCACTAACTGCGTTTCCATTTTCCCTAACCTTTTCTATAAAAGCTATTATTTTGGCAACGTCAGATTCAATCGCTTCTGGATAGCAAAGGATATTAAATTCTTTGTTTTCAAGAGAATTTAAAGCTATTTCAGTTGTTCCCTCGCTAGAATCAATTACGCATAATACAACTTTAGAAGGCTTATAGCTTACTTCTGTAATAACTCCACCTTCGTTCTTGTCCTGTGTATTGCCTAAAAAAACAGACTTAACAAGTTTTTTATTATCCTCCGTTAAGTCTGTTGGTATATCTTTTTCATTGTTTATTGTTGTCACTCCGACACTATTCGTGTCTTTTAATATTACTGCAACTATTCCTCTTCCTGCTCTAGTCTGTAGCCTTTTCGTTATTTCCTTAAATTTTATGCTAATCTCTGGAAGTCCCATTATCTTACCTCCTTATCGTTAATAAATACATTTTGCATTAATTTCGGTTTCTTAAATTCTAGATCTTTCACGTCATAGAACTCTAACTCAATCGAATAATGCAAGTAGTCGCTAATATCATCTTTTAAGAATTTAATATTGTTGCTTTTAATATTAATTCTTCTAGTTTTTTGCTTTTGTTCCTCAGAATATATCTTCTCAGGAACTGTTATATAGCCATTGAAGAGCTTGTCTAAATCTGTAGCCATATCATAGATTTTAGTTTTGTCGTCGTGTTCATCTAAAAAATATTTAATATCAACGTAAATAAGTCGATAATTAATATATCGCCTGTCGGTCTTGTTTATACTAGGATTAATTGACACATAAAAGCATTCGCCATCGCTCATTTCTTCAGAATTAGTGAAAATTGGAATATTATTGTGTGAACGAAAGATTGTTTTTGTTATTGTGTTTAAAATATCCTTATATTTAATCATTTTCTAACCCCAATTCTTTTATATAATAGCTTGAGTAATAGTCCATATTACTTTTAATTGCGTTCATTGTGTCCCTTAGCATATAAACACCTTCTACAGGTGACCCTGTCGCTTTTCCGTCTTTTCTACCACTTCTTACAACCTTATCTTTGTTGCCTTTTCTTCTCTTTTTACCTCCTCCTCCACCTTTTCCACCACTTCTGACACGATGACCGTACTCAACGTGTGGCGCGTATTCCATGTCGTTGAACAACATTCCTTTTTTACCATCAACTTCAATATTCCAATCTCTGTGAAGGTCTCCTGTATCTCCTACAGGAGTTTTATTAACAACCATTTCATTTGCGTCAGACAGTATTTTCATATTTGTTTTTTTAGCTGCTTCTTCACAGTTCTCTTGAATTTTCTTCAAGTCCCTTATTAAATCGTCAATATCTGCCATTTTTATCGCTCCTTAAGTTCTAATGTCACTTCTAAATGGTTAGAATATCTGAAAGGTTTAGAAGCTTGGAAATAATAAGTATCTCCATAATGATTTACAGTAATAAAATCACCCTTCTTAATATTCGCATTTGGATAAGTAAAAAGAGTATATGTAGTATAAAAAGATTGCATTTCATTTTCTAGTAATACAGGCGACTGTTCTTCATCTATGCGACATCTAAGACCTGTTACCACTTTTTCCATTCTATTGTCAGTCACGCAAGTATCTGGATTAAATACGCTAACTTTCCTTTCAATATCGCAAGTATCTGTATATAGTACTGCTAATATATCAGCTTCATTCATTAGTAGAATCTCAACCTTCTGTGTCTGTTCATAGTTGCTTTTTCTTCTTTAGAGAATAAACTATCACTAGACATTTTATTTCCGAAGTTAAAAATAGCAGTATCGCCGACCATATCTTGGTAATTAATAGTAGTCTTTCCTGTAGTTATGCTTTTAACCACTCCTGCAGGGGCGACCTGTCCTCCACCTTGTGACTCATTGCTGTTCATTTCCTTAGCTTTTATTATCGCTTCTACCTTAAATACTGCTAAAGATAAAAGAATTGTTGGCAACTCTTCAGGCTCTTCAATGTGCGTATAATCTCTTATTGCTTCGTTTACTTTGTTTAAGTAAAAAGTAATTAATTTGTCTTTCGAATCATCGTTTAAATTTAAAAGCAGTTTAACCTCTTCTAACTGCTTATTCATCGTCTTTTTCTAACAGTTCTATTAACTGTTCTTTTTTCATTTCAGAGTAGCCTATGAACCCTCTTTTCTTTGCTATTGCTCTTAAATCTTTCAACGTTAATTCATTATAATTTGTAACTTCTTCTGTTACTTCAATATCTTCTGCTTCTATTACAGTTTCTTCAACTGTTTCAGAAGGCTCAAGGACTAAAGCCTTGAACCCCTTCATTTCATACATTTTTAAAAGAGATGAATCTATATCTCTTTCTTCATTTGCTCTAATTACTGTTATTTTAGACATAAAAAAAACACCTCCTAAGCCTTAGCCTCAGACATATTAGCAAACATTAAAGTCTTTTTATTTTCTAATATGAATAAATCGTGGTATCTTCTATAGTCAGACTTCCAAGCGTCCATTGACTGGTTTTCGTCTGGTGTAAATGTTCTGACTTTATCCTGTTTTGTAACTGCTATTGGAACAGTCTTTCCAATCGCTATAAAGTTACATTTTTTAGCCGAAGAGCCTTTAGTGAATCCTCCTGCTTCTTCGCTAGATCCTCCACTGTTTAATTTTATGGCTGAAACCATATAATTAGATGGAGTAGGTATTAATATACAACCGTCAACTGCTGGAACTGTAGTATCTATTCCACCATTTTTGAAAGTAACTGTTGTTATTTTGCCTGCACACTGTTCTTCTAAAGCTAGCTGGAAGTCGTATGTACAATGCACTACTATTTCACCATTGTATCCCTGTTCTCTTAATACTTTTATAGCGTGTTTTAATTCTGAAAGTGCATTTTCTTTTGTTATAGTTACTTCCCATTTTGCGTTTGTATCTCCTTCACCAACTGTAGTTGCGTTGGCTATACATTTACTTAATCTGTATGCGTCTACCTCTGGAACAACCTGTGTTCTCTGGAACTCTCCCATTATATTTCCCATAGTTGCGACATAATTAGATTCATCAACGTCGTGTCTATCTAGGCTGAAACTTCTGCCTCTGTCCTGTGTCATTTCGTATGTTTTGTAAGTTATAGTCGCTTTTCCACCGACGAATCCTGTGCCTGTAGTTCTTCCATAATCTGCAAGTCCGTCAACTGTTATTATTGGTATTTTTATTTCTTTACCACCGTTGTATTTTACCTGTCCTGCGTTCGCGTCCATCCAACCTGTTAACATTGTATGCATCATCTGTTTGTCTAGTGTCTTCTGGAATATCGTTGCGAACTCTATACTATTTAATCTAACTGCCATTTTCTATAACCTCCTTAATTTCCGAATACTGCTTTTTCTAATTCTTGTGCTAGTGCTTCGGCTTCTGTTATTTCTCCACCTTTACCCCCGTTTGGAGTGTATGTATAAGTTGGAGAATTTTCTTTTCCTTTTTCTTCAGAATTAAACAAGTAGGCTTTTTCCTTCTGCACATTTGTAAGCTGCTCTTTTATCTCTTTTGTTCTGTCCTTAGAAGCTTTAATTTTTTCAAAATCTAAATTAGCTTTCACAGACACCTCATCTCTGACTTTAAATTCATCAAAGTTAGCTTTTAGGAAGTCGTTAAATTCCTTTTCTTCCTTTTCTGCCTTGTTCTGTTTTTCTAGGTTTTCAAATTTAGATTTCCAATCATCTCTTTCGGCTTCTATTTTTTTTACGTCAGCAGTATCGCCTAACTGACTTTTTAGATCTTTAACCTCATCTTCGAATTTTCTAGCTTTCGCCTTTTCTCTGTTTATATCATCGCCATTCATTTCTAATATCTGGTCGATAACATCAGCTTCAAGACCTAAATTTTTTAACTCGCTTCTTCTCATTCCTTTTCTCCTTCTTACTACGCTTATTTACGTCAGTTGCTTTGACTTGTAATTCGTAGTTTTACGTCATTGCGGACTAAATTTTTGCATAAAAAAAGCACCTTTCCGGTGCTAATTATTTTTTATTATCTAATTCTACTCTTTCTATTTTTTCGTCATTAAAATATAATTCACTTGTTTCTAATTCGCTTAAAGGTATATCATCCATTTTATACCTCCTAATTTTTTACATAAAAAAAGCAACCTTTATAGATTGCTTAAAAATTTATTATTTATTTTCTAGGTTCAAAATGTAGACCTTTATTACATTCTTTTATATCATTTTCACTCATATACAAATACTTTTCTGGTATTCCATCATCAAAAGCTTTACACTTTATATAATCTAACTTCTCATCATAACCTATAAAATGTTTACAATGTCCACATCTTAATACTTTAAATGTTGGTGTACCATTCCATCTTTCTGAATTATATATTTTTTTATTGTCTATTTTGATATTTGACTTAGCCATATTTTATTACCCTCTTTCTTTTTTACTATAAAAATACTATTTCTTTCAAATACTATTTCTTTTTCTTTCGGGTTATATTCTCTCATATCTCTACCAGTTTTACTTTCTATAATAAGTTGAACCTTCATTGAATCATCATATATTTCTGTAGCCGTTGAAGTATAGGAAGGATAACAAATTATTTCTCCTTCAGAATGCTTAGCCATAAATGTTTCATACTCATTTGGATTCATTTGAAAAGATAATGATCTATATACCTCACCTTTATATTTATCTAATTTCATAATAGCATTATCTAAATCTATTATCCATTCTTTTTCTTCTTCACTTAAAGGTTCTTCATTTCTAAGTTTATCATTAAGAAAATAACTTTCAAAAGATATATATCTATTTATAGCTCTAATATCTTTCTCGTTAATTTTATTTTTATCTTCTTTTTTATCATCTTTCATAAAAGGAACAACTGTACACCTACAATTTGGATGAAGTGGAGGAAAATTTTCACCCTCAACTGCTTCACTAAGTTTTATAGGTTCTTTTTCTGATTCTTTATGTACCTTCCGACACCTTTCACAAGTCCTATCTTGTCCTATTGCTGCTTTGTACTTATAATATTCAAAACCTGTATCTTTATACTGTTCTAACTTAGCTTTATTTACTGCGTGCGACCTCTCAGTCTTAACTACACGCATTATATCATCTTTACTACCTTCCATACGTTTTGAAATTTCATTACATATTCTTTGACTTGATTTCCCTTGATAGATACCTTTAGTTAGTTCATTCCTAACTACACCAGCCAATTTATCACGATTAGACCATATACTTTCTGAAAAATTAGCACCCGACCAAGGCTCCATTAATATTTTTGTTACTCTCTCTTTAGCTATGCTTTTAGTTGCTTCCATTCCATAGGCATAATTTACGTTTTTAGCACTATCAGAATAAGCATTCACAACACTCTTTTCTAATAACTCTTTAACTATATCATTTGAATATGTAAAACATTTATTCAGTTGTTTGTTGACTTGATAGGTTAATTGCTCAAGCCTACTAATACGCGATTTCATAGCTAATGTATTAAGTTCAAGTAATAACTTTTCATCACTTGTCTTTTCTATTAACTCTATATATTCGCTTAAATCCATTCTCCATTCATAAAACTCTTTGGAAGTTAAGTATTTTATAGCTTCAGAATAAGTTAGTTTGTTATCATTAGCATATCTTTGAAATAAAGTCATAATATCTTTTTCCAACTCTTTAAAAGTATCTTTATATATTTTATTGAGTTGTTTTTGAATTATTTTTTCATCGCTTATAGCTTTCTTTTTATCCCTTAATATTCTTTTCTCCCAATATTCGGCATTACTCTTCATTTATATCAACCTCTTTGCCACGTTGATTCATATCTGGATAAGAGTTAAACATATCCATTTTACTTTTTTCCTCTTCTTCTAATAATCTTTCTGCTTCGTCTACATCGTCTACCCAAGGGTGATTTTGAAGTATAAGTTTCTCTGGAATTATTCCAACTGACTGAGTAGCAATCTGAGAAGTTTCTAAATCAGAAGCAATCATATTTCTTGACCAAACTTGAGATATTTTTTTATGTGGTAAATGATAGAAGTCTAATATTGCTTCAACTAACTTATTAATAGATTCTCTGAACTCTGTTTCAAGTAGACCAGCTTTTAACTCTAATTTACGATAGAAGAATTTCAACGCAACTCCTGAAGCATTTCCAAAGTTTTCGTTATCTTGTTGCAATCCTTGACCACTTTCATATATTTGTTTTTTAAGTAGCTCTAATAATGAATTTCTAGCTTCAACAGGAATATCAACTGATAAGGTTTCAACTCCACCTTTTCCTCCGTCTCCGTCGTCCTCTAATATTATTGTTTTATACTTTTTAACACTATTTAAGAAGTCTGATGAATTTCCGTCATAATTGGTTATTATCCAAAGTATTTCTTGAATATCTTCTATGTCATTTGCATAACCCGACACTACTCTGTCATATAAGTCAACTAAATCCTTATATTTAATTAAATCTGACGTTTCATCAGAATTATTAGCGAACGGAATAAAAGGAACTCTTCCAAAGTTGTGTCGTATTCCTTTTAATTGGCTTTCGTCCTGTCCGTCTATCGTATATCTGAATTTATATTGGTCGAATGTGTCTTTAGTCCAATCTTCCACAACTATAAATTCAACTGCAGCTAAGTTGTCGTCGTATTCAACTGTTTTATATGCTCTTAATACTTCTACTAACTCTCTTTCTAGCTCATCTGAGTAAAAAGGAAGTATCTGTTCACTTTCTACCTTTTCATACTTAAACTCGTTCTTTTCGTTTGCCCAATAGTGAAGCCAAGAACAACCTGTATTACTTGCTTCTACTCCTAAGTCCTTCATTTTACGAACAAATTTATCTCCTAACACTTCTGTTAATTTATCGTTTATAACTTCATTATCGTCAACATCAATCATAATCGGATAAGTGAACATATAAGCAACTTTTTCATCTACAAGTAATTGATGAAAGTTGTGTGATATTCTATTATCTGCATTACGCATTATATTTTTTTCATTTTTAGGAACAACTCCTCTGTTTTTTATATCAGTAAAGTTGTTATAATACTTTTTCCCTATTGTTATCGAATCAATGTTCGTTAGTCTTAATTTAACGTAATTTCTTAACTTTCTTTCGTTCATATTACCCTCCTTTCTACTCAACTCTTACACCTTTTTTATATGATTTTTCAACACAACCTGTAAGCGCGTCTGGTGCGTCATCGTGTGCATTTTTACCCTCTCTTTGATATTCATACAATGCCTTGTAAAACTCTCTCCATTTGTTTTCCCACCCAACGGGGAAGAATACGTGGTTCATTACATAAGGCGAATTAGTTAATATTCTAGCTTCTTTGTTTTTCTTCTGGTGGAATGTTTTTATAATGGTTTGATTGTCTGGATATTTTTCCTCTAATATCCTTTTGACACTTCTAGCAAATCCACGACCACCATTGTTTGATTCTATGTCAGCTCTTTTTATATCGTTTCTGTATAATAATTCTGCAGTTTTAATTTCTGTCGTTTCCATACTCTCTTTTGTGTAGAGTACATCTAAAATGTAAATATCCTTGTTATATACTCCGTAACAAATTGAACATAAATAGTCAGCTCCTGTATCTGCAGTATCTGTATAATTTTTAATTGCAGTGAATAAAGGTGTTCCTGTTGAGTCGCAAGGTAATTTATCATAAGTTAAAAATCTTTCATACAATCTACCTTTCATATCAATCGGCTCTTGCTGGTAGTTGGCGCTTGCTATATCTTGCCCCATTGCAGCGACCTTTAATTGGTAACTTCTTTTACTTAATACCTCTTCACACAACATTGTTCCGTCGTCTTGTAAGGCTTTCATATTAATGTGTCTAACCTTCATTCCTATTTCATTGAAATATTCCAACACACGACCCGCTAAGTCTTTACTCGACCAACGTGTCATTATAACTATTATCTTTCCACCTTCTTCTAAACGAGATAACATTGTATTAGTAAACCAATCCCAATGTTTTTCAAGAGTATTCTCATTGTAGGCTTCTTCTGCATTCTTAATTAAGTCGTCTATGATTAATAATGAAGCACCAAACCCCGTTGCAGTTCCTCCTGGCGCAGTTGCAAGGTAATTGTTATATGAACCTTCTAAACTCCATAAGTTCATCGCCCCATCTCCACGTTTAATCTTAGTATCTGGGAATATATCAGAATAAACTATCTTATCTTTATCACCTTTCATCGCTTGAATATCGTTTCTAACATTCTTAGAGAAAGTAGTTGATAATGTTTCATTGTACGAGCCTGTCATTATCTTTTCTTTTGGATTTTTTCCTAATATCCATTCAACGAATAATCCTGCAGTCCTTGACTTTCCATGTCTTGGTGGAATATTAATAACTAACACATCGTCATTACTTTCATAAAACTCTTGTAAATCGTTGCATATTTCAACCAAATACTTTCTATTTTCTTTGTAAAAATCTGGTGAAAGTAAGTGGCAATAAAAAAAGAAGTCGCGTCTTGCTAACTCCTTCTTTGCTCCCATTACTATATATTCTCTTTTATCCATCTTGTATCAACTTCTTTAATTCTTCCGTTGTTAGATCCTCGTATGGATTGATATTATTGTTATTAACGTTAGCTTCTATTCTTTCACTCCACATCATATGACGTTTACCTATTAATTCAGCAGCTTTTAACCTGTCTTTAGTTGCGTTTTCATCGTCCCTCATTGTACTTGTTAAAAACTCCATTACCTCTTCTTGGTCGGCTATTTTGCCTTTATCAATCTGTTTCATTCGTTCTTCTATATAATTTTTAACGTTAGCATTAGTTAACAATCTACTTGCACTCGCTTTTGCTGTTTCATCGTTCTTTATATTCTCATATGCTTTCTTGTATGCGTCCGTTGCATTCCCACTAATGATATATTCATCAGCGAATTTCTTTTGCTTAATTGTTATGCTCACAAATATATCACCTCCATTTTTGCATAAAAAAAAGACAACCTATAACAGTTGTCTCTTTCCAAATTAAAGCAGTAGGACTTTACTTGTCAATTCTTACAAATACTATTTTATCACCTTTTTTAGAATAAAAACCGTCCTATTACCGAACAAATACCGAACAAAACCTGTCCTATATTTCTAAAAACACTTTTAATTCTTTTAATGCCTTTATTCTAATCTTTTGCAAATATCTTTCAGAATATCCTAATTGTTCTTCACATTCTCTCCAAGAAGATTTATAAATATATCGCATTTCTAAGACTTTTCTTTCATAATATCCAAGTTCTTTTAATCCTGTGTCTATTATGTTTAATTCGTATTCTTTCTTTCTTATCCTACGCTCTATTATCTTTTTCTCTTGTATTAGCTTTAAGGTATTATCCTCGACAACTTTTCTAGTATTAGAAGACTGAATTTTCTCTGAGCAGGCTAATGCAGGAAGTTCTGTTATATCTTCTGCCAATACATCAACCTTTATTTTTAATTTTTTTATTTCCACTTTCAAATTATTATAATTTTTTAATTTGCTTATAACATCTTCTAACTGCATATTACTCCTCCTAAAATTTATTTAATACAACCCCAGCTAATAACAAGATTGATATTAAGAATATAATTGCTCCTACTATGCGACCACCTCCTTTTTTGCGTCCCTCCTTTTCTTCTTTAATTCGTCGTAATCAATCCACCCTGCTGCGTTTCCGTATTTCTTACTTTTAGCAATCCAATATAATTTCTCTTTATATTTATATTCATACATCTTTCTTTTAATGTTACCCTGCTGCGTTTCCATACCCTTCACATCTACTCTAATCAATTCTCCTGTGCTTGTTTTGAATGTGAAGTCAACTGTATATGTAATAGGTCTAAATGTCTTACCGTCCTTTTTAAAGCCTTCCTGTAGAATTAACTTTTCTTGTAGAATTATATCTTTTATTTTCCCCTGCTCTTTTAGATCCTTTAGATATATATAAAATTCCCCTTCAGCTTTACTATCGAATTTAATTCCATCTATAACTATTTTCTTACTGTTATATTTATTAATAGAAATCACCTTCTTCAATTCTATTCAACGTTCTTTCATTTTTCTCTTTTCTAATTTGTTTAATCTTATTGTTTAAATCTCTATCACCAAACAAATACTTCAACTGTTCAATCATATTAAACACATCTGCAACCTCTTCAAGAAAGCTATAATCTAGTTCTTTTGTGTCCTCTTTTAATACTCTGTCACATTCATCTGACAGTTCTTTTAACTCCTCTTTTAACTTTTCTAACTGTTTTTCTTTTCCAAAATATTCGGCTATAAATCTCGCGTACATTTCTAACATTTAATCTTCTCCAATCTTAAAGGGTAGAAATTAATCTACCCTCATATACTTATTCTGCTTCTTCTAATACCTTAAATACGGCTTCCATACTGTCTGCCATTTTGTTTATATATTTGTTTCTAATACGTTTGTTCCTTCCATTTAAAGCCATACCACGCAACATTCTAAACGTTTCTATATTCTGTGGAGTTATACCGAATACTCTCTGTTGTTGTGTTACTGTTATTTTGTTTACATTTATTTTGTCTTTGTATTCATCTCTTAATGCGTTATAAGTTGCTTTTGTGCGTTCAAATCGTGCTGATTTTAATTCTTCGATTTCTTCTCTTAACTGTTTATTCTCTCTATCTATTGCAACTACATCGTGTAGCAATTTCCTTTTTTCTTCATTTTCCTTCTTTCTTATTTCCTTAATCCAATTTTTAAGCTTTGCAATTTCCTTGTCTTTTTCTACCCCTGCTTTTATGCTTATACCTAATGCTCCTTCTTTTATTTTTATTTCATTTTCTAATTTACTTATAGAATATTTAGTCGAAGATTTATAAGCATTTAATCCTAGATTTTCACTTTCTAACTCCTGTATCTGCTTTCTTAACTCTTCATTCTCCTGTTTTGCTTTTCTATTAAATATATCTAGCATTCTATCGCCTCCCGTCTTGCTACAGTGTAATAATATTTGTTTAACTCTACCCCGTACTCTTCTTTGAATCTATCCATAACCTCTGCACGTGGTAGTCCTGCTCTTATCCAGCGTGCCACCTCGCTTTTGTGCATATAAAAGACATCTGAATCTGTAAAATATTCTATTCCTTCTTCTTCGCAACTCTCTTTAAACAATTTCATTACTGTAGTCTTAGATATTGTCATTCCATAGTCACTTTTTATGTTTTCTATAATGCTTGTATAAAAGTTCCCAGCTAACCTTTTATCTAGTATGTAAGCTTTTAAATCTGCTTTGTTCTCGGGTGTTCTTAAATACTTTCTAACCCCTGTTTCCCGTTTTTTAGTTTTCTTTTTATTTTCTTCTTGTTCTTCAACTCTTTTTCTATCCTGTATCCCCAGCATTATTTCACGTTCATTAATTGTATTTATATCGAATATTTCTCTAGCTTTTTCGTAACCTTCTTTTTCTATTAGATTTTTAAACATTATCATTATTTGTTTGTCGCTAAAATCTAAGTTAGTTTTTAAAAGTATTATTTCAACAAACTCTCTTTTTATTATCCTTTTAGTATAGTTAGAAGAACAGAAGCCCATAGCTTCTATTCCTCCTTTTATAACTGTATATTCAACTTCAACTCTTATTTTGTTTATCTTTCCTTCTACATACGTTAAGTAGTATTTTTTATCTCCGTATTTGGCTAACATTATATTCAAACCTCCACCCATATTCATTTTCTAGCAATTTTTTTATTTTCTCTAAATTTGGCTCATCATTATCTTTTCTCGTATCGTTTAATAGCTTCGCAGCTTTATTGATAGCTGGTATTAGCTTTTTATTCATATCGTATTCCATTATATAGTCAGACATACGAATTATTAAATCTGTTTCATTAATCAATTTCACCCCTCCTAGAATGGAATGTCGTCATCATCAACGGCTCCGTATCCATTTACATCTAAGCCTGCAGGAGGAGTATATTCAAAGTTATCTGCGTCCACTTTATTGTTAGCTTTTGTGTCCCCACCCAATAACTCTACATTTTCTACGTTTACATATACTTTCTGTCTAGCTTGTCCGTCTTTTTCGTAAGGATCTATTCTCATTTCCCCAACAACTAATACTGCTTTTCCTTTTGTTAAGTAGTTTGAAAGCTTTTCTCTGCCCCATAACTCGCAATTAAACCAAGTCGGAACATCACCTTCTCTTTTATAATTCTTGTTAACTGCTAATGTAAACTTAGTTACATTTCTACCATCTGACAAATATTTAAGCTCTGCGTCGCGTCCTAAATGTCCTGTTAATACTAATTTATTCATTATCTTTATCCCCTTTCAATCTTGGAGTTATTCCATCATCTCCAAGTAGCAAATATTCAACCCCTGTTTCTTTATCTCTTATAATTGTTATGTCGTGGCAATAGTAATTAGTAGTTATTTCTTCCTCTCTTTTTACTACTTCAAAATTTTTATTTTGTGGATTTTCTACTGTTTCTACATCTGCACAACCTACAAGCCCCATTGCTATAGTTATTCCAATTGCACTTAATTTTAATTTATTCATCTATTTAACCCCTCTTTTCTTATCCATTACCTTTTCAAATCTAAATATCTGTTTTGCGTTTGGATATTTCTTTGTATCAACCTTACTAGCAAACATCTGAACAGGTCTTGCATATATGCGACCTATATTCTGCCCTGTAGTACAAATGTATATTACAAGCTCTCCTTGGTCGTCAAAGTATGTATAACGATATTCTCCGTTCTTTTCTACTATGTTCACTTCATCTCCATATTCTGTGTGTGTTGCTTCCATACCACCTTCAAACATCTGATTATTGTATTCGTGTCTATCTATGTATGTTGCAGTAAATAGGGTTATATATTTAGATCCTTTAAAATGTTTGTATGTATGTGGTAAGTGTATTTCTCTTTTCATTATTTTATTTCTCCTTTTACTTTTTTATATAGCTTGTCAACCTCATCATCTGACATTAGTGATACTTTTATTAATAAACTATGATTACCTAACTTATTATTTAATTCATTGCATTCTTTGTACAAATTAGGTCTTTGTATGCTACAATTGCTGCAGTTAAACTCTTTACAAGCTTGGTAAAGTTTCCAACACTTCCCTCCCTGTATTAGTTCTTCACTTTCAGTTTTACAAACTTCCCAGCGGTCTTCAGTTATACTTTTTCTGTCTGATATATCTATGTTTATTTCACTCCCAACACTTGCACATATTTCGCCATCGCCTATGTAAACATAATCCCCTTTTTTCCAAGTTTTTTCTCTTATTCTTTTTCCGTCTACTAACTGTTGTAAAGCTTCTATATAATTCATTTATCGCGTCCTCCTATATGTTTAACGCGTAACGCGTGATAGAATTGTTAGTCCCAGCACGCGCACGCGATAGAATTTATTCTCCTTTTTTAAACTCTCCTATAACTTTTTCAAACTCTTCTTCTAGTAGTCTGTTACATTCTTTTTCTATTTCTTTTATTCTCTTTCTTTTCTTTATATAGCCAACTCCAACCCTTACAAGTACTGCTACAAACATTATTGAAACTATTATAGTTGGAATTAATATTGCTATTACAAATGCGTAAAATAATATTTGTGTTATTGACATTCAAATTTCACCTTCTTTTCTATTAATATTTGATAGGCTTCGTTTACATCTTTGAAGCTCCAATTTTCTATTCTTTGTGGATTATCTAAGTAACCTAATTGTCTAACTTTTATTCTGATTTTCTGATATTCATCACAAATTTTATTAACATAGCATTCCTTACAACTTGCATTTAAATTGTGGCAATACATTTTAATCGCTTTTCTTTTCCGTTCGATTATCCTTGTATCGACTTCTGTCGTTGCATCTTCCCACTCTTCGAATATTAAATATTCTATTGCGTGTGAATATATTTCAAGCTTGTACTCACAACTCATTTCTGACATCTTAACTAAAAATACACAGTCTTCATAAACTATATATTGGCTTGTGCAACCTTTTGGTCTAACTTTCTTCCCTTGCTCTTTAGCAAGCTTTAAGGCTTTGATTATATCCATCTATATCTCACCTGCCTCTTTTAAAGTGTGGTAGGCTTCAACTATCTCTTTTAAACTCCAATCGTCAAGTAGCATTCTAAGAGGACTGTATGGCTTAGTGTGACAAATGCGTCTAATTTTGCACTCATAACAATCGTCACAATCTGCATTTTTATCACAGTATCTAACTATCTGAAATTTCATTGAATCTATTTTGTACTGTGTCTGTTTGCTTGGTTTTTCCTTTACAACTTCCCAATCTGCTAAAATATCTTCTGTTGGTACATAACAATACACATAAGAACCATTAGAAATTTTATAGTATTTAAAAAAACTTCCATTTTTATATTTAATTACCTGACAGCCCCGACCTACAGGTCTAACTTTCTTCCCCTGCTCCTTTGCTATCTTTAAAGCTTCTACTATGTTCATTACCATTCCTCCTGTTCTGCTGTTCTAACTATCTTGTAAGCCTCTTCTATATCCTCATTGCTCCAATCATCTAAATTGTTTGAAGTAGGTGCTTGATATTCTTCACAAATATCTTTTATAAAACATCTATCCGCACATAGTGAATTGCTATTGCAATATCTAAGAACATTAAATTTCATCACGTCTAAAAGTAAATCTTTAGTCTTCATAAAACTCCAACTCCTCTGCTAGTATGTCCTGTATCTCTTCTATCTCTTCGCTTAGTCTAGTTAGTTGAAACTCATCTAACCTTCCTTCGCTTATATCTTCTAGTAGTATTCTTTTTAGGTCGCTTAACACTTCTCTGTATCTTTCGTAACTCATTTTCTCCACCTCTTTTATTGCTGAGGAAGGATAACCCCTCCCCAGCTTTTATATTATTTTCTATGCAATTCATCACCTAGAAATCTATGTATTTGATAAGCTTCTGCATAAGGCTCGTTTTCTTCATAAAACATTTTGTCCCATATATCAAACAATTTTTCCGTTGGTGCTTTTACTGATATATCATCAGCCTTGTTGCTTGCTCTTTCTACTATCGCTCTTACTGTTATATATTCTAAAAATTCTATTGGAACACCACTGTTATTTATTGCTCCTGTTATAGCTGGGACTATGTCATCTAATAATCTGTCTGTTAGCCTTAAAGCTAACTTTAAAAGCTCGTCCCTGTCTCCGTTCTTACTTGCTATTAATTGGCTTGTACTTTCGTTTCTTATCATTATTCTGTCTCCTTTCTATCCTTCACCCAATCTGGATTAACAAAACCTACTACACATTCATCTTTATCGTATAAAGTAACCCAACGATTTTCAGTGTTATATTTCAACTCTCTAAACTTAAATAACTCCAATTTTAATTTGTTTATTCCTATTAACTTATCAAATGTACTATATACATTTTCTTTTATCTTTTTACCATCTTCACTTTTGCAATATTCTAAATCCATAAAGTGGAATCCGAAGTTCTTTCCTAGATCTGAAAGTACTAAGTTTTCACAAGTGTTAAACTGACTTAAATCGAATACCATATCATTTTCTTTTAGAATATAGATAACACCTAAATCCCTATCGTATATTCTATAAAAATCTTGTGTCTTTCCTGTATAAATATTCACCTGCTGTATTGTATCTATTTCAACATCACGTCTATGTTGGATTATATTAACAATCCTTTTTAATATCTTATCTGTCATTGTCTTCGTCCCCCTACATTAAACTGCCTATTATTTGTGAAATCATATAATTTGTTTCCATTTTTTCTTTTTCTTCATCTCTTATATTTCTTTGTATTAGTGCTGCTTTTGCTTCTACATATATCGCAACGCTTGTTCTTTTTAGTAATTTTTCTTTTTTTTCTTTGGTTTCGTCCATATCAGCGACTATATCTTCAGCAGTTATTCTTATTAATTTTTTCATTATTGCTGTATAGCTTGCCACTTTCTGTGCGTTGTTTAATTCTTTATTTTCCTCAATATTTACATTCATTTCTCCTGTTTTTTCATTAAAATTAACTACTAATTTCATTGTCTTGTCCTCCTGCTCTAATTTATTTATAGCTGGGGAGAATTAACTCCCCTGCTTTTATTCATATTTCTTTGCTTGACTTAGCCTTATCTTTTCTTCTAACTCTTCCTGCGAATACTGACTTACTGTTTCATTAAAGTTACTAAAGCCATTTTTCTTTTTAGCTGCTTGGCTTGTTTCTTTAAAATCGCCCTCGATTGCCCTGTACAAATAACCTTCTTTAGATTTCAAATTCTTTGACTCAGTAAGCCTTATCTTTTCTTTTAAGTAATCTATCCCTTTGCCCTTGTTGACTAGTAGATTGATTATTCGCATTCCATATTCACTACAGTAAGAATTACCTAAGAAGTCTTTTAATAAAGCTATCTCTTTTTCGTGCTTAACCTCCACCCCTGCTGGTGGTGGTTTAATCTCTGTATTAATCTCTTCGTAATCTCTGGTATTGGTTTGTTGGTTTCCCATATATGCATTTGTTGGTTTCCCACATATGCATTTGTTGGTTTCCACTAAATGCATTGTATGGTTTCCAACAAATGAGTCATTGTAACACATTGAATACAATAATTGGTAATCTATTGTGTACCACTTTGTTCGGTCATACCCTTTCTTATTGAAATTACCTGTTATCAGCAACCCTTTTTCTTCTAGGTTTTTAAATGCCCTGCGAAGTGCGTCCATTCCTAAAAATGGGAATGCCTCATCATGCCATTTCTTCATACTGTTAAAAGTCCAATACCTACCTTCTTTGAAGTTAGTTCCATTTTTCTGATTAATTCCCAGCCAGTAGTGAATTTGCTGGAGAACTATTGCTTCATTAAGTCCAAGCATTGTTGCAAGCTCTATATCTATCACTATCGGCTGTTTATTTAATAATGTTCCTGCCAAGATATCACCTTCTATTCTTTATCTGGCAATTTTTCATATCCGTCTAACATCTTGTTAAACTCTGCTAATGTCATTTCTTCTGCAGTCTTATTTAGCTTTTTAGCTATGTGTTGTCTAACCTTGTCTTGGCTATATCCTTTCTTAGCACCTAATTCAAATAGTTTTTTAAGATGTTGGTTTGTCATTCCTGTAGAAGTAGTGTTTTTAGCTTGTGTAGTAGCTTTTCCGTGGTCATTTGTTGCGTCTGCGTCTTTTGTATCATCTATGGCAAATAAACCGTTTAACGCGTATTTTCTAGCATAACTTGACGCACTTCCTGTTATCTGAGATGAATCCATTCCCTTTTTAACTTCTTCCTCTCTAGCTAATCCTTCGGCTTCTATTTTTTCGCCAGTATCACAATCAACGAATTGTACTCTAGCTTTTATATAATGCCTTCCTTCGCTATATTCGTGTGAATCACTTAATAAGACTAAAAAATTATATTTTTCTTTTAAAGGTCTTAGTCCTTCAAGAATATCCTCGCAACTTCTATATTTATATTTACCGAAGTTATTGTATTGATTCTTAGGTGCTTTTAATTCGACTTGCACTCTATTCATCTTCTGCCAAACGTTCAACTTATCTGCCATTATTCTTCACCCTCTTCTTTTTCTTTTTTCGCTTTTGGTATTGTTAGACTAGTTTCTAAGGTTATTTCAACTCCGTCTAATATCTCGCCTGTTTCCTTGAAGTGTTCTTTTATCTTCACTTTATCTGCGTTTATAGTAGTCTTTTGTATTAAGTAGTCTGCAGGTAGTTTAGTCGCGTCTAAAACCTTCACTACAGGTTGCGCCTTTCTAACTGTTAGATTACCGAGTACTGTTTCAACTCTCTTTTTACCTGCTCTTTCTATACATTCTTTTGTGTATCTTTTTAGATCAGCGATTTCTTTTTCATCTTTTTTGTTTAATTCCTGTAATCTTTTTATTTCTTCTTTTCTGCTGCTAACTATAGCTTCTTTATTTTTAACAAGTTTGATTATGTTTTCGCCCTTGTTCTGTATCTGTTTTTCTAATATATCTATTAAGCCTTTTATACATTCCTGAGATTGTTCTAGTACCTCAACTTCTAATGCTTTTTCTATATCTTTTAAATCGTTTGTAAGTTCGTATAATGTTGACATGGTTCATTTCCTCCTGTTATAATTTAGGTAATATCTTTTATATATTCTGATTGAACAGACTACAAGTTGTGGCGATTTGTAGTCTGTTCTTTTTTTATCTTGTTGAAGCTAAGATATCTGCTATTGTTTCCCTCTCGGCTTCCCACATTTCTTCTAGAAACTCCCAATATTCTTCGTCGTATTCGTTACTCATTGGACTTCACCTCCTTTCTTAACGCCTTATTTTCGTGATATAAATCCCAACCTAGCTCGTGATATTTTAAATAGACTTCATCAAATAACTTTTCCTCTGCGTTCCAGAATTTATTTATTCTTTCACCGAAATTATCTGAATACATAGCTTCGTTTAATTCTTCTCTAACCTTCTGAAAGGTTTCTCGAATTTCATTTGTTCTACCAAGAAATACTTTTATATCCATTTATCTCACCTCCTTTCTCTTCTTTCCTTTTACAAGGTTATCCACTCTTTCTGCAGTGTACATTGTGTCTGTTAGGATATCGAAGAACCCTCCAACAAATATGAATGCTAATGCAAAAAGTATTAGGTTAAATTCTCTTACCTGCTGTGCTATTGCTACTGCTATTAATACTATGTAACTAACTCTTAACTTTCTGAAAAATACTACTGCTGACTTTAACATTGACTTTCCCTCTTTTCTCTTCTTTTTTTTTCTAGTAATTCTCTTATATCTTCGTTTCTGTACTTATCTATAAAAGCTGGTATTGAATCGGCTATGATACAAACCTTGTCGCTAAATCTTAGCTGGTCTATGAATCCGAACTCTGCTAATTCTCTTGTGACATAAGTTCCTGCGTTTAGTCTTTTCCGCGCTTCCTTAATGGATATTAACTCGTTTGAATTGCCCTGTATCCCTTTTAGAATCTCTTTTAGTATGCTTAATATCTCTAGTGCCATTTGCTTCACCTCCTAACTATTAAGGAATTTGTTAATGAAGTATGTTTGACCTTTTCCTGTTATCTTTGTCGTACGACTTAACCTAACTGTTCCGTCTGGGTTATTAATTACTGTTTCTTTTATCTCCATTAACCCTAAATTCATGCTTTTCTGAGTTGGTAGGTTTTTATCTGCCCCTTGCTTTATTAGGTAGCCACCTTCTCTTAAATGTGCGAACAGTCTTTTCTCTCCTATGTCTACTCCATTTTGTTTAATCAACTTCGCCAGCTCTCTTATAAGTATTGACTGACTGCTAGAAGCGACTGCCTCGGCAAATATTGCTTTAGGCTTCATTGCTTCGTTCTGTTCCTGTAATAGCTTATTTCTTTGCTTTTCTTCTTTTAGCTGGGTTGCAACTTGTATGAGCAGGTCGGGGTTATCTAACAACTCCTCTGTTGCATACATTCCGTGTTTTCTTATAGTTGGTAACACATCACTCGTGACCCATTCACTAAACCTTTCTGCCTGTGGTTTTCTGCTTTGGAATATTAACTTGTATAAATTAGATTCATTTATAAAATCTGCTTTCTGTGTTCTGCCTAATGAATCTATGACCTCATTAATAATGACCCCATCTTTTTTTAATCTTGTTTTTGCTTGACTAGGATTTCCTATTCCAAGAACTGTGCATACATCTTTTAACATTACAAATGGTTCTCCATTAACTGCTACTGTTCTTATTTCTCCAAATTCAGCAGAACTAAATATTTCTACATTTATTGTATTTATTGCTTCACCTGTAACAGGAACTATATCTGCTATTGTCATTTTTTACTCCTCCTTTTTCTTAACTCTCAGTTAAGTTTTTAATCAAAAAAAATTTTGATTTTTTCTTCATCTGTTAATCCTAAATAGTCTGATAACACTCTTATTTCTTCAAGATAAAATCTTGTTTCTCCGTTCATTTTACTACTAACTGTAGTAGTTGAAACACCTAGTATTTCAGCTACTTTATTATAGGATAATCGCTTTTCCCTTAATTTTCCTTTTAATTTATCTAAGTTCAAGGTAATTTCTCCTTTCTCTTTTCTTAACTCTCAGTTAAGTTTCTATATTTATATAATAATATATGTCGTGGAAAAAATCAATACTTTCAGTAAAGTTTTTTTAAATATTTTTTTAGAAAACTTGTATATTAATCAATTTTATTATAAAATCTAATTAAAAGGAGGTATTGAAAAAATGAATGAAAATACTAGTAAGATTGGCAACAATAAAGAAGTTGGAAATAAGATATTTTCAGCTAGAAAAAAAGCTAATATGTCACGTGCTGAACTGGGGACTAAATTAGGCATACACGAAGTTACTGTAAAAAAATATGAAGACGGAGATATAAAAGCATTAGATATAAACAAGTTAAAAGAGTTTGCTAATGCATTAGATATTCCTTTTACATATTTAATAGGACTTGAAACTGAAGAATACACTCCAACTGTTAAACTTCCTATTCTTGGATCTGTTAGAGCTGGTATAGGTGGTTTTGCATATGAAGAACAAATCGGTTATGAAGAAGCATATATGCCAAATTGTGACCCCGAAACTCACTTCTATTTAAAGGTTAAAGGTGATAGTATGCAACCTAGAATATCTGAAGGCGATTTAGCATTAGTTAAAAGACAATCTGATGTTGAATCAGGCGACCTAGCAATAGTACTTGTCAATGGAGATGAAGGAGTTATAAAAAAGGTAATAAAGAAAGAAAATTCAATAGAGCTACATTCGTTTAATATGTATTATCCTCCGCGTGTATTTGAAGGAAGAGAAATGGAAAAAGTTACGATATTAGGTAAAGTTATTAGAATAATGTCAACTTGGTAAAAATAAAATTAATATAGAGGTGATTTATTATGGATTTCTCAGATAAAATCAAACAATTTTCTAAAAGAATTGAAACATTAAAAGGTAACTTAGAAACAGAGGAAGCGACTAAAACTGCTCTTATAATGCCACTATTCCAAATGCTAGAATATGACGTGTTCAATCCTCTTGAATTTGTACCAGAGTTCACTGCTGATGTTGGAACTAAGAAAGGTGAAAAAGTAGACTACGCAATACTACAGGACGGAAAGCCTGTCATATTAATAGAAGCTAAAGGAGTTAATGACAAGTTAACTAACCACGACGCACAGCTATTTAGATATTTCACAGCAACAGAAGCAAAATTTGCGATACTTACAAATGGTATAGTATATAAATTCTTTACGGATCTAGAAGAGAAAAACAAAATGGACGAAATGCCATTCCTTGAATTAAATCTTTTAGATATAGACGATTTCAAAATTGCTGAACTAAAGAAATTCTCTAAACAAACATTTGACATTGATACCATATTCAGTACTGCCAGCGAATTAAAATATACTAAATTAATAAAAGACTATCTTAATAAAGAAATGCAAGCGCCAGATGACGACTTTGTAAGATTTATAATTAGCAGCTTCTATAATGGAGTTAAGACACAAAATGTTGTAGATAGATTCAGACCTATAGTTAAAAAATCTTTAAACCAGTTTGTTTCTGACTTTATGAACGATAAAATTAAAACACTTTTAAATGAAAATAACGATACTGAAGAAGTTGAAGAAAGTGAAATAGTTGAACCTGTAGAGGTATCTGAAAATGGAATAGTTACAACTAAAGAAGAATTAGAAGCATTTGAAATAGTTAAAGAAATACTTTCAGAGGTGGTAGAGCCTGCTGACATAACTTATAAAGACGTTCAAACATACTTCGGTGTTCTATACAAAGGAAATATAAGAAAATGGATATGCCGTCTATACTTGGATAAAAAGAAAAGTATAGTTATATCAGACGACGACAAGAATGAAGTTAGATACTATATAGATAATATAGAAGATATTAAACAGTATGCAGATGAATTAAAAAATTCTGTTAAAAAGTACAAATAAAAAAGAGCCTTCCTCAGACTCTTTTTCCCAGCTATTTCTAAAATAGTTTATCAAATATAAAAATTAATGAAAGGGGTATTTTAAATACGCCCAAAAATCTACTGTAATTAAATTATAACACAAGTTTATAGAAAATAATTGGCGACCTTTTCGCCTTTTATTTTTAACTATAAAAAGAACATATGTTTGTATTAATTTTAAAAAATAAGAAAGGAGTGTTGAAAAATGGGTAGTCTAAGAAAAAAAGGTGATAGGTGGTATTTCTCTGTAGAATTGCCTGCAGAAAACGGAAAAAGAAAAAGAGTTGAAAGAGCTGGTGGAAAAACTAAAAAAGAAGCAATGGAGAAAATGAAAATATTCGAAGCTGAAGTTTTGAAATTCGGCTATAAAGAAGAAAGTAAAATGACATTTTCAGAATTAGCTAATGTTTGGATTGAAAAATACACAAAAATTAATTGCAAGGATACTACAGTTGAAGTTTACGAAAGGATTATAAGGTTACATATTGCGCCTAAAATAGGCAAATACAAACTTGTAGATATTAGACCTAGTGTTATAAACGACTTTTATAACAGTCTAAAGAAAGAAGAGTACAAATATTACGTTGCACACCTAATAAAAAATGTGCTACATAGTTGCTTGAATTTTGCAGTATTCCCAATGGAATTAATTCATTCAAATCCTTGTGATACTGTTAAATTCCCTAAATTTGAAAAAAGTTTAGAAGAAAAATACATAATCAAACGCGAAGATCTAGAATTAATATTAGAAAAAGGAGCACGTTGGTACAACTTTAATGAAATGTGTATTCTGCTATTTAATACAGGACTTCGTATTTCCGAAGCTTTGGCGCTACAATGGGAGGACATAGATTTTACAGAAAAAGTAATCCACATTAGAAATAATTTAATAACTAAGAAAAATCATTACTTCGAGCTAAGTACACCAAAAACTAGAAATTCTGTGCGTGATATCTACTTTAATGAAGAAGTTGAAAAAGTATTCAAATCACTTAGAAAGAAACAGAGTGAAAATCGTTTATATTATGGAAAGTATTACAAACAACTAGAATATGACTTTGTATTCACTGCACCAGAGGGGACTATATTAACACGAAATACTTATGCAAATAAAGCTAATACTCTTTCTAAAAAAGGCTGCATAAAATTCACTATGCACAGTTTCCGACACACTCACGCAACTATGCTTTTACAAGCTGGGGCAAATATAAAAGACGTGCAGGCGCGTTTAGGTCATTCTGATATAACTACAACTATGAATATCTATGTGCAGGCTACAGAAGAATCTAAAAAAGACGCACTTAAAAAATTCGACGAATACATAAAAACTTCCAACATTTAGCTCCAATGTCGGAAAAATGTTGGAAGTATTAAAAACTAGATTAATTAAACATTGAAATTTCAACACTTATTGAAGATAATTACATAAGTAAAGATTTTGTAACAATTTTTGTCCTTATTTTTTTAATTTTTTACAAATTAAATTTTTTTACTCGTGCAAAATTTATTAAAACTATAACTTAACTATTATTATAGTCTTTTTGTGCATATTTTTAAAGCTGTCAACTACTTTTTATAAAAAAAATACAGTGATTATAAAAAACTAATCACTGTATTTTTATTCTAAATTAATAATTTTTTTGTATAATTTTTAATATCTAATATATTACTTTATATATTATTTATTTGCATGTTTTTCTCTTAGGTATTTATCTATAGAAGCTGCAGCTGTTTTACCAGCACCCATAGCAGATATTACTGTTGCTGCACCTGTTACAGCATCTCCACCTGCGTATACACCTTCTTTAGAAGTCTGTTCGTCTTCATTAACTACTATACATTTCTTTCTATTTACATCTAGTCCTTTAGTTGTTGAAGATATTAATGGATTTGGTCTTGTTCCAAGAGCCATGATAACTGTATCTACTTCCATTTCGAATTCAGAACCAGGTATTTCTATTGGTCTTCTTCTTCCTGATTCATCAGGTTCACCTAATTCCATCTTAACACATATCATACCTCTTATTGATCCATCTTCATTTACTAATATTTCTTTTGGATTAGTTAATGTGTGGAATACTATTCCTTCTTCTTTAGCATGATGTACTTCTTCAACTCTAGCTGGAAGTTCTTTTTCACTTCTTCTATATACTATAGAAGATTCTGAACCTAGTCTGAGTGCAGTTCTTGCTGCGTCCATTGCAACGTTTCCACCACCAACTATAGCCGCTTTCTTACCTATATTTATAGGAGTATCGTAAGAATCATCGTAAGCTTTCATTAAGTTTACTCTTGTTAAGTATTCATTTGCAGAAAGAACACCATTAGCATTTTCTCCTGGTATTCCCATAAATGTTGGAAGTCCTGCTCCTGAACCTATAAATATAGCTTCAAAGCCTTCATTTTCTATTAATTCGTCTACTGTTATAGTTCTACCTATAACAACGTTAGTTTCTATTTTAACACCTAGTTTTTTGATGTTGTTTATTTCTGACTGAACAACTTTCTGTTTTGGAAGTCTGAATTCTGGTATTCCATAAGTTAAAACTCCACCAGCTTCATGGAACGCTTCGAATATTGTAACATCGTATCCTTTCTTAGCTAAGTCACCAGCACAAGCAAGACCTGAAGGTCCACTACCTACTACAGCAACTTTTATTCCATTAGCTTCTTCTTCTACACCAAAGCTAACTCCATTTTCTCTAGCCCAGTCACCAACAAATCTTTCTAGTTTTCCTATTGCTAATGGGTCATTTTTTATACCTACTACACACTGACCTTCACATTGGCTTTCCTGTGGACATACACGACCACAAACAGATGGAAGTGAACTTGATATAGATATTACTTTTGCAGCACCTTCTATATCTCCTTCTTTAACTTTAGAGATAAATGCTGGTATGTTTATTTTTACTGGACATCCTTTAACACATCTAGGATTCTTACAGTTTAGACATCTTTCAGCTTCTCTCATTGCTTCTTCTTTATTATATCCTAAGCAAACTTCTTCAAAGTTTTTAGCTCTTTCTTTTGGATCCTGTTCTCTTACTGGAACTCTTATTGATTTTTTCTTATCTTCCTGACATCCACAACTACCATTGCTGTGAGTATCTCCTTCTTCCATTTTTAGTATAGCTCTACCTTCAGGAGTTTTGAACATTGTCTGTCTTCTCATAGCTTCGTCGAAATCTACAAGATGTCCGTCAAATTCTGGTCCATCACAACAAGCAAATTTAACTTCATCGCCAACAGTAACACGACATGCACCACACATACCTGTACCATCAACCATTATAGTATTTAAACTTACTGTAGTCGGTATATTAAGTTCTTTAGTAAGCATACACATAAATTTCATCATTATCATTGGGCCGATAACTATTGCTCTAGTGTATTTTTTACCTTTATTATCTATTAAGTCTTTTAAACAATCTGTAACTCTTCCGTTAAATCCATAAGAGCCATCATCAGTAGACACATAAACATCTCTAGCTATTTTTTTCATTTCATCTTCTAATATTATAAGGTCTTTAGATCTAGCACCTATGATAACATCACAGTCTATACCATGTTCTTTTAACCATTTAACCTGTGGATAAACTGGAGCAGCTCCTACACCACCGGCCACGAATATGATATTTTCTTTTTTAAGATCTTCTATATCTTCATATATAAATTCACTTGGATTTCCTAAAGGACCAACAAAGTCATTGACGAAATCGTTTTCCTCAATCTCAGCAAGTTTTATTGTTGATGCCCCAACAGTCTGTAGCACTATTTTAACTGTACCCTTTTCTTTATCATAGTCAGCTATTGTTAGAGGAACACGTTCACCCTTCTCATCTATTTTGATGATTATAAACTGACCAGGGTTTGCTGCCTTAGCAACTCTAGGAGCTTCAATTTCCATTGCAAAAATCTTGTCTGTTAAGCGTTCTTTTTTTACTATTCTAAAACTCATATCACATTCTCCTATCTTTATTAAAAGAGTAAAATTTATACCTTTTCATAAAATTCGTAAAATTTTATGAATTATAAATCTTCTAGTTCTTATTTTTAATTATACTATATTTTTGTTCATAATGATAGTAATTATATCTTGTCAATTTTTTAGATATTTATTTTTTTATATGTATTTATGCGTTTTTTTAACAATCTATATTGCACACTTTTGATTTATTTTTTTCTGAAAATTCCATAAAACAATTGAAATCTAGGCATTTTTATGTGATAACTCAGTATTTATTTTCGTTAATTTTTTATTTTTCTTTCTATTTTATTATTATATTTTTTTATCATTATATTAAATTATCATAAAAAAGTTTTTTAGTATTCTGTCATACAAAAATATTTTTCTGAACATTTTTACATTTTGAAAGGTGTTAAAACCTTGTCATAGCCTAATTTCAATATATTTTTAACATTCTGTATTGTATTCTGTACTTGTTAACACAAAAAATAAAAACGGTTTAAAGCTTTGATAAATTTAAAACTTCAAACCGTTTCATAAGTTTACAAAATGAACTATAATTTTTAAATACTATTCATCTATTCTTAGTAAATTCTTTTTAGAGTATTCTTTTATAGGTGCTTTTCTCATAATTAACCAGTAAATAGTATACATTAATAGAGTAAATATAACTGTTAATAGAACTTCATAATTTTCTAAAGCAATTTCAATATAGTATAATATTTTATACCCTAGTGCCTGTATAAAACTACTTGGACTTACACCAAACAGTACTACTATTGATGCTAATACAGTAATTCCTATCATCATTTTTATTCCACCAAATCTATAGAATAATGCTCCTAAAACAAGACCTGCAGAAGACTGAATTATTATCAATCCTAAATACTCCATAATATCCAATCTTTTATATACTAGTGGAATTGGGCTTATTGCTTGCATTAGGTTCTCAGCTCCTATTAGAAGTATTGAGAATATAATCATACTAATAATTGTAAATTCTATTAAAGATATTGTTGATGCAATTATTATAGATTTTCTATCCGCTCTCATGTTCATCATTGTGCTAAATTCTACTGTCGAAAGTAATATTCCATATACCATAGCCACTCCGGACATACTACCATACATAGAGCTGAACGACATTCCACCAGCTTTTGTAGCAGCTCCACCCTGCACTGAGTCTAAGTATATATAGCTCATAACAAATCCAATTCCTAGTATTAATAACATTACAGTTGTTACTACTATGAAGTATGTCTTCATGTTTATCTTCAAATAATTTAAGTAAGGTTTTAATGCTGTCATCTTAATTCACCTCTTTCGTAATTATTACGAATGCATCTTCAAATTCTGCCTTCCCAACTTCTATTTCCTTTTCTTTTATTGTTTCTAAATCATCACCTGATATATTTCCATAGTAGAAAATTGTCTTTGTAGATCCAAACTTTTTAAATTCCTTTGAATCCCCATAAAATGATAATTTCTTTAAATCTTCTTCTTTTCCAGATAATAAGTTTGATTTACTTTTAAAATTATCTACATCTGTATCTATTGCAATTTTATTTCCGCCGATTATTATTAACTTTTCTATCATTCTTTCTATTTCTCCAACTTGGTGAGTTATTATTATGTATGTACCCATATCTTCTGAGTATTTTTCCATCAACTCTTCATAGAATATTTTTCTATTAGCTACATCTAATCCTGTTGTTGGTTCATCAAGTATTGTTATTTCGGCATTTGATGCAAGCGCTGCTGTAACTGTTACAGCTGATTTTTGTCCTCTTGAAAGTTTTCCGTATGCTTTTTTAGTATTTATGCCAAATCTTTTAACTAATCTTTCTTCGGTTTCTTTATCGTAGTTTTCAAAGAAGTAGCTATATGTTTTGAATATGCTTTTAACCTTAGTATCTGTAGAAAAAACATCGGCTTCTTTTACATGGCATATTCTTTTTAGCTGCTCTGGATTTTTTGCTATTTTTTCTCCGTCTAATGTAATCTCTCCCGTATCTGCAAATAGTTTGTCTGTTATTATATTACAAAGAGTTGTTTTACCTGTACCATTTCTACCAAGTACTCCGTATATGTGTCCTGGCTCTAATTCTAAATTTATATTATCTAATACTACTTGTTTTCCAAATTTCTTATTCAATCCTTGTATTTTAAGAGTTGCACTCATGATAATTCCTCCTTTTCATTTATATTGTTTACAATTTTTTATCTTGTATCTTTTGTTATTCTATTCATCTCATTATTCTATATATCTTACTCTTTTCTAATTATGTCTACTAATTCTTCTCTACTTATCCCTAATTTTTTAGCTTCTTCTAAAAAAGATACTAGCGATTCATTTATAAATTTTTCTTTTCTCGCCTTTATTATTATTTCTTTTGCTCCTTCTGCCACAAACATTCCTCTACCTCTTTTTTTATATAGTATTTCTTGATCTACCAATATATTCATTCCTTTTAGTACTGTAGCTGGATTTATTTCATACGTCTTTGAAATCTCAGTTGTAGATGGTACTTGCTCATTTTCTCCTATTCCATCTATGAGTATTTCATCCTCTATTGCCCTAGCTATCTGTATAAATATAGGTTCTTCGCTATTCAAAACAAATTTCATAGGCTCCTCCTTTCTCAAATAACTATTTATTTGATTGAAATTAATTTCTAGTTTATTGGTTAGTTAGTTGAGTAACTAACTCCTTGACTAAAATATATACTATACTTCCCTATATGTCAATATTTTTCAAAAAATTTTATTTTTTTGTTTTTATATATATTTACTAGTTATTTCTTTTGTACTAATATTAAAGTATACGGTGAATTTTTTAACACCTATATAATATGTTATTCTGCAATAATTGTAGATATAATACGGAGGCGATTTTTTTGAAAAACTTAATATCAGCAACTGATTTAATAAAAAAATTAGAAAATAACGAAGATATGGTACTTATAGACTGTAGATTTGACCTTATTGACAGAGGATACGGAGCTAGAGCATATAAAATGGGACATATCAAAGGAGCGTATATCTTAGATGTAGATAAAGATTTATCTGCTCCAATAACAGAACATGGTGGTTTTAACCCACTTGCAAACCCAAAAGAACTTGCTGCTAAGTTAGAAAAAATGGGTATAGACAACGATACATACATAGTTACTTATGATGAAGGTGATTTAAACGGACCTTCAAAACTTATGTATCAGCTTATGTATATGGGAATTAAAAATGTAGATGTTTTAGACGGTGGTCTTCCTGCATTTGTACATGCTGGTGGTAAATTAGAATCTAAAATACCAGAAGCTAATCATACAGACAAAAAAATAACTTTAAACTTAGATAAAAATACAATGGTAGATATGGAATACGTTAAAGAAAGATTGTACGATCCAAATACTATAATAATAGACTCTCGTTCAAATGAGAGATATCAGGGAATAGTTGAACCTGCATATTCTAAAGCGGGTCATATTCCAAGTGCTAAAAACTACTTCTTTAAAGATATTTTAAATGATAATTTTGAAAATGGTTCATACAAAGATGCTGAATTCTTAAAAGAACATTTTAAAGATTTAATAAATACTGATAAAGAGATAATTTTATCTTGTGGTTCTGGTATAGCTGCTTGTGTTAACGGTTTAGCATTAAAACAGTTTGACGTACCACATAAAATATATCCTGGAAGCTTCTCAGACTGGATTACTTATGAAGAAAATGAAATAAAAACAGGAAACGAATAAAAATATATAGAGACTAAAAGGGATAAGGTCTAACCTTATCCCTTTTTTTATTCTTATATAAGTTATTTTTCTCGTTTCCTGTTATTTTATTTCCTTCATTGCGTTGACACGAAAAAGTTTATTTATATCTTCCACATTTCTCCGTTTGGCATCCTAAAAATACTTCCTCTTTCCATGCTCTTAACTTCTCCACTCTCATAATCCCTAACAACTATAAAATCTTCATATTCAGGATTTTCATCCCAACTAGCAAAGTACATATCTTCTCCATTTCTAAAATCAAATCCCTCTCTATCCTCAATATTATATATTTTATTTTCAGGGTAAATAATTTCAAAATATCCATCATTTCCACCTCGTGTAATCATAACTGGAGCAATTTTAAGCATCAAATTATAGCAGTCCTCTACCTCTGATAAACTAATCTCATCTTCAACATGCTTAATATCTTCAATACTTTTATCCTCATCAAAATCACCACTTATTAATTCTTCACTATCTATATAAATTAAGCTCATTATCTTTTTATCAAAATCAACTTCTAAAAAATAAATATTACCATCTAAAAAAACTGGCTTTTCCACATAAATATTCTCTCTCATCTCAAAAGGCTTAAAAACTTTACCATCTGGATAATGAATAAGAGCACAACTCATACCAACAAAAGTATATCCATCACTCACAATCTCCTCAGCCTCATACAAATCACAAAAAGACTTACTTGAAACATGAGAATAATACCACTCAGAAGTACCTTCAATATTCTCAAAATAACCATTTTCCAAACCTCTAATCTCTCTAATAACCATAACCTACCTCCATAAAATACTTTTTAACAGTATAACCAAAACTAAAATCTCTATCAATATACTTGTAAAATAATTCAATTAAAATCCCATTCCTTAGCAAACAATATATTTTTAAATTAATAAAATCATATTAATAAAAATTCATTTAAGGTGGCATTATATCTCAATTATTCTGTCCCCCTCAAAATAGAAACATTTATAAAAGTAGTCTGTTTCAAACTTTTGCCAGATTTACTTACTTTTGTATAAAAAATATATCCCTTCTCGACTCGACTATCTGCAGACGCCTCGTAACATTTAAATGTGTTATATTAATGTACGAGGCGTCGAAGCCAGGAGAACGAAAGGGATATATTTTTTTATTTTCAAAGAAAAAGACTGTCACAAAGTTTGCAACAGTCTCTCATTTTTATAAAGTTTCTATCTCTTTAACTAACTCATCTATTAAATTTTCAGCAGGTATTTTTCTTATTATCTCACCTTTTTTAAATAACAGTCCTTCTCCTTTTCCACCAGCGATTCCAATATCAGCTTCTCTAGCTTCTCCAGGACCATTTACAACACAGCCCATTATCGCAACAGTTATGTCCTTATCAAGATTTCCTATTCTTTCCTCAGCTTCATTAACCATATTAATCAAATCTATCTGAGTTCTACCACAAGTTGGGCAAGAAATTATTTTTATCTTATCGTTTAAAAGTCCAAGACTTCTAAGTATATCCTTACCTACTTTCACCTCTTCAACAGGATCTCCTGTAAGTGAAATTCTCATAGTATCTCCTATGCCTTTCATTAAAAGACTTCCGACACCTATTGAAGATTTTATAGTTCCTCTTTTAATACTTCCAGACTCAGTTATACCTATGTGTAGTGGGTAATCAACTTTTTCAGACATAAGCTCATAAGCTTCAACAGTTCTGAATATATCTGAGTTTTTAAGTGATATAACTATATCGTGGAAATCTAAATCTTCAAGAATTTTTATATGTCCCATTGCACTTTCAACCATAGCTTCTGCACAAGGTTCACCGTATTTTTCTAAAAGATGTTTTTCAAGAGAACCACCATTTACACCGATTCTTATTCCTATATTATTTGCTTTACAAGCTTCTACAACTTCTCTAACTCTTTCCTTGTCGCCTATATTTCCTGGGTTTATTCTAACTCCATCAATCCCCTGTTCTATAGCTTTAAGTGCAAGTCTGTAGTCAAAGTGAATATCAGCTATTAGAGGAATATTTATCCCTGCTTTTATCTCAGCTATTTTTTCGGCAGCTTCCATATCAGGAACAGCAACCCTTACTAATTCACAACCAGCTTCTTCTAATCTCTTTATCTGTGCTATTGTGGCTTTTGCATCTCTAGTATCAGTATTTGCCATAGACTGGACTGATATTGGATTATCTCCACCAATTTTTACATTTCCACAAGTAACTACTCTTGTTTTCTTTCTCTGATAACTCAAAATTATCCCTCCTAATTTATATCATCTCAAAAATTTATACTATATAAATTATTTTTGTTTAGATTTATAAAATCAATTTCTTATCTAATCAGTTTTAAAATATCGTTGTAAGTGATAAATACTATAAACGCCATCAATGCGGCAAATCCTAGCATATTCACAAACCCTTCTTTTTCAGGGTCTAGTTTTTTACCACCTCTTAAGAATTCTATAAGAAGCATTAATAATCTAAATCCGTCTAATGCTGGGAATGGAACAAGGTTTAGTATACCTAAGTTTAAGCTTAATACAGCTATTACGTATATAAGATTTAAAACTCCTACCTTGCTTGCTTCATTTACCACAGAAACAACCGCAACTGGTCCACCAACAGCATCAGTCAATTTCATAGGAAGGTTTCCTGTAAATAACTGAACTACAAATGTAACCATCTGAACACTCATCTGCCAAGTAGATACTACGGTATTTTTAATAGCTGTAAAAGGATTTCTACTCATCTTAGCTTCTATACCAAGTATATATCCATTGTCCTTTGATTTTTCTGGAGTTATTTCAAATGTTTTTTCTTTACCATCTCTATCTACTACAATTTTTGTTTCTTTATTTCCTGACTTATCCACAGCTGCTGAAACATCATTCCAATTTTTTATTTCCATTCCGCCTATTTCAACTACTTTATCACCTGGCTCTATACCCGCTTCATAAGCTGGAGTTCCTTTAACAACATTTGCAAGCTCTGTCTGAGGAGTTCCCATATATGTAAATACCCCAGCTAAAAGTATTACTGTAAGTATTATGTTGAATATAGGCCCTGCTGCTATAGTCTGAACTCTCTGCCATATTGTTTTATCTCCAAATGAATCCATATTAGTTTCTTCTGGATCATTTTCTGCTCCGTCTTCTCCTGCCATAGCTACAAATCCACCTATTGGTATAAGTCTTATAGAATACTCTGTTTCACCTTTTTTAGTGCTCCAAATTTTTGGCCCCATACCAACTGCAAACTCTAAAATACCTATTCCACTTCTTTTAGCAAATATAAAATGCCCTAATTCGTGGAATAGTACCATAAAGCTGAATAACAATACTATAAAAATTATCTTTAAAACGCTCATAGATTTCCCCCTTTATTTCTAGTTCAAAACTTTTTTATTTTATTTATTTTCTATTAAAACTTTTACATATTCTCTTGTTTCTAGGTCTATTTTTAATATCTGTTCAAGAGTAGCATTTTCTACGCTTTCATGTGCATCAAGTGCCATCTTTATGTATTTAGGTATATCATAGAACCCTATTCTATCTTCTAAAAATTCATTTACAACTATTTCATTAGCTGCATTTAACACGGCACAATATGTTCCACCAGCTTTTAGACATTCATATGCAAGCTTTAAGCATGGGAATGTTTCTAAATCTGGTTCTTCAAATGTAAGCTGTGATGCTTTTCTAAAGTCTAGTCTTTCAAAATCAGTTTCCATTCTATCTGGATAAGTAAGTGCATACTGAATAGGAAGTCTCATATCTGGGCAACCTAGCTGAGCTATTATAGAGCTATCTCTATACTGTACCATTGAATGAACGATACTCTGTGGATGAACTACAACATCTATATCCTCAGCTTCTACTCCAAATAACCATTTAGCTTCTATAACCTCAAGTCCTTTATTCATTAACGTAGATGAGTCTATACTTATCTTTCTACCCATATCCCAGTTAGGATGTTTTAGAGCTTCATTTTTAGTTATATTTATTAAATCTTCTTTTTTCTTACCTCTAAATGGTCCTCCAGATGCAGTTAATATTATTTTTTCCACATCTCTTTTATTTTCACCATTTAAACTCTGGAATACTGCACTGTGTTCGCTATCCACAGGAAGTATTTTTACTCCATTTTCTTTTGCTGCCTTCATAACTAATTCTCCAGCAGTTACTAGAGTTTCCTTATTTGCAAGTGCTATGTCTTTTTTGCTTTCTATAGCACACATTGTCGGAACAAGTCCTATCATACCTACAACAGCAGTAAGTACAACGTCTATTTCATCTAGTGAAGATATTTTTTTAAGTCCTTCCATTCCAGATAATACCTCTGTTTCACATTCTTCTGGAAGTAAACTTTTTAACTCTTCTGCCTTTGATTCTTCATACATTACAGCGTATTTTGGTTTAAATTCTTCTATCTGTTCAAGTATCATTTTTACATTGCTATTTGCTGATATTGCAACTGCCTCAAAATCGCTTGGGTTCTTTCTTATTACGTCTAGTGTCTGTGTTCCTATCGAACCTGTTGATCCTAATATAGATATTTTTTTCAAAATAATATCTCCTTTCCAATCTATTTTTACAATAACTCTATTTTATACTATAATATTTACCTTTACTTTTGCTTTACTAAATTTGAAGATTTTTATAGTCTCTTCAAAATATTATACCATTTTAAATTAGATTTTACCTATTTTTTTATGTTTTGTATTTTTTTAGTAAATAATTTTTAATCATTTATACTATTTTATAACTAATTATTTTTTGTTAGTACCAATAAAAAAACAACCACTACAAAATTGTTTGTAACAGCTGTCTTTTATTTTATCTATTTAAATGTTTTTAATATTTGCAGCAGAGCCGCCATACCAAGCATAGGACTTATAAAGTAGACATAAAAAAGAGGCTACTGAAAAATACACAGTAACCTCGTATCTATTATATTCCAAATAATTTTATTACATTGTACACAAATGGTGCAACAAGGATAACACTATCAAATCTATCTAGTATTCCCCCATGACCTGGTATAAGTTTTCCGTAATCTTTTATACCGACATATCTCTTTATAGATGATGCAAAAAGATCACCAAACTGGGCTATTATACTACCAACAAGCCCTATTACAACCATATGAACCATTTGCATCCCAAAGAAATGTCCTAAAATCATACATCCAACTGTACTTCCTAGAATACCGCCTATACTTCCTTCTATAGTCTTTTTAGGACTTACTAAAGGTATAAGCTTGTGTTTTCCAAAGAAGTATCCTGTAAAGTAAGCAAATACATCTGTACAGAATGATATTATAAATATCAACCATACATATATATCACCTTTTCCAAATCCATTCTTAGTCAATACTACAAAGTCAAAGAATATTGCTACGTAGAATATACCTGAGAATGTAATTGAAACATCTATTATATTTTTCTTACCTTTTAGCATATAAGCTATACATACTAGGAATAAACCAAATATAATAGCATATGTATACATAAGAGGTAAATTAAATATATTTTTTATCGCTAAATAAGCAGCAAATATATACCCAACTATAAATACTGGTTCAATTTCTTTAGCTTCAAAAGCTTTATAGAATTCATGTAGTGCAATTCCTACAACTACAAATTCTGCAATATAAAGAGGTATCCCTCCATATACTATTAATAGTAATAAAGGTAGAAGTATAAGTCCTGATATTATTCTAGTTTTCATTTTTTATTTTACTCCACCAAATCTTCTGTCCCTTTTCTGATATGCGTAAATAGCTTTTTCAAGCTCTTCACCATCAAAATCAGGCCAGTGTATGTCAGTATAATAAAATTCTGAATAAGCTATATCCCAAAGTAAGAAATTACTTAATCTCTGTTCTCCACTAGTTCTTATAACAAGATCAGGATCTGGTATTTCACCAGTGCTTAGATGTTTTTTAATTCTTTCTTCAGTTATATCTTCTAAACTTATTTTTCCTTCTTTATATTCTTTAGCTATTTCCACTACTGCTTCTCTTATATCGTTTCTTCCTCCATAATTAAGAGCAAGATTTAGATGTACTCCTGTATTATCTTTTGTCTTATCCATAGCAGAGTGTAGTTCCTTTACACATGCTTCTGGTAATTTTTCAAAATCACCTACTGCTGTTAGTTTGACATTATTTTTATGAAGTTCATCTATTTCATTTCTTAGATAAGTGACAAGTAGGTTCATAAGAGCATCCACTTCTAATTTAGGTCTTTTCCAATTCTCAGTTGAAAAAGCGTATAAAGTTAAATACTGTATTCCTAATCTGTCAGCTTCTTTAACTACTTTTCTAATTGTCTCTACTCCGGCTTTATGGCCAGCAGTTCTTGGAAGAAATCTTGATTTAGCCCATCTTCCGTTACCATCCATAATTATAGCGATGTGGGTAGGCATATTCTCTAAATCTATATCGTATTTTAGATTGTTCATAATTTCCCTCCATATTAATTCTGACTCCTTATAATAAGGAGTCAGAGAAGTATGTCGCTGTTATTTCTACACTATCAGCTATTTCAGATATTTTTATTGCTCTTGGATTAGTAAGTCTTTCCTTATCTTTTCCGCCTTCAATGCAGATTGTGCGGTGTTTTATATTCTTTTCGTCGAAATATTTTTCGACTTCTTCCACACTCAATCCTAATAGATTATAATATTTATTCAATATTAT
>OGEP01000718.1_pt1 | contig 44868 bp, 61 predicted proteins | sample 1570721 | NCBI WGS metagenome assembly OGEP01 (sample SAMEA2582131, study PRJEB24529) | metagenome | biome: Human gut stool | place: China | collected 2011 | reverse complement strand
AAAAGTAACTGATGGTTTCTTACAAGTAGGAAATGCAGTTTCAAGACTTGATAAAGAAGTTGAATGTATTAAAACTACTATGGCTAAAGACCAAGAAATCAATGACCTTAAATTAAAAGCAGTTGAAGAAAGACTTTCTGGAGCTATTGCAGTCGAGTCTGAAAGAAGAGTTGCAGGAGATAACAACTTATACTGTTATGTAAATGCAACATTCGTACCAGGTAAATTAGTAATGCCAATAGGAAGTATTTGTCCACAACCTATGCCAGAGTTTAACTCTTGGACAGCACCAACTGCAGCAGCACCTACAAATGTAAGCATTACAGGAAATGCTCAAACTAAATAAATTACAGGGTAGAGAAATCTACCCTTAATTTCTAAAAAGGAGATAATCTATGAAAATCGTTGATGTAGAATTAGTAATAGGAAAATATATAAAAGATGTAGTACTACCTGTTATGCCAAGTTCATTAATGAAATTTGCATTAGCAACAGGAAGTGTTCTAGTTATGGGGAAAACTGAAAAATTAATTCAAGAACACATGAAGTTGTTACAGTCTATGGAAATTATAGACCAAGATGGAAATGTTGATATAGAAGCATTATACAAGGCAGCTAAAGAGGGAATAAAAGCTACCGGAGGTAAAATTGAAATAAAAGGATTGATATTCAACGAACAGGATATTGACAAACTTTATTCAATGATGAGAGGACAATAAAAGGAAGTGATATTATGCAAAACTTCTTTTTTCTAATAGGAATGATAATAGGATTTATGATAGGAGAGGATATATAATGGAAAAACACGATATAGTATTAGAAAGTCTTTATAGACGTATGCAAGATGACCTTGATGATGGAATGAGAATGTATTGGGAAGCTATTAAGATGAAAGAACATGATGAGAAAGAAATGGCTAGATTTACAATGGCTGACGCTAAATCAAGAATGGAACACGCAGATATCATCAAAGATAAGATAGAAACTTATAAAAAAGCAAATAATATGACAGGAAGTTCTGAATATAAGACATTCTACTGTTATGTTATAGAAAACATTGAAGAATTAAAAATGAAAATTTCTAAATTCACAGTATAAAATTAGAGAGTCTATTTAGGCTCTCTTTTTTCTAGTCTATTCAATTTCTTTTTAAAACTTTTGTGATAATAATTAATAGCTTCATTTATGACATCAGTTCTATTGCAAAAGTAAAACTCACTTATCTCATCTATCTTCTTAACCACTTCTTTTGGAGAATTAAAACTTATCTTTTCATAATCTACATTCTTTCTAAATAACATACCACCACCTACCTAAATTGATTATAGCGTAAAATTTAATTTAATGATACAATACAAATGAGGTGGTAAATATGAATTTAAAAAGAAATGGAAATCTAAATGTAAACTTGGTTGTTAAATTAGTATTTTTTCTATGTATCATAAATATTTTAGGAATGTTTATGTTAGCTGCATTAAATATAATGTTTTATAAAGCTAATTTTTATAATAACAATTATCAGACTAATGCTCAAATAGTGAATATAGATAATAAACCTAATATAGACAAGATTAATATTAATGACTGTTCTTATGAAGCTTTAGATAGTCTTGATGGAATAGGAGAAGTCAAAGCTAATAAGATAATAGAAAACAGACCTTATAAAGATATATACGAGATTAGAAAGTTTATAGGAGAAACAACTTTTAATAATATAAAAGATTATATAACAATATAAAGGAGGTTTTAATATGACTAAATACAAATTTAGTAAAAGAAGTTTATCTAACATAGAAGGTATTGACTTTAGACTGATAATACTTCTTGGTTTAATGCTGGACTATTCCCCGTATGATTTTGTTGTAACTGAGGGAGTTAGGACAGAGGAAAGACAAAAGCAACTTGTAGCAGAGGGTAAATCTAAGACTATGAAATCTAAACACTTGACAGGTAGTGCCTTTGATATTGCAATAATAGATGAGAATGGACAAGTTACTTGGGATATTAAGTATTATAGAGAGTTTGCTGATGTTATAATGCAATTAGCTCATAGACTTGGATTTAATATTGAATGTGGTGCATATTGGGAAACCTTTATTGATGGACCTCATGTACAAATAAATGATTAGGTGGTGCCTATGGAATTAGATTTAATTAAAGTATTAAAGGAAGCTGGTATTAATGGAACAATAGGTATAGTTGTAGTTTTAATGATGAAACACTATGTTCAAAAGATTATAGACCAAAACACTGAATTTATGAATTATTTGATGGCTGCAAATAGGCAACTATTAGAAGTCAATTCTAAAATTCAGTTAGAATCAACAAAAGCACTAGAAGAACACGGAAAATTAATCAAAGCACTAACAGATGAAATAAGGAAGAAAAATAATGGCTAGGGAACACCTAGCCTTTTATGTTATAATAAAATCAAAAAGGAGTGATGATAATGTTAGAAAGAGGACAAATTATTGAATTAGCACTTATTACAGTTGGAAACATTACTGACTACAATGATAACAGAAGTAACATATATCAGATGGCAACCAAGTTACTAAATAGTATAGCTGATAGTGTATGTAAGAGTAATGAGTTTAACTTTCCAAGTACAACAGTACAACTAACAGTTAGTGAATTAGATACTAACACAGGAGAACATAGATATAATGTTCCAGAAGATTTTTTAGGAATTAAGAAGAAACCTATTGTTAATACTAGAACACCTTTTACAGTTGAGAGTATTCAGACTTTAGTTAGGGGAAATAGACCTATTGATTTAAGATTAGAGGGAGAATATATCTACTCATACTCTAACCCATTAATACTTAACTATGTTAGAAGATTACCACTAACAGAATTTCCAGAGTATATTAAGGACTATCTTGTATTGATGTTAGCAGTTAAACTTGCTCAAACTATACCAATGTATGCTGATAGGTTACCATATCTTGAAAGTAAGTTACAAGTTGAGAAAACTAATGTTATATTAGCTGAGGGAAGTGCAATACCATTAAATCTTAGAGGAGGTGTATATAATGGCTAAGGGTAACTCATATGGCTATAAATCAACCACTAGCTTCTATCAGACTGATTATACTTTAGGAGAAGTCGGAGATAAGATAGGAATAAATAAAGATAGTCAAATATATTATTTGACAGCTAATAGAATAATTAATCTTATTCCTACTGAAACAGGAAGTCTTAGAACGTTAAGAAAAATGAAACCTAAAGTTATTCAAGAAGATATTGATATTCAACAAGTGATTAATACTAAATATAATTTTTATATCTTAATTACTACAACAGGAATAGCAACAGTGGATAAGATAACTCATACAATTAAGAATAAATATGATTTTGGAGATAGCTTTACATTTACTAGAAATTCCAACGGAGCAGTATTAATAGATAAATTCTTATTAGTACCTGTTACTAATGGAACTACTACTAAGAGATTAGACTATGAGATAAATTCAGATGGTAGAACTGGTATTAATGCTGATTTTGCTAATAGTATTAGAAATCCTATTAAGAATAGAGGTAAGGTTAAGGTTGATATTTATCAAGTTAGAAATATGCTGATTACTGAAAGTAAAAAAGAACTTAGAGCTTTTAAGGTGTCAACTACTGAAAATCAAGAGTTTAGTGTTGAGGAAAAATTACTTAAATTTAGATATAACACAGATTTAAACTTAACTAGAATATTCTATCCGTATAGAACTGACTTAGTCAATGTTACACCTATGGAAGCTCAAGAAAATGAGTATTTTGTATCAATATACGACCCAGAAACAGTAGAAGGGGGTAAATGGTATTTAGGTAATCAAGAGATAACATTTGACGAGAAAACTAATGACACAACAGGAACTTATTACAAGAAAGTAACTTTAGGAGAAGGAACACTTGGTAAAACACAACTTCTTAACTTTGGGCTTATGAAGTCATTAAACAACGATACAGCCTTTCAAATAGCTTTAGAATATCAGAATAGAATGATAGTGTCTGACGGCTCTTATATCTATTTTAGCAGGGTAGGAGATTATAATTATTTCTTAAATGATAGCGGAACATCAGATGCCTTTTTTATTAAGTTGTCAAATGTCAATAGAGAAGAACCTAGAGTGCTTAAGATGATAGCTGGTAGAGGTATTTGGGTAATTACTGATAAAGGAATATTCTTATTAGGGTATAACCAAGTAATAACAGGAGCTACTATTGATGTTAGGTTAATTACTGATGATAGTGCTACTACTGAATGTCAATTAGTTGGAAATAGCTTATATTATCTAACTACTGACAATGAGTTGAAATGTATTCAGAATATCACATCAACTAAAGGTTATGTTGACTTTGATACATACTTTGTTGATAAGTTTTTCAGTACAGATGATATAGTTAGATTATCAGAACATAAAATAGATAATAAAAAATATCTGTTAGCTTCACTTAAGAATAGTACAAGAATATCAGAATATAATATTGGAGCTTACTTATATTCAGAAGTTAAGACTAACAGTTTTAGTAGAGTGTCAGTTGAATTTCCTCAAAATTGTATAGGTTTTGATACTAGCTTATTTGCTGGAAACTCAATATATACTCTTACTGAAAATAATATGAGAAATGCTTATCTTAAATTAAATGCACCACCTGTTACTACTACTAAGTATGGTAACCTAAGAAACGATACTCCTACTATGATTACTAGACTAACAATGAAATTATTTGAAGAACAAGGAGATAGTGTCAATAATGTTAAGTTAAGTGGAATATATGCTTCATTACTTGGAGAAACAGTGCAAGGTGTATATAATGTTTATACAGTAGTTTTCTCTAAAAATTTAAAAGATGCTATGTATATAGAATTAGAAACAAAAGAAAATACAGAAGAGCTTGAAATTCAAGCAACCGAAATAGAATTTAAACCAGGAGAGGAGTGATAATTATGTCTGTATTAGCAGCTTTAGGAATAGGATTTAGTGTTGCTGGTGGTGTGTCTGGTATATTAGGATCTCATAGTGCTAAGAAAAGTGCTAAGAAAATGGCTGAATATCAATCTAAACTAGCAACTCAAGAATATCAAACTAACTTAGCAATATTATCAGAAAACTTTGTTAATAATGCTTTAGTCAATTATGATACAATAGCAAAACAAATGGCAGACTTAACATCAGAATACACTCAAGCTAGAAGTAATTCACTTATGGCTACTGCTAGTTACTTTAGTGGTGGAGCTAGTTACAACTCTAATAGAGAGAATACAATAGCAACTCTTAACTTAGATTACAATACTAAGGTATTTGAGTATAATAACTTGAGAATATACAATGAAGATACTATTAAGAAACAATTTTCTAATAGTGTATTGAACTTAGGAAACCAATATAAAAATACTATGTATAACATATCTGCTGGACTTTACCAAACTGAAAAAGCAGCTAATCAATCTGCATTAAATTCATTGGTAAATATGGGAGCTAATATCTTTGGAATATTAGGTTATACAGGTAACAATGCTAATACATCGCCATTTAGAGAAATACCAGAATCAGAATGGTTAGGATAGGAGGTATAAAATGTTTCAACCAAGAAATACAGGTTTAGTTAATTTAGGAGTAAATCCTAATGAAATTGGTAGAAGTGCTAGTATGGCTAAAGGACTAGACACTACTCAATTATTTAATGCTGGAGTAAAAACAGTAGAATCAAAATTAAGAAGTGATGAAGAAATAACAGCTATGAAACTTAAGAGTGAGAGCGATAGACTTCATCAAGAGTATAGACTTAAATTATCAAATAAGGAACTATATAGAGATACAGACAAACTCCAAGCAGTACAAGATGAATACAAGGAAAAAATAAATGAATTAGAAATAAAAATAGCTAACTCTGGACTAACTGAAAAAACTTTAGTTGGTATTCAAGAGTATAATAACTCTAGTTTTCAGAATGTTAATGCTTACTATGATTTACAAGTTAAGGAACAAAAATTCAATGAGCAACAGTCTGAAATAAATACTAGACTATATGAATTAAATGACAGAGCTTTATCATCTGCATATGAGGGTAAGGCTGGTTGGCAAATGATGGAAACATCTTTCAATGAATATGATAGTCTACTTCAATCTCAAGTTGATAGCAATATCCTAGACCCTGTAAAAGCTAATAAAATGCTTACATCAACATTAGCTAAGGCAACACTTGTAGCAACTGCAACAGAGCTTAAAAATGGTATTATAGACAGTCAGATGAGCTATGAAGATAAATTAGAAATGCTGAATAATATTAAGAGAAATTTTGAGAATCCAGAGTATATAAAAATGTTAGCTAAAGAGGGAGCTAAGGACTACTCAAACACTTCTTTTGAGAGCTTAAATGTTGAATTGAATGAGAATGTCAATCAAGCATTAAGCATTATAAATCAAGATATTAATAGACTTAATACTATGGAAGGTATTAAGAAAGCTAAAAATAATAGAACAGATACTCTTAATCTTATTGAGGATATGACTTATAGAGCTAAACAAAATAGTGGAGATGCTTACGGAGCTTATCAATACCTAACTACTAAGACAGGACAAGCTCCTAAATATCAAGACCAAATATCTTTTCAAATAGATAATGGAGAAAAACTATATGGAATAAAACCAGAAGATTGGGCTAACCCAGATAATCAAAATGTTCCTATGTGGATACCACAACAAGAAACTTTTAATGTGTTAGCTGGACTTATTAGTAACCCTAAAGCAATACTTGGAATAACAGAAGATATACCAGATACTGAATTACTAGATACAGTAATGGAAACTACTTTTAATATAGTTGGTAATGAGTTAGGACTAAGTGCTGATACTCCAGAGAATAGAACCATTATTGCTAAATTTATCACAGGCAGTGGTATTGCTGGTGGTATGTTCCCTAATGGTTTTGATTATAATATGACTATGAAATATGCTGACCCTAACAACATTAAGATGACAGATGAGCAATTCAATAGTAATAAGCAAATATATGCTAATCAAGGAGCATTGAAAGAATTTAATGTAACTTCAAATAGCATTTTATCTATGCCTAATAGCACTGCTACTCAACAACAAAAAAGAGCTCAAGAGATAGCTAATCAAAATGCTAGAGGTATTGCATATCCTAAGACTGTTGTAGATAAAAAAGAAAATACAAATATGTTCAATAAAGGTTTTTGGTTTTTCTCTGCTGACCCTACAAAAGATGACCTATCAAGAAATGTTATTTCTGAAACAATAGGAAGATACTACAAAGAAAATCAATTAAGTAAAGGCAGAAGTAATATTCATATAATTCAAGACCAAGCATATATAGCTGATAAGTTGAATAATGAAATAGTGTTAAATGCTGTTCAAGATAGAGCTATGGTATATTTCAATAAAGCCAACTCACAAGCTATCAAAGACGGAGATTACGTCAAGGGAGTTACTAAGGAAGATTTAAACAGAGATGAGTATTGGGGAAGAGCATTAAGAGAAGTTATAGGAGAACAGCTAGACTTGAAACACAACTTAACAGATGGTAGAATAGCTGGTAGAAATGTAGATTATAAGAGAGCTAAAATAATTAGAATTGAGAACTAGGTCGCACGTATGCGACTTAGTTTTTAAAAGGAGGAATAATGGCAGCAGTATATGATTATTTAAAAGGTTTAAGTAACAATGCTTTTAATTTTTTCAATCCATTTGCTAATCAAGGATTTAGTCAAGAAGAGTTACAAGCTAGAGAAGATGAGTTTTCTAACCCTAGTTATATGTGGAACTCTTACTATTTACAAAGAGATAAAATGGAAGAAACGTTAGATAGAATCAATACTATAAAAAGAATGAAAGATTTACAGATAGAGCTTAAAGAAACTAGATTAAAAGTTCTTGGTAAAGATATGGAAGAAACAGAAGAAACTAAGAAAATGTTTGAGGAATATGACAAGGAACTAGAAGCTTTAGAATTTCAGAAAAAGATACAAATAGCAGGACTTAACTATGCTCAAAAGAATCTTGGTGGTATTCAAAAATTTGTTTCTGCATCTCTATATGATGTATTAGTTGATGTATCTAACCCTACTGATATAGGAGATTTAATTTCAGTTGGTAAAGTTGGAGTGTCACTTGCTAGTGCTGGAGTAGGAGCAGCAGTTGCTAAGGGAGCTGGAAGTATTGGTCTTGGTACTGTTGGTAAAATAGTTGGAACAGAAGCTGTTATTAGTGTTGCCGATACTGCCTTAGATGTTGCTAGAATAAAAGATGAAACAGGAGAAGAATTAGATAATAGTGATATAGCTAAGTTGTATGGTACTAATGTTGCTGGTGGTCTTATTATGAATGGTTTAATGGCTGGTGGTGGATATGCTTTTAGAACTATATTCAACAAGGTTAAGGGTAGAGTAAATAGTGCTGGAGCAAGTGCTATGAATACACCAGGAGCTAATAGAACTAGTCCTAATGGAACACCTAACCCTGATATGTCACAAGCACCTAGAACAGCTTTAAGACAAGCTTTAGGAGAAGAGAGTGGAGAACAAATGGCTGATGTTATTAAGTCTGCTGAATTATCTAAGTTTGATACTTTTGATATGAGTGATGAGATAGCAAAAGCTAGTACATTAGATATGGGAACTACTACACCAGCAGAAAGAAAAGTAATGGATATTACCCTTACTGATTATATGGCAAAAAATCTTGATACACCTATTCCAGAGAGTGAGTTCTTAAATCTTCCTAAAACTAGAGATTTTATTAAAACTGAAATGAATACTAGAACTAATAAAATTATGACTGACTTATCTCAAATGATTGCTAACTATGCAAGAAACTATGCTAACGATTTACAAAGATTAGCACTTAAACAAGGAGTTCAACCAACAGATTTAATAAACAGTAATCAGACACCACTATTTGCTAGAGAATGGGTAAATAACATTTCTATTATAAAAGAAAAAATTTCCACAGCTCTATCAAAGCAAATAAACTTTAATATATCATCAAGAGGTAGTGAGCTTGGTATTAATAACTATGTTGATTTTATTAAATATTCTCAAGACAATGGTATTGATATATTTAAGTCTATGTACACAGGAGTATTACCAGATAATTTACCACAACCATATAAAGAGGTTTTTGGATATGTTAGTGATTTAACTTTTAAATATTCTATTGAAGTCAACCCTAGAGAAGTATTTGGGGAGAATGACTTTTTAATAGAAACTGCATCTAAATATGGAGCTAATAATTTATTTACAGGTTTAGACTATATACCACAAGATTGGAATATTGATGCTGATGGTATACCTATGATGATAAATCCTAGATTAACTAGTGATGAAGCTTTAGAACTTGTAACTAAAATCAGAACTCAATTACAAGACGAGTTATCTGGAAAGATTGATTTAGTTAAGGTAGTTCAAGACTATGCTGATTTAGAAATGGCTGATTATGATGATGGTATTGTAAAAATATTGGAAGAAAATTTATCACAAAGTAGATATAATTTGATAAATAAATTAAGAGAGTATGGACTTAATAAAAGACAAGCTAGTGTTGTTTATAATGTGTTTAATAAAGCTAGAAAAAATATAGAAGATGTTGATGTCAACGGAATAGAATTAATAGATGAGATAACAAAAGACTTTAGTAAGAGAAATACTATTAAAAACAGATTATTTAGTTTTATTCCTAAAAATCAAGCTTTATTAGATGAAGAGTTATTCCAAGTAACAACTGATGGAGCAGGTAACCCTATAAGAGATAAATATTTTGCAAGTAAAGATGAAGTGTCAAAAAATAGAAAGCTTACACAAGCTGAATTAGATAGAAGAGATGAGATAGAAAAAATGGTTACTAAGTATTTAGGTGGACCAATAAACCCTAATGTTGAAAAAGCTTTCTGGGGAATTAATGTACCTATGGCACAAGGAAGAACTAAAACAGTTGATATTAGAACTACCGATATATCTAAATTAGCTGATATTTATTATAAAGAAAAAGGAGTTCTAAAAAAAGATTGGAGAGAATTATCAGATGATGATATGATTAAGTTCTTAGATGAAGTAGCTACAAAATTAGTTTCAGAATCTATTATTAAAATAGGAGAATATGTCAGAATTTCAACAGGAATAGATAATGTTGAGGACTATGTAGACTACTTACTTACTAAATGGAATGTAGATAAATCAAAACTAAAAATCGAAATAAATCATAAAGCAGAAAAATTTAGAGCTTTTTATAGACCTAGTGAAAAATTGATATCTCTTAATTTCCCAAAAGATATGGGAGGAGATACTAAGTTAGGAGTTGTTAGACACGAATTGCAACATATGTATGAAGATGTTGTGTTAGGAAAAACTAATGATGTTACTTACAGAAACAACTTTAGAAATAGACCTACTATTTCTGGGACAGGAGTATTCAATAGAATAAAAAAAGGTCAACCTGTAACAGCTAGAGAATTTATAGGTAGATTTTATGATAATCACTTCTACTCTCCAATGAACGATAACTTTGAGAGAAATTATCTAGCAGCAGTAGCAAGGGAAAAGTTTAATAAGAGAACTCCATATGAGAAAGCTCAAGACTTTTATTCTTTACTTAAAGCAACTACTCAAGGTAGAGTTACAGGAAGAACTCAAGTAAAAGAGATATTTAGATTTTTACAAGATGCCGAGGATATACCAGATTATTTAGACGCTGATTTTTACCAAGACTTTGCTATCAAATCTTTTATCAGACCAGATGATATGTTTGATTTTGTAAATTTCTTAGCTGATAAAGGAAATAATAGAATAAGAAATATGAATACTAACTACTCTAAAATATTAAGTAGAATGGTAACAGAGGAGCAAGGATTTTCTATCAATACTTTATTAGCTCAATTAAATACAGCTAAATTAAAAAGAGATTTACAAGGTGTTTATCAAGATATAAACAACCTAGACAACACAACAGTTGGTAGAATAGTTAGTGATATTAGAAAAGAAGTTAGAGATAGATTTATTACAGTCGGAGGTAGACAAGATGACCCTACTTCTTTATCTTCTCTATTTTCATCTGCTGTTACCTCTGCACTTATTGGTACTAGACAATTTACAGAAGCTTTAACTTCTCCTGTTATGGCTGGTACTGCTCATATACTTGCTGGTGGTAAATTTAGTGAAGGAGCTATGATGGCTATTAAGAACTTCCCATTAGCTTATAGAAATTATATTAAGTCTTATATATATGCTGGTGGTACTGCAGTAGAAAATGTTGGAGAGTTCTTTAATGCTGGTATTAATGCTGCTAGTCAAACTATATTAAAAAGACAAATGGAACAGACTTTTACTTTGCACCTTGCTGATACTCTTCATAAAATAGGAGATATTAAGAACTCTAATGTTACTCTATTTGATGCTAAGGAGTTTAGTGACTTCACTACTCAAATGGCTATACTAAATGCTGGAGCTGACCCAGATGCTTTCATTGGTAGAATGGCTAGAATATTCAATAGGAGTATCCACGGAAACAAAGCTGATGATATTCAATTACAAGCAATAGCTGAAAAGGTTGCCAGAAGTGAATTTATGAAAATGTTAGGTGTTAGTGATGTATCCCAACTAAATCAAATTCAAAAGCAAATGTACACAATGAGTGGACTAGATAATTCAGAGTTTGCAAAATGGCAAACATATGCTAGAAAAGTTGTTGATAAACATGGTCTTAATTTTCCTCAAGATGCTTTTTCTCTTAAGATGATGTTAGCTCAAGGAGAAGGAAGTATTGACTTAATAGGAATGTCAAGAAGAACTACTAAGGGAGAAAGAATCTCATTCTTATATATGTGTCAGACTATGTTCAATGCAGCTAAATTAGCACTTCAAAAACTTAAAGCTACATCAGTAAATGGTTTCCAAGTAGAACATATGGATACTATACAAATAGCAAAACTAATGGGAGTTCTTGGAGTTGCTTCAATCGGAGTTGTTGCTATGTTACCTAAGCAGCAAACTGAAAAAATAGTTTTTGGTAATAAGACTATGTTAGATGATATGGACAAGGCTTATGATACTTGGAAACAAGATAAGAAAAAAGGAAGTTATTTAATAGCTAAAACTATATTAGGAACAGCAACACAACAAACACCTTTTTCTTATATGGTAAATCCTAGTGGTAATGCTTTTGGCGTATACGGAGCTGGTTATAGCTTATTTGATAGAAATATATTTGATGTGTCAAAAGGAGAAGCTAGAGGTGGTTGGCTAACTTTATCAATATTTGCTGCACCTATTGTATCATCAAGACTTACTATGTTAGCAAAGAAATACGGAACAGAAGAAGGTGGAAGTGTTCCTATCAATAAGACTCAATTAACTCAACAATTAGCTGATGATATTGAAACATTCCTACCATATTCATATGAGAGTACTACTAGAAAAATGAAAAGGCAACAGAGAATGAATGAATTTTCTATCTGGGGTAAATAAATAAGAGAGGGTATATCCCTCTCTGTTTTTATCGTTTTGTTGACGCCAACAAAATGGTTATAATGTCATTCCAGCTACTTCTCTTGCTTTTTCCTCATACTCAACAAATAATTCTGCTAGTTCTTTTTCAGTTATCTTACCATCTTTCTTAGTCTTAACTATCTTAATCTTAGCATCTGACTCAAGATATTTTATGATATGTCTACATATACTTTTCTTAAAATTCTCTGTATCATATATATCTAACATTCCAGCCATTACATCTAACTCTTTATCTATTGTATCACTAATCTTGTGTACTAAGTTCTTAACCTCATTATTAATTCCTTCTTTAGCTTCAACATCTTTAATCTTTAGTCCTATTACTTCTTTATGAAAATTCACTATTTATTACCTCCTAGCGACCAATCTCCATTAGGTCTTTCTCCAATATTTTGTTTCCATTTTTTTATATAAGCTTGTATTATTTCTTCTCTAGTAAAACCTCTTAAATTACAAATTTTTATCCAAGTTCTAAAAGCAAAGATTAAGTCATTATTCCACAAATAATACTTAAACTCATTTATAATTATTTTTAAATTTTTGTTAGTTGTTATATTTTCAAAATCGCAGAAATGTTTTTCTAAATTAAACTCTTCATAATTCTTAAAATTTTCAAACATATTTACTAATTGTAAAAAGAAAAACAAGCAATCAACTAACTCAACAAGTTCTTTATCTCTGTTATAAGTCTTTTCTTTCCAAGTTTTAAAGTTATATTCATCTGGTAATTCTTTCCACCATTCTTGAAATTCATCATCTAAAGCACCTTTGATATCAAATAAAGTTCTTTCACGTGGAACAAATCCACTCTTACGCGGTATCAATATTTCTTTATCTAACTGCTTTTGCATTTCTAATATTTCTATAAAATCCATATTACACCTCTGGGAAATCTAATTTTCTTTCTTTATCTAACTTAAGTATTGCATCTATCTTCTCATCAAGTGGTAAATCTTCCTCTAACTCTCTCCATAAATCACAAAACTCTATCCAAGATATATTAACTTTCTTTTCATCTGATAAGTAGTTATTATACACAATACTTGGAATCATCTTAGTCTTATGTTGAATAACTACCTTTGTATCTTCATTCTCAAAAGTGAATCCTACTTTCTTTAAATCATTAGTAGTTGCTGTAAGTTCATTTTCACTTAAACCAAAAATCTTACAAGTGTACTCTAATAAATAATCTACTGTTTTTCTGTCTAACATTTTTCATCACTCCTATTTAAATTTAACTTCTACATATCCTTTATGTTTTATAATATTAAATATTCTATTTATCTCTAATACAGTATTATGTTCAATATCCTTGTTAGAGCCTGTAAACCTCTTTCTAACGTCTTTGCAATTCTCAATAGAGTTAATAGTCGCATATCTATATCCTGTCGCTTTAAACATATAATTAGGAACTCTCCTAACCTCTACTAACTTAATACCATATTTCTTGATAAACATTTTCTTTTTAATCTTATACACATCAGTTAAACTTCCTTTGTAATCTATTGCTAATTTATCTTCTGGAAAATATAAATCTGGTGTATAAGTTATTGCTAAGTGAGTTTCTCCATAAAACTCAAATTTCTCTTGAAGTATAAATTTCTTTTGAGTTTCAAATTCATATCCAAGACTTCTCATATAATCTACAAATTCATCTTCTTGCTTAGAAGTCTTTTGTCCTTTCTTATTAGTAACATTGTACTTATTTCTCATCTTCTACCACCAATAAATCTCCAGGTGTTTTATCCAACACTGTACACATAGCTAAGAGAGTATTGTAATCTATCCTCTTAGCAGTGTTCAGTCTATGTGTCTTAAGTGTTGTGTGATGTACTCCTGTCATTCTCTCAAACTCTGCTTGAGATATTCCTTTTTCTTTTAGTGCTTCTGCAAATTTACATTTTATCTTTAACAAACTACCACCTCCTTAGATATTATTATATCACTTAGATATGATAGTGTCAATGATAATTTATCCGAATATTCTACTTAATAAACCTTTATTTTTTAATTGTTCGTTTTCCTTTTCTAATCTAGCTATTTCTTTTTTTAAAATTAAGTTTTCTCTTCTTAGTAAGAAACATTCCTCAAAGTTTTTCATGCTTTCAACTCTTGCCTTTCCTATTAAAATTCTATATCTGTTTATTTCTTTTTTCTTTGCTTGTCTACTCATAATTACTCTCCTATTCTCATTTGTTCTATTTTTTTCTTAACGTTTTCTTTAAAAATACTACTTCCCATACCTCTGGATATTCTCTCTAAGAACTGTAATAACTCTAAGTTATTTTCTGATAATTTAATATCTTCCTCTACTACTCTATTTCTATCCAAGTGTTTTAATACATCATTAGGATTTACTCCTAACTTAGTAATAAACTCTTGCAAATCTTCTTTTCTAGCAAATAGATATTTGTGTTCAACATTTTTTTTCAACACTAGAGCTACTACTATTCCTATTTTCTTTTGACCTACTTTTATTTCTTCAATAAATTTAGGTATTCTCTGGTAGAATACATCTACAATTTTTTCCCCTGTATTAGTTGTTATTACCATCTTCTACCTCTTTGATTTTTTTAATAAGCTCATCAATACAATCTTTACATAAAGTCCATACAACTCCTTGATTACCATTGGAAATTTCTATCTCATACCCTTCTTTAGAATGACAATTTAAACATACTCTCCAAACGTCATCTTTTACTTTTTTAACATTAATCATTTACTTTCTCCCTTCTGTATCTATAAACTTTTGCATTGGTTTATTAAACATCATTCTGTATTTACCTACTCTACCATTTCTATTTTTATTCACATTAGCCACAATAGATTTAAGGTCATCTGTATCTTGTTCTTCTTCATCTTCAAATTCTGATTTAAGAATGAGTATTTGAGAAGCGTCATTCTCTAATTGAGAACTTCCTTTAAGAGCTGTCATATCTGTACCATCAGTTTTCTTTCTGCTAAGTTGAGATAGTCCTATTACTACTATTCCTAATTCTTTAGCAAGTCTTTTTAACTCTAATGAAATTTCAGTTATTCTCTGTACTTCACTAGCTGCTTTATGAGAAACTAACTGAACATAATCTACCACTATGAAGTCTAATTTTTTCTTTGAGTTTTCTTTCTTGGTAATGGAAATAATATCCATTAGAGATTGAGCTTCATAACACATTACTAACCTATCTCCATAAGTTTTTATTTTACCTACTGCTTCATTGAATTTGTTGTATTCAGTCTTGGATAGATTAGAAAAACTTTCAGAAGTCATTAGCTTAGATATATTTATACTACCTTTCATAGCTATTAATCTTCTATACATTTGAATATTATTCATTTCTAAGCTAAAGAAAATACCTCTATTACCATTGTTTACCAAACCATCTACCAGCTGTAATGAAAATGCTGTCTTACCTGTTCCACTTTGACCTCCAAGTAATAGTACATCAGTAGGCTCTAATAAAAACCAATCATCAAAACTCTTTATACCAGACTTCATCACTTTAGTTGCATTATCATAATATTCAAACATTGACATAATATCATCTGAAATATTATAATATTTAGTGCTAGATACAGTACCCTCAATAGCTTTAATCATACTATTCATTCTTTCTAAAGCACTCTCTGTTGTCGGTACTGTTCTAAGCTCCTCAAACTTGTTTCTAGCCCATTCTAATATTACAAGGTTTAAATACTCGACTAACATATCTTCACTAGCGTTAATCTCCACCACAGAACCTAAGAGAGATATTACACTAATATCTTTTATCTCATTTTGACTAAAAGTAATAGGTAAATCATTATTAAACTTTTCCTCACAAATATCTAAAAACTTTCTAACATTCGTGGAGAAAAACATTCTATCTGCTTGGAAGATAAGATTCAACTGTTTTTTACTTAGTTGATGTACTGCTAATAAATTGCATATTTTAAGTTCTCCCTCATTAGTCTTATTGTTTTTATATTCCTCTTTTAACTTATTTAACTGTTCTTCTTTTTTTAGTTTGCTAAAATCTTCAAAAGTTAATTCATTCATAAAACTTCTCCTATAATTCTTTTAGTTTGCTTTCTAATTCTTCTATATATTTTTGAACTTCTTCTCCTCGAGTAAACAAACCTCTACCCCATAAATCATCTAGTTCTTTTTTATAATTTTTTATTTTATTTTCTATTTTTTCTTTTTCAAAAACATTAGTTATTTTTATACCTTCTTTCTTGAGCTCTTCTATTATTTTGTTATATTCTTCTAAACGTTTATTTATTAATATATTCAAAATTTCTTTGCTAATATTCTCTTTAAGAAATAATTTTAATGTTGGTTTTCTTTCTGCTTCCAATTCTATAATTATTTTTCTATCTTTTGAAACTTCTAAGTATTCAGTTAATAAACCTACTTCCTCCTCTATTATTTTTAAATCCTCTGCTATTGCAAAAACTTTTCTGGCTATCATATTTAACTTCTCCTTTCAAATACCTCTCTCACTTTGTCATTTACCTCTAAAACCTTTTCTAAACTTTTAGTTGACTAATTAATCATCTAATATGTTAAAACTACTTATTTTAAGTTTAATGAGGTTATAAGTGTGTTTTATCTTAAAGCTTCCAAAACTTTATTGTTATACCCTAATGATTTTAAATATTTCTTAGCTTTTTCTACATCTTTTTCTCTATACAAATCGTATTTTATACTTGCTTTGATTTTGCTGTTATAAGAACCTATTTTTATTCGTTTTCCAGTTTCGAAATCTCTTTTTTGAGCTACCCATTTATTGTTTACTTTGTCAAAATAAACTCCTGCATAACCCGAAGTGTTAGTTTTTTGAATATTAGTTAAGAAACCATTTATTTTTTTAGGGATAAAAACACATCTTCTAGGAGAATAAATTTTATTACCTTTAACAAGTAAATCTTTGTCTAATTCTAATCTAATACCTTTTTCTTCTAAATCAAATCTATAGTTTTCATCAAACCATTTTTTGAAATTTGAAAAACTTAACCATTCATCACAAACCGTGCAACCTTTGTAATTGGTAAACTTTTCTTGAAATTTTTTGTTATAACATCTGCATAACATATTTGCCCAAAATTTATAGCTTTTTATAATTTCTCCATTTATATAAATTTTACCAACATAATCATTAATGCCTACACCTTGAACTGTTTTCATGTTTCTCCTTTCTTTTCTTTCTTTTTAACCGCAATTTTTTTCTTTCTTTTCTCAAAGTCTTAAGTTAGTTCTAGTAAATCATTTACTTATACTTTCCACTAACTTAATTAAGTAATAAGGTAATATGTCCATAGGACATTACACTATCTCTGCTTTATCTATCTTATCTAGTATATATCTATAATTACTGTATCTATCATCAGTTAGTGTTTCTTCTAAGAATAACTTATCTTTCTCATAGATAATGTTATTAGTATCTAGTAACATTTCTATTTTACCTATTCTATTTACAATCTTAGTATCTATACTAGGTTTAGTATCTTTATTAGATTTATAGTTCTTAGTAGGAAATATTCCTTGATATTCTTTATCCATACTAAAATCTATACTCTCTATTAAATGTTCTTCTGATTGATAATCTTTACCTATCTTATTAATCTCACTAGTTATAGGTCTTATAGTTTTTAATGGTTTCTTAATTTGTTTTCTGTATTCTATAAACTCAATGAACTTTTGTTTTAGGCTATCAGATATATTTAGTTCGTTGAGTTGTTCTGTAATTTTCTCTTTTTTATCTTTCTTCTTATCTATTTCTTTTTCTTTTTCTATATCTATATCTAGAGCGTTACTTGACGTTACTGTAACGTTACTTTTATCTTCTAGTAAATTCTTTTGTTTTTCTCTATATCTAGCCTGTCTTAATCTAGCTTGTTCCCTTATTTTATCTAGTCCATCTACATTTTGGTGTTTATCCCAATTCACTATATTTATATGTTTATTTATCTCAATCATTCCAAAATCAGAGAATGTTTTGAGAGCTAATCTAACTGTATTGATAGGTCTATTAAATATAGTTGCTAACATTTCATCAGTAGTAGGAATCTCTTTTATAACATAAACTAAACCTCTGTCATTAGTTTTACCAGCCATAGCCAACAGCTTAAACCATATCACAAGTAATGTATCTCTATCTGGCATACTGTCTATAAGTTTTATTTTCTCATCATCGAAAATATCAGTAGTTATTTTTATCCATTTTACTTCATTCATTCTATTTTTCCTCCTTCAATTCAATTTCTACATAATCTCCTATGTCTTTTCCTAACTTTTCCAGAATATCCTTAGGTATTGTTATACCTTTTGAATTTCCTATTCTTGTGATTTTTAATACTAATTTCATAGTTCCTCCTTGTTACTTTTGATATAACCTATTATAACAAATTATAATTAATAAGTCAATATATTTTTATAAAAAAAGAGAGGTGTTATCCTCTCCTACATAAACCATTTAAATATCTTTACCTTGATAATAAAGTTAATTAAGTCAATACCATATGAAATTGCAAATATGATAGCAACCATTATTATTAATAAAATTATCGGGTCATCTTTTTTATCTTTCATCTTCCACCTCTAAAATACTCAATAAAATTTTAAGGTCTTCTTTCTCGTGATTGAGAGAATTATACCAAGTTATGATATACAAGGGTTTACCTGCAACTTCAAATTCCGTTACATCTCTAATTCTTCTTGTAAAGCTTTCTCCTGTTTCAGTATTTGTTATTTTTATTTCTAAATCATCTATTGCACCATATATAAAGTCATCTAATAATTTAAACCTTTTATCAAATCTTTCCCAGACTCTAACTGTATTGTTTTTTATACCTCTTTCTTCTTTTTGATAGTATTCTGGAATGCTTTTAAAATTTACTACTTGCGTCATCTTACACCTCATCATAACTTAAATCTCTGTATCTACTAACCTCTGTAATAAAACATAGTTCTGCTTCTTTATAGTCAGTTTCTTCTCCTATAATATCCCAAGAATCTTCGTCGCTTTGTCTAACTAATATTAAAAATTTATCTGTGAACATTGCCTGTTTTTTATCGTTATATGTTAGAAGGAACTCTGTTTTATCTACTTTTATTGAAATGTTTAAACCACTTCTAACTATTTCCTCAAAAGATAAAATTTCATCAGAATGAGGTTTGTTTTTATTGATAATAACATCAGTTTTAACCTCTTTAAAAACAACATTTTTTCCATCTTCTCTCCTAACAGATGTACAGTATGGCAAATCTAAAGACCATTCATTACAATCGAAGTTTTTACCACCTTCAAAAAAACAACCTTTACAGTGAGTTTTTATACTTTCAACAACTATAAATCTTTTACCATTTGCATTAAATGTTTTTCCTGTTCCTAAATTTTTAAATTCTTTTTCAGTCATTTCCTCCACCTCTTTATCTCCTAGAATTTCATCTATGTATGGAACTTCAATTTCTGTTTCTTTTAATTTTTCTAAAGCTTTTATAAATTGTAAGTCTTGTCTTATAAATTCAAATTTTTCCCTATTTTCATATTTACTATTAATAGCTTTTAGTAAAGATTTTTCATATTCATTCATTTGTACCACACCTTAGTCTTTTAAATATTCTGGAGTTTTTGCAGCTCTAGTTTTAAGTTCTTCTACACTAACCTTTTCTAATTTAATTCTCTGTAATTCAAAATGAAGTTCGCAATTTTCAGCTTTTAATCTCTCAATTGTTTTATCTTTTTGTTTTAAAATATCGGATATGCTGTCAACTTCTTCTATTATACCCCATAATTCTTTTGACACTTCATCAAAAGTTATTGTTTCTGGAGTTCTTTTAACTTTTAAATAAAGTTTTGATAATTTATCTTTTGTTTCAGCCATCTACTCCACCTCCTTATTTTAAAAACTTAACATATATTCTAGCTGGAATACCTTTCTTAGTTAGTCTGATATATCCTTTATCAACTAATGTATCAACATAACCTCTAGCAGTCCTATATATAGTTCCTGTCTTTTTCTCAATCTCAAGATAAGAAAGCAAGTTACCATCTCTTGTAGTTTTAGTGTTAGCTTTTAACCATACATAGAATCCTAACTCTTTGAATCCTATGTTCTTAGTATCATCTTCATAAATTATTATTGACATAATTCCCTCCTAATAAGTTTTTATATTTTTATTATATAACAGAATATACAAAAAAGTCAATAATTAAAATTGTGTTTTTCATTAAAAATAGTATTGACATTTATTACTAAAAGTGATATGATAATATCACGAGGTGGTTAATATGTATGATAAGTTTGAGAGAGAAGCTGCTCTAGCGACTTATCTCATTCTACACAATGTTGATATGACTATCAAGGTATGGGGGGATTGGATAAAACAGGAAGGTCCAGACTCTCTTAGTCCTTATCAAAAAGGTCTATTGACAAGAATGAGAGGTAATATGGATAAGATAGAAGAGGTATTCAGAAGTAAGGGAATATCCAAAGAAAATAGTATTAGTTTTATCAGAAAGATAGCTGATTACTATATTGATAGTAGAGGAGAGTTCTGTTATCTATTTAAGAAAAAGTTTATAGATACACTAAATTCAACATTACCTAACAGTACTTTTGGAGATTCTTTCCTAAGTCTAATGGTAGCTTTCCATTACTTAGATACAAGACTTGTCAAGACTATTGAGAGAGTTGGCAAGTTGGAAGAATACCAAAGATTCAAGGTTGCTTTAGAACAGTGGGTAAACTTCTATAAAAATGCTAGAATAATTTATTCAGAAGAGTGGATAAGAGAGATAATAGAGGAGGTATAGAATGAAAAAAATGACATTATACTCAAGAGTAGCAGAACTTGAGAAATGGGAAGAACTATTTGATAGTTGTATTGATGATGAAACAGGAGAAATAATTGACACTGATGTTTTGGAAGAGTTGAAAAATGACTTAGAGAAACAAATAGTTGAGAAGTCCTCTGACGTCGTAAAATACCATAAAAACAGAGATGGTCTAATTAGCCAAGTGTCAGATGAGATTAAGAGGTTAGAAGCTTTTAAAAAGACTCTCGCAAACCGTCAAAAGAATTTTGAGAAATATATACTGTACTGTATGGAAAAATTAGGTAAAAACAAAATAGAAACAGCTAACGGAACTATCAAGATAACTAAATCACAAGGAGTTAAAATCACTGATTATGAAAAAGTTCCAGCTAAGTATATAGTGATGAAACAAGAGTTTAAGGAAGATTTAAGAGCTATTGCTAAAGCTATCAAGTCTGGAGAAACTGTTGATGGAGCTATCTTAGAAGATAGAAAAAATATAAGTATTAAGTAGGAGGTAAAATGGAGTGCAAATTTTGTGAAAGTAAAATGAAAAAGGTTTGGTCTGGTGGCGATGGTTACCACGAGCCTAGAGAAGAAGAGTGGGTTTGTCCTAACTGCCATTCAAGATATGAGTGGACAGAAGGTTGTGGTGGATATTGGGAAAATAACAAAGGAGAGGAGAGCAGAAATGATTAAGGAGGAAAAATGGAAATAACAATTAAAAGTTTTAAGAGTAGCTTACAAGGAGTAAAAGCTAGTCTATCAATAGGAATAGATGGAATAATATGGATAACAGGTGTAAATGTAAGAGAAGGTAAGAATGGAGATTTCTTAGCATATCCAAGTTATAAGAGTGGAGAAGAATGGAAGAGTTACATAATGGCTAAGAAAGAGTTTACTCAAGCTATCTTAGATAATTATAATTCTAAGAAAGAGGTTAAAATAACTATTGGTACTGTTAAAAAGCAAGATGATGTTGAGGAAGAAGATAGTGAGTCTGTTTTTCCATTTTAGGAGGATAGATGGCTAAGTTAGTTTTAGTACCTTGTGAAACTTAAGTAAAAAATAAATTAGGAAGATTGATGTATGGAGCTGGAGTTGTTTTACTGCTCCTAAAAGTGATAGGAGAGATATGATGAAAAAAGTAGATGAATTAAAAATAGGAGAAGAATTTCAATTAGGAGATAGAAAGTTCAGAATAGAAGAAGAAACAGATGGAGAAATCGAGGTTTGTGTAGGTTGTTTTTTCAAAGATGCCAATTTAGAATGTAGAGAATTACAAATTTTTAATATAATTCCAGAATGTAGTTTTAGTTGTAGAAAAGATAAAAAAGATGTGGTATTCAAGGAGGTTAAAAATGATTAAGAAATATTTATTGAAAAACAACACAGTATTGGATGTGGTTATAGATAAAAAGGTATTCAAAATTTCTAAAGTGAGTAATCAAATTACTATCAATATGGAATTTTCAAATTTACCTATATCTATTTTAGATGGAACAACAGTAAATAAGGAAACAGTAGTTTTAGGCAGTTGCTTAAGCACTGATAAAGCTAATGCTATATTAGAAGCATTAGGTATTGAGGTAAAATTAGTTGAGGAAGTAGAAGAAATATTAGATAAAATAAAAGAATATGGACAGAGTTATCATAATGAAGAACATACATACAATATATGTTTGTGTTACGATAATAATAAACTTAAAGGTGCTTTTCCAGATTTAAGTAATGGTAAGTATAGAAATTTTGGTACTAAATTTTATAAAAAAGAAACTGTTGAAAAATTATGCAATATGTTAAATGAAACACTTGAGGTTATGGAGGTAAAATAATGAGTTTTTGGTTATTTTTAAGAATAATGATAGGGCTATTAGCAGGAAAAACATTTTTAAGAGAAATGCTTAACAATGAATATTTAGACTTTGATGATTTAAAAATGTGGTTATCAATGTTAATATTCAGAGCTATTTTAGCTTTTATATCTTGGTGGGGATTGACACCATTACTAAATTTGTTATAGGAGAAAGTTATGGAATGTATAACAGATAAGCAAAGGAAAATGATATTTGCTCTTGCTAAATGTTATTCCAAGTATGTGTATGAGAGTGATGATTCATTCCACGTCAATCAATCACTAACAGAACTAAAAAAGAAATACCAACAGACTTCCTCAAATGTTATTATAGAGCCTTTCAGTAACTTAAGAGATAAAATACTTAAGGTATTAGATAAAACCTCTCAAACAGGAGATAAAGAGGTAATAGCTGATGAGATAGAAAGGTTATTAGTAAGAGAAGTTCAGTTTTTTAAGATAAAGATAGAGGGTGTGTTTAGCATATCCTCTGCTTTATTCTCAAAGAATAGTGCTACCAAGTTTATTGATTGGTTGATAGGTTACTTTGTATATGAGGAAATAGAATTAAGTCCAGAGTTACTAAAAATGTTAGAGGATCAACAAAAAGAAAAATTAGTATATGCTGCTCTAATGAATGGTAAATGTTGTGTATGTGGTAGAAAAGCTAGTCTACATCACGCAAAGTCAGTAGGATTCATTGGTGGTTATGCTAAGGATAAAGGACAACTTCCTGTATCTCCACTATGTAAAGAACATCACGCAGAGATACATACAATAGGACCTACTAAATTTAAACTTAAATATCATACTTATGGAAGCATTAAGTTAAGTGATAGAGATATAGAAAAGGTTAAGAAAGTCTACCCAGCTCACTTTAGAGCATTTTCATTAGATGGTGGAGATGAGTTAGATGGCTAATGTAAGTAAAAGAAATATGGAAGATTACAAGGATAAAAGAAAACATATTCCTGTATTATTGAATTTCGTAAGTTTTAAAGTAGAATTTGATGACTTGATAAAGTGTTATGAGTTTGAGAGTATAAGACCAACAGGTAAGATAAGGTTTAGGTGTACCACAATAAACAAGATAGATAATACAGAAAAGAGTAGATACACTAACCTAACATTGTACAAAGATGGTTCTGGATTCTATTTTAAGATAATGCATAAGCTGATAAGAGTAGATGGAGTAATAAGAAATTTTCTTAATAGATTTAAAATGGGTAAACCTGCCAGAACAGTAGTAATGTGTCCTAAGTGTAGAACACCATTAAAATATATATGGAGAGATAATGTAAATGCTGTATATAACTATATGGAAGCTATTACTTATGCTGGTGTAGGAGATTATCATATTGAGAGAGAATATAATATGGCAGATGAGGGTAATTTCGATTATGTTTATTGTCCTAATTGTCAATATACTAATACTAATCCTAAGACCATTAAGAAGTTTAGGAAAGTTCCAGGAGAACAATTTGTTGATATGAACAATGTTGTAGATTATTTTGAGTTTAAGCATAAAGGGTGATAGAATGAAAAGAGAAGATTTTGAGGAGATTTTACCAGTACATGTAGATAATTGCAAAAAAATAATTAAACAAAAAGGAGAATGTACAGGGGTAGATTGTAAGGAGTGTCCTTTTACGTTTTTTAATTCAACAAATGAAAAAGATTGTGTACAAAATGATTATGCTGGTAAAGGTCAATTAGTGGAAAGTGCTGAAGAATTTGTAAAATTATTTGAAAAATATTTTGAGCCTGAAAAAACATTAGGCGAAGAGATTAAAAAAGATGTAGAAAAAACAGTGCGGGCAATATGTGAAGCTACTCCAGGGAGAATAAAAACTGTTGAGGATAATGTAAATCAACCTAACCACTATAAACTTGATGGACTTGACGTAGAAGTATTAGATATAATAAAAGCTGTATTGACTAAAGAGCAGTTTGAGGGATTTTTACACGGGAATGTAATTAAATACGCATTGAGAACTAATAAAAAGAATGGTGTAGAGGACTTAGAAAAAGCTCATAAATACTTAGGTTGGTTGATTGATAGCAAAAATGGATTGAAATTAAATAAATAATATGGTATATTTATAAATAAATAATGTGGTATATTTGTAGTGTTTTAGTAACTTGTAAACTTAAGTAAGAAAATAGACACATTTTTTATCAATCCTGTTTTAGTAACTTGTAAACTTAAGTAAGATGAAAACAGGAAATATTTTTATCAATCCTATAAATCTTGGCAGTCTATATGGCTGCCTTTAATCTTAAAAGGAGGTATGTTAGATGACACCACAAGGATATTTTGCATTAGGATTCGTAGTAGGAGGAATATTAGGATTTGTTGCTTGCTACATTAGAGGTAAAAAAGGCAAAAACAAGGATATTGCAGAGCTAGAAGAAAAGATTAAAGATTTAACAGAGAAGTTGAAAAATAAGTAGGAGGTAGCAGGAATGGAACATATTAAAAGAATGGAAGTTGAACTACAAGAATTAGAGGAAAAAATAGAAAAATTAGAAATTTTCCTTAAGAAAGAAACTAAAGAACCTAAATTCACTGATGAAGAGCAGAGAATTAATTTACATTTACAAAAAAGTTATATGAGAAAATATGCTGAAATATTAAGTTGCAGAATACATTATGATACTTTAAAAGCTCACGGAGAAATAGGAACACCATGCTCAACATCAGAAAACTATGATGTAGTAACAGAAGAATGTTTTGAATAGGAGAGGGTAACACCTCTCTTTTTTATTTGACTTTTATTAACAAAAGTGATATAATACTATCATATCAAAGATATATAGGAGTGATAGAAAATGGAAGAAAAAAAACTTAATATTTATCAAAAACTACTAGAAGTCCAAAAAAGAGTAGTAGGACTTGGTAAAAATCAAAAAAGCTTCAATTATGATTATGTAACAGGAGCTAAGGTGTTGGATAATATTAAACCTATTATGAATGAAGTAGGATTGATATTAAAGCAAGAGATTATTAACCTAACTCACGAGAGAATAGATTATAAGTCTAAGAATAGTGAAAAATCAGAAATACTATATACAGCAGAGTTACTATTCACTTGGGTAGATGTTGAAACAGGGGAAAAAGATGAGAATAGATTTGCTGCTAGTGGTATGAATGACTGGGAGAAAGGTGTAGGTAGTATCTTAACATATGCAGAGAGATATTTCTTACTTAAGTATTTCCATATCAAGACTGATGAAGATGATATAGACAATCCAAATAGAAAACCAGAAGATGATACACCAGAGCCTAAGCAATCTAAGAAAAAAGAAAAACCTATTGAGAAAAATGTGGAAGAACTAGATAGACAGGTTATGTTAAAAGAAATACCTATCAAATTACAAAATAAACAAGCTGGATATTATGAGAATGTATTAAAATTCTTTAAGTTACCAGAAGATACACCGATAGAAAAACTATCAGACAAGCATTTAAAAACTTTATATGATAACTTAAATAAGTAGGTGGTAATATGTTATTAATGGCTGATATGGTGTATAACAAGAGAATGAAAAAGCAAGTTCATAAAGAAATGATAGATAGTGTATTCCAATTACTTGGAGATATTAAGAAAGGAGATAATGTTAAGTTAAGACAATTAGGTGGTGGAATAGTTAAGACACCAGAAGTTATTAAGTATAAGTTCTTTGAGGATAAGTTGGTAATAGAAAGTGAGTGTACTAGATATGAGTTCTCAATCCATTATGATTAACGCTTGACTTTTAATGATTTATGAAGATTTGTTATAAATATAGGAGTGATAGAAAATGGAAGAAAAATTAAAAATGATAAAAGAAAAATTTTGTGAAAGTAATTCAGAAATAGATAAATTAAATCAAAAGTTATATGAAAAAAGCATTGAGCTTTGTTTAAAATGTTTTAAAAAATTTGATTTAAGTGACTCAAATTTCAAATTAAGAAGTGAAGGAGTTATTGAAAAAGAAGGTATATACTTCTATGTAGAATCTAAAACAATTGTGTTTAGTCCTAAGTATGAATATACAGTAAGTTTAGTTGAAAAAAAAGGAATTTTTAGAATATTTGTAGATGATTTTGAAATACCAACTGTGGTAGATTTTTATGGTAAACACATAGGCTTTCAAGAAAAAGTAAAAACTATGTTTGAAGAAGCTGAAATAGAATATAAATTAATAACTAACACATGGCTAAAATCTAAATTAGAAGGTAAAATTTCAACTGTTGATTACTTGCTAGAATATGTTTTGAAAAAATAAAAATTGACTTTTATTAACAAAGAAGGTAAAATAATATTATATTAATTATGAGTTATGTCTCTCAATAAAAAGGCAGGATTATTTTAAGATTCCTAATAATTTAATATCCACTGATAACTTATTAAGGTATCTACTACAAAATTAAATTTTATCTCTCACAAAACCTCACTTAATCGTGGGGTTTTTCTCTTTTATTAGGTAAATTTGCCAGTCCTTTTATTAACGGAGCTGTTTTAAAAAAAACTGATGGGTTGGGGGGTTCTCTTTGCTCCTGCAGCTCCTGGAGTAGTAAAAAATAAAAAATAATTTAAAAATAATAATTATTTTATATCAAGCTTTAATTTATGTCTAAAAAATTTAAAAATATCTAGTCTATTATTTATACCTAAAATGTTTTAGAAAGCTTTTTAGAGGTATTTTACGAGGTCAGATATATAAATAAAGATATGGTGTAATAGTTAAATAGTGTTATTAGCTCATAAAATTAAAAATAAGATGGTGGCATCTGCTGGACTTGGTATTATTCCAGGAATAAAAAAAAGAGAGTCTTTTAAGACTCCCTAATAAATCTATAAATGATGTTTGAATAAGTATTAAACTTGTTTTTCATTCTCTCCAGTTCTCCTGGACTTGCTAACATAATATTTTTAAAGAAAGTTGTTAGTTGCTCATCTGTGATGGGTAATCCTGGAATCTCTCCAGCTTGTAAAAACTCTTTAAAGGCTGCAGCTGGTCCTATTTTATTTTTTCTACCGTAGTAGCTGCTAGACTTGAATTGAGTTAGTATAGTAAAGGCTGGATTATCTCCAGCCAATCTTTTTAAATATGTTTCTAAGGTTGTTATATAATCTTTGCTATTTTTATTTATCATCTTTATCTCTCCAAGCTAATGGCATGCAATAATATTTATAATCATCATTTTCAAATACTATCATTGAATTAGATCCTATGAATTTGAAATTAACATCATCTTTTTTAACTCTTTTTAAGTAATCTAATATATTTGGACCATTAAGTGATATTTTTAAATCGTGTTCAGCTTCAATTTTTAATTCCTGTGTAATATCCATTTTTTTATTAGCTGCGTAAATTTCTAAGATGTTAGAATATTTTTTGATAGTCCATAGAGTACTATTTTTATTCTCTGTGTTATCCACTGATATTTTAACAGCTTTTTTCAATACTTTTTCAAGCTCTTTTCTGTTTAAGGTTGCGTTCCATTCCATAGTATCTCCGAATTTAATTACATTTCTAACGTCTGGATAATGTGTATAAAAATTTTTCCAAGTTATTTTTATACCTCTACCAAGTTCTAACATGTAATTGTGTTCTTTCTTTAGTACTTTGATTTTATTTTTTGTAAGTTCTAAAAAGTCTATCACTGCATAAGGGATCATAAACCAAGTATCAATGTTTGAGATATTAGAGTTATAAACTCCAAGTCTATAAGAATCAGTTGCAGCAATTCCAGCATCTGAAATGTAAACATACTTAACAGCATCAGCATCTGGTTTTATATCTTTTTTAAGATTAATTATTTTTTCAATGTCTCCAGGCTCAATTATTATTTCATGTTCTGCTTTAAACTCTTCAATACTCTTTTTATTCTCTTCAAATTCAACCTTTAAATTAATTTTATCTTGCTTAAATGTTAATTTTTTGTCTTTTAATATTTCTATATCGCCATCATCTAGCACGTTAAAAGCTTTTTTAATTAAATCAGTCTGTAAAAATACATCTGCTTCTAGTGTATTGTATATCTGTACTTGATCAACGCCACCCAAATTAATAATAGCATTTACTCCATGTTTTTTAGTATTTAAAAACACTTGTCCATCTTTTATTGTTTTAATTATTTTTTCCATTCTCCACTCTCCTATTAAATCAAATTAGCTATAAAATCAAATCCAAACCAATAATATAATACTATTCCAGCTCCTGCTATTCCACCAAATAAATACTGTTTCATTCTGTCATCTCCTCTCTTACTAAGTCTGCACCAGCTGCTATTTGAAAAGCTTGGTATATCTCAGCAGCTTTTTGTATTGCTATATATTTATTATCTTTGAATTTATTTTTCCATAGTTGCTGCTCATCATCTTTAGTGTGTTTATATACCCAGATAAGAGGTATAAACAAGTCTGCGTCAATAAATCTATGTTCGCTCTCTAAATAACATTTAACAATGTTTTTATCATATTCTAGCAGCTCCCAATATACATCATATAGATTTTCTAATCTTTGGACACCATAACTATAAACTTGTCTTAATTGGTGTCCTTGCTCTATCTCGTATACTGTGAATGTAAAGTTATCATTGATGAATAATATATACTCTTTCATTATTCATCAACTCCTGCCACTGTATATTTCCCAGAATCTCCAAATAAATATTCTCCAATTTCTTCAATTATGATGCTAAAATCATTACCAATCAAACAGTCTTGAATATATTCAATTTCTCTTTCATCAATAACAAGTTCTTTGATATCCTCTTTTATTCTATTGTTAGCATAATTTCTTAAATCCTCAACTGTACCTTTGAACACCTCTTTGTCTGTACCTTTTCTCATTTCATCAATTACTGTGTAAGTTGTCATTTCTTTTTCCTCCTCTACTGTTTCAACTGTTGGTTGCTCTGCTGTATCTTCTTCATACTTTTCATTATACATTCTTTCTCTTTTTTCAAAGTATCTCTCATAAGCTGCAAAGATGTCCATAGCATCTTCTACTGTATTGCATATTGCCCAAGCATCATCATCACAGTCTGTATATTTTATAATAGCATCATAAACATCAGATTTTTTAACTTTTTTATCATTTACAGCATAACCGTTACGTCTTAAATCTTCAATAAATGCTTTTTTGCTGCTGTATTCTCCAGATATTACCTCGTAATTATTAGTTTGTTTGTTTCTAACTGTTGCTTTGTACACTGTCATTTTTAAATCACTCTCCTATAAATCTGTACTGAAATAGTAATAATACTATTCCTGTATCTCTCTTGTTGATATAAGTATATTACATAACATCTTTTTTTGTCAATACTAATTTTATACTTTTTTGTAAAAACTGGTAATATTTATATTTGGCAGTACACTATATAAGAAAAGCTCCATACTTTTTAAAGCTGGTGTAAGTTGTAAATGATAGTTGTTTCCACTAATGTGCGGCAGCAATAAGATTTACATTGTATGCTCTCCTAAGTAATAGTAGTATAGTAGTAAGTAATACAATATATGTAGATAGTAGTTAAGTAGTTAGATATAATAGTAGGTAGATAGCAGAAGATAGTTAGCAGTATTAAGTTAGATATAAATATCAAAGTAGATTATTACAATTACTATATGAAAGAGAATGATATTTATTATGATTGAGAACATATTCATTTATATTTCACACATACCATTATACCTCTTATATCTCACAAACTCCCATAATCATGCGATTACAAGCTCCTACTGTAATAATTATTGTCGATAATAATTACTTGAATAACTAAACCAAAGATAATACTTATTATATGCGGTATGGTTATTTTGTTGTATTTAATAATAATTATTTAGAATAACATTTATTTTTTCCAGAGGTTTTAACTCTTATTCCTGAATCTATTACAGACTACCCCCCCACCCTCGAAAATCCTACGTTGGCGACTATGCATACCCCAACTATAACCTAATTTCCAAAATCTCAACTCAAAGTTTACAAAATTTCAAAAAACCTATATTTTTTCAAATAAAGTGTCAAAAATTCCCGAGTAGATACTTTTAAAACTAGTCATTTTACCCTAAAAATTTAAAAAATGTAAACTTTTAATAAAATAAGTGATATGATATAATCGAAAGAAAGGAGTTGATAAAATGAATTTAACAAACATTGACTTAGATACAGTTGAGATGTTAAGTGAGAAACTTAAGATAAGCTGTGAGGAAGTTATTGAATTAGCAGTAAGAGAACTTGCTATAAATGTTATGAGTGAGGATAGTGTTGAGGAAGTGCAGAAACAGTATAAGGCTACTATCAAGGAAATAAGAGGTAAGTTGTTTAAGGTATATGACAATATCAATAAGGGTAAGATAAGTTCAGAGGAAGCTAATAGAGAGCTTGACATATACAATAAGTTGATTAAGAACTTCACTGAATTAAGTAAGACAGATGGTAATATGACAGGATTTATTGCTGATTACAAGACTAGAATAGAATTATTACAAAGAGAGAGAGAGTTGAGAATAAAAGCTAAGTCACAACATGTACAAGAGAAGATGGCAGAACATAGTATTGCTATGGGTATGATTAAGTACGGGGAGGAGTTATGATGGGATTTATAACAGATACTCCAGAGTATAGGGAGAAGATGAAAAAACTTCTTGAGAAAAAGAAAAGTAATAATGAGTATGAGTGTTATGTTAATTTAATTACTGATACTAGCTTGGTATATTTCCTAACTACTAAGTACCCAGAGGTATGGGATGAGTATTTGGAAAGTAGGAAAGGACATAAGACGATAAATGAGATAATAGAGGAGATGACTAAGAGATGAGTAAGAAACTATTACCAAGATTTTTACTTAGAGATTTCCAACAATATGTTATGCAACAGTTCTTATTACCAGAAGCAAGGATAGCTCTTACTGCTGCTAGAGGAGCTGGTAAGGACTTCACAGGTGTTATGTGTGCTAATACATTGGCAGTATGTAAACCTGGTAGTAACATTGTCTATTTAGGTGTTAGTCTTAAGGCAGTTAAGAAGATACTTACTGCTAATGATGATAAGACAGGTAAACCAATGTTTATGGGTATTATTGATACTGATTTACTAAAACCTACTCTTGCTGGAGATTATTTCCACAGAGAGATGAGTTGTTTTAAGTATAAGAATGGTAGTATATTATATATTGCTGGTAGCGACCAAAACAGTGAATTAGGAACATCAGTTGATGCACTTATTATTACTGAAAGTTCTCGTATTCCTAGAGAGTCTTGGAAGTACTTAAAAGGTAACGTAAACAGGGCAAATGGTAGAATACTTGAGATTAGTACACCATTCTATTCATCAGACTTTAACGAGCTGATAGATGGTAACTTGCCAGAATCTCAAAGATACATCAAAGTAAGAGTACCTGCTAATATATTACATAATGCTGATGGTAGTAGAGTATATCCAGATGATAAGCTAACAATGTTAAGAGCTGAATTTGACTCATCTAGTTTTGAGCAAGAGTATATGTGTAGTACTGCTGTTATGAACTCATTTTCAGTACTTGGAGAGAGTTTACTTAAGGCTAGAAGAATACCTGTTAGTGACTTTACATTAGGGCAACATAGAGAGTTATATTTTAGTTTTGACTTAGGACAGTCAGACTATACTGTTATGTACACTTGTTATAGAGATGAGAAAATGGACTTTCCTGTTATTGTTAATAGAATGATTAAGAATCAGACTAATTTATCAGAATTTATTGAGGAAATACATAATCAAGTGAATAAGTACTCAACTCATAAGGTTAATATCATATTACCTTTTGATGCTGCTCACGATATTCAAGGATATTCTGGTAAGTTGAATAGGAAAAAAGAGATAGAAAAACACGTGCCATACAATTGGAGAGTTAATATCATTCAGAGAACTGATAATATTAGACTATTACAAATAACTAGAAGAGTGTTAGAAACTAGTAGACTTGGTATTATTGCTGGGGAGTTAGGAGATGCTATTATCAAGGAATTAGCGAGTGTTAATTACAAGGAAAATAAAATAACAGGTAAACCTACTATGGAAGTTGACAAGAGAAGTGGTATTTATGAAGACCACGTTATTGATAGTCTTAAGTACCTAGTTGCTTTCATATTTGGCGAAATGTTTGAGGAAGGATATGATAAAAACGTAAGAGATAAGATAATGAAGTCCGATGTTGCTAGAATAACTAATGTTAATATTCCTGGATTTAGAGGAAGGGCAGTAGATAATCTTATTTCAGAGATGATGACAAGTAAATTAAAAGGAAATAGTTTTAGTAACTTTAGGGGGAATTTCTGATGATTGATAATAAATTAGTTATTGATTTAGATATGTTAGTTGAAAAAAATATAAAATCAAGTGATAGTTTATATCAAGGAGAGTTAAAACCTAACCTAAAAAAACTTAATTTTATAAATAATATTATTAGACTTTTTTGTAAAAAAGCAATAGTTGAGAAAATAAGTAGTTATATGGAGATTGAGAATGTTGCTAAAAAATATAAAACAAGTCGTAACCATTTAACTTATAAAAATATTTTTCATAGTAATTATCTTTATAGAAACAATATAACTGATATTCCTCAAGTGGACCTAGTTATTATTATTAGTGATGATTATGATATTAAGAAAGAACTTAGTAGATTACTAATAAATAATTTATTAAAAAACAGACATTTTGGTAAATTTACTGAAATACCTAGTGATAAGATGCCAGAAGTTGATTTAATTAAATATCCTCATTTTTTGAATAATTATCAGAATGATAGAGTGTTTTTCTATGATGGATTTTTTATGTGCCTTAATGTTATTGGTACAATTCCTTTTCTTAGTTATATCAATTTTGGTAGTCCTAAGAACTTTTTTAGTGATGGTAATGAGTTACTAGAATATATTCACAGCACTTATGGTTGTATTGGTTTTTGTTGGACCTTAAAAGGTACAGGAACTTGGCTAAAAAGATTGTCTAAGAGATATAAAAATAAAAAAGAATTTACAAAAGATAATATAAATTATATGATATTATCAAACAATATATTATAAGGAGGTATTACTATGGGAAATCCTATCAAAGAAATTTCAAAAATACCAGGTAAACTGGTAGAAAGTGTTGGTAATGTTGCTGGTGGATTGGTTGATGGAGTGTTAGGAACTAATATCACAGGAATGAATAAAATGCCAGAAATGAATGTTGATGTTGAGAAAGCTGACCCTAGCTTATCTACACCTACCACGCCAGAAAATAGTCCTACTCAAATAGGAACAGGAGATACTACTGATACAGGACTTGGAGATATCACTAGTATATTCAATACTCTTACTAAGCAAGAAGATGAGTGGGATAAGTTCTTAGGTAGATACTCTAAGAAATAGGAGGTGTTATTGTGCTTAATAATTTAGAACATTATCAAGAACTTTATAAGGCTTGTGTTGCTGAAAAACAAGCTATCATTCCACAATATAATCAGATAATGGAATACACCTTACCTTTTGGACACGCTGATACAATAGCACTACCAGAGGATTTTATCAATAGGACCATAAATTCAGAGATAAGAGATGCTTGTAATTCTTTTAAAAATTTTGTTATTTATGCACTATTTGGTGTTGAAACTGATTGGGCAGAGAGTGATGTTATTATTCCTCTAGTTAGGCAGAATAGAAAATTTACAGGAGAAGCATTAGAGGAAACAGTCAAGAAATTGAGAAAAACTTTAGAATCTCAAACAAAAGATACTTTTGAGTATTTAAGAAATACTAACTACAAACAAGAGATTGGTAGAGGTATTTATGACTGGGGGGAGCTTGGAACAGCTTGTTATAGAATAAATGAATTAAGTTCTGATGCAGACCCTTTTAACTTTAAATATATTCCTATCAATGAGTTATTGTTTATGGAAGATTATAGAGGAGAACCTAATATAGTCTTTAGAAAAGTTTATAATAAAAAGTCTAGTGAAATAGTTCAGATATTTCCTGGAGCTAATATTGGAAGTTTAGAAGAAGACAATAAATTTACTTTTACTGAATGTGTTGTACCTTTTAATGAGAATGGAGTTCAAAAATTTGAGTGGTTATTATTTGATGATAGTATAGCAGAAGTATATGATGAGAGAATATATGACTATAACCCTTTCACAGTATTTAGATTTAGTGTTGTACCTCAATCTAGCTGGGGAATGGGAATAGGTGCAGTTGCTTTAGATTGTTACCAAAGATTAGTATTCTATGAAAATTTAAGAGCTAGACAAGCATTAAGAATAGTTGACCCACCATTATTATTATATGGAGATAAGAGATTAGTAGAAGCTTTTGATTTAACACCTAATGGTTTAAACTGGGGAGGAGATGGACTAAGTGTTAAGGCTGGAGTAACTCCTATCAATACCACAGGTACTCTATTACCTACTGAAAAGGACATTGATAGACTTACAGCAACTATACAAGCACTACACTTCAATAACCCTTTTGGAAGTGCTGAAAACAAGACTACAAGGGCAACTGATGAGATACAATATAGAATGAATTTATTACAACAAAAATTTGACGATGCAGTAACTAACTTATTCAAAGAAGTATTAATTCCTACTTTCTATAAACCTAGAGCAATACTACTTGCTAAGGATTTACTAGAAAAGATAGATGATAACAAATACTTTAAGGCAAGATTTATCAATGCACTTACTAAGAGTGTTGATATGCAAAAGATAGAAGGTATAGTTAATATGGTGCAAATATCACAAGGTATTTTCCCTCAAGATGCTTTCTTTATATTCAACACTGATAAGACTATTGAGTATATGGCTGACAAGTTAAGAATAGATACTGAATTATTGCTAACTAATCAAGAGAGAGAAGCAAGTAAGCAAAGTGCAGTTGCTAGTAGTTTACAAGCTCAACAAATGTTAGGAGGAACTAATGGACAATAAGTTGCTTGAAGAAATAAAAAAAGAAAATGAAGGATATTATGATGAGAACTTAAATACAGTTTTATCAGTAAATAAAGAATACAAAAAACTATTGCAAATGTTTTGTGATAATAAAGAGTTGCAAAATCTAATAAATTATTGTATTATGGATATAAAAGAAGGAGAGGAAATGTATTATGTTGAAAATGGACAATATCCAAGCAAAAGAGATAGTCTAATGAAACTTAAGTATGATTTGGAACTAACTAGAAAAGCTAGAATAATACACGAACTCAACACAAAGAAAATAGAAAAGGAGGATAAAAATGAGAAAGTTTAAGTTGAATATCCAACTGTTTGCTGAAGGAGATACACCTCAACCACCTGTTGATGTACAAACTCCAGATACTCCACCAACTCAAGAAGTAGATACTCTACCAGTTGATACACCTCAACCACCAGCAGTAGATACTCCAGAGCAAGAAGAAAAGGAAGAAGTAAAAGAAGAGGATAAACCTTTCAATCCAGATGATATGGATTTCACAGAGCCAGAAAAGGAAGTTGACTTAACACCTTACGAAACTCTAAAAGAAAAAGGGATAGACATAGAAGCACCTCAATTTAAAGCTAATGTATCTTTACTTGAGGAATGTGGAATGACAGACCCAGAAATGATTAGTAACTTCTTACTTAAAGTTCAAGAGAAACAAGCTGAAATGAGTAAGCAACCTACTGCTAAGGAAATACAAGAGAACTTAAGAAAGAACTTAACTAAGGAAGAACAAGCTCAATATAAAGCTATTGGCAATATGTTTAAGACTATATTCAATAATGACCCACAAGCTATGGCACTTATTAATAGAGATGTTATGAGTAACCCAGCTATGATAAAGATAGTAAATGAGATGAGAAAATACTACACTGGAAATAATAAGAATCCAGAGCCTAAAAATAATGCTGCTATGGTTAAGAAAGATACTGCTACTACTTCTTTTGAAGATGCAGTTAATGAGGTTAATGCTAAGATAGCTGCTAAGTTGAGAGAGAATAAAAATATTACTCCTCAAGAAAAGCAAGCTATTAGAAGTGAAATTAGACAAAAGGTTAAATCATCTGATATTCAGAGATTTGATAACTATTTTAATTATTAAGGAGGTTAGATATGGCTAACAAAGGACAATGGGTAGAGTCTGGTACTCAGCTCGAAAAAGATTTTGACAGAACTATTAAACCTATGCTACAAGCTAGTGTAGGTGGAAGATTTAGACAACATTGTGACTTCGAGGTAATTCAAGGCGAGTCTAAAGTAATTACATTCGGAACACCAGGTAACTATGAGAGGGAAGCTCCTAATTTATATGCTTCTCCAAAACCAAAAGGTACTGCTGGCGGAACTAGAACATTCGAGATTTCTCCACACCCACTATATGGACATGAAACTCTTAACTATGAGCAAAGACAGTCTTTAATGGCTAATGGTGGAATAAATGAGAAAACTTGGTTCATGACTACTCTAGTAGAAGCATTAGAGATAGGAGAGGACATTGAGATTGTTAAGGCTATGGAAGATGCAGAGCCATTATTACCAGCTATTAATAAAGTTGGAGATGTTTCTTTACCTTTATACCACCCTAAAAACTTAAGAATGTTTAAAGCTGCTTTAGTATATGCTAGAGGAAGATTTAAAGGTAAGAAAGTTAAAGGAGATTATGGAGCTTGGTGTGTTATTCATCACTTAGATTGGTCTAAGATTGAGTTATTAGCTGGAGGAGAAGCAATATTTGCTGACAAAGATTACCAGCATATGACTGGTATAAATGGTATGACATTTACTACTGTTTGTGGAGTTGCTATTGAGGAAGTAGAAGACTTAGATAGAAACTATGGAGAAGGTAGTGGAAGAAACTACTATGTTAAACCAGGAACTATGTGGATATGCACACTAGATAACATCAAGGTTGTTTCTTGGGAAGGTAGTGTAAGAAGTTCTTCTAAAGAGGACTTACTAAATGAAGATACATTCGCTATGGTTGTTTCTAAATCTGTTGGTGCTAGAGTTATCAATCCATTAGGACTATGGAAATTCAGTGCTAAACCAGAAACTACATTAGCTTATGAAGAAGTATTCTTAGGAGAATCTGGAAACCCTGTTAATACAAAGGCTAGTGCCTGACACAGCAGCAGCAACAGTCGGTTTATTCTCATCAACAATGAACTTTGATGATATGGTTGATTTAAAACCTAAAGCTAAATCTAAAACTAAATAGGAGGTAATAATATGGGAAAATATAGAGAAGTCCAAAATCTTAATATGCCTGTTAAACTACCAACTGGTGCTTATATGGTAACTATGGATATAAATCCTGGAGCAGAGAGTGGAGAGCAATTATATGCAACAGTAGAAAAAGATGATGGAACTAAGATAGTATTCAAAGGAGATATACCAGAGTTCTCTGGACTTGATGCTGGACCTTTAGTACTTAATATTTCTTTGACTAAAGTAGGTTCATAAAATAAGGTGGGGAAACCCACCTATTTTTGTATAAAGGAGGAATTATGGCAGGATTTAAAAATGGTAAGATAATGTTACCTATTAAGGAGTTCTTAATTATTAAAGGTCAAGCAACTTATGAGCTTAATACAATAGATATGACTAAGGTAACAGTGTTTTATAGGAAATATAATCAAGAAGCTTTCTTAGAAACTTATAGTGAAATGCCTAAGGGAGATTATAGAATTAATGAGGTTGGTGGAAATAAGCAATTAGAGATAACTAACCTAGATATACTAGATGAGTATTACTCAATACAATTAGCTAGAGTAGTTGACTTAACTTCTTCTCCATACAGTCCTAGTGGACAGATAGATGTAATAACTCTTAATCAACACTTAAATGAGGTAATAGCTGATGTTACTTTCTTATTTACTTATCTTAAAGATGTTGGTATGGTAATGGATAGTTCTAATGGTAACAAGATAATGGCAGAATTAAAACCATATACTACTTGGTATATGGATAAAGACGGTAATATGGCTGCTATGCCTGTTGATAGCCTATTTGAGAAGTTTAATGACTTAGTACAAGAGTTAAGACAAGAAGTTCTAAAACTACTAGAGCAAGACTTAGAAGTAGCTGAAAGAGAGTTACTAGAAGAAGTTAAAAGACAATTAGATGAGTATGTTGAAACTGATTTAAAACAAAGATTAGATGATTATACTACTCAACTAGAAGAAAGACTACAAACTATGATAGACCAAGCAGTAGCAGATAAAGGTTTAATGCCAGAGGGTAGTGACTGGCTTGAGATAGGTTTAGGTAACTGGTTAGTAGTAGATTTATTTAATAAAAATTATATTCATTATCCACCTCAATTAAACTCATCAGATAATGCAGGAGTTGTTAAGAAAGATATTACTGATGGTGGAAACTCTCAAGTAATTAGATATTATACTACAACAGGAAAGATGCTCTTTGTTGTAAGAATAAATGAAGTATGGAGTGAATGGCAAGAATTAGGTGGGCAAACTGATACAATGCAATTTACTCAAGCTAATCACGGATTTGTATTTACTGCTGTTACTTTAGATGGAGCTACAAGAAAATGGGTAAAAGCAAATAAATATACAAGTGCTGATGGAATAGCGATTAAGATAGATAACGACAGATTTGACGTTGTAACTAGAGGTGTAGTAAATATACCTACACAAGCAAGAGATGATAAAGGAGAGACATTTGTTTATGATGAGTATTATTTCCTATCTCAAGAAGTAGATGGTGGTTTATCAAGAACTAAGAATGAAATAGGAACTTTCCAATATTTAGCTCATATATCTGAAATAGATGGTAAACAAGTTGCTTATATAGATATTGGAGATAGTTATGATTTAGATTACGATGTTGTTGATTTAGATACAGCAGAAAGAATTGGTTTAGCTACAAAATATGATATCAATGAGTTGAAAGAATCAAAATTAGATAAAGGTAATTATAATGGAACAGCAGAAGATTTAGATAACTCAAAATTAAATAAAATTGAAAATGGTATTAACGATACAGATAAAAATGTAGTTAATGCTATAAATAAGGCTTTAGGAAACAGTAATACAAATATGCAAGAGATAGAAGAATTAAAGAATAAAAAAATATCAGAACAAGATATACAAGATAACTCTATCCCAGCATATAAATTCAAAACATCATCTGACTCTGACAAAATTAAATTAATAAATCTATCAGAAGAAGTTATAAATGCTATGACAGGAGAAACTCCAGTATCTCCTACTATTGAAGATAATTCAATTACAACAAATAAAATAGCTGATAATGCTGTTACTGTAAGAAAAATTGAAGATATAGATATAGGGAACTATTTTGATAAAGGCTCAATTGAAAATGTTGATGGTGGTTATTTATCTAGCGGTGAGATTTTAACGGACGAGGCATATTCTTATTCTCATAAAATAAAAGTTCAACCTAATGATTTAATCAGAAATAATTTATATGGAGAACCTAAAGGTGGGTCTTGTTATACTTCTGATGATGTTTTTGTTGCAGATTTAGTGAGAGAAGGGTATGAAGAGGAGTCACCGGGTATAAAACAAACAAAAGGTAGATATAGAGTTCCTAATGATAAAACAATATCATATGTAAAAGTTAATTATCGTACATTAAGAGAGAATGAAATAGTTATATCTATCAATAGGGAATTTGATAATACATATTATGAGTATAACGAATTAATTTTCGGGAAAAAGTTTGTCAAATCAATAGAAAAACAAATGATAAAGGATAATAGTATTACTCAAGAAAAGATAAAATCGTATTCACTAGGCAGTTCTACAAATATAAAGTATGTAAATTTATTCAATAAAAACGATATAACACCAAACGTATATGTTGATGGTGTAGGAGATATAAAAGACCATACGAGATATTTTTTAACTAACTTTATACCAATTAAATCTTTAGATAAGATATATATGCCACAATACGGAGAGGCTATTGGTGGTTATTGTTATGATGATGCTGGTAATAAAATAAGCACTTTGAAAAGAATAAGCTATGAAGAACCTACTACTGGAACACAGATAAAAGGACTATATGAAGTTCCTCATAATAATAAAATATCTAAGGTTAGATTGAATGGAGTTTTAGGACGTATAGATAATCATACTTGTTATTTGAATTATATTTCTGATGAATATGTACCATATGGGTATAAAGAAATAATACCTAATGTAGATTTAAAAGACAATATAGATGTGGCTACAAATATACTATATGGTAAAAAAATAGCATTAACAGGAGATAGCATCTGTGCTGGTGCTGGATTTTTAGGTGGTTATGGCAAAATTATAGCTGATAGAAATAATATGAAATATCAAAATATAGCTGTTGGTGGTGGGACTATTACAGCAGAACAATATTCTTCATCAGGAGCTAAAAGGTTTTGGATTTGTCGTTCTATACAAGATTTAGATACAGATGCAGATTATGTATTACTTGAAGGTGGTGTAAATGACGGAGGAGTTAAAGCCCCGTTAGGAACTATAACTGATGGATATGATAAATCATTTGATGATACAACATACTGTGGAGCTTTTGAATCTATGTGCAAACAAACAGTTGAACGTTTCGCTGGTAAAAAAATAGGATTTATTATAGTTCACAAAATGAGTGTCACTTATGATGAAAGTTACTATGATATATCTATTGAAATGTTAAAGAAATGGGGAATACCATATGTTGACTTACATTCTGATTGTCCACCACTAAACTACATACCTAGTTTAAGAGCAAAATATACTTATCAATCAGATGGTTGGCACCCTAATGAAGAGGGATATAAAAAGTATTATGTTGATAAAATTGAAAGTTTCTTAAGGAGGATATAAATGGCTAAAGATAAATCAGTACCACTTGGTATAGGACTACTAGGTGGTAATGCAAAAGTATATAATACAATAGCAGAAATGCAAAAAGATAGTAAATTAAAATCTGGCAAGGTAGTAGAAATTCTTGGCTACTACCAAGCTGGAGATGGAGCTAATCATAAGAGAATAATTGCTGACAGTGATGATGGTTCTGGTATCCAGATTGATAATGGTAAATGGGCTAATATTATACACAATGGAGAAGTAAATGTATCTTGGTTTGGAGCTAAAGGAGACACCAAAACAGACGACACCCAAGCTATACAAAAGGCTTTAAATTACATAAATATAATAAGAGGAGATGTAAATAAATTCTACCTTGTTTCATCAGAATTGGAAACTAAAAAGTATAATACTCAAATATATGATTTAGGTATATCAGTAAATCATTTAGGTAAAGGACTCATTGTAGGGGATAGATTTAAATGTAGAAACTTAACTATTAAAAGAATGGCTTATTATCAGAATGATGGTTTTTCTAGTGTTCCAAAAGATGAGTATGTAGAATGTGAAGCTCAAGTATATTTTAAAGAAAGTGGTGGGTATTGTAAATTAGAAAGAGTTTCGTTAGGATTGTGTTGTGTAGGTATAGATGCTACAAAAGGATTGCTAGCTAGTTATATAGATGATGTCATTGGGGTTGCTACAAAAACTTTTATTCATATTGATAAATGTGTTGATGCAAATAATATAACTAGAATACACTCAAACCCTAATATAGTAGGTCTTACAGGAAGTTCTGCTCCAAATTTAATGGAAAGGTTAATAACAAATGCTACATTCATAAAGTTAGGTAGAATGGATTGGGGTAATATAAGTAATTGCTTATGTTATGGATACAATAAAGCTTATGAGCTTACCGCTGGATTGGAAATAACAGGTAGTGCTAACCATATATTTATAGACCAATGTCACGTTGATGCAGGAAGATTTTTTGTACATTCTCAAAACAACAACGGTTGGTCTGTAAGTAATTGCTATGGTGTTCAATCGAAATACAACGGAACAATAAATATAGCAACACCATTCTTTTACTCAAGAGGCGACGGAGATTGCATTATAAATAACTTTTCTTCTGAGAGAATAGATGGTTATTTGATAGACACTAATCAACCGACAACTATGAGTGATGTAATTATTTATTATCATTCTACAACAAATAAAGGATTGTTCAGTGCTATTCCAGCACCTGCAAATACAGCTATGGGGGTTATTAAAACAAGTGCTAATATTAATATATCAAATTCTAAATTCGAATACGAAAATGGTTTAACGGGAAAAAGAATTATTGATGTAAATGGAGATAATGTAAGTATATATATATCTAATTCAAGAATAGGTAACTACAACGTTTTAGTTCAACCTTTAGGAGATTTTAAATATGAATTAAATGTAGATGGAGTAAGATATTATAAGAGTAAAGATGTTTATGATGCGTTTAACCCAAAAGGGATATTAACTTCACAACATTCTAAGTTTGCATACACTGAAAGTGACTTTAACAATTTGATATTTAGGTTAGCTGAAAAAAATAAATTAATAACATTGAATAATGAAGTTATTTCGACACTTAACACACCTACAATGCAGTATGCTATGGAACTAGAGGGGGTTAAACAAGATTATTTAGAATATTCATTAGAGAAATTTAAGTATGATAAACAAGTTGAAGCAGAACAAAAAGCTAAATACGAAGCTTACGAGTTATTATTACAAGACAACCCTAATCTAACTTGGGAAGAGTTCGAGCAACAGTATGGTAACAATGTAATGATGAACTTGAGTTTAGTTGAGAGATTAGAAGAGCCTACTATTCCAGAGAGTGTTGTAAAATTTATGGAGAAATATTTAGGAACTACATCTACACCTAAAGTAGAAACTAAACCTAGAACTTTTAGTTTTGATGAAGTTGATAAATTGAATGATACACTTAAAAATCTATAATTTATATCTAAAATCAATTCTTATACATTAGACTATTAATTATAGTATTTTGTATAGGAAATACATTATTCAACGAATAGCAAAGTATAGGGGGTATATTATGAGTAATTTTATATTAGGTTTAATAAAAAGATTTTTACCAGAGTTACTCCAAAGACATTTAGACAAGGGAAAAGTAGATGAGATAATGGCTGATGTTGAAAAAACAAAAATTAATGCTTTTTCTGGAATAATAGAAAGAGGTGGAATACTCCACTTATTCTATGTTTATTCATTATTGGTAATTAATCAACATATAGTTGCACCTTACTTAACTGCATTTACTGGAAAACAAATATATGTTCTACCTATTCCAGAGGAACTAACTTATCTTGTTTTAGCACTTGGAGGTATGATTTTAGGTAAAAAACATATGGACAAAAAAATAAAATAAAATTTTTTTAAAGCTAGATTTATTCTAGCTTTTTTTATTGCCTTGATATTATTTTATACTCTTTTCAATATTATCTCTTAATAAGTGATATTATTCAGTTAAGAGAGAAATCTCTAATAATATTATTAGGAGGTATCATTATGGAATACGCAAGTAAAGGTGTAGCAGGAGCAGGACTAGGACTAGGTATAGCAGGTACTGCATTAGGACTAATGAATGGCAATTGTGGGAATGGACTTTTAGGAGGACTTTTTTGGTAACAACTGTGCAACTAACAGAGTTTCTACATTAGAAGCAGAATTAGCTCAATGTAGAGGAGAGAGATATGCAGACCAAGTTGCTCTAGCAACTCAAAAGGAAACTTTTAATGAGTTCAGAAAAGAAGATGAGAAATTAGCTGCAGTTTTAGCAAAAGTAACTGATGGTTTCTTACAAGTAGGAAATGCAGTTTCAAGACTTGATAAA
>OGEP01000717.1_pt1 | contig 44898 bp, 42 predicted proteins | sample 1570721 | NCBI WGS metagenome assembly OGEP01 (sample SAMEA2582131, study PRJEB24529) | metagenome | biome: Human gut stool | place: China | collected 2011 | reverse complement strand
GTCATGGAACTTCGAAGAAGTTCGCTGACGTCCGTACTCACCTAAGGAAAGTTTTGAAAGATATTTTATCTCCAAAAAGAACCTTCGCGTCTGCGAAGGTTCTTTTCGTGTCATCCAAGTCTAAACCTGGAACTTACTCAACTTCTTTCTTTTTCAAGAGGAGGAAGCCTCCGCTAACGGCTAACAAGAAGCCTGAAAGAATGAAGTGTGCGGTTGTGTCTTCTCCAGTTTGTGGCAATTGTACCTTGGCTGGACTTTCTTGGAAGCTTTGTCCTACTTGGTAAGTCAAGGCTTGCACGCTTTCTTCATTTTTTGTTGTCATTTCTTTTTGTGGAAGGAGCACTTTAGGAGTATCCTTCTTGGCTAAGATTGGCTGTGGATTGCTTGTTTGGTTATGAATTGGAACCACCACTTGATCTGGTTCTTTAGCTGGAACGTAATCCATCAAGCTTGCCAACTTGCTGCCAAAGATCGCATTGGTTACCCAGCGGAAGAAGTGGACAGGGTGTTGACGGTTGGTTGGATTTCCTGCATAGACAAAGAGTGGTTGTCCCATCAGTTCTCCAGAGATGGCCATGACTTTGTTAGCCAGAACATCATTATGTGGCCACCAACCTGCAATATAATAATCGCTCGGAGCGATGCTCATCAAGGTCTTGAAATGTTCTGGAACCTTTTCAATCCAGTTTCCTGAGTTGGAGTAGAAGAGGGTATTCTTCTTGTATCCGCTGGTCAATGGATCCTGGTCATCAATGATCGCTTTCATCAAGCCTTCGTAGTCACTACCGCCTTTTAGTTTTTCAGCGTCAAATCCTGTAAGAACTCCCAATTTTTCCAATTTTTGCATGGCTTCCCCGCCAATGACAAGGGTTGGTTTCTTGCCAAAAATGGAAGCGTCAAAGCGATTGCTTTCCAAAATAACAACATCCGCTTCTTCTGGCGTATTGACGATTTGGAAGCCTAATTTTTCAAGGACCAGACTAGTATGAGCAGGCGCATCTACTCCAGCCCAATTATAGTGGTAGTTCGGAGAGTAGACCTTCATCGGTTTCAAGGTTGGGCCACTAGGCACCTTGTAGAGGGCATCACCATAAATGGCATAGTTTGGTAGGAGCGAAGCAAAGGTATCGCGGTCAACGATGTAGCCATCATCTGTTAGGTAGACAGATTTTCCTTGTGCAATAGCCTGGTTGACAGCTTTAACGGCACTGGCTGAGGTATTTGCGATCACATAGTAAGGAGCTTTTGGATCGATCTCAGAGGTACGAGTCGCGCGGGTGGTAGTAACTTCTCCTAATTTTCCATTGAAAAGACCGTCCGCAAAGACAGGTTCGGACTTGAACCCTCTCATATCTGGGAAGTTTACCAGCAACTCTGCGTACATAGCAGCCCAGGCAGATTCGTTGGAGCCCTTGTAGAGAATGTGGTTGGCATAGCCACGTTTGGCTTGGGCCATGTCAATGACTAAGTCCCCCTTTTTATAGTTGCCAATATCTTCTTTGAGTTCCTTGACGAGGACACCATTGCGTTTGAAGTAGTCGATCATATTGAAGGCTTCTTGGGCATCGTTGTCTTTGTCGAGGCTCATTGGGATGACGTAGTAGTCTGGGAAGAATTTCGGACGACCATTTTTCACACGTCCAACGATTTCTCCATTTGGGCCGACCAGTTCATTTTCAGCTTTTGGATCTTCGGTTTTATTGAGACCGCGCAGGTAGAAGTTGAGACGCATCTCAAGGAGACGGTCCGGATCTTGGTTGAGGAAGTCAATCCCTCCTAGAACAGCATTGCGACCTGCTTTGTAGGATTCTTCATTTCCTTCTGGAATTTCAATAGTATGGCCTAAGATACCATGGTAGACAGCATAAACCCCTGTATAGCCAGAGAAGGAGTCATCCCAGCCATCGCCCCAATCCAGTTTTGGAATGATGTAACTATTGTATTTAGAATTGGCAACTCCTGCCCGTCCCATATGATGGGCATTTTCTAGCATCAGGTCTGACAGAAGATCGTATTCGAAGTTCGGATCATGTGGTGGCGTTGCAGGTTCGATTAAGAATTCTTTGACAAAACCGTGTAAGTCGTAGAGAGCGATCGGATTCCATTTGTTGATCATTTGGATAACCGTGCGAACTTCAGGGTTGGTTTGGTAGCTGGCATCCCGGTTTGGATCGAGCCCGTTTGCTAGGGCCCGCAGGTTGAGAGCATCCCCATCTGGGTTTTCCGTGAAGTCAAATAAGAAGATGAATTTATTGAGCAAGGTTGGAATATCTAGCGTTACAGTTTTAGCATTTCCAGCTTCATCTGTAGTGTTAAAGGTCACTTTTTCCTTGGTCGCAAAGGTATGAAAGAGGCCAGTGATGATATCAATTCCAGGCTGTTCATCCGCGTGGGTGTTGTGGACTAAGACAGGTAATTTGTAATCCAAGGTCTTGTCTTTTAGTGCGGCCAGCATTTCGCTTGGCTTAGTCAAAGCTGTAGGGTTGGTACTAGACAGGTAGTGATCGATGCTGGCTTGGTCCTTGCTCACGATCCCCATCTTCATATCCCGGCCTTGGGCACTCTTGCCAAGGGTTTCCAGCTGCACTAAACGATCGGGTTTCGCTTCTTCCTTGGATTTTTCGATAGCAGCTAGCATTTCTTCATGCGTATGGTAGTCTTGGTAAGGTCGAAAAACAAGGGTTTTATTGATGGTCACACCCAAGTCTGCATTGGTTCCGACTAGTTCATGGTTGCCGATGTAGTTGCGATAAGTCCGGCGAATATTATTTGGGCTACGAAGACTGAGATCTTCACCAAAGAGATCCTGCACGTCAATGTGGAGATCCAGATCATTGCCGTTTGCGGTCTCTGTGATAGTGAGGAATGGATCCTTGCTCAGTGTTCCTGTCTCCATATCCCAGGTTTTCCACTCAGAGAGAGGTTTATTGTCTAAGGTCCAGCTGATCTTGCCAGCAGCTTGAGCTTTTTCTTGGACTTTGTCATCAATCGTACTCTTTTCAGAGAGATAAATGGTGCTATCCGCCAATCGAGTCGCTTGGTCAGCGGTTGTTGTAGCACGGGTAGTGCTTGGACTAGCGGTTGGAGCAACTTCTGTAGTAGAAGTCCCATCAGAAGTCGCTGCTGTTTCTGCAGGACTAGCAGGAGTTACTTCTGTGGCTGTAGCGGGACTAGTCGTCTCGGCTGTCACAGGTTGCTCAGTAGCAGGTGTCGCTTCAAGGACCGTGCTTGGTTCCGTTTGAGGAGTTTCTAAGCTATCGGCTGAAGCTTGGCCATGACCGATAACGGAAAGCAAGACAGCCGCTGAGAGACTGAGTGTCGTAGTGTACAAATGTTTCTTATATGAAGACTTCATATAGAAGACCCTCCTTAAAAAGTTATTTTCCAGTTCTAGTATACCATTTTAGGAAAGCGTTTACAACAACTGCCTGAATAAAAAAGCCTTTGCATCTTGCAAGGGCTTCTCTGTCTATTCTGTTTCCTTATGAAATTGTTGGTAAAAATCAACCTTGATTTGGATAAAAGTTTCTAAGTCTCTTAAGAGTTGGAGCAAGGTGGCGCGTGTTTCGAATTCTTCACGGGTCTTGGGAAGAGGGCGTTCGCGGAAGATCGCCAAATAATGACTAATATCATCTAGAAGATCTTGGGCAGGATTTTCCTGGCTTAACTGTTGAGCCGTCTTCTTAAATAGTTGTGCCAGGATTATGCTTTCACTCGCCGCTAACTGACAGCGATTGACGTTTTCTGCCATATCTCGCAGAATATCGTTTTGCCACTTGCGCATTTCGAAGTAGTGAATATGGTAGTTGGTTTGGTGAAAGAGGTGGTTGGAATGGTCCAGATAAACTAGCTTCAAAGCATCCTTTAGGATACCATCCAACTCCTTAATCAAGCGAGCATCATTGCGACCATCCTCTTTACCCAGTAATTCCGCAAAACGACCAAGGATCTTTTTCAGTTGGTCTTCAACAACATCATGGTAGTGATCGATCGCTCCCTGATTAGAAGGCATATAGAGATTGGCCAGCAAGGCAAAGCTGGTCCCAATTAAAAAGAGGGCAAGTTCATTGAGTAAGAGTCCCCAGGAAGTAGACTGCTCAATCAAGAGATGGGTGACCAGGACTGTACTAGGGGTGATGCCGATCTGCCAACCCAATAGAAAGGCACAAGGAGCATAGAGAGCGATAAAGACGCCCAGTGCCCAAAGGTTGAATCCAAAAAAGGAAAAAGCGAGACTTCCGATCGCAAGGGCTAGCAAGGTCGACATAAAGCGCTGATAGGCTTGTTTGATGGTACTGCGCCGTGTATCAGAGATGCTCAAGATGGCAATGACGCCAGCTGAGATGGCATAGGTCAAGCCCAGAGCATAAGCAAGGGCAGCTGCTAAACAGGTGGCCAAGGTGAGCTTGATGGTTCGTTGAAAAAGAGGCATGGCTTCCTTTCTATTTTGCTGGTTTCGACGAGATAGATTCCAATTCATTATATCATGAATTGGCCTCATCCTCCTTTCTTATGGTATACTAGTTTTATGGAAAATAACGATATCGTATACGGTGTCCACGCAGTCACCGAGGCATTACAAGCCAATACAGGCAATAAATTATATATTCAAGAAGACCTCCGAGGAAAAAATGTCGACAAGATCAAGGCCTTAGCAGCTGAGAAAAAAGTGTCGATTTCTTGGACGCCAAAGAAAACCCTGCAGGAAATGACGGAAGGAGCTGTTCACCAAGGCTTTGTTCTCCGTGTGGCAGCCTTTGCTTACACAGACTTGGCAGCGATTCTGAAACAGACAGCCCAAGAAGAGAACCCACTTTTGTTGATTCTCGATGGCTTAACAGATCCGCACAATCTTGGCTCCATCTTACGGACAGCTGATGCGACCAATGTCTCAGGAGTCATCATTCCTAAGCACCGGGCGGTTGGGGTAACCCCAGTGGTTTCTAAAACTTCTACCGGAGCAGTGGAACACATTCCCATTGCGCGTGTGACCAATCTTAGCCAAACCTTGGACAAGCTAAAGGAAGAGGGCTTCTGGATCTTTGGGACCGACATGAACGGTACGCCATCGCACCAGTGGAATACGGCTGGCAAGTTAGCCTTGATCATTGGCAATGAAGGAAAAGGGATCTCAGCCAACATCAAAAAACAAGTCGATGAGATGATCACCATTCCCATGAATGGCCATGTGCAAAGTCTCAATGCCAGTGTGGCAGCAGCCATCCTTATGTATGAGGTCTTTCGTAATCGACTATAATTCTAGAAAGGCAATGATATGAAACGAAAAATCTTATTGGTTGACGGCTATAATATGATTGCCTTTTGGCAGGAGACCCGCCAGCTCTTTCAAAAAAGTGAGCTCGATGCAGCCCGCAACATCCTCCTGCAAAAGCTGAGCCACTATGCTAGCTTTGAAGGGATAGAAGTCATCTGTGTCTTTGATGCCCAGTATATGCCAGGAGTGCGGCAGACCTATGAGGAGTTCAATGTTCAGGTGGTCTTTACCGGTGAGGATGAGACGGCAGATGACTATATCGAGCGTTTGGCGGCAGAGCTTAATACGCCCCTCCACCAAGTATCAGTAGCGACTAGTGACTTAAATGAGCAATGGACCGTCTTTGCTCAAGGAGCCCTTCGGGTATCTGCCAGAGAGTTAGAAAAACGGGTCGCAGTTGTCAAAGGAAACCTTAATCAAGCGCAGCGAGTGGTCAACGATCAAAAACCACCCATGCGACCACTCGATCACGAAGTATTGCGACAATTACAAGAAATGATGGGAGACAAGTAATGACATTTGCTATTTTGACTGATTCGACCGCAGATTTGGACCAAAACTGGGCCAAGGAACATCAGGTGACCATTCTTGGCTTGACCATTGAGTTAGATGGGACGGTTTACCAGACAGTTGACCAAGGTCAATTGACTAGCACTGAACTTTTAGAAGCCATGAAAAATGGGGCCAAACCGACAACCAGTCAGGTCAATGTGGGCCAATTTCAGGAGACCTTTAAGCACTTTGCAAAAGAAGGAAAAGCTGTACTTTATGTAGCCTTTTCATCGGTTTTATCTGGGACCTATCAGAGTGCAGTCATGGCACGAGACCTGGTTTTAGAAGACTACCCGGAAGCCGTGATCGAGATTGTCGATCCGAAGGCTGCTGGGATTGGAGAGGGCTACCTGGTCATGCGGGCAGTAGCTGCGCGTGATGCAGGTCGTTCATTAGCAGAAGCCAAAGAAGAAGTCATGGACCTAGCGCCAAAACTGCGGACTTATTTCCTCGTCGATGATCTCTACCACCTCATGCGTGGAGGTCGTCTCTCAAAAAGTGCTGCGATCATGGGAAGTCTAGCCAGCATCAAGCCTATTCTCTGGATTGATGCGGAAGGGAAGTTAGTGCCCATTACGAAAGTCCGTGGACGCAAAAAAGCCGTCCGAGAATTACTGGAGTTGATCAAAACCGATATCGGTGAAAGCACAGCCCTGGTCTCTTATACCAACGATCTAGAAGGAGCAGAAGCACTGAAGCAAGAAATGCTTGCGCTTGAAGGCATCGATGAAGTCCTCGTGATGCCTCTTGGACCAGTTATTTCAGCCCACGTTGGCCCGAATTCCTTGATCGGATTTGTCATTGGAAAAGAAAATCGTAAATAATTTTCCAAATCGGTTGACTTTTATCTTAGAATTTTGATACAATAGTAGGCGGTATTGTTTACCCCATTTGTAAGGCCCCGGAACCTTTCAAATAACTCGCGGACCGGAACATCCGCCCTGTAAACAAAAACGACATTCATATAGGAGAAATCATGAACAAAACTACATTCATGGCTAAACCAGGCCAAGTAGAACGCAAATGGTACGTTGTTGACGCAACTGATGTACCTCTTGGACGCCTTTCAGCAGTTGTTGCTAGCGTGCTTCGCGGAAAAAACAAACCAACATTCACACCACACACTGATACAGGTGACTTCGTTATCGTTATCAATGCTGAAAAAGTTAAATTGACTGGTAAAAAAGCAACTGATAAAGTTTACTATACTCACTCATTGTACCCAGGTGGTTTGAAATCAATCACAGCTGGTGAATTGCGTTCTAAAAACGCTGTTCGCTTGATTGAAAAATCAGTTAAAGGTATGCTTCCACACAATACTCTTGGACGCGCACAAGGTATGAAATTGAAAGTATTCGTTGGTTCAGAGCACACACACGCTGCACAACAACCAGAAGTACTTGACATTACAGGTCTTATCTAAGAGAGAAAGGAGTATTATCTAAATGGCACAAGCACAATACACAGGTACAGGACGCCGTAAAAACGCCGTTGCACGCGTACGTTTGGTTCCAGGTACTGGTAAAATCACAGTTAACAAAAAAGATGTAGAAGAATACATCCCACACGCAGACCTTCGTCTCGTTATCAACCAACCTTTCGCAGTTACTTCAACTGAAGGTTCATACGACGTACACGTTAACGTTGTAGGTGGTGGATACGCTGGTCAATCAGGTGCGATCCGTCACGGTATCGCTCGTGCACTTCTTCAAGTAGACCCAGACTTCCGCGATTCATTGAAACGCGCTGGACTTCTTACTCGTGATGCACGTATGGTTGAACGTAAGAAACCAGGTCTTAAGAAAGCTCGTAAAGCTAGCCAGTTCTCTAAACGTTAATTCGTTGCTGGACAGCAGAATACAAACGAAAACACTTTGCATCTTGCAAGGTGTTTTTTTCTATGAGAACTGGCGGTGCGCAATTAGGATAGCTCTAGCGACTTTAGTCGCATAGAGATATGCTATGCACAGTTGCCCCAAGAAAACAAGCGAAGCGATGTTTGATTGGATGGCAACCACTGCACTCAAAACGTTAATCAATACGATTATATCAACGTTTCAAAGCACTCAAGAGTTTACCTCATGGGTGCTTTTTGTATAGATTTCTGAAAAATTGTTCAAAATCTTACTAGAGTTTTGTCTTCATCTTGAAATTCTGACAACAATGTGATATATTTATAACAGATAAGGTGTGATGTATTTATAACATGACGAAAAGAGGTGACGAAAATGAAAATGTCGAAGAACTTAAAGATAATCCTTTATATCGCTAGCGTGCTTATTGTTGTATGTTTAGTTTTATTGCTGGGGAATCACCTACCGATTCTAGCAAAAGGTGCTATTATGACGATGTCTTGGCTTCCTACGTATTTGGCTTGTACGATGCAATCGGTCCTCTCAAAATCAACCTATCAAAAGAAAGAGAAAAATATGTTTGGGATTACTGCAAAATTATATACAGTGCTTGTATTTCTCTCGTCCTCGATTTATACTATTGGAGTTTGGCTTCTAACTCCTGGTTCTTTGATTAAGAATATAATGTTAGGAGTTGGATTAAGTGTTCAGTTGTTATTAATGTTTTACTTCTTATTTAAGAGAATTAATGAAGAACCCGATGAACGATTTTATAGAAATATTGCAAAGTCCTCTTCCATTTTGTTTACAATAGCAATCTTTATATTATTGGGAATTGCAACCTTGATAGCCGTCTGTAAAGTTTTTGTTTTGAATGCTGGATTTCTTTATATTTTGGTGGCTTTTTTACTCTTATTATTTGCCATTACTTACTTTATCATTGAAAAAAGGGGATAAAATATGGCGAAAGAAAGTAAAATAAAGACTAACTTGAAAGAAGTAAGGGAAGCTTATGGTATGACTCAACAAGATTTAGCAGATCAAGTAGGAATACGGAGAGAAACGATTGTTCACTTAGAAAATAATCGCTACAACCCTTCGTTGGAAATGGCTTTAAAAATAGCACAAGTCTTTAATAAACAAGTGGAAGAACTATTTCGTCTGAAATAAGAGAAGTAAAACAATCCAATTGATTTGTGTATTAGTTTTTTGGAGACTTGTTATTCTGAGAAGAGGTCTTGGTAAGAGGGAGTGTTTTCAAAGGAATTTTCTTGACTTCACCTTAGTTGAAACGCTTTTAAAAATAAGATAATAGTTTATTTTTCAAGCATTTTAACCCAATAATAGAACTTTTTAGGCAGAAATGTTTTTAAAAATGCTAATGTTTCTCTAATATATTCGGTTTTTAGGCCCTGCATATTATGTAGTTATCATACAAAAGCGCTCAAAGTGAATGAGTACATTCATTTGAAAGATCATATTGTTATATACTTCAAACATATTATCAGTAAAGGGTTTTATACGTCTATTAAATATTTCTTGATTTTTGGCCAAAAAACTTCACATAATAATGAATGTATATTTTACAAATTATGCTTTTATATATGATTTAAATTTGTATTTAAACTTAGCAGAGGACATAATAAATTACCTAAAATAACATTAAAATTAAAAATGATTAATTATTGCTATTTGGTAACAGACTTCAAAAACCCTTTGTTTGTAGGAATTGTAGGATATATTAAAAATTTAAAAAAGTTTTTAAAAATTGTTGACATATCTCTAGATAGTGTTATAATCTATAGATGTCAGGGAGGTCCTGATACTAAATATATAATAATCCATTAGAGGAGAAACAATTATGAAAAAAGTATTGCTTACATCAGCTGCAGTTCTTGCAGTATTCGCCGCAGCAGCTCCTGCATTCGCTAACAACGAAGGTAACGTTCACACAGGAAACCTTGATAACAAAACAGAAGTAACTGGTAAAGACTTCTTCTCAAACGAGACTGATGGTCTTACTCAAGCTGCTAAAGATGGTCTTAACAACGTTGATGCAGATTCAACTAAACAAAAATTTGAAGATGCTGGTGAACACATCGAACCAAAACGTGATGCTAACGGAAACATCATCAAAGACGAATTTGTAGTTACTGATAAAGCTAACGCTAACAAAGACGCTAAAGAAGAAGCTAAAGCTGTTAAAGCTGCAGAAAAGAAAGCTCCAGCAGCAGCAAAAGCTGATGCTAAAGCTCTTCCAAACACAGCAGCTGTTAAATAATTAACTGCTATTGCTAAAAAGAATATCACTGGGGCTAGGGCTTCGGTGATATTTTTCTATGGATAAAGAAAAGGATTTGACATTTCATGAGTAATCATAATCGTAAATCTACTGGATCTCGCAAAAAACTGATTGCTGGGATTTCGGCCCTAGTCATTGCTGCTTTGGCCATTTTCCTTGGCTTCCAGTTTATGTCTCCAACAGCATCATCCTCTAATGGTGTTAAGAGTGTTTTAACGACTAAAAAAGCAAACACTTATAAAGTTTCAGATGAGGAGAAAGCCTACCTCAAAAATAAATTTGATGGTCTTGAGGCAACAAACCCTGATACTATCGCTTATGTCTATGCACCAGGGACTAAATTGGATGAGCCAGTTGTTCAAACAACGGACAATTCAACCTATTTAGATAAAACATTTGATGGAGGAAACGTTCCATATTTGGGAACTGTCTTCATGGATACAGACAATAAGAAAGATTTCAGTGATCGTTTGACTTGGCTCTTTGGCCATGCTCGAGGCAGTAAGGTTGCTGATAGTCGTATGTTCAACGATGTTAACTACTATAGTGATCAGTCGTTCTTTGATAAACACAAATATGTTGTTATTGAGACGCCTCAACGTAAGTACTATTATGAAGCGCTTGCTATGGTAATTGTGCCTGAAGACACAGCTTTCTATCGTACATCATTTGAAAGCGATAAAGACTTTAAACAACAGTTGGATATTATCTATGATCAAGCAAGTGTTAAAAACAAGGATTTGAAGGTTAGTGCTTCAGATAAATACCTCGTTCTTTCTACTTGTCGTGAGGAAGATGAAACGATTCGTGCCAATCTCTACTTACGTCAAATTCCAGACTCTGAAATGTCTGATTTTGTAGCTAAACATGGTAAAGATTTGGAATACACACCAACACGCTAATCATTAACAGAACTCTACTTCAGTATGAAGTAGAGTTTTTATCTTGTCTAAGAAAACTGATCTTTTCAATCGTCGTGGAATTGAGATGTAACCGTTTATTAATCTTTTTTATCATCAATGGATAAGTTTTTTTGGTACACTAGAAGTATGAAAAAGGAGAGTATTATGAAACAGAGCCAGGCTAAAAAGCGTGACAATGCGATGACTAATAAGATTTTGATGGGGTTAATTGCTCTTGTCTTAGGTTTGCTTTTTCTTGAGATTTTAATTGTTCATAGTAAGAACGAACAGCAAAAGAATGCCTCGAACCAGGTACAGACAGCACGTATCATGGCCAATGGGGACTTGCTCTATCATGACGGTCTCTATATGAGTGCCCTACAGGCAGACGGTAGCTATGATTTTACGGAGAATTTTACTTATGTGAAGCCGTGGTTAAAGCAGGCTGATTTGGTTTTGGGTGATTTTGAGGGAACGATTAATCCTGATTATCCTTTGTCAGGCTATCCTCTGTTTAATGCTCCTCAATCAGTGACTGCAGCTATTAAGGATGCTGGCTATGATGTTATGGATTTGGCTCATAATCATATCTTGGATTCTGGTTTAGAGGGAGCTTTTACAACAGCTGATGCTTTTAAAAAAGTAGGAATTGATCCTGTTGGTGTTTATGAAAAGCCGGTGCGTAATAAGGCACCACTCCTCATCAAGAATGTTAATGGTATCAAGGTTGCAATACTTTCCTATGCTTATGGTTACAATGGCCTAGAGTCGAACTTGACGGATAAAGAGGTTGCAGACCACTTATCGAATTTGGATGAAAAACGTATGAAAGCTGAGATTCAGCGTGCAGAAAAAGAAGCAGATATCACGGTTATCATGCCTCAGATGGGTGTTGAGTATCGTTTGGAACCGACAGATGAACAGATCAAACTCTATCATAAGATGATTGATTGGGGTGCCGATATTATCTTTGGAGGTCATCCTCATGTGGTTGAGCCTTCAGAGGTGGTTAAAAAGGATGGGCAGCAAAAACTTATTATTTACTCAATGGGGAATTTTATCTCTAACCAGCGCATAGAGACTATGGATGGTGTGGATAGTGCAGAGTGGACAGAGAGAGGTGTCTTAATGGATGTGACCCTTGAGAAAAAGAATGGTCAAACCACGATTAAGACGGCTCAAGCACATCCGACTTGGGTTAACCGTACGCCTAAAGGAACAACTTCGCCAGAGGGGTATCCTTTGTATACTTACCAAACTTATATTTTAGAGGATTTCATTAAAGGTGGTAAATATAGAAATAAATTAGATGAAGAGACCAAAGAACGTATCGATACTGCCTATAAAGAAATGAATGCCCATGTTAATTTAAAATGGAAATAAAGCTAAGATATCGCCTAAATTTGGCGGTATTTTTTGTTTATCGACAAGTTACCCACAGACTTATCCACAGGTGTGGATAAGTCTGTTAACTGTGTTGAATATTGATTTTTCAAGGTTTTAAAAGAAGGAAATTATTTAGGTTGTGAACAAGTTTATCCACAAGTAGTTAGGTCAAAGAGAGGATGTTTTCATTAACGATAATGATTAAATGTTGCTGAAACATTCGTCTTTTTCAAGAAAAAAGAGGCAATTTTCATAAAAAATAGCATTTTTAATCAAAATATGCTAAAATTATACAAAATAAAATGATGGAGGCTTCTCATGAAAGCAATTATTACAGTTGTAGGTAAGGATAAAGCGGGTATTGTTGCAGGTGTTGCGACTAAGGTTGCAGAACTTGGTTTGAATATTGATGATATTACTCAAACAGTCCTTGATGAATTCTTTACCATGATGGCGGTTGTATCATCGGAAGATAAGAAAGATTTTACACACCTACGTGCTGAATTAGAAGCTTTTGGTGAGTCATTGAACGTTAAAATCAACATCCAAAGTTCAGCCATTTTTGATGCGATGCACAACTTGTAAGATAGGAGTAGCTTAAAATGGATATTAAACAGGTCACAGAAACCATTGCCATGATTGAGGAACAGAACTTTGATGTTCGTACCATTACCATGGGAATCTCACTCCTAGACTGTATCGATTCAGATATCGATAAGGCAGCGGAAAAAGTATATAACAAGATTGTATCTAAGGCTAAGGATTTGGTAACTGTTGGCGACGAGATTGCGGCTGAACTTGGTATTCCGATTGTTAATAAACGTGTATCTGTTACTCCGATTTCAATCATTGGTGCGGCAACAGATGCTACAGACTATGTACCTTTTGCGAAGGCGCTTGACCGAGCAGCTAAGGAAATCGGCGTTAACTTTATTGGTGGTTTCTCTGCGCTCGTTCAAAAGGGTTACCAAAAAGGTGATGAGATTCTTATCAATTCTATTCCACGTGCGCTTGCTGAGACTGATTTTGTCTGTTCGTCTGTCAACATTGGTTCAACAAAGACCGGTATTAACATGACAGCAGTACGTGACATGGGACGTATCATCAAAGAGGCTTCTCAGGCAGATCCAATGGGTCCAGGTAAATTGGTTGTCTTTGCCAATGCGGTTGAAGATAATCCATTTATGGCAGGTGCCTTCCACGGTGTTGGTGAGGCTGATGTTGTAATCAATGTTGGGGTTTCAGGTCCTGGTGTTGTGCAACGTGCAGTTGAGAAAGTTCCAGGCGAAAGTTTCGATGTTTTAGCTGAAACAGTTAAGAAGACTGCCTTCAAAATCACACGTGTTGGTCAGTTGGTTGGTCAAATGGCCAGTGAACGTCTTGGTGTTGAGTTCGGTATTGTAGATTTGTCTCTTGCGCCAACACCAGCAGTTGGTGATTCAGTAGCCCGTGTCCTTGAAGCGATGGGTCTTGAAGTTGTTGGTACACATGGTACTACTGCAGCTCTAGCCCTTCTTAATGACCAAGTTAAAAAAGGTGGTATCATGGCATGTAACCAAGTTGGTGGTTTGTCAGGTGCCTTTATTCCAGTTTCTGAAGATGAGGGTATGATTGCGGCTGTTAAATCTGGTCATATCAACCTTGAAAAATTGGAAGCTATGACAGCTATCTGTTCTGTTGGTCTAGACATGATTGCTATTCCTGCTGATACGCCAGATACTACAATCGCGGCCATGATTGCTGATGAAGCGGCTATCGGTGTTATTAACCAGAAAACAACAGCTGTTCGTATTATTCCTTATGGTAAGGAAGGTGACATGCTGGAACTTGGAGGTCTTCTTGGGTATGCACCGGTAATGAAGGTAAACAAAGCTTCATCGGCTGACTTCATTGCGCGTGGTGGTCAAATCCCAGCTCCTGTTCACAGCTTTAAAAACTAAATGGATGATAAATGCTTTGCCAATTGGTAAGGCATTTTCTGATGGTCTCGCTGGCTAGATAGTCGAGGGGATTTGTGCTATAATGAATTCAAAAATGACGGAAAGAAGGGGCGCTATGAGTAAGGTTAGGTTATATATTGCGAGACATGGCAAAACGATGTTTAACACCATTGGTCGTGCACAAGGTTGGTCTGATAGCCCTTTGACCCCATTCGGTGAAGAAGGTATTCGTGAATTGGGGGTAGGTCTGAAAGCAGCAGGTATTCCTTTCAAGGCCGCATATTCTAGTGATTCAGGTCGAACGATTCAAACCATGGATATCATTTTACGTGAGACGAGTTTGGAAACTATTCCTTATAAACGTGACAAACGTATTCGTGAGTGGTGTTTTGGTAGTTTAGATGGTGGCTATGATGGTGAACTTTTCTACGGTGTGCTACCGAGAACAGATGCTTTTCAAGGTAAGGATTTGCATGAGGTAACTTATCCTGAACTTGCACAAGGTATCCTTGATGTGGATACGGCTGGTTGGGCAGAGTCTTGGGAAGTGCTCAGAAAACGTATTATAGAAGGGTTTACAGCTATGGCTGAGGATCTTGAGAGGTCTGGTGGAGGTGATGCTATCGTCGTTAGTCACGGTATGACTATTGCAACTTTTGCATGGTTAATTGATCCTTCTGTCGAGCATCCTTCATTGGACAACGGTTCGGTTACTGTTGTTGCTTATGAAAATGGTAAATTTACATTAGAAGCACTTGGCGATATGACTTATCGTCAGGTTGGGCGAGAGATAATAGAAAAAGAAAATGGTAAAAAATAACTATCCAAGTCGCCGTCAGGCGAAAAAGCAAACCAACTGGTTTTTGATTATCAGTAGTGTCTTGATTGCAGTCCTTTTAGTTGCAGCAGGACTTTATTCTGTATTTGGTGTCAGTCGTACGGTTCAACAAACCAATGGATCGTCGGTAATAAAAAGTAGTAAGCAAGCTACCGATGCGACTCGAAGCAAGGATACAAAGGGACTACCTGATGTATCGCCTAAAGACTGGGAATTGCTTTTGGTAAATCGAGATAATAAGTCTAAAGAACTTAATCCTGAGATTGCTGATGTCAATGGTGTTTCTGTAGATGCAAGAATTGCTAAGAATGTTAAGGAGTTTTTAGCGGCTGCTCAAGAAATTGATCCAAGTTACCACTTGATATCAGGTTATCGTAGTGTTGCTTATCAGACAGAACTTTATAACAGTTATGTTCAGCAGGAAATGGCTGCTGACCCAAGTTTGACGGAGTCTCAGGCGGAGAAAAAGGTTCAAACCTATTCACAACCACCAGGAGCGAGTGAACACCAGACAGGTCTTGCGATTGATATGAGTACTGTAGATAGCTTAAATGAAGCAGATCCAGATACAGTAGCTAAAGTTAAAGAGTTAGCGCCGAAATATGGCTTTGTTCTTCGTTTTCCAGATGGTAAAACATCGTCAACAGGTGTAGGCTACGAGGATTGGCATTTCCGCTATGTTGGTAAAGAGTCAGCAGAGTATATGACTGAACATAATCTTACTTTGGAGGAATATTTGGCATTATTAAAGGAGAAAGCTAAGTGAGACGACGTTTTAAACTAAAAGCCTTCATAACCTTAGTTGCTGTTTTCGCTTTAGGTATTGTCTTACCTTTGATTCTTCATGCTTCTACAGATGATAATGCTCGTTCGGTAAAGGTTGCTTACACGCAGCAAGAGTTTATTGAGACCTTAGCTCCAACAGCTCAAAAGATGTCCAAAAACTATGGTGTGCCTGCGTCTATTCTCCTTAGCCAAGCTGCATATGAGTCGAATTATGGTAGCAGTCTTTTATCTGTTAAATACCATAACATCTACAGTCTGGCAGCTCAGCCGGGTCAAGAACGTATTCGTTTAAAGGATAGTATCTACAGTAAAGGGAAATGGCAATACCAAAAGGTGGATTTTGCAGTTTTTAAGGATTGGTCAAGTTCTATGATGACTTATTTAGAAGAACTTCGCCAAGGAACGTGGGGCGAGTCAACCTATAAAGAGGTGGCAGGAACGACTAGTTATAAAGTTGCGGCAGAAAAGCTACAAGTCGCAGGCTTTAATAGTGATCCTGATTACGCTAAACATCTTATTTCTATTATTGAGACCTATAATTTGGCAAAATATGATCGCTGAGATTAGAACACCCCTAAGGGTGTTTTTTTAATGTTTCTAGGTCTCTAGATGTATTTTTAGCACTCTTTCAAAAAGAGTGCTAATTTTTTGGTTTTTTGGGTTGACATGTTCAAGTTTAGGTGTATAATAGAATCATAAGTTAGCAGTCGATGTGTTAGAGTGCTAATAAATAGAAATGAGGTGACATCGTGATTACGCAAAGGCAAAACACTATTTTGAATTTGATAGTTGAGATGTTCACTCGTACACATGAACCGGTTGGTTCTAAAGCGTTACAAGAATCAATTGATTCGAGTTCAGCGACTATTCGTAATGACATGGCCAAGCTAGAAAAAATGGGCTATCTTGAAAAAGCTCATACTTCTAGTGGGCGTATGCCAAGCCGAGCAGGTTTCCAGTATTTCGTCGCTAATTCTTTGAATCTTGATACGATTGATGAACAAGATGTTTATCAAGTGGTTAAAGCTTTCGACTTTGAAGCTTTTAAACTTGAAGATATCTTGGATGCAGCGGCAAAGCTGCTGGCAGAAATGACAGGATGCACAGCAGTGATTCAAGATGTGGAACCGACACGACAACGTCTGACTGGATTTGACATTGTTCATCTATCCAATCACGACGCTTTAGCGGTTCTTACTCTAGATGAATCTAAGCCTGTGACAGTTCAGTTTGCTATTCCAAAGAATTTCTTGTCTAGTGATTTGGAAATTCTTCATAAGCTTGTTCAAGAACGTTTTTTGGGAAACACTGTCTTAGATATCCATTACCGATTGAGAACTGAGATTCCTCAGATTGTGCAAAAGTATTTCAAGATAACAGATAATGTTCTAGATTTGTTTGATTATATCTTTTCACAACTTTTTAAGGAATTGATTTTCATCGAAGGTAAGGTTGCATCACTGACCTATGCCGACTTAAAAACCTATCAATTTTTGGACAATCCACAACATGTGGCACTTGAGCTTCGATCAGCTATCTCCGATGATGAAGTGACCAAGATTTCGGTTGCAGAATCAACTGAAGAAGCGCTTGAAAATGTCACAGTTATGAGTCATAAATTCCTGATTCCTTATCGTGGGATGGCGCTCATGCATGTGATTGGCCCAGTTGAAATGGATTATCGTCGCATGGTTAGTTTGGTCAATGTTATTAGTAGAGTTTTGGTTATGAAGTTAACGGATTATTACCGTTACCTCAATAGTAACCATTATGAAGTTAGCTAAGATATAACATTTAAAAAGTATAGAAAGAGGTGTATGCCTTGACTGAAGATATTAAAAAAGAAGAAGTGAAAGAAGAGGAAGCTACGGAGACAACTGAAGAAGTTGTAGAGGAAGTAAGCGAACCTTCTGAACTTGAAGAAGCCCAAGCGCGTGCCGAAGAATTTGAAAATAAATACCTTCGTGCCCATGCAGAAATGCAAAATATTCAGCGACGTGCCAATGAAGAACGTCAACAATTGCAAAAGTATCGTAGCCAAGATTTGGCAAAAGCGATTTTGCCATCACTTGATAACCTTGAACGTGCTCTTGCCGTTGAGGGCTTGACTGATGATGTCAAAAAAGGCTTGGAAATGGTGCAAGAAAGTTTAGTACATGCTCTTAAAGAGGAAGGAATTGAAGAAATCCCAGCAGATGGTGATTTCGATCACAACTTCCACATGGCGATTCAAACAATGCCTGCAGATGATGAACATCCAGCAGACACGATTGCGCAAGTTTTCCAAAAAGGGTATAAACTCCACGAACGCGTCTTACGCCCAGCTATGGTAGTTGTATATAATTAATTGAAAACTTGTCCGAAATGACAGAAAACTATGAATGAAAGATAAAAAAGCAAAATAGAAATTAAGTAAAAAGGGGAAAAACATATGTCTAAAATCATTGGTATTGACTTAGGTACAACAAACTCAGCAGTAGCAGTTCTTGAAGGAACTGAATCAAAAATTATCGCAAACCCAGAAGGTAACCGCACAACTCCATCTGTTGTGTCATTCAAAAACGGTGAAATCATCGTTGGTGACGCTGCAAAACGTCAAGCAGTAACAAACCCAGATACAATTATCTCTATCAAATCTAAGATGGGTACTTCTGAAAAAGTTTCTGCTAACGGTAAAGAATACACACCACAAGAAATTTCAGCAATGATTCTTCAATACTTGAAAGGTTATGCTGAAGATTACCTTGGTGAAAAAGTAACCAAAGCTGTTATTACAGTTCCTGCTTACTTCAACGATGCTCAACGTCAAGCAACTAAAGACGCTGGTAAAATTGCTGGTCTTGAAGTAGAACGTATCGTCAACGAACCAACAGCAGCAGCCCTTGCTTATGGTTTGGATAAGACTGATAAAGAAGAAAAAATCTTGGTATTCGACCTTGGTGGTGGTACATTCGACGTATCTATCCTTGAACTTGGTGATGGTGTCTTTGATGTATTGGCAACTGCAGGAGATAACAAACTCGGTGGTGATGACTTTGACCAAAAAATCATCGACCACATGGTTGAAGAATTCAAGAAAGAAAATGGTATCGACTTGTCAACAGACAAGATGGCTCTTCAACGTTTGAAAGACGCAGCTGAAAAAGCTAAGAAAGACCTTTCTGGTGTCACATCAACACAAATCAGCTTGCCATTCATCACTGCTGGTGAGGCTGGACCTCTTCACTTGGAGATGACATTGACTCGTGCGAAATTCGATGATTTGACTCGTGACCTTGTAGAACGTACTAAAACTCCAGTTCGCCAAGCCCTTTCAGATGCAGGTTTGAGCTTGTCAGATATTGACGAAGTCATCCTTGTCGGTGGTTCAACTCGTATTCCTGCCGTTGTAGAAGCTGTTAAAGCTGAAACTGGTAAAGAACCAAATAAATCAGTTAACCCTGATGAAGTAGTTGCTATGGGTGCTGCTATCCAAGGTGGTGTTATCACTGGTGATGTCAAAGACGTTGTCCTTCTTGACGTTACACCATTGTCACTTGGTATCGAAACAATGGGTGGTGTCTTCACGAAATTGATTGACCGCAACACAACTATCCCAACTTCTAAATCACAAGTCTTCTCAACTGCAGCAGACAACCAACCAGCCGTTGACATTCACGTTCTTCAAGGTGAACGCCCAATGGCAGCAGACAACAAGACTCTTGGACGTTTCCAATTGACTGATATTCCTGCAGCTCCTCGTGGAATCCCACAAATCGAAGTAACATTCGACATCGACAAAAACGGTATCGTTTCTGTTAAAGCTAAAGACCTTGGTACTCAAAAAGAACAACACATCGTTATCCAATCTAACTCAGGCTTGACTGACGAAGAAATTGAAAAAATGATGAAAGATGCTGAAGCTAACGCTGAAGCAGATGCTAAACGTAAAGAAGAAGTTGACCTTAAGAACGAAGTTGACCAAGCCATCTTTGCAACAGAAAAAACTATCAAGGAAACTGAAGGCAAGGGCTTTGACACAGAACGCGACGCTGCTCAAGCTGCCCTTGATGATCTTAAGAAAGCGCAAGAAGCTGGCAATCTTGACGATATGAAAGCTAAACTTGAAGCCCTTAACGAAAAAGCACAAGCATTGGCTGTCAAAATGTACGAACAAGCTGCCGCAGCACAACAAGCTCAAGCAGGCGCAGAAGGTGCAACTGACGCAGATTCATCAAATGGCGATGACGACGTCGTAGACGGTGAGTTTACTGAAAAATAAGGTTGCAAGTTCTCTTACTAATAACTAATAAAAACGAATGCAGAGGTTGCAACCCAGCCTCTGTTTTTGGGTAACTAATAAAAGGTGACCATAGGTCGCCAAGGCAGATGATTTTTACCGTGGTGAAAAGACTAATAGCTTGCTTATTAATGCTGAGTTAAAAGTAGAAGATATTTATTGTAGATGACAGCGAACGAAGTGAGCCAAACAGGATATTTTTGCCGTAGTGGTATTATTAGTAACAGCTTTGCTGTTGCTAATAACGGGAAATTCGAGACCTTAGGCCCGAATTTTAGCAATGAAACTCCTTTGGAGTTTGCTTGCGTCCGCACTATTTAAGAAAATATCAAAAAATAGTTTTTGAAATATAGTAATGGAACGCCAAAGGCAGTCGCTTGCGATCTCACCACCTAAGAAAATCATCAAAAAATAAATATAAGGTATGTTAATATGAACAATCAAGAATTTTACGATCGTCTTGGCGTGTCTAAGGATGCTTCGCAAGATGAAATCAAAAAAGCCTACCGTAAGATGTCTAAGAAATACCATCCAGACATCAATAAGGAACCTGGCGCAGAAGAAAAATATAAGGAAGTTCAGGAAGCCTATGAAACCTTAGGTGATGAGCAAAAACGCGCAGCCTATGACCAATACGGACCTGCTGGAGCCAATGGTGGCTTCGGTGGCGGAGCTGGTGGTTTTGGTGGCTTTGATGGTGGTGGCTTCGGTGGTTTCGAAGATATCTTCTCATCATTCTTTGGTGGTGGCGGAGGTGCAACGCGTAATCCCAATGCTCCTCGTCAAGGTGATGACCTTCAGTACCGTGTTAATCTTCAATTTGAAGAAGCTATTTTCGGTGCTGAAAAAGAAGTCTCTTATAACCGCGAAGCTGAATGTCATACCTGTCACGGTTCAGGTGCTAAACCTGGTACAAGCCCGATTACATGTACTAAATGTCATGGTTCAGGTGTGATTAACGTTGATACGCAAACTCCACTCGGTATGATGCGTCGTCAAATGACCTGTGACGTCTGCCACGGAACGGGCCAAGAAATAAAAGACAAATGTACAACATGTCGCGGAACAGGTCACGAAAAGAAAACCCACAAGGTTTCTGTCAAGATTCCTGCTGGTGTTGAAACAGGTCAACAAATCCGTCTTCAAGGACAAGGTGAAGCTGGCTTCAACGGTGGTCCTTACGGGGACCTCTTCGTTATCATCAATGTTCTTCCTAGCCAAAAATTCGAACGTAACGGTTCAACCATTTACTACTCGATGAATATCAGCTTTGTACAAGCTGCGCTCGGAGATACGGTCGAAGTGCCAACTGTTCATGGTGACGTTGAAATGACCATCCCAGCTGGAACGCAGACTGGTAAGACCTTCCGTTTGAAAGGCAAGGGTGCCCCTAACCTTCGTGGCGGTGGTCAAGGTGATGAACACGTAACAGTTAACATCGTGACACCAACTAAATTAAATGACGCTCAGAAAGAAGCCCTTAAATCATTTGCGCAAGCAGGTGGTGATAAGGCAGTCACTCCTAAGAAAAAAGGCTTTTTCGATAAAGTGAAAGATGCCTTTGAAGGGGAATAAATATGACAAATAGGATTGTGGACTCAGTTCCCAATCCTATTTTTATTGTCAGTGGTGAGAGATTAGTGTAGAATGGAGAAAATGTGTGTAGGGGGATAGAAGATGACTAAGTTGGCAGACATTAAGCAGTATTTGATTGGTGCTATTGAGGATGGGCAGCTAGCACCGGGTGATCGTACGCCCTCTATTCGACAGCTAGCGCAGCAATTTTCTTGCAACAAGGATACTGCTCAGAGGGCGCTTCTGGAATTGAAATTTGAGCGCTATATCTATGCCAAACCGCGGTCTGGCTACTATGTCTTTGACCTGCCTAATCAAGAGGTGGAACCAGTGGATTTGCCCGAAAGCGAGGTCGCCAATGATGCCTATGAGGACTTTCGGCTCTGCCTAAATGAAACCTTGATTGGACGCGAAGATTATCTATTTAATTACTATCATCGTCAGGAAGGTTTGCCTGATTTGATTGAGGCGGTGCATGGCTTGTTGGCAGATAGCGGGGTTTACGTGCCGATTGAGCATTTGGTGATTACGGCTGGGAGCCAGCAGGCGCTATACATTCTCAATCAGTTGGCTTTTCCAAATGGTAAAACGGAAGTGGTTGTCGAAGAGCCAACCTATCCTCGGATGCTGGATTTGTTGGAGGAGCAGGGACTTGTTTACCATAGTGTGGCTCGGGATTTGGATGGTCTGGATTTTGAGACTCTAGAACATCTTTTTCGGACTCAGCCTATCAAGTTTTTCTACCTCATTCCACGTTTGCACAATCCTTTGGGAACGTCTTACAGTCCGACGGAGATGAGGCGTTTGGTGGCGCTAGCCGAGCGCTACGATGTGTATTTGGTGGAGGATGACTACATGTCTGACTTTGCTAATCAGTCGCCACTGCATTATTACGATACCAAGGGGCGGGTCATCTACCTCAAATCCTTTTCCAACACCGTCTTTTCAGCTCTGCGATTGGCCACTATTTGCCTACCTCACGACCTGAAAAGTCCCTTTATCGCTTACAAGAAGCTCATGGATTATGACACGAATTTGATTTTGCAAAAAGCGCTGGCGCTTTACATTGAAAATGGGCTCTATGCCAAGAATATCAAACGTCTGCGAGCAAAGTTCCAGCAGCGCTTGGAAAACTGGCAAGAGCGGTTAGCTTCCTATGCTCAGTTGCCAGAATACAGTATCCATCAAGATCAGCTGATTGTAAAACTCCCTCCGCAGATCAAACTGTGGCAGGTAGTAGCCTACGGTGATGCCATGCCACAATCTTATCGTCAACTAGTCAACGAGCATCTGCTTCGACTATCCGATGAAGAGTCTTTGAAGGCCTTGCTAAAATATATTTTGTAGGGGGACAGTTGATATCTGACTTTCTAGTTTTGATGATAGAATGATGGTAAAATAACAACATGACACGATATAAAGCAATTATTTCCTATGACGGGACAGATTTTTCAGGCTTTCAGCGCCAGCCACATTGCCGCACGATTCAAGAAGAGATTGAAAAGACCCTCTTGCGTTTGAATAGCGGTACTCCAGTGACCATTCACGGGGCGGGGCGGACGGATGCGGGAGTGCATGCTTATGGACAGGTGATTCACTTTGATTTGCCTCAGATGCGTGATGTGGAAAAGCTGCGCTTTGGACTAGATACCCAGTGCCCAGACGATATTGACATTGTAGCCGTGGAACAAGTTCCCGACGACTTTCACGCCCGCTACAATAAGCATTTCAAGACTTACGAGTTTTTGGTAGATATTGGTCGTCCCAAAAATCCAATGATGAGAAATTATGCGACCCACTATCCTTATCCAGTTGCTTTTGAGCCGATGCAGGAAGCAATCAAGGACTTGGTGGGAACTCATGATTTTACAGGATTTACCGCATCGGGAACCAGCGTGGAAAACAAGGTTCGGACTATCTTCAAGGCAGATATTCGCTTTGAAGAGGACCAAAATTTCTTGATTTTTACCTTCACAGGAAATGGATTTCTCTATAAGCAGGTCAGAAATATGGTTGGCACCCTTTTGAAAATTGGGAATGGTCGTATGCCAGTTAGCCAGATTAAGACGATTTTGGAAGCTAAAAATCGTGACTTGGCTGGTCCAACGGCAGCGGGAAATGGTTTGTATTTGAAGGAGATTATCTATGAGCAAGAATATTCTAGCAATTTCGGGCAATGATATTTTTTCTGGTGGTGGCTTGCATGCTGACTTGACCACCTATGCGCGTGAAAAATTGCATGGTTTTGTGGCGGTGACTTGTTTGACAGCGCTGACTGACAAGGGCTTTGAAGTCATTCCTATTGATGAAAAAGTCTTAGAACAGCAGTTGGCTAGTTTGAAAGATGTGGACTTGGCTGCGGTGAAATTAGGCTTGCTTCCAAATGTTGAGACAGCGGATGTGGTCCTTGAATTTGTAAAAGCGCATGCTAACCGTCCAGTCATCTTAGACTCGGTTTTGGTTTGTAAGGAAAATCATGATTTAGAGGTCAGCCGTTTGCGGGATGAACTTCTCAAATTCTTCCCTTATGCCACTATCGTGACACCGAATCTGGTGGAAGCTCAGCTATTGACCCAAATGGATATCAAGACCTTAGACGACATGAATCTAGCGGCTGAAAAATTGCATGCGCTGGGTGCTGAAAATGTTGTGATTAAGGGGGGCAATCGCCTAAGCGAGGACGATGCTATTGACCTTTTCTATGATGGAAAGTCTTTTGAAGTTATCTCTTATCCGATTTTGGACAGCAACAATGTGGGGGCTGGCTGTACTTTTGCTTCCAGTATCGCAGCTAAACTAGCTCAAGGTAAAACGTCCTTGGATGCTGTCAAAGAACCGCACAAATCGAATGGGGATACAATTCAACATGCTGACCAATACGGTGTCAACCAACATTTCTAGGAGGCCATTATGAGACAAACAAAGACACGTGAATTGACCTTGTTAGCTGTTCTGACGGCTTTATCAGTGGTACTTGGAAAATTTTTGAGCTTGCCGACGCCGACAGGTTTTGTGACCCTTCTGGATGCTGGTGTGATTTTTACAGCTCTTTATCTTGGCAAACGTCAAGGGGCAATCGTCGGGGCTGCGTCAGGTTTTCTCATTGACTTGATTGGTGGCTATGCTAGCTGGATGTTTTTCAGTTTACTCATTCATGGGGCTCAAGGCTATTTGGTAGGATTGACTGGTAAGTGGCGCTACCTTGGCATAGTGGGTACTTTTGTTGTTATGGTTGGCGGTTATGCCCTTGCTCGTGGAATTCTCTATGGCTGGGCGGCCGCACTTCCTGGCATGGCAGCTGAATTGATGCAAAATCTGGTTGGCTTAATTGCAGGCTATGCCCTGAACTTGGCCTTTTCGCGTTTTGGTGGGAAATAGCAGAGCTGAGTAGAATGAGGAGGTAAAAAATCATGGATTTAAAGAAACTTGCAGAAGAAACTCGCACAATCGTAGTGGACATTATCGAACGCAGTGCCATCAAAAAAGGACAAATTTTTGTCCTTGGTCTGTCATCAAGTGAAGTTGCTGGTGGCTTGATTGGTAAAAATTCTAGCCTAGAAATTGGTGAAGTCATCGTCAAAACGATTTTGGACGAACTAACAGCACGCGGTATTTATCTGGCTGTTCAAGGTTGTGAACACCTCAATCGCGCCCTGGTTGTTGAGGAATCATTGGCTGAAGCTAAGGATTTAGAAATCGTCAGTGTCCTTCCAAATCTCCACGCTGGTGGTAGCGGTCAGTTGGCAGCTTTCAAGTTTATGACCAATCCTGTAGAAGTTGAAGAAATCCTTGCTCATGCAGGTCTGGATATCGGGGACACTTCTATTGGTATGCACGTCAAACGTGTTCAGGTGCCACTTGTTCCTGTCATGCGCGAGCTTGGTGGTGCCCACGTGACTGCGCTAGCTTCTCGACCAAAATTAATTGGCGGAGCACGTGCGACTTACACCACAGACCCTATTCGTAAATTTTAGACTAGAGAACCCAGCCTAGGTGAAGCTGGGTTTGGTTTATTTTTCAGGGATTATTGTTGCGCTGACGGTTGGGAGATTGATGTCCTGCGCCAGCAAGGCCTCTTGATAAAAGCGATAAAAGTCAGCATAGACCTTGTACTGCATGCCATTCTTGACAAAGATGTCAATACGGAAGACAAGTTGACCGCTGGTGAGGATTTTTGGTCCCACGATTTTAGGTTGACCGATGATTTCTGGATAATGTCTGAGCTGTTCCTGGTTGACACTCTCAATCGTCTCATTGACGATTTGGAGATTGGTGTCTGCAAAGAGTGCTAAATCAATCTGTGCCCGCATATTGCCACGCGATTTATTGCTGACAACGGTGATGTTGCGGTTGGGAATGTAGTGGAGGGTGCCGTCAAAATCTTGAACCTGAGTCGTACGAATGCCAACATTAACGATTGTCCCGCTAATAGTCCCAAGCGTCACAGAATCGCCAACATCAAATTGATTTTCTAAAAGAATGAAAAAACCATTGACCATATCTGTCAAGAAACCTTGTGCACCAAGTCCAATAGCAACCCCAGCAATCCCTGCACCAGCCATAAGACTAGATACCGGAATGCCCAAAATACTCAATACCCAGTAAAAAATGAAAAAATACAGGACATAATTCATGATATTATGGCTGAGCTTGATGATGGTCTTTTGCCGAGCTGGATTTTGCTTAGCAATATTGATGGACTGCGCAACGGCCTTTTCGAAGACATAGTTCAGAACCCTCTTACTGATTTCAAAAATAATGAATAGCAGAATCAAAGAAATTAGTTTGGAGATAAGGTCATAGACCAGCTCTTCCAGATTAAGGTGAGCGATATATTTTGTAAAGATTGTCATGAAACTAGTGTAGTAAAAAAATGGGAAGAGAGCAAGTATTTACTGAAAGGATTATTTGCAGGAAAATTGCTTGCGCGAGCCTATATTTTACGCAAAAAACTTTGTAAAAGCTATTAAAATATGATAAACTAAACTGTATCTAAATTATTTTAAGGAGAAATGACTTAATGTCTACATCATTTGAAAATACTGCTACTAACCGTGGCGTAATTACATTTACAATTGGTCAAGATAAAATCAAACCAGCCCTTGACCAAGCATTCAATAGTATTAAAAAAGATTTGAACGCACCAGGTTTCCGTAAAGGTCACATACCACGTGCCGTCTTCAACCAACAATTCGGTGAAGAATCACTTTACGAAAACGCCTTGAACGCTCTTTTGCCAGCAGCTTATGAAGCAGCAGTTGCAGAACTTGAACTTGACGTTGTTGCACAACCAAAAATCGACGTGACATCAATGGAAAAAGGTCAAGAATGGATTTTGACAGCTGAAGTTGTTACAAAACCAGAAGTTAAACTTGGTGACTACAAAAACCTTGAAGTATCAGTAGACGCTTCAAAAGAAGTTACTGATGAAGAAGTTGACGCTAAAGTTGAACGTGAACGCAACAACCTTGCAGAACTTGTTGTTAAAGAAGGTGCTGCAGCTGAAGGAGACACAGTTGTTATTGACTTTGTTGGTTCAGTAGACGGTGTTGAATTTGACGGTGGAAAAGGTGATAATTTCTCACTTGAACTTGGTTCAGGTCAATTTATCCCAGGTTTCGAAGAACAATTGGTTGGTTCAGAAGCTGGTCAAACAGTTGATGTTAACGTAACATTCTCAGAAGACTACCAAGCAGAAGACCTTGCTGGTAAAGCTGCTAAATTCGTAACAACAGTTCACGAAGTTAAAGCTAAAGAAGTTCCAGCTCTTGATGATGAACTTGCAAAAGACATCGATGAAGAAGTTGAAACTCTTGACGAATTGAAAGCTAAATACCGTAAAGAACTCGAAGCAGCTAAAGAAATCGCATTTGACGATGCTGTTGAAGGTGCTGCAATCGAATTGGCTGTTGAAAACGCAGAAATCGTTGAATTGCCAGAAGAAATGGTACACGACGAAGTTCACCGTGCTATGAACGAATTCATGGGCAACATGCAACGTCAAGGTATCTCCCCAGAAATGTACTTCCAATTGACAGGTACATCTGAAGAAGACCTTCACAAACAATACGAAGCTGATGCTGACAAACGTGTTAAAACTAACCTTGTTATCGAAGCTATCGCAGCTGCAGAAGGCTTTGAAGCATCTGACGAAGAAATCGAAAAAGAAATCACTGACCTTGCAACAGAATACAGCATGGAAGTCGAACAAGTTCGTAACCTTCTTTCACCAGAAATGCTTAAACATGATATCGCAATGAAAAAAGCGGTTGAAGTTATCACAAGCTCAGCTAAAGTTAAATAAGTTTAGATTGAATAGTAAAAAGGGAGATTGGAACAAGAGTGTCCAATCTCTTTTTTTGATGACTAATAAATGTAGCCTAGTGATTAGTGAGTTTAGTGTAAATCTTAAGACTTGGACCACCTCTTTGCCTAATTCTAGCGATAATTCTTTTGACGAATGGACAAAAATAGCGTAAAATAGTAGTTAACGAAAAAATGAATTCAAATAGCTTGGGACTGGTCTAACGATTAGTTCTTTTAAGGGTGTAGCCCTCCCAAGCCTATAGTCTATGTAATATAAGGAGAATGACCTTGGAATTAGAAGTATTTGCTGGACAAGAAAAAAGCGAACTTTCAATGATTGAAGTAGCGCGTGCTATTCTTGAACAACGTGGCCGTGATAATGAAATGTATTTCAGCGACTTGGTTAACGACATCCAAGCCTACCTTGAAAAATCAGATGCAGCAATCCGTGAAGCCCTACCTTCTTTCTATTCAGATTTGAACACTGATGGCAGTTTCATCCCACTTGGTGAAAATAAATGGGGTCTTCGTTCATGGTATGCCATTGACGAAATTGACGAAGAAATCATCACACTTGAAGACGAAGAAGATGGCGCACCAAAACGTAAGAAAAAACGTGTTAATGCCTTCATGGACGGTAACGAAGATGCCATCGACTACAATGATGATGACCCAGAAGATGAAGATTACACAGCGTCTGATTCTGATTTAGAGTACGGTGATGATAACCCAGACGATGAAAAATCAGAAGTTGAATCATACGACTCAGAAATCAATGAAATCATCCCAGAAGATGATTTGGAAGAAGATGTTGACATCAATGAAGAAGATGATGAGGACGAAGACGAGGACGAAGAGTAGGCTAAGATTTGACAAAATCTGAAAGATAGTTTATATTATTATTCGGGCACCTCTTTTGGAGGTCAGATGAAGCTCCCTAGTTAATAGGGGGCTATTTTGTTTTTGGAAATGGCAGAGCAGAACCCCACTTTGCTCAGGTTGACATCTGCTGATGTTGGCTAAGTTATTTCTGTGAGTTATAGCATTTTAAAGTCTTAAAAATAAGGAGTTTTTGATGACAAAGTACATTTTTGTAACGGGTGGTGTGGTTTCTTCTATTGGTAAAGGGATTGTAGCGGCAAGTCTTGGTCGCCTTTTGAAAAACCGTGGATTGAAAGTTACTATCCAAAAATTTGACCCATACATCAACATTGACCCAGGTACAATGAGCCCTTACCAACACGGTGAGGTTTACGTGACTGATGATGGTGCTGAAACTGACCTTGACCTTGGTCACTACGAACGTTTCATCGACATCAATTTGAACAAATACTCAAACGTCACAACTGGTAAAATCTATGATGAAGTTCTTAAAAAAGAACGTCGTGGGGAATACCTTGGTGCAACTGTTCAGGTTATTCCACATATCACAAACGCTTTGAAAGAAAAAATCAAACGTGCCGCAACAACAACTGACTCAGATGTCATCATCACAGAAGTTGGTGGTACTGTTGGTGATATCGAATCACTTCCATTCCTTGAAGCTTTGCGTCAAATGAAGGCTGATGTGGGTTCAGACAACGTGATGTATATCCATACAACACTTCTTCCATACCTTAAAGCTGCGGGAGAAATGAAAACTAAACCAACACAACACTCTGTTAAAGAATTGCGTGGCCTTGGTATTCAACCAAACATGTTGGTCATTCGTACAGAACAACCTGCTGGTCAAGGTATCAAGAATAAATTGGCTCAATTCTGTGATGTGGCTCCAGAAGCCGTTATCGAGTCTCTTGACGTAGATCACATTTACCAAATTCCGCTTAACATGCAAGCGCAAAATATGGACCAAATCGTTTGTGACCATTTGAAGATTGATGCGCCTAAAGCTGACATGACAGAATGGTCTGCGATGGTTGACAAGGTCATGAATCTTAAGAAACAAGTTAAGATTGCTTTGGTTGGTAAATACGTTGAGTTGCCAGATGCTTATCTTTCAGTCGTTGAAGCTCTTAAACACTCAGGTTACGTTAATGATGTGGCGATTGACCTTAAATGGGTTAATGCTGCAGAAGTGACTGCTGACAATATTGCAGAGCAAGTCGGTGATGCTGATGGGATTATCGTGCCTGGTGGCTTTGGTCAACGTGGTACTGAAGGCAAAATCGAAGCAATCCGTTATGCACGTGAAAATGATGTGCCAATGCTTGGTATCTGTCTTGGTATGCAGTTGACCTGCGTGGAGTATGCGCGTAATGTGCTTAATCTTGCAGGTGCCAACTCAGCCGAATTGGACCCAGAAACACCATACCCAATCATCGATATCATGCGTGACCAAATCGACATCGAAGACATGGGTGGGACACTTCGTCTTGGACTTTACCCATGTAAGTTGAAAGTCGGCTCAAAAGCTGCGGCAGCTTATAACAATCAAGAAGTGGTTCAACGCCGTCACCGTCACCGTTACGAATTTAACACTAAATTCCGTGAACAATTTGAAGCAGCAGGCTTTGTCTTCTCAGGTGTTTCACCAGACAACCGCTTGATGGAAGTTGTTGAATTGCCAGAGAAAAAATTCTTCGTGGCAGCGCAATACCACCCAGAACTGCATTCACGTCCAAACCGTCCTGAAGAACTTTACACTGCCTTTATTACAGCAGCAGTTGAAAATGCAGGAATCTAATTAGACACATTCCCTGAACCGTCTCATGTAAGGCGGTTTTGTTTTTTGGGAAAAGTAAGGTATAATAATTGTCATGAAAAAGATTAGATTATCAAAAGTGTTAAAATGGGTATTTCTCATTGTGTTTGCTATTTCGGTGGTAGCCAGTTTTTATTTTTTCCATGTCGCTCAGGTACGTGAAGAAAAATCCTTTATCAATAATAGTCAGTTGAAGCAGGATAGTCCTCTTTACAGCTACGCGAAGAATTTTGACCAGCTTTCTAAGAAAACAATGGAAATGACTAACCAGAGTTTAAAACAGGTTGCCTGGTATATCCCTGCGGCTGAGAAGACTGACAAGACAGTTGTGGTGATTCATGGTTTTTCCAATAGCAAAGAAAATATGAAGGCTTACGGCTGGCTCTTCCATAAATTGGGCTACAATGTCCTCATGCCAGATAATATTGCTCATGGTAAGAGCCAAGGGCAGTTGATTGGTTATGGCTGGAATGATCGCTTAAATGTTGTCAAATGGGCAGAGCTCTTAGTTGATCAAAATCCATCCAGCCAAATTACTCTCTTTGGAGTGTCAATGGGTGCTGCAACCGTCATGATGGCTAGCGGTGAAAAATTGCCAAACCAAGTGGTCAATATCATTGAAGATTGTGGTTATACTAGTGTTTGGGATGAATTGAAATTCCAAGCTAAGGAAATGTATGGATTGCCTGCTTTCCCAATTCTTTATGAGGTTTCGGTTATTTCAAAAGTACGTGCCGGTTTTTCTTATGGGCAAGCAAGTAGTGTAAACCAATTAGCTAAGAACAATTTACCAGTTTTCTTTATTCATGGTGATAAAGACACCTTTGTTCCGACAAAGATGGTCTATGAAAACTATGCAGCAACAAAAGGCAAAAAAGAGCTTTATATTGCTAAGGGAGCAGGTCATGCCAAGTCTTTTGAGACAGATCCTGTAACCTACGAAAAGAAAATTTCAAGTTTTTTGAAAAAATATGAAAAATAGTGTTGACAGCGACATGATATCTTGATATAATTTATCATGTTGTTAGGCGGGGATGGCGGAATTGGCAGACGCGCAAGACTAAGGATCTTGTGACCGTTTTTGGTCGTGAGGGTTCAAGTCCCTCTCTCCGCAGAGTAGCCGAGTTCATTGGAACTCGGCTTTTTGCTTGCTTATTTTACGTGGCAAACAATACTGGTTTCGCAGATTTGCGAGACTGTTCTAGTGCATGTTATAATGAGTACTCAAATGAGCTTTTAAAATCAAAAGGAGATTGAGATGTCTAAAATTCGTGGATTTGAATTGGTGTCAACATTTGAAGGGCAGGATTTACTGCCTAAACGTGAAACAGCTCATGCAGCTGGTTATGATTTGAAGGTGGCGGTTGAGACCGTTATTGCCCCTGGTGAGATTAAGCTGGTTCCGACAGGTGTCAAGGCTTATATGCAGGCTGGTGAGGTGCTTTACCTCTATGACCGTTCGTCAAATCCTCGTAAAAAAGGCTTGGTTTTGATTAACTCGGTTGGTGTTATCGATGGGGATTACTATGGTAATGAAGCCAATGAAGGTCATATTTTTGCGCAGATGAAAAATATTACTGACGAGCCTGTGGTTCTTGAAGTTGGTGAGCGTATTGTTCAGGCTGTTTTTGCCCCGTTTTTGCTTGCGGACGGCGACGAGGCAACTGGTGTTCGTATAGGTGGTTTCGGAAGTACTGGAAAATAGAAAGCTAGCGCTAGCCATTTTCCAAAATAAAAATGAATAATAAAATGAAGGCTAGAGGAGGTTTGGATGGCTAAAAAGAAATCGAATTTTGTCTGTCAAGAGTGTGGCTATCAATCGCCAAAATATTTGGGGCGCTGTCCCAATTGCTCGTCTTGGTCTTCTTTTGTGGAAGAAGTTGAGGTTCAGGAGGTTAAGAATGCGCGTGTCAGCTTGACAGGTGAGAAGACAAAACCGACGAAACTCAAGGACGTGTCCTCCATCAACTACGCTCGCACCAAGACTGATATGGATGAATTCAACCGTGTCTTGGGTGGGGGCGTTGTCCCAGGAAGTCTAGTCTTGATTGGTGGAGACCCTGGTATTGGGAAGTCGACTTTGTTGTTGCAAGTATCGACTCAGCTGGCAAATAAAGGCACGGTTCTCTATGTTTCTGGGGAAGAATCGGCAGAGCAGATTAAGTTGCGTAGTGAGCGTCTAGGTGATATTGACAACGAGTTTTATCTTTATGCTGAGACTAATATGCAAAATATCCGTGCAGAGATTGAGAAAATCCAGCCAGATTTCTTGATTATTGACTCTATTCAGACCATCATGAGTCCTGAGGTGTCTAGCGTGCAGGGATCGGTTAGTCAGGTTCGTGAGGTAACAGCGGAGCTTATGCAGCTGGCTAAGACTAATAATATTGCCACCTTCATTGTTGGGCATGTGACCAAGGAAGGGACGCTTGCTGGTCCTCGTATGTTGGAACACATGGTGGACACGGTGCTTTATTTTGAAGGAGAACGTCATCACACCTTTCGTATTCTGCGCGCGGTCAAGAACCGTTTTGGCTCAACCAACGAGATTGGGATTTTTGAGATGCAGTCGGGTGGTTTGGTTGAGGTGCTCAATCCCAGTCAGGTCTTCTTGGAGGAGCGCTTAGATGGGGCGACAGGCTCTGCTATTGTGGTAACCATGGAAGGGACTCGTCCTATCTTGGCTGAGGTTCAGGCCTTGGTAACGCCGACGGTTTTTGGAAATGCTAAGCGCACCACAACGGGTCTTGATTTTAACCGCGTCAGCTTGATTATGGCTGTTTTGGAGAAACGTTGTGGGCTCTTACTTCAAAATCAAGATGCCTACCTTAAGTCAGCGGGTGGGGTTAAATTGGATGAGCCAGCTATTGACTTGGCAGTAGCGGTAGCTATTGCGTCCAGCTACAAAGAAATGCCAACTAATCCGCAAGAATCTTTTATCGGTGAGATTGTGCTGACTGGTGAGATTCGTCGGGTGACGCGGATTGAGCAACGTATCAACGAGGCTAGCAAACTAGGTTTTACCAAGGTTTATGCCCCCAAAAATTCTCTGGTTGGTATCGAAATTCCTGGAGGGATTGAAGTGATTGGGGTATCAACAGTCGGTGAAGTGCTCAAACGTGTCTTTTCATAGCATCTCAAGGTTTGGTAAATGCCAAGCCTTTTTTGTGACAGCGCTTCTTGAAAATGGTAAGATAATAGCAACCTTAGCTTGATAATCAAAGGATTATCCTTGCTTGACTTGAGGAGGCAATCATGTCATATTTTGAACAGTTTATGAAGGCTAATGCAGCCTATGTGGATTTGCATGGGACGGCGCATCTGCCCATCAAACCAAAGACGCGGGTGGCGATTGTGACTTGCATGGATTCGCGCTTGCACGTGGCTCAGGCGCTCGGCTTGGCCTTGGGTGATGCTCACATCTTGCGGAATGCGGGTGGGCGTGTGACTGGTGATATGTTGCGGTCGCTCGTCATTTCTCAGCAGCAGATGGGAACGCGTGAAATTGTGGTGCTTCACCATACGGATTGCGGTGCGCAGACCTTTACAAATGAAGCTTTTGCGGAACAGCTGGCGCGTGATTTGGGGGTCGACGTGGCAGGGCAAGATTTTCTACCCTTCACTGACGTGGTTGAGAGCGTCAAAGAAGATGTCCAGCTCTTGCGTCAATCGCCTCTGATTCCAGATGATGTAGTCATCAATGGAGCTTATTACGATGTTGATACTGGCAAGATTATAGCAGTCACGGAAGCATGAAGAGTTAGATATGAAAGCAGGCGCTTTGCCTGTTTTTTATTTTCCACGGAATCGATAACCACTTACTGGCAGAATGTGACCACTTAGGGGAAAGGTCTTGTTTCTCAAAATGGCTCTGCTATAATGTTAACAAAGAGAGGGAGAGTGGATGGTTACAATCAAGATTGAGATGGATGACCGACTGTCGGAGGTGGAAATTCTTATTCGAACCCCGCAGTTGACCGATGAAGTCCTTGCCATACAGCAATTGTTGGCGCAGGCTGGAAAACCAACTTTGGCATTTTACAAGGACAACAGCGAATATTTTATCGATGTTAATGAGGTCCTGTTTTTTGAAACGGATGGCAGTAAGATTTATGGGCATACTAGGCAGGGTGCCTACAAGGTCAAGTTGAAGCTTTATGAACTGGATGAGTATTTGCCCAGAACCTTTTGTCGGATTTCCAAATCTGCCATCGTTAACATCAAATCGATTTACTCCTTAGACAAATCTTTCTCGGGTTCTAGTCGGATACGTTTTAACGACACCAAGAAAGAGGTTTATGTTTCGAGACGTTATTATCATTTATTAAAAGAAAAATTACAGGAATTGAGGTAAGAAAATGAAAAAATCAATTTTAGGGGTGGCACTGATTGCCCTAGCGGGCGTGCTTATTTTCCAAGGGCAACTCGGCTTAGCGGAGCTGCCTCTGTGGCCGATGCTTGGGACCTTGGTCTTTGCTTATTTGACCCTGCATAGCTTGTTGGATGGTAATTGGGGCAGTGCGATTTTTCTGGGTGGTGTGACCTTTATCATTTTAAATTCAGTCTATGACTGGGTTACTTTGTCACTGTGGACCATGTTTGTAGCAGCTGGTTTGGTGGCTGTCGGTGTTGATTTACTGGTCAAACCTAAGCGTCGATTGGTGACCGTCACTGGAAAATTTAGCGACAGCGATAAGGATGTCAGCTTTGGTAGTTCAAATCTCTACATCAATGAGTCTGACTTCACCTACGCCAAACGTGAAGTGGCTTTTGGCAATGCCAATATCTACTTTGATCAATCTGAAATAGCTGGTGACAGTGCGACTTTTGAAGTCGAAGTCGGCTTTGGTAATATGAAACTGTTTGTCCCTTCAGACTGGAAAGTCTTGTCATCTGTTGAAAGTTCATTTGCAGCAGTCAAAGTGCCACAAAATTTGAATGAAACTCATAAAACCCTCTATCTCCAAGGAGAAGTTGCCTTCGGACATTTGGAAGTGATTTATTTATAAAATGAAACACCCTTTGGCAATTTAGTCGAAGGGTGTTTCGTTAGTCATCGAAGTTATTCAAACATTTTCTTAGCTGCACGGAGCAGAGTTTTAATATCTTTATCGTAGCGTGGGGTTGGAACCAGGTGGGACATTGGGATGCCTGCAAAGTGGTAGGCTGCGATTTCACCAGAGCGGACGGCGCTGTTTTCAGTGAAAATCATTTGGTAAGGTTGTTCAACAAATTCACCAGTGAAGGCAAGGTTAGTTGAGTTCTTAGGAATAACTTTTGGTCGGTCAGTTTTGGCGCGGTTATTGAAGAGGGCGGAAGCGTATGGCATGTAAACTGGGATACAGTTGACGACGCTGTCCATGATGGCTTCTTCTTTGGTATTGATATTGATTGGACCTGGGTCAACTTTTGACAATTGTCCAAGAAGTTCTTGAAGCATTTCTTTACCAGTCATTTCGATGTAAGGTTTATCGACAAATTCACCGTGGCGGCGTGGGTAGAGGAAGTAGCCCCAAAGAACGGTTTCGTTAGGTTGTTGGCTAGTGAAGTGGGGTTGATGATGAACCACGATAGACATGGTCACATCTTTTTGACCAAGAGGCGTTACAGCACCGTCAGAAATGAAGGAATTAAGGGCGTTACCAGGTTCTTGAGTGGTAATACGGGTAATCTCATTGAGAAGGGTGTGGTCCTTGGTTGTAAGGGTAAAGCTAACCCATTCGCTGGCATCGCGGTCGGCAAAGAATTTATCGGCATTACCGAGATTGTAGAAGTGCTCAGTTGCTTTCTTCCAAAGTCCTGAAGCAGCACCGTAGTCCATATTTTCTGGAGCTGGCGTGTTGAAGTCACCGAGGGTTGCTGAGTCGGTGATAGAACCGTTGGTGAAGATAACAGCTGTGTCGTTGTCAACGGCTACCAATTCTTCTTCACCAGTTTCGGTGTTGGTCATGTGAAGTCCAGTAACAGTGATTTCATCTTGCATCTTGCTGTCTTTGAATTCCCAGTCAGTTACCAAACGATTGAGGACGATGTGGCAACCTTGTTCTTTCAAGTAATTAATCAAAGGAAGCATGATGCTTTCGTATTGATTGTAGCGCGTGCGATTGACACCAACCAAGTGTTCGATTTGCGTAAATTCGTAAATCATTTGATGCATGTAACGGCGTAGTTCTTGAGCAGAACTACGAGTGCGGAAGGCAAAAGTCGTTTCCCACATGTACCAGAAGTTAGTTTCAAAGAACTCAGGATTATCCTTGAAGAAGTCAGCGATAGTCACATTATCAAGATTTTCTTCCTCAGAGTCGGGCATCATGATGAGCTGGGTTAAGAGCTTGCGACTGGTGCCGTTGAGACCGAGTTTGCCACCGTCGATGATACCAAGGCCTTTGGCCAATAGCCGAGCTTTGTCGTAAGTCCGATGGACCGCGTCGAATTGACGAGTGTCCTCAGCAGCAGTGAGACCGGACTCTGTAGCGGATGGAATACGGTCAAGCAGGTCCATCAAGTCCACATAAGTGCGGTAGTTGAGCATGCGCCCACCACGAGCAATATAACCTGTTTGATTTTCCATAGGATGGTTTTTGTTCCAGTATTCATCAGTTGTGGCTCTAGTTGGTGCACCGTCATTGGCACCGTGGTCATCTAGAGCATAGAAAGTGATTTGGTCACCTTTCCACTTGCCTTCTTGAATAAGGTAAACAGCGGCAGCCATATTTGACAAACCAGCCCCGATCATAATCGCTTTTTTCTTTTGCATGGTCTTATCCTCCTAGTTCAAGGTAGAGTCGAATTCATCGTAGAGCTCTTTATCGCTTTTGAAGAATTCGGTTTTTTTCGCTAAATAAGCAAGTTCTAGAAGGGCTCCTAAGCCTAGTCCGAGACCTGTTTTCAAGAGACATTTTTTCATATCAATGACCTTCTTTCTAAATATACCTGTATTATAGTCCCCTCAAATGGGATTGCAATTCCCAAAAGTGGTTTTTGTACAAACGTTTGCAAACTGTGCTGGAAGCGCCTTGATTTTTGTAAGAAGGAGGCGGATAATGGTAGCGTGGGTGGTTATGTAGCATCGCGTGATGGCATCTAGTAGAGTAGCGCCTGCCAGCTTGTTTCGTTTAGCAATTCCAGCTAGTAACTGAAATGATTTCCTTTTAGATTATCTTGCTAACACTTGCTGCAGTTTTGCAGGAACCTCTCGCTGCTAGCGACAGCTTGTCGCAGTTTTACGAGAGGTTCTAGCTGTCAGCGATGGTCTGAGTTTTAGGAACCTTTCTCGTTTGGTAGGCTATTGCTAGCTCTCATGACTATTAGTCGTCGTGGTTGATTGATAGTTGACCTTGGAAAATCAGCCTTAGCCTGTTGACCCGACAACGCGCAGATAGGAGGATACAGTCAAAAAGATGGTCTTTCCCAATCTTGTTCTGACCTCTGTAAGCACGACAAACGCATGAAGAAACTATTGATTTCAGAAAACTATTTTTCATAAATTTTGAGTTATTTTTTATAAAATAGTGCTATAATGTACTCGGAAACGGGTACTGTTGAATGAAAAAATCTAGATATCTCGATAATTTTCAAGAAAATTTCATAAAAAATGCACACGATGAAAATTTAAGTTGTGCACATTTTCTTCATGCGTTTGTCGTGCTCTTTAAGTGATTTTTATTGGATTTTACTTATTTAGTGGTATAATATTAAAGATTGAATAATTATATTTACAGGAGAAATGCATTGGCTAACAAAATTCGTGTGCGTTATGCACCAAGTCCAACTGGATTGTTACACATCGGTAATGCGCGTACTGCGCTTTTCAACTATCTCTACGCACGTCATCACGGTGGTGATTTTATCATTCGTATCGAAGATACTGACCGTAAACGTCACGTTGAAGATGGTGAACGTTCACAGCTTGAAAACCTTAAATGGTTGGGAATGGATTGGGATGAAAGCCCACAAACCCATGAACGCTACCGTCAGTCAGAACGCCTTGACCTTTACCAAAAATACATTGACCAACTTTTGGCAGAAGGTAAAGCCTACAAATCTTACGTGACCGAAGAAGAATTGGCTGCTGAGCGTGAACGTCAAGAAGCCGCTGGTGAAACACCTCGCTACATCAACGAATACCTTGGCATGTCTGAAGACGAAAAAGCAGCTTATATCGCTGAACGTGAAGCAGCTGGTATTGTGCCAACGGTTCGTATCGCAGTGAACGAAGCTGGTATCTACAAATGGACTGATATCGTTAAAGGCGACATCGAGTTTGAAGGTGGCAACATCGGTGGTGACTGGGTTATTCAAAAACGTGACGGTTACCCAACTTACAACTTCGCCGTTGTTATCGATGACCACGATATGCAAATCTCACACGTTATCCGCGGAGATGACCACATCGCCAACACACCAAAACAACTCATGGTCTATGAAGCACTTGGATGGGAAGCGCCAGCCTTTGGTCACATGACCCTTATCATCAACTCTGAAACTGGTAAGAAATTGTCAAAACGTGACACCAACACCCTTCAATTTATCGAAGATTATCGTCAAAAAGGTTACCTTCCAGAAGCGGTCTTCAACTTCATCGCCCTTCTCGGTTGGAACCCAGGTGGTGAAGACGAAATCTTCTCACGCGAAGAACTCATCAAACTCTTTGATGAAAATCGTCTCAGCAAATCACCAGCTGCCTTCGACCAGAAGAAACTTGACTGGATGAGCAATGAATACATCAAAAAAGCTGAGCTTTTAACCATCTTTGACATGGCAAAACCATTCTTGGAAGAAGCTGGTCGTTTGACAGATAAAGCTGAAAAAATGGTTGAACTCTACAAACCACAAATGAAATCTGTTGATGAAATCGTGCCATTGACTGACCTCTTCTTCGCTGATTTCCCAGAATTGACCGAAGCCGAAAAAGACTTCATGGCAGGTGAAACCGTGCCGACTGTCCTCAAAGCTTTCCGTGACAAATTAGCAGCCATGTCAGACGAAGATTTCAAATCAGAAAACATCTTCCCACAAATCAAGGCTGTTCAAAAAGAAACAGGCATCAAAGGTAAAAACCTCTTCATGCCAATCCGTATCGCCGTTTCAGGAGAAATGCACGGTCCAGAGTTGCCAGATACCATCTACCTACTCGGTAAAGAGAAATCAATCGAGCATATTGATAACATGCTTGCGCAATTGTAATAGATAAGAAGTCGAGAGTTGTCTCGGCTTTTTTTATTAGTAGCTATTGGAAAATATTCATCATAAATCGTAAATATTATAAGCTAGATTTAGAGTTTTACTGTAAATATGCAATAAATACAGAATAAAACACAAAAAACAAAATATTTTTGAATTTTTTTCCAAAAAAGTGTTGACATATAATTTTTGAATAGTATAATTATACATATAAAGTTAATAAAAATAAAAAAGTAAGAAAAGAGAAAAATATTATGTCAAAAGAAAAAGTAATTCTAGCGTATTCCGGTGGTCTTGATACATCAGTCGCAATCACATGGCTTAAAAAAGATTATGATGTTGTTGCGGTTTGTATGGATGTCGGCGAAGGGAAAGACCTTGATTTCATCCATGATAAAGCCTTGACAGTTGGTGCGGTTGAATCTTACGTTTTGGATGTTAAGGATGAATTTGCGGAAGACTACGTTCTTCCAGCTCTTCAAGCTCATGCTATGTATGAGCAAAAATACCCATTGGTATCAGCACTTAGCCGTCCCGTTATTTCTAAAAAATTGGTTGAAATTGCCCACAAAACAGGTGCCACAACAATCGCGCACGGTTGTACTGGTAAGGGAAATGACCAAGTTCGTTTCGAGGTGGCCATCGCTGCGCTTGACCCAGAATTGAAAGTGGTAGCCCCAGTTCGTGAATGGAAGTGGTCTCGTGAAGAAGAAATCAACTACGCTAAAGAAAATGGTGTGCCAGTCCCAGCTGACCTTGACAATCCATACTCAGTTGACCAAAACCTTTGGGGACGCGCCAACGAATGTGGTGTCCTAGAAAACCCATGGAATGAAGCCCCAGAAGAAGCCTTTGGTATCACAAATTCACCAGAAGCTGCACCAAACGAAGCTGAATTCGTTGAAATCACCTTTGAAGCTGGTAAACCAGTTGCTATCAACGGCAAAGAAATGAAATTGGCTGACCTCATCCAAGAACTCAACGTCATTGCTGGTAAACACGGAATCGGACGTATCGACCACGTTGAAAACAGACTTGTCGGTATTAAATCTCGTGAAATCTACGAATGCCCAGGAGCAACTGTTCTCTTGACAGCCCATAAAGAAATCGAAGACATCACCTTGGTACGTGAAGTCTCACACTTCAAACCAATCCTTGAAAATGAATTGTCTAACCTGATTTACAATGCTCTTTGGTTTAGCCCGGCGACAGAAGCAATTATTGCCTACATCAAAGAAACACAAAAAGTTGTTAACGGTACAGCTAAAGTAAAACTTTACAAAGGCTCAGCTAAGGTAGTTGCACGTAAATCACCAAATTCACTCTATGATGAAAACTTGGCAACTTATACATCAGCAGACAGCTTCGACCAAGACGCAGCCGTGGGCTTCATCAAACTATGGGGACTACCAACACAAGTAAACTCACAAGTAAACAACAAATAATTGCGAACGAAGTGAGCCAATCACCGATAGTTTCCGCCGTAATGGAATTATCAGTGACACGTAAGTGTCACTGATAACGGAAAAATTTGGGTAGAAAACGTCCAGTGGATGATTTCTGCCTGAGCTTGAAAATTAGGAAGCAAAGGGGGCTCAAGATTAGCAATGGAAGCCGTCCAGGCTTCGCTTGTGTCCACACTACCAACGATACGGAAATTGCAAAATCGATATTATTTTGCAATTGGAGTTAGTAAGGTTGCTAGGCAATCTACAATAGTGGTTGCCGTAGTCTATCAGTGACTTTAGCCGCTAGATAGACTTGCTACGTTAAGAAAACTATTACTAAAAAGAATTTTTGTAAGAAAAACCTTCAGATAAAAGGAGTCAGAGAGCTCCATCTGAAACTCTTTTCTTACACTACCCTATCTCGATAAAGTGCCCAGAGAGACACCTCGAAAAAGCCTGCGGGCTTCATGTCCAGAGAGACATTCAAGAGCTGAGACGACGGTCCCGGCTTTTGTTTAATATTAAGTAAAAGTAACAACTGAACTTGTAGGTAATCTGCGAACGAAGTGAGCTCAAACTGATATTTTCGCCGTAGCGGGATTATCAGTGACAGCGAAGGTGTCACTGATAACGGGATTTTTGAGGCTTTAGGCTCAAAAATTAGGAATGAAACTCCGAAGGAGGTTGCTTCTGTCTGAGCTATCTAAGAAAATATCAAAAACAAGTTTTGGATGTTAAAAGTAAGAAAAGAGATAAGATTATGGCAGAAAATCACAAATTATGGGGCGGTCGTTTTGAGGCTGGCCTTGAAAAATGGGTTGAGGAGTTCGGAGCTTCTATCAGTTTTGACCAAAAAATGGCAAAATTTGACATTCAGGGCTCTATCGCTCACGTGACTATGCTTGGTGCGACAGGGATTATCGCTCAAGAAGAAGCAGATACTATTAAGGATGGTCTTGAAAAATTGCTGGCGCAGTACGAAGCAGGACAGCTGGTCTTTGATGTCTCTAACGAAGACATTCACATGAACATTGAAAGCCTCCTAACCGCTGAAATTGGTGCAGTAGCAGGGAAACTCCACACAGCCCGTTCACGTAATGACCAAGTGGCAACCGATATGCACCTATATCTCAAGGACAAATTATCAGAAGTCATTGAAAAATTGGGCAACCTACGTCAATCTTTGGTGACCTTGGCTGATAAGCATGTCTACACCATCATGCCAGGCTACACCCACTTGCAACACGCTCAACCGATTTCATTTGGGCATCACCTCATGGCTTATTACAGTATGTTCACCCGCGACAGCGAGCGTTTTGAGTTCAACGTGAAACATGCGGACATTTCTCCGCTTGGTGCGGCAGCTTTGGCGGGTACAACCTTCCCCATCGACCGTGAACTGACAGCGCAGCTCATGGGCTTTGCCAAACCTTACAGCAACTCACTTGATGCTGTATCTGACCGTGATTTTATCTTAGAATTCTTATCAAATGCCAGCATTCTCATGATGCACATGTCTCGTCTTTGTGAGGAAATCATTAACTGGTGTAGCCACGAGTACCAATTTGTGACTCTGTCAGACACTTTTTCAACAGGCTCATCAATCATGCCTCAGAAGAAAAATCCTGATATGGCGGAGCTTATCCGTGGAAAATCCGGTCGTGTCTACGGCAATTTGATTGGTCTTTTGACGGTTATGAAATCTCTGCCTTTGGCTTATAACAAGGACCTTCAAGAAGACAAGGAAGGTATGTTTGATACAGCTGAGACTATCACTATAGCTATCGACATTTTGGCTGGTATGATTAACACCATGACGGTCAATGACAAGCACATGGCAGAGTCAACTGAGAAAGACTTTTCAAATGCGACTGAACTAGCAGATTATCTTGCTTCTAAGGGACTTCCTTTCCGTGAAGCCCACGAAATTGTTGGTAAGTTGGTCTTGGAATGCACCAAAGCTGGCTATTATTTGCAGGACGTGTCCCTCGAAAGTTACCAAGAAATTTCTAATTTGATAGAAGAAGATATCTACGAAACGCTCAAATCTCACACAGCAGTAGAACGTCGTAATTCCTTAGGAGGCACAGGATTTGACCAGGTTAAATGGCAAATCGCTAGCGCAAAATCCGACATGAAAACAGCTAGAAAATAAAGTAAGCTATTTTTCATAAGGTTTCTCCCCCATTTTCACTAAAAAACTAGCAATTTATTAAGAATTGTGCTAGAATTAACAATGTAAATGAGCGAAGCTCAAAAAATAAATAGGAGGCCTGACTAATGGCAATCGTTTCAGCAGAAAAATTCGTCCAAGCAGCTCGTGATAACGGCTATGCTGTAGGTGGATTCAACACAAATGACCTTGAATGGACACAAGCTATCTTGCGTGCAGCAGAAGCTAAACAAGCTCCAGTTCTTATCCAAACTTCTATGGGTGCAGCTAAATACATGGGTGGTTACAAACTTTGTAAAGCACTTATCGAAAACCTTGTAGAATCAATGGGTATCACTGTACCAGTTGCTATTCACCTTGACCACGGCCACTTTGAAGATGCATTGGAATGTATCGAAGTTGGTTACACTTCAGTAATGTTCGACGGTTCACACCTTCCAGTTGAAGAAAACCTTAAATTGGCTAAAGAAGTTGTTGAAAAAGCACACGCTAAAGGCATCTCAGTTGAAGCTGAAGTTGGTACAATCGGTGGTGAAGAAGATGGTATCATCGGTGACGGTGAATTGGCACCAATCGAAGATGCTAAAGCTATGGTTGCAACTGGTATTGACTTCTTGGCTGCAGGTATCGGTAACATCCACGGTCCTTACCCAGAAAACTGGAAAGGTCTTCACCTTGACCACTTGCAAAAATTGACTGAAGCTGTTCCAGGATTCCCAATCGTATTGCACGGTGGATCAGGTATCCCTGACGATCAAATCCAAGCAGCTATCAAACTTGGTGTTGCTAAAGTTAACGTTAACACTGAATGTCAATTGGCATTCTGCGAAGCAACTCGTAACTTTGTAGCAGAATTCAACGCCAACGAAGCAGAATACATGAAGAAAAAACTCTTCGACCCACGTAAATTCTTGAAACCAGGTTTCGATGCAATTACAGTTGCCGTTGAAGAACGTATCGATGTATTTGGTTCAGCAAATAAAGCTTAATCTAGCTTGAGACGTTATTAAATTAAGGTTTATCCGAAAGGATAAGCCTTTTTGATACTTTTGTCCTCACATTTAAAATCGATGAAAAATGTTACTGGTTTAAAGCGTATTAAGTAAGGATAAGCAAAATTATTTTGTCCCTTGTTAGCTGCTTGATTCTAGATTATTTAATGGGTGTATCAATTACGTTAGTCATATTTTTTCACATTCTTGGTAACGTGTAGGTAAATCTAGCTCACATTACTGCTACTAAATGACCAACACACTCTTGAGTTGCCTCTAAATAAAAATAACATTGCAGTCTCGTTGAGGGAGTAGGGGCAATTTTGGGAAATTCTGTCCAAAATATAATAATGAATCAATTCCGAACTCCACCAGATTAGTTATATCAACCGATTTCAGCGTTATAA
>OGEP01000702.1_pt1 | contig 45677 bp, 41 predicted proteins | sample 1570721 | NCBI WGS metagenome assembly OGEP01 (sample SAMEA2582131, study PRJEB24529) | metagenome | biome: Human gut stool | place: China | collected 2011 | reverse complement strand
GTTTTACACCAATTTATTGTTGTGTTTGCATTAATTGTCTTTCTCTATTCTGTTGCTAATGTCCTTATTCATCAGTGCCGCTCTCTCGCAGACAAGATATATATTATCACAAATAATACTTTTCGTCAATACTTTTTTTAAAAATTTTTATTTTTTTATTTTTCTAATCTATTCTTTTCTTTCCTTTATTTTTAAATAAATATATTAATATAAAAAATAGGAATATTTCTCATTTTTAAAGAAATAATTCCTATTTTTCTAAAGATTATTTAATTATTTTTCTTCTACTTTTTCTTTTTTAGATAAATAATCATTTATTGCCATTTGTATTGCTTCTTCAGCTAATACTGAACAGTGCATTTTTACTGGAGGCAATCCTCCTAATTCTTCAACAACTTTCTTATTAGTTAATTTTAACGCTTCTTCTATTGTTTTTCCTTTTACTAAATCAGTTGAAACAGATGAACTAGCTATAGCTGAAGCACATCCAAATGTTCTAAATTTAACGTCTGTTATGATATCATTTTCAACTTTTATAAATATTTCCATTATATCTCCACATGATGGATTTCCTACTTTTCCATATCCTGATGGATTTTCAATAACTCCTACATTGTGCGGATTCATAAAATGGTCCATTACCTTTTCTGTATATTGCATTTTTATTCTCCTTAAATTCTTTTAATTTTACTATTATTTATTTTCTTGATAAGCATTCCATAGAGGTGATATAGCTCTTAATTTTGTTATAACTTCTACAACAGAATCAATTACATAATCTATTTCTTCTTTTGTATTATATTTTCCAATACCAAATCTAATAGTTCCATGAGCAAATTCTGGTTCTATTCCCATAGCTAATAATACATGAGATGCCTGCAACTCATCTGAGGAGCAAGCAGAACCTGAGCTTACTGCTATTCCTTTATAACTTAAACTTAAAAGTATAGATTCCCCTTCAAGATATTTAAATGTAATACTTGAAGTCCCTGGCAACCTTCTAACAGCTTTTGCATTAACCACTACTTCTGGTATTCTTTTAACAATTTCATCTTCAAGATAGTTTCTTAATTCTTCTTCTTTTTTCCACTCTTCAGCCATATCTTTATAAGCTAATTCAAGAGCTTTAGCCATTCCAACTATTCCTGGAATATTTGAAGTTCCTGGTCTTCTTTTTTTCTCTTGCCCTCCACCAGTTAAAACTTTTCCAAATCTTACTCCATTTCTCCAGAATAATCCTGCTATTCCTTTTGGTCCATAAAACTTATGTCCTGAGAATGATAATAAATCTATTCCCATCTCTTTTGGTTTTATATCTAATTTTCCCATAGTTTGTACTGCATCTACATGGAAGATTATTCTATTTTCTTTAGCTATTTTTCCTATCTCTTCTATCGGTTGAAATGAACCAACTTCATTGTTAGCATGCATTACAGTTATTAATATAGTATCATCTTTAATAGCTGCTTTTAAAGCCTCTATATCTAATACACCATTATGATCTACTGGTATAGTGGTTATCTCATAACCATCTTCAGCTAAGTCTTTTAATGTATTTTTTACAGCTGGGTGCTCTATTGGACTTGTTATTATATGTTTTCCTCTATTTTTATAAGCTCTAGCTATACCTCTTATAGCAAGGTTATCTGACTCACTTCCAGAAGCTGTAAAGATTATCTCATCTGGTTCAGCTCCTAAAAATTTAGCTATGCTTTCTCTTGATTCATTTAGTGCCTTATTTGTTTCTCTACCAAATAGATGTAAACTTGAAGAGTTTCCATAAAACTCTGTTAAATATGGAACCATTGCCTCAAAAACTTCTTTATCCATTTTAGTAGTTGCATTATTATCTAGATAAACTTTCATATTTACCCTCTCCCTATAAAAGTGACATTTCCTTACTATAATGTTATACCATTCTTTAGTTATGTTGTCAAGAATTAATTAATTTCTTTTTTCCATATGTACAATAACCTGATATCTCGCACTCTTGACATTTTGGTCTTCTTGCTATACACTTATCTCTTCCCTGTAATATCAAATAATGTGAAAAATCTATCCAGCTATCTCTTGGAACAATCTTCATTAAATCTTGCTCTATTTTTATAGGATCATCATTTTTTGTTAAACCTATTAAATTACTCAATCTTTTTACATGTGTATCAACTGTTATACCATCAGCAAGTCCCCATATCTCTCCTCTAACAACATTGGCTGTCTTTCTTCCAACACCTGCTAGCTTTACAAGCTTATCCATCTCCTGCGGTATTTCTCCATTATACTCATTTAATAACTGTTGACTACATAATTTTATATTTTTTGCTTTATTTCTGTAAAAACCAGTACTTTTTATCATCTCTTCTATCTCTTCTACAGGTAAGTTAGCAAATTGCTCTGGAGTATTAACTTTTTTATACATCTCAGAAGTTACAATATTTACTCTGACATCTGTACATTGAGCTGAAAGAATTACTGCTACTAATAATTCAAAAGGTGTGTTGTACTTTAAAGCACACTCTGGTTTTCCAAATTTTTCATTCAGTATTTCCAAAATATTTATAACTTTTTCTTTTTTAGTCATCTTTTACCTCTTAAGTTATTTTTCTTTCAAATAAAAGGTGTTCTGCTCCTAAATATTCCTTATTTCCCTTAAAGATAAAATTATTCTTTAAAAAAATTTTTTTAGAGATTTCATTTTCATCAAGAATATATGCACAGACTTTTTTTACTTGAGGTCTTTCAAATTTTAACTCCTCTATACTATAATAAATAGCTGCCTCTGAGTATCCTTTTCCTCTTATTTTTTTTACTAAGTATATACTTATTATAGCTTGAGTTTTAGATTTCATTTCAAATTTTACTGTTCCTAAAAATTCTCTCCCTAAGCTTTCAATTGTATAAAAAAGATATGTGGGAGAGTTTATCACAAAAGAATACCATCTTTTATGTGCTTCCCACTGCTCTTTTTCTTTATCAGGAAAATATTTTTTTACATAATCTAGATGGATATATTTATAAATATTTTGTATATCTTTTTCTTCCATCTTCCTCAAAATTATGCCTGTCAAAAAAATCACCTTTTATTATTTTAGAACTACTCTATATATTTTTTTCTTTCCTATTTTTACTACAAATTCTCCATCTTTAAATAGATCTTCAGTTATTTTCATAGCAAAATCTGTTACTTTATTATCTGCAGCTGTTAATCCATTTTGAGTTACAAATTTTCTTCCTTCACCTTTAGATTTTATAAGTTTATGCTCAACTAATAAATCTAAAAGCTCTGTTCCTAATTTGTCACTTGGGAAATCTATCGATGGTACATTACTCATATCTCCACCACCAAAAGCTCCCTCTGCTCCTTGTTGAGCTTTTAAAGCTTCCTCTTCTCCATGTATTAATTTTGTAACTTCATAAGCTAATATTTTCTTAGCTTGATTAATTTCTGCTCCTTCTAATGCTCCTAATCTTCTTACTTCATCCATTGGTAAGAATGTTAATAGTGCTAGACATTTTTCCACATCAGCATCTGCAACATTTCTCCAATATTGATAGAATTCATACGGACTAGTTTTAGCTGCATCTAACCATAATGCTCCTTTTGCAGTTTTTCCCATTTTCTTACCTTCACTATTTGTAAGAAGTGTACATGTCATAGCAAAAGCTTGTTTTTGTTCTTTCTTTCTAATTAATTCTACTCCTGCTATCATATTTGACCATTGATCATCTCCACCTAATTGCATAGTACACCCATGTTTTTTATTTAAAACTAAGAAGTCATATCCTTGCATAAGCATATAGTTGAACTCCAAGAATGATAGTCCTGCTTCCATTCTTTGTTTAAAACACTCAGCTGCAAGCATTCTATTTACAGAGAAATGTGCTCCAATATCTCTAATAAAATCAACATAGTTTAGTCCTAATAACCAATCAGCATTGTTTTCTAATATTGCTTTTCCTTCACTAAAATCTATAAATTTTTCCATCTGTTTTTTGATACAAGCTACATTGTGAGCTATTGTTTCCTTAGTCATCATCTGTCTCATATCAGTTCTACCACTAGGGTCTCCTATCATAGCAGTTCCCCCACCAACTAAAGCAATTGGTCTGTGTCCAAATTTTTGCATATGTGCCATAAACATCATAGCTATAAAGTGCCCTACATGTAAGCTATCTGCTGTAGGATCAAATCCTATATAAAAAGTTACTTTTTCTTTTCCTAAAGCCTCTCTTATCTCATCTTCATGTGTGAATTGTTTAATATATCCACGCTCTAATAATACATCTACTACATTTCTGTTTTCCATCTTCTCTTCCTCTCTATTACAAATATTTTCTAATATTTTAGCACAAATACTACTGTTTTTAAAGTATTTTTACCTTTCTTCATCCTTTTCTTTCTTTAAAGTTATTCCAATAGAGAGCAACAATCCTCCCCAAACTATTGTACAACCAAATACCATCATTATAACCGCACTTGTATTCATTATTTCCTCCTAATCTCTTTCTGACTTATTTTCCCACTCTTTTTTATAAAATATTGTTGCAAAAATTATCATCATTAAGATAGTTCCCCAACCAAAAACTAGATTTCCTACTGTCATATTTTTTATTCCTTTTATCAGATTAGTTACTACTGTTATTCCTAAAAGAGTTGGAGTTACATATTTTAATAAAACATCAAACCATCTTCCTATCTCAAAATCAGAGTACTCATTTGCTTCTACTCTTATCTTTTCTATTCCATAATATCTACACACTAAAATTGTTTCTATCAATCCTAATGTAGCTATTATATAGTTCCCCACATGTGAATCCACTATATCCAATATATAATTAAATCCTGCATATGTAGAGAAAGCTGCACTTCCTACTAAACCTATAAAAGATATTATTCCTACTAATTTTTCTCTGGACATTTTAAATTTATCCAATGCTCCAGTTGTAAAAGCTTCTAGCATAGATATACTTGAAGATAATCCTGCAATAAAAAGACAGAAAAAAAATATAAATCCTATCATACCTTGTAAAAAAGTATTAGCTGTTATTGTTGATATAGCTATTGGAAAAGCTATAAATGCTATACCAGCTCCATTACCAAAAGAATTAAAATCTACTCCAATACTATTGACTAAATATCCTAATGTTGAAAATACTGTTATTCCTGAAATTATATCAAATGATGCATTAGCTAATACTGTTATAAAAGAACTATTTACTATATCCCATTTTTTAGGAATATATGAACCATAAGCTATCATAACTCCTACTGCTAATGTAGTTGAAAAAAATACTTGTGCATAAGCTGCTACCCAAATACTTGGATTTAATATAGCTTCAAAATTAGGAGTAAATAATGCATTAAGACCTACTACAGTTCCTTTTAATCTTAAAGAATTTATCATAAATAATAACATCAATCCCATAAGTAGCGGTGTAAATATTTTTGAACATTTTTCTATTCCTGCAGATATTCCCTTTTTTACAATTATCCAGTTACCAAACCAAACTACAAATATAAAACATAACATATATTTACTTATCCCTGCTTTAAAATCAAAAGGTCCATTAGCACTTCCTGCTATTACTCCCATTAATTTCCCAGGGTCTGACATCCAGTTTACAATACCAAAAGCATGTCCTAATGACCAAATCATAAATACTACTGCAACTGATATTATTGTACAATAGAACATCATTACTACTATTGGTATCATTACTTGCAACCAACCAAACCACTCAAAATTTTTACCTAGCATTCTAAAAGCTTTTGTAGACCCTCCTCTTACTTTTTTACCAAGCTGATACTCTAATATCATAAGAGGTACTCCACAAGTAAATAGTGCTACTATATATGGTAAAAAGAATGCTCCTCCACCATTTTTATATGCTTGAAATGGAAATCTCCATAAATTTCCTAATCCTATTGCTGCACCTACAGCTGCATAAATAAATCCTTTTCTACTGTTCCATAATTCTCTCGTCTCTTCCATATTATCCTCTCCCTTTCTTTGAAAATAAAAAAAGCAGTCTGTTAGACTGCTTAAAAACTAAATTTACTGATTCTAATATCTCCATCTTTGAAATAATAGAATCTTTTATGATTTCTGAAGTTACATAGATAGAGATATGTTATCAATAGACCAAAGCCAATATCTAACATTTTTTAAATTATTATATAATTTTTCTATGTAGCTCCACCAATATTGTGCTCTCATATTGATAACCTCCTTTTTCTATAATCTTAGAATAAGTATATTATAAATTTGTACAATTGTCAATAAATAAAATATAAGAGTATCTATTTTTTAATAGATACTCTTCTTCTCAACTTACTAATTCTTACTAATTATATATTTCCGTGTTTTAATGCAATCCCCAAAGTAACAAACAATCCTCCCCAAACTATCGTACATCCCATTATCATCATAATTATTGCTCCTATATTCATATGTTTCCTCCTTTGAGTTTAAACTTCTTTCTCCCATTTTTTATTATAAAAAATAGTAGCAAAGATAAGCATTAATAATATTGTTCCCCAACCAAAAATTAAATTTCCTATTGTCATATTAGTTATTCCTTTTAATAAATTTGATATTACAGTTATACCTAATAATAAAGGGGTAACATAACTTAATAAAAAATTAAATATTTTTCCAACTTTAAGTTCTGAATATTCATTTGCTTCAACTCTAATTTTTTCTACTCCATAAAGTTTACAAATCAAAACTGTTTCAAATAAACCTGAAGTTGCTATAATATAATTTCCAACATGCGAATCTACAATATCAAGTATATAATTAAACCCTGCATAAGTTGAGAAGCAAGCACTTCCAAATAATCCAATCACCGAAATTATTCCCACTAATTTTTCTCTAGAAATTTTAAATTTATCTAAAGCAGCAGTTGTAAATGACTCTAACATAGATATACTTGAAGACAATCCTGCAATAAATAAACATAAGAAAAATAAAAAGCCGATTATACCTTGTAAAAATGGATTACTTGTAATTGTTGATACAGCTATTGGAAAAGCCACAAAAGCTATTCCAGCTCCATTTCCAAAAGAATCAAAACTAACTCCCATATTATTTACCAAATATCCTAATGTTGAAAACACCGTTACTCCTGATATTATATCAAATGAAGCATTTGAAAATACTGTCATAAAGGAACTATTTACAATATCCCAATTATCAGGTATGTAAGATCCATAAGCAATCATAACTCCCACTGCTAATGTAGTTGAAAAAAATACTTGTGCATAAGCTGCTACCCATATACTTGGATTAGCTATCTTTGCAAAATCTGGAGTAAATAATTCATTTAACCCTATTTTAGCTCCTGTTAATCTAATTGAATTAAACATAAAAATAACCATCATCACCATTAATAATGGTGTAAAAAAATTAGAGCATTTTTCTATTCCACCTGATATTCCTTTTTTCACTATTATCCAATTACTAAACCAAACTACCAGTATAAATGATAACATATATTTACTTATTCCAGAAGCTAAATCAAATGGTCCACTCGCAGTTCCCGCTATTAATCCCATCAATTTACCTGGATCTGACATCCAGTTTACTATTCCAAAAGCATGTCCCAATGACCAAACCATAAAAACTAAAGAAACAGAAATTATAGTGCTATAAAACATCATTACAACTATTGGAACCATTACTTGTAACCATCCTAACCATTCATATCTTTTTCCAAGCAAAGCAAATGCTTCAGTTGACCCACCTCTTATTTTTCGCCCATATTGGTATTCCAAAATCATTAATGGAACTGCACAAGTAAATAATGCTATTATATATGGAAAGAAAAATGCACCTCCTCCATTTTTATAAGCTTGAAATGGAAATCGCCATAAATTTCCTAATCCTATTGCTGCCCCTACAGCTGCATAAATAAACCCTTTTCTACTTCTCCACAATTCTCTTGTTTCAGCCATATTTTCCCTCCTTAAAATAAACTTTCAGTTCATTTTTTGCTAAAACCCTTATTGTCCTCAAATATTCTAGTAATCATTATTTTTCTTTTTTCAAATATCTATATACTGTTTTTTCTGAAGTTCCAAATCTTTTCGCTACTTCACTTATACACCCCCTAACTTGAAAAATGCTCTTTTTATTTAAAAATTGTACTATTTCTATTTTTTCTTCAATTGTTAAAGCATCTAAAGGTTTTTTTAATCCCATAAAATATTCATCAATAACATACATAGAATATTCTTCAATGTTATCTAACTTTTCTACTTCTTCAAATTCTTTAGAAAGATTTCTTTCTTCTCCACCTGTAATTTCTTTTAACATTTTATTTAAAAAATTAGCTGCTCCTATCATTTCAGAAATATCTATTTTTATATTAAAAGCTCCTATAACTTTTTCTGTTTCATCTTTTAAAAAAAAAGTAGATACTCTTACTAAATTCCCATTCGAATCTTTTCCAGGAAAATTTGTTATAAATTCTAATTTTTCTTTACCATCTTTATATTTTATAAGAATTTTTTCTAATAATTTAGGAATCGAACTTCCCATTTCAAAATTACAATTAGATGATTTAGCTAATAATATCCCATTTTTTTTAGTTTCTAAGTCATATAATGTCATTTCAATTAAATTTCCAAAAGTTTTTTCTAAAAACTCTATTACTATTTTATAATATTCAAACTTTTCTTTCATAATCAACATTTCCTTTCTTAAATCAATTTTTTCAAAAGAATTTTTTCTCTTTTTTTTAATAAAATAGGAATTTTTTCTCTTTTTATATTTTTAGTATAATTTATTTTTAAAGTAATAGAAAATATAAATATTAAAATATATTTATTTAAATTTTATATATTTGTTTTAAAATAGTGCTATAAAGCCAATTTTAACAATTTAAATCCAGAAATTAAATATTTTATTTTAAGAAATTATTGACAATTTTTTTATATAGTGTTAATATATTCTCAAGAATGGAAATTTAATTCTGTTGCTGACCGCTAATCAAGCCATGATAACCGGAGCAAAATTATTTTAATTTTTTCGGAGGTGTTTTTTTATGGCAATTAAATATATTCCTGAACCATTCAGAATTAAAATGGTTGAACCTATTAAAATGTTAACAAGAGAAGAAAGAATTCAAAAAATTAAAGAAGCTAAGTATAATTTATTCAACTTAAAAGGAGAAGATGTATATATAGATCTTCTTACTGATTCAGGAACTAATGCAATGAGTCAAGAACAATGGGCTGGTGTTATGTGTGGTGATGAAGCATATGCTGGTGCATCTAGTTATTTTAAATTAGTTGAAGCTGGTAAAGATATTTTTAATTATGATTATATACAACCAGTTCATCAAGGGCGGGCTGCTGAAAAAGTTTTATTCCCTACATTTCTTCATAAAGGAATGTTTGCTATATCAAATATGTTCTTTGACACTACTCGTGCTCATGTTATACTAGCTGGTGCAAGACCTATTGATTGTGTTATAGAAGAAGCTAAGGATCCTTCTCATCGTTGTAAATTCAAAGGTAATATGGACACAAAAAAAATGGAAGAAATTATTCTAGAAAAAGGGCCAGAAAATATAGGATTAGTAGTTATGACAATAACTAATAACTCAGCTGGAGGACAACCAGTTTCTATGGCTAATATTAGAGAAACTTCAGAAATTTGTAAAAAGTATAATATTCCATTTAATATTGATGCTGCACGTTATGCTGAAAATGCTTTTTTTATAAAAAGAGATGAAGAAGGATATCAAAATAAATCTATAAAAGAAATAGTTAGAGAAATGTTTAGTTATGGTGATATGTTCACAATGTCGGCTAAAAAAGATACTATAGTTAATATGGGAGGTTTAATTGGAATAAAAGATGGAAATAGTCCTCTTATTTTAAAAGTAAAAGCAAATTGTATATCTTATGAAGGCTTTTTCACTTATGGTGGACTTTCAGGACGTGATCTTGAAGCACTTGCTATAGGATTATACGAAGGAATAGATGATAATTATTTAAAATATAGAAATGGACAAATGGAATATTTAGCTTCTAGATTAGACGATGCTGGAATAGCTTACCAAGCTCCTATTGGAGGTCACGGGGCATTTATTGATGCTAAAGCTATGTTTCCACAAATTCCTTATAATGAATTTCCTGGACAAGTTCTTGCCATTGAGCTTTATATAGAAGCAGGAATAAGAACTTGTGATATTGGATCATATATGTTAGGAAATGATCCTGATACTGGAGAACAATTAAAAGCTGATTTCGAATTCACTCGTTTAGCTATTCCAAGAAGAGTTTATACTCAGTCACATTTTGATGTTATGGCAGATGCTATTATAGCTGTAAGTAAAAGAGCTCATGAGATTAAGCACGGATATAAAATTACTTGGGAACCTCCTATTTTACGTCATTTCCAAGCTTCTTTAGCTCCTATTGAAGAAAAATAATTTTATAAAAAAATGGCTAACAATAAGTTAGCCATTTTTTATGGAGGCTTATTTTGATTATAAGAAAATTTAATATTAATGATACCAAAGAAATTATCACACTTATTCATCGCAATCTTTTAGAATACAATATTAAAGACTATAGTTTAAAAAGAATGATAAAATTTGCTCAAGAATATACCATAGATAAGATTATTAAAATAGCTACAAATGGAAATATGTATGTTATTTGTGATGAACTTAAAATAGTTGGTTGTGGTGCAATAATGTACAATAACTTTCTTAAAAACGAATGCATTATTCTTAGTCTTTTTGTTTTACCAGAATATCATAATAAAGGTATTGGAAAAAAAATCATAGAAACTCTAGAAAAAGATCCCATTTCTTTAATTAGTAAAAAAATCATAGTTAATGCTTCTCTTAGTTCTAATATTTTTTATGAAAAAATGGGATTTTCTTATAAAAATAATAAAAAAATTCCATATCTTTATGAATATTACCAAATGGAAAAAATAATTAGCTAAATAACATTTAAGGCAAAATAATAATTATTTAGTTGTTATTTTGTCTTAAATATTCTCTTACTTCTAATAAACTATCAAACTTCCTATATGCCAATTTATTTTCTTCCTCAGTAAATTGTATAGTATCTTCTACTACAAGACATTTTATTCCAGCTCTATTAGCTGCTGTTGCTCCTAATACTGAATCTTCAATAACAAAAGCTGCTTTAGGATTTATTTCAAACTTTTCACAAGCTTTTAAAAATATATCTGGTGCTGGTTTTCCATTTTCTACTTCATCTCCAAAAACTAATGTATCAAAATAATCATATACTCCTGTTTCTTTTAATTGTTTTTTAGCACTCTCTCTACTTGTTGAAGTTGCTACTGCACATTTTAATTTCTTTTCTTTTATGTATTCTAAAAGTTCTACAACTCCTTTTTTTAATTTTATTCCTCCTTCATTTTTTATAATATCTAGCTGTATCTCTCTTTTTTCTTTCATTATTTTCTCTGCTAATTCTACTCCAACTCTCTCAGATAATATCCCTTTTGTTCTAGTTGTAGTTCCGCCTTTTATCTCTCTTAAACTTTCTAATGTCAATCCTAAATTATATTTTTTACTCACTTCAAACCAAGCTAAATTAGCAACTCTTTCACTATCTAAAATTACTCCATCCATATCAAATATTATTAATTTTAAATTCATATACCCTCCTAATATTTTTTTATATTATATCATATTTTCTCTGGAAATTATAAAACCCCCCTTAGAAATTTCTAAGAGGGGTCTTTAATTACATATTTTTCAATTATTTTTTAATGTTATAGAATACTTCTAAACCATTGTATTGAGCCATTGATCCTAATTCTTGCTCAATTCTTAATAATTGGTTATATTTAGCCATTCTATCAGTTCTTGAAGTTGATCCAGTTTTGATTTGTCCTGCGTTTGTTGCAACAGCTATATCAGCTATTGTAGCATCTTCAGTTTCTCCAGATCTGTGAGATACAACTGCAGTCATTCCTGCTCTTTTTGCCATTTCGATAGCATCTAAAGTTTCAGTTAATGATCCGATTTGGTTAAGTTTTATTAAGATAGAGTTTCCAGCTTTTAACTCTATTCCTTTTTTAAGTCTTTCAGTGTTAGTTACAAATAAGTCGTCTCCAACGATTTGTACCTTATCTCCGATTTTAGCAGTTAATAATTGCCATCCTGCCCAGTCATCTTCTCCTAATCCATCTTCGATAGATTTGATTGGATATTTTTCAACAAGTTTAGCATACCATTCTACCATTTCTTCAGAAGTTCTTACGACTCCTCCTTCTCTTGTGAAGTGGTATTCGAATTTTCCTGGTGCTACTTCTTTACAGAACTCACTTGATGCAGCATCGATTGCGAAAGTGATATCTTTTCCTGGCTCATATCCAGCAGCTTTTATAGCTTCAACGATAAGGTCTAAAGCTCCTTCAGTTCCATTTATTTTAGCTGGAGCATATCCTCCTTCATTTCCTACGTTAGTAGAATCTCCCATTTTCTTTAATAGCTTTCCTAAGTGGTGGAATACTTCACATCCCATTTGCATAGCTTCTGCAAAAGTTTTTGCTCCAACTGGTTGAATCATAAACTCTTGTACGTCTACTGCAGAGTCAGCGTGAGATCCTCCGTTTAAGATGTTCATCATAGGTAGAGGTAATTCTTTAGCGTTTACTCCTCCTAAGTATTTATATAGAGGCATTCCTAATGCTTCTGCTGCTGCTTTAGCAACTGCTAATGATACTCCTAGTATAGCGTTAGCTCCTAATCTTCCTTTGTTTGGAGTTCCATCTAATTCTATCATAGTTCTGTCTATTGCAACTTGGTCAATAGCATCCATTCCTAAGATAGCTTCTTTGATTTCAGTATTTACGTTATTAACTGCTGTTAATACACCTTTTCCTAAATATCTTGATTTATCTCCATCTCTTAACTCAACAGCTTCGTAAGCTCCTGTTGAAGCTCCAGACGGAACTGCTGCTCTTCCTTTTGCTCCACACTCTAATACTACATCTACTTCTACAGTAGGGTTTCCTCTTGAGTCAAGGATTTCTCTTGCTACTACATCAACTATTCTTGTCATTTAAAAGACCTCCTAAATGTTTTCGTATAATTTGAAATTATATAAATATTATATCATAAATTATTATTTTTGACTATTTTACTTTTATTACTTTTACAGAGTTTGTAGTTCCTACTTCAAATACTTTTTCTCCACAAGTTGCTACTACAACATCACCTGATTGAGCTAATCCTAATTCAACTGATACTTTTTCAGCTAATTCGAAGAAAGAGTCTAATGTTTCTACATTGTTATCATAGTAAGGAACAACTCCTCTAGAAATTACTAATTGGTTAGCTGTTTTCTCATCATTAGTTATAGCAAGTATTGTAGCTGCTGGGAAGTATCTTCTCATATCTCTTGCTGCTCTTCCTGATTGAGTAGCTACTACGATAACTTTTGCTCCTAACTCTTCACTTACATCTGCAGTTCCTCTTGCTACAGCTGAAGTTATTGTTATATCATCTTTATCCATAATTCTTTTTACATTTACTAGTGGATCCATTTTAGCTGCAACTTTAGCCATTACAGTAACAGCTTCTACTGGATATTTACCTTTTGCAGACTCTCCAGAAAGCATTACACAATCTGTTCCATCTAATATAGCGTTTGCAACGTCGTTTACTTCTGCTCTTGTAGGTCTAGGATTTTTAATCATAGAATCTAACATTTGAGTAGCTGTAATAACTACTTTTCCAACTTCGTTACATCTTTTTATCATCATTTTTTGTGCTACTGGTACATCTTCTACTGGAATTTCTACTCCAAGATCTCCTCTAGCTACCATAATACCATCTGATAAAGCTAAAATTTCTTCGAAATTATCTAATCCTTCTTGGTTTTCTATTTTAGAAATAATTCCAATTCTTTGTCCACCATTCTCATCTAAAACTCTTCTTACTGCTCTTACATCATCAGCTTTTCTGATAAATGATGCTGCAACATAATCTATTCCTTGCTCACAACCAAATTTAAGGTCATTAATATCTTTTTCAGCTAATGCTGGTAAGTTAACTGCTACATTTGGTAAGTTAACCCCTTTATTCTCTCCTAATTCTCCACCATTTTGTGCTATACATTTTACTTCATTTCCATTAATTTCAGTAACTGTAAATGCTAATAATCCATCATCTATTAATATAGTATTTCCTACTTTTAAATCTCTTGCAAATCCTTCATAAGTAACTGCAACTTTTGTGTTATTTCCAATAACTGTTTTATCAGTAGTTATTGTGAATTCTTGTCCTGCTACTATTGTAACATCTTTTCCACCTTCAAGTTTTATAGTTCTTATTTCTGGTCCTTTTGTATCTAGTAATAAAGCTGCTCTTATTCCTGTTTCTTTTTGAGCTTGTCTAAAGTTAATTATTCTATTTCCGTGCTCTTCATAATCTCCATGAGAGAAGTTTAATCTCATCATGTTCATTCCTGTTTTTAAAAGAGTTTTTAAACTTTCCACTGATTCAGTTTTAGGTCCAATTGTACAAACAATTTTAGTTTTTTTCAAATTACTCACCTCAAATTATTTTCAATTTTTATTTTTCCTTTTTGTAGTTTACACAGTTTTTTAATAACCCATACCCAATAATTAACCTTATAGTATAAACTTACCTACCCTAGATTTTATACTAATATATACCTTTTATCAAGAAAATATACGTCCATTTTTTAATCTTTTTATGAACAGTTTTTGACTTAGTCATCTATTTTTTTGTTACTATTTAATACATTTTTCCTCTATCTGTCTATTAGAGAGTTCTGCTTGTTTATTTATTTATATATATTTTGTTTATTTTTCTTTATTCAAAGATTTACTTTGTAAAAAAAGGTTACTGTTATTAAATTCACAGTAACCTTTTTATCTAATTTTTTACTAAAGCCCTTTTTAAAAACTCTCTTGTTCTCTCTTTTTTAGGATTATTAAAAATTTCTTCTGGTGTTCCCTCTTCTTCTATATACCCATTATTCATAAATACAACTCTATCAGAAACCTCTTTAGCAAATCCCATTTCATGTGTTACAACCAACATAGTAAGCCCACTATCAGCCAATTCTTTCATTACTTTTAATACTTCTCCTACCATCTCTGGATCAAGAGCTGATGTAGGTTCATCAAATAATATTGCATCTGGTTCCATAGAAAGAGCCCTAGCTATTGCTACTCTCTGCTTTTGTCCTCCTGAAAGCTGTTTAGGTTTTGCATTGATATAATTACTCATTCCTACTACTTGTAGATATTTCATAGCAATTTTTTCAGCCTCTTCTCTACTTCTTCCCAATACTTTCATTTGACCTACAACACAATTACTAAGCACATTATGATTATTAAAAAGATTAAACTGTTGGAATACCATTCCTAACTTTGTTCTATATTGGCAAATATCATGATTATCATCTAAAATATTTTCTCCATTATAGATAATCTGTCCACCACTTGGTTTCTCTAAAAGATTTATACATCTTAATAAAGTTGATTTCCCTGATCCAGATGAACCTATGATACAAACAACTTCTCCTTTTTTTACTGAAAAATCTATATCTTTAAGAACCTTATGCTCACCAAAGGCTTTACTCAAATGTTTTATCTCTATTATATTTTCACTCATTTTTTCCTCCCTTTAGTTTGCTTCTTTTTTTAATTTTTCTTCTGGTCTTTCAACTTGCATTTGATTTCCAGCCATTATCATATAGTTGTCTGGTCCATCTAATTTTACTTCTATATATCTTAATATTCTTGTTATTGTAAATGTCATTACAAAATATAATATACAAGTTATAAAGAATGTTTCAAAATATCTAAAGTTATTTCCTGCAACTGTTTTTGTTTGAAAGAATAACTCTGATACAGAAATAACATTTAGAACAGATGTATCTTTAATATTGATTACAAATTCATTTCCTGTTGCTGGTAATATATTTCTAACTACTTGTGGTAAAACAACATTTGTCATAGTTTGAAAATGATTCATCCCAATTGCTTGAGCTGCTTCAAATTGCCCCTTATCAACTGAAATAATTCCTCCTCTTACAATTTCAGACATATATGCACCTGTATTGATTGAAACTATAAATAATGCTGCTGCTATTCTATCAATATCTATTTCAAAAGCAAGTGCTGATCCATAATAAATTACCATTGCTTGAACTATCATTGGTGTTCCTCTGAAAAATTCAATATATGCAGATAATAACCAGTTAACTACTCTTAAAACACCTTTTTTAGCCCCTTTTTCTGGAACAGGAATAGTTCTAATAACTCCTACTATAAGTCCAATAATTGTCCCTAAAATTGTTCCCACTACTGATATCCATAAAGTTACTCCTGCACCACGTAAAAACATTGGCCAGTTGTTCTCTAATATCCTGATTATCCATTCTAAACTCATCTTTATAACTCTCCCTTACTTAACTATTCACTCTATTGTGCTGCTGGTTGATTTTGAATAACTTTATCCATTATCTCTAATCTTTCCTCTTGAGATATTCCTCTTAAAATTTCATTTACTTTATCTTTTAATGGACTATTTTTTGCCAATCCTACTGCTATTGCTGTATCTTCTGGTGAAGTTACAAATCCATCTGTAAACTCTACCATTTTAAAGTTACTATTAGCTGATTGAGCACTTATTGCTTCAGGTCTTTCTGTTACATATCCATCTATTACTCCACTTTCTAATGCTACTCTCATAGCTGGGAAGTTATCCATTGCTGGTTGTTTATTTACATTTGGTATTTGATCTATTACTGTATAATGGAATGTATTTAGTTGCCCTGTGATCTTTGCTCCTGAAAAATCAGCAAGTGTTTTAGCATTTACATAGTCCCCACCATTTTTAACTAGCATTACTAAATTTGATTGGTAATAAGTATCTGTAAAATCAATTGTTTCTTTTCTCTCAGCTGTTGGTGACATACCTGCTATTATTGCATCTACTTTACCAGAAACTAAAGCTGGTACCAATCCATCCCATTCTGTTTTTACTACTACTAATTCTTTTCCTAAACCATCAGCTATTCTTTTAGCTATCTCTATGTCATATCCACCTGCATATTCAGATGAACCAGAAATTTTTACTCCACCATTTGCATCTGTTAATTGTGTCCAGTTATATGGTGCATATCCTGCTTCCATTCCTATCTTAAATGTATTTGTTTCTTTACTTTCTTTTGCTCCTCCACATCCTACTAATGCTACTGCTGTTAATGCTGCTAATGCTAATTTTGCTAATCTGTTTTTCATTTTGTCCACTCCTTCTTTAAATTTTAAATATAATTTTTCCCCACCCCCCCTCAAATTAAAGAAAGAAGTTTTTATCACTTTTAATAAAAAAAGCACCAACCTAAAATTAGATGGTGCTATCTTAAAAACAAAGTGATTTTAAATATACAAAAAAACATATTTTTTGTACAATGCCCCTCTTACTCCCACTTGAGATAGCACAACTTAATAAACTGGGGAAGTTTATTAAGACAGTCCTATGGCTCTTAACCATAGACCCAGCAAGTAATATTGAGATATATTACAAACTTCGGCAAAAGCTCCTTCTCAATAGTTTCTTCGCTCTCTCTAGCTCCACTAAAGACTGTTAACATTTTGCGCCTCTACCCCACAGAAAGCGTGAGGCAAATATTTAATTGTGTTTTAATAATAATATATTTTTTATACTTTGTCAACCTTTTTTTAATTTTAAACTTTTTTTCAGTTTTTTGAAACTATTTTTCCATTTCTGTTACAAATTTTCTTGTAATTTGTTGTGGTCTAGTAATAGCTCCTCCAACAACTACTGCAAATGCTCCTAATTCTAATGCTCTTTTAGCTTTAGCAGGAGTATCTAAATTTCCTTCTCCTATTACAGGAATAGATATAGCTTTTATTACTTTTTCTAATTCAGTTACTGGATCATTTCCTTTTGTATACTCTGTATAACCTACTAAAGTAGTTCCAACTATATCAAAACCTATTTTCTCAGCAGTTACAGCTTCTTCTACACATGAAATATCAGCCATAAATATTTGATTAGGATATTTAGTTTTTGCTTCTTTCATTAAATCTTCTAAAGTTCTTCCATCTGGTCTTTCTCTTTTAGTTCCATCAATAGCTATTACATCTACTCCCTCTGCTACTAAGGCATCTATCTCTTTCATTGTTGGAGTTATATATACTTGGTTATCTCCATATTGCTCTTTTATAATTCCTATAATTGGAAGATTTACATTTTTCTTTATCTCTTGAATATCTACAACCGTATTTGCTCTAATTCCTGAAGCTCCACCTACAAAAGCTGCATAAGCCATTCTTCCCATAATAAATGAACTATGTAATGGTTCATCTGGAAGTGCTTGACATGAAACTATTAATTTACCTTTTACTTCATTTAGTCTATTCATTGACCTCTCTCCTTAATTTTTATTAAACAATAATTAATCAACTAAAACTTTAAATATTACTTTTCTGACTTTTGCTGGTTTTTCTCCACCTTTTATTAATGCCATATGAGGTTCTCCAGGATAAAGAACTATAAATTTTTTAGAATTTAAATAAAATAAATTTTCTAATTCTCCCTCATATAATTCGTAATCTCCAGCTTCATCATACTCTTTTATTAATTTTACATCAGTATTAGAGATATATCCTATTTTCTCTTCTCCTTCAATAACAACATGAATATCTATATACTTTTTATGATTTTCTATAAAACCATCTTTTACTTCTTTAGTCATTGGAGAATCTGGTTGATTAAAATAAACATTATCACCATCTATAACATTTTTTCCAACTACTCCATTTTTATATTCTCCTGATAATATATAATCTATTGCTCTATCTAAATTTTTTGATATTCCTTTGTATGACCCTAAATCTTTTATTTCTCCATATATCATAATTTTTTCCTCCTAAATTATTTTTGTTCTCGTGAACATATATATAAAACATACACTTTTTTCTAAGTTTTGTCAATATTTATTTTATTTTTCCTACTTTTTTTAAAAGTAAATATTCTGCACCTAGCATACCTGCATTGTTTCCTAATTCAGCAAATTTTATTTTTAAATTCTTTTTATAATTTTCTCCAACTTTTGAATCTAAACTGCTTAATATTCTATTTAATAGATAGTCTCCTTGTTTTGTAACTCCACCACCAATAACTACTAATGAAGGGTTGAAAATATAAACTATTGTACTAAGTCCATCTGTAAAATAATCGATCCATCTATCTACAACTTCTTTTACATCTTGATTTCCAGATTTTTCAAGTTCAAATATCTCTTTTCCATTTAATTCTTTTCCAGTTTTTTCTTTTACCATTCTAACTAATGCAGTAGCTGAAGCATATCTTTCATAACAACCTTTTTTCCCACAAAGACATTGTTCTCCATCTTTTTCTATTTGAATATGTCCAAACTCTCCAGCAACACAAGTATCTCCTCTAAAAATATCCCCATTAAGAACTATTCCTCCACCAATACCTGTTCCTATAGTTAAGCAAACAAAAACATCTGCTCCCTTTCCAGCTCCTAACCACTTTTCTCCAAGTGCTGCACAGTTAACATCATTCTCCAAAACAGCTGGTAAAGAGTATTTTTTTTCTAATCTTTCTACTAAATTTGTTCCTATCCAACCAGGAATTATAGGATTCCCTCCTATTACTTTTCCAATACTTCCATCTATTTGTCCTGTTCCAGAAACAGCTATTCCTAAAATATCTTTAGACATATATTTATCTATAATTTTGCACATATTTTCAAAAAGATTTTCTATTCCTTTTCCTGCTTCTGTTGGAAACTCTCCACTTTCTAAAAGTTTTCCATCTTCTTCTAACAATCCGTATTTTACAGCTGTTCCTCCAATATCAATTCCTATTACCCTCATTGTTTCCTCCATTAATATATTGATAAAAAGAGTGAATTAATAATTCACTCTTTTATTTTACCACAAATTTAAAATTTTACATCTTTTTTTTACATTATTAAGTTTGGTAAGAAAGTTATAATTCCTGGGAATATTGTAATTACAACTAATGTTATAAATATAGGAATTAAGAAAGGTAATACCCCTTTTGTTACCACACTTACTGGCATTTTTCCAACTTGAGCAACAACAAATAGTGCCATTCCCATAGGTGGAGTTAAAATTCCTATCATCATATTTAATGTTGTCATTACTCCAAAGAATACTAAATCTATTCCAAAGTTAGCTGCTACTGGTATTAACATTGGTAATACTAAGAATTGTAGTGCTAATGCATCTATAAACATTCCTAAGAATAGTAATAATGCATTTATCATTATTAATACTGTTAATTTAGAACTTGCAAATGTCATAAAGAATTCTGCTATTCTCATAGCTATCTGCTCTCTTGCTATCATATCACCAAAGAAAGTAACTGTTATTATCATAAGAACTGTTACTCCACTGATTGCCATTGCTTCTACACAATGCTTAAATAGAGATTGGATTGTTAATTCTTTATAAATAAAAGCTCCTAAAACTACTGAATACATAGCTGCTACTACAGCTGCTTCAGTTGGAGTAAATAGTCCTGAGAAAATTCCTCCAATTATTATAAATGGTGTTAATAATGCCCAGAAAGATTTCTTAAAAGCTTCTACTTGCTCTTTAAAAGTAGCCTTTTTAGCTTTTTTATACCCTCTTTTTTTACAAATAAAATAGTTCATTATCATTAGAGCTATTGTTGTTAATACTCCAGGAACAAATCCTGCTAAGAATAGTTTTGCTATAGATTGGTTAGCTATAACTCCATAAACTATCATACTGATACTAGGTGGAACTAATGGTCCTATTATACAAGATGCTGCAGTTATTCCTCCACAAATATCATCATCATATCCCTCATCTCTCATAGCTTTTATCTCTAATTGCCCAAGTCCTCCAGCATCTGCTATTGCTGATCCTGACATTCCTGAGAAAATTAGAGAAGCTGCTACGTTTACATGCCCCATTCCTCCAGTATAGTGTCCTAATAAGGCTTTAGCAAAGTTGAATATTCTTTCTGTTATTCCAGAACCATTCATAAGTATTCCTGTAAGTACGAAGAAAGGTACACTTAATAAACTAAAGCTATTTAAACTATCTATTAATTTTGCTGAAGCAAAGTAAACTATATTCCATCTTCCAGTTGAAAAATAAAATAGTGTTGCTGCCATTAAAGACCAACCAACAGGCACTCCTGCAAATATCATAATAAGCCATATAGCTATTGTTACAAATCCACCCATTGCTCCTAATTTAACATAATTAGATACTCTTAAGAAAGCAAACAATTTAGGATTTACAGCTAAAATAGCAATAATTACAACTAAAGCTATTAAGAAAAATATAGGTTTTATACATACCTTATCATTCTCATAATTCTCTTTATATGCTTGATAAAAACGATATAACATTAATATTGAAATTAATGGTAGTGCTAAATACATCCACCCACTTGATATTTTTAATGATACAAGTTCAAATATCCATTTTTTCTTATATAAGATATTTCCTAAATATCCCATAAATATAATACAAATGAATATTATGATTTGTGATATTGTAAAAACTATCTTTTGCATTCTTGGAGAAAATCTTGAGCATAAGAAGTCTATCAATACATGAGTTTGATTTCTTATCCCCATACTTATTCCAAGCATTCCAACATAAACAAATATCAAGCTTGAAAGTTCTTCACTCCACATTAATGGTCTTCCAAATACTTGTCTTGCAAAAATCTGTGCTATAAGGACTATAAACATCCCCATAAACAGAGTCCCACCTATCCACTCTTCCAACTTATCTATAAATTTCATTTACATTACTCCCTTAATTCTATATAGTTTATCTAACTGAGTTTATCTCTTTTACTCCCTCTTCTCCTAATTTTCCATTTTTCTTAATGTATTCATCATATACAGGTTGCATAGCTGCTTTAAACTCATCAGTATTAGGTTCTGTTATAGTTACTCCATTTGATTTAAAGAAATCTTTTAAACCTGCTTCTTCATCTACGAATAATTTTGTATGATATTCCGCTGCTGCTTCTGCTGCTTCTTTTACTACATTTTGTAAATCTTCTGGTAACATTTCCATAGTAGAATTACTTACTAAATACAATTGGTCATTTATAATATGATTAGTCATTGCTAAATATGGTTGTACTTCATAGAATTTTTGTGCTCTAATAGCTGATAGTGGATTTTCTTGACCATCTACTGAGTTAGTTTGTAATGCTAAGTAAACTTCTGAGAAAGCCATTGGTGTAGGAGATGCCCCCGAATATTTAGCATAGTTTAAGTTAGCTGGTGCTGTAGGAACTCTTAATTTTAATCCTTCCATATCTTTAATAGAGTTGATAGCTTTATTTGAAGAAGTTTGTCTAGTTCCATTATATCCTTGAGATAAAATAGTAATTCCTAGTTCATTATTAATTTTTTCTCTTAAATCTTCTCCAAATTGAGTTTCCCATGTTGCTCTTTGCATATGATTAAAATCTTTCATCATATATGGTAATGTATATACTTCTGCTTCTGGAAAGAAAATAGAGAATCTTCCTAACTCTGCAAATGTAAAATCAAGTGCTCCTCCTGAAAGTTGCTCAATCATACTTCTATCGTCTCCTAATTGTCCATTAGCAAAAATTGCAACTTCAATTTGCCCGTTTGATTTCTCCTTCAATTGTTGTGCAAAATACTCTGCTGCTTTGTACTCATTTGAAGATGTTCCAGCAACCATTCCCATTTTTAAATCATACTCTGCTGCAAGTGCTGCTGTTGTCATTACTCCAAATAAAATTCCTAATCCTAATTTTTTTAATCCTTTTTTCATTATTAAAACCTCCCACATTTTATTTTAAAAATTTTAATCTTCTAAATTTTCATAAAAAATTATTCTAGATTTGGATATTTCCCATTTTTCATCAAAAATTTTATTTTTATATAATATATCAAACATATTCTTTCCTGCTGCATACCCTTCTGAAGATATTTCTTCCATAACAGTCATATTAATTATTTTTTTCTTAATAAGATTTTTTATTATTTTTCCAATTCCATTTGTAACAATTTTTTTTCCTTTTAACATTTCTTTAGGTAATTTAACTAAAATATCATGTGCATATCTATTTATATACAATCCATCTATTTCTTCTTTAGTAAACAATTCCTTTATTAATTCCACACTCTTTTCAATTCCATTTCCTTCTAAAGGACCAATCACTTCTACATTAGCATCTTTTATTCTATCTAAAAAACCTTTTAAATACAACTTTGAAGAAACTTTATCATCCCCATTATCTATTATTAAAACTTTTTCATTCTCTCTTAAAAGATTATCCATAAGTCCTGCTGCTATTTTCCCTTGCTTTATATGGTCAGGACCTACATGAGGTATATCATTATGTAACCTAATTCCTAGTGATACTATTTTTAGTTTTTCTAAATATGGTTTTATAATTTTATAAACTTTTTCTTTATCCAAAGGAGTTATTATAATTCCATCTAAATCTTTTATTTTTAATAATTTTTCCAACTCTTCTATTTGCTTTTCTGGATCATTAATATCTGTTGTTTTTATTTCTATTTTATAGTTATATGCTTTGTATTCCTTAATAGCTAAATTAATTCCCCTTTTTATTTCACTTGTATAAAACTCATTTTTAGACTCTACTACTAAAGCACAAACTTTTTTTGTTTTTTTTCCTGCTAAAGAACTTCCCACATAGTTTTTTTCATAATTAGTTTCTTTAACTAATTCTAAAATTTTTTTCTTTGTTTCTTCTTTAATTAAAGGACTTCCATTTATTGCTCTTGCCACTGTAGTTCTACTTATCCCTAATTTTTCAGCAATTTCTTTTTGAGTTACCATAAACGTTCTCCTATTTTGTTCACGTGTTCATTTCTTCTAATATTAATATATCTTTTTTTTCTGTATTTGTCAATAATTTTATTTAAAATTTATTTATTTTTTGAACGTTTAAAACTTAAAACATTCATTTTCACCATTTATAAAATGAACATATTATTTTTTATAAAAATACACTTGTTTTTTTCTTTATATAATTTTTTTCTTTTTTTTATAAAAGTAGCATGATTATTAGTTTTACATACACCAAATATCTTTTTTCGAACAGTTGTACCGAAAAAAAATCTTGACTTTTTATAGAAAAAATACTATTATAAGTTATTATTAAAAAATGTTCACGAGAACAAAAATTTTAGTTTATATCTTTATAAAATTTTAGGAGGTTTTTTATGAATTGGCATTGGTTTAACTGGGTTATTATCTTACTTTATTTTGTAGGTATGTTTATGGTTGGAGTTTATTTTTCAAAAAGAACAACTTCTACTGAAGATTATTTTAAAGCTGGAGGAAGAGTTCCTGCTTGGGTAACTGCTTGTAGTATTTATGCAACTGCACTATCATCTATATCTTTTATTGCTATTCCTGCTTCTGTTTTTAGTAAAGGATGGCTATTAGGGATGGCACCTTTAGGAATTATTCCTATTGTTTGGGTTGCAGCTGTTGTATTTGTCCCTTTCTTTAGAAGAGTTAACGTAACTACAGCTTATGAATATCTTGGAAAAAGATTTGATAACAAATTCAGACTTATTGGAAGTTTAGCTTTTATTCTTTTCCATGTTGTTAGAATGGCTATAGTACTTTATCTTCCAACATTAGCTTTACAACAAGCTCTTCCAAGTTTAAATCCTGTAATACTTACTGTTGGAGTTGCAATTTTCTGTGTTGCTTATACTTCAATGGGAGGAATTGAAGCAGTTTTATGGTCAGATGCTATTCAAACTATTGTTTTATTACTTGGAGCACTATTAATTATCATAGCAGGATTTACAGCTGCTCCTGAAGGAGTTGGACAAGGATTTAAAGCCCTTTCTGAAGGTGGAATGCTTTTAAATAGTGATTTCTTTAGTATGGACCTTGCTAAAATCAGTATTTGGACTATGTTAATAGGTGGATTTGTTAACTCTATATACTCTTATGTAGGAAGCCAAGATATAGTTCAAAGATACAACACTACTAAAAATGAAGAGGAAGCTAAGAAAAGTTTATTTATGAATATTCCTTTACTTCTTACAAGTATCTTTATCTTTGTAGGAATGGGTTCTGCTCTATTTATATTCTTTAAATTTAAAGCTCAACTTCCTACTGGTATAAATGGAAATGCTATATTACCATACTTTGTAATTCAATATATCCCTACTGGTATTTCTGGACTTGTTCTTGCAGCTATATTTGCTGCTGCTCAATCTACTGTTTCATCAAGTTTAAACTCTGTTTCTACTTGCATGACAGCTGATATCTTAGAACATTTAAGACCAGATATGAGTGATAAACAAAAATTATCTTTTGCTAAAGGTTCAAGCTGGGTAGTAGGAATTTTAAGTACAATACTTGCAGTACACTTCTTATATGCTGGACAAGGAGATATGTTCCTATACTTCCAAGCAATTACTGGATTATTAGGAGGCCCTATTGCTGGAGTTTTCTTAGTTGGTATCTTCTTTGAAAAAGTAAATACAAAAGCTGTTTGGGTTGGATTTATAGCTTCAATATTAATAGCTGTATATTTAACTAACCCTATGGGAATGGCTGCTGCTGTAATTCCTAACTATGTTCAACCAAAAGTATTTGAATTTATGATATCTTTCTTAATAATAGGTGGTAGTGTTATTGTATCAGTATTAGCTTCTTTTGTAACTGGAACACCTAGAGCTGAACAAATAAAAGGTTTAACTTATTCTTCAGTTAAAAATATGAAATAAGATACTAAGTTATTTAATTCTCATCAATTTAATTTTATAAAAATATCTCAAATAAGAGATAAACCCTTAGCATTAAACTAAAGGTTTATCTCTTTTTATTTTATTTACTTTTTATATTTTTGCATATTGTAAGAACATAAATATCATCTACATATATATCCTCTTTTAAAAGTTCACAAAGATTTCTAAGAGTAGCTCCTGTACTAAATATATCATCTACTAAAAGTATATTTCCTCTCTTTGTTAATTTTCTTTCCTTAATTATACTATTTTTAAATAGTTCCATCTTCTTCTCTTGAGGAAGTTTTTTTAACTCTTCAGAACTTAATTTTCTAAAGAAATCTAAAGATATTGGCTTTTGTAAATTTTCTCCTAGATGTTTTACTACTTGAAAAAGTGGTTGAATCTCTCTTGAATAAGTAGGAGGTGTAGCTATTATTCCATCAATTTTATCAGCTATCTTCCATTCTTCCTTTATAAATTTCGTCACTATATTTGCTATTTCTATAGCTTTATTATATTCTTTATGATATTTTAACTCATTCATTGCTTTTCCAATCTCACTATATTTTACATCAAAAATTGGATAACCAAAAATATCCTCCCCTTTATAATTACTTTCTAGCATAAAATAATCTAATGTATATCCCTCTTTCCAATTTCCTTCAATAATCATAGGATTTATTTTCACTTTCATTCTCCTCCTAATCTATTAGTATACCTTATTTAAATTATACATTTTTTATGAATAAAAATCAAATAAACTGTTTAATATTTTTTCAAGATAACTTACTTTCTAATATTTTATTAGTTTTTTTATAAAAAACACTTGATATTCTTCAATAGTTGATGTATAATCTACTTAATTGTTCTAGGGAGCTGAATTTATGTAAATTCTACTATTTGGACGAGAAGTTTTTTATTTTGGAGGTTTGTAAAATGTTAAAGGGAACTGTAAAATGGTTTAACAAAGAAAAAGGATTTGGATTTGTAACTAGCGAAGATGGTGCTGATTATTTCGTACACTTCACTGGAATAGTAGGAGAAGGATTCAGAACTTTAGAAGAAGGACAAGCTGTTACTTTCGAAGTTACAGAAGGTAAAAAAGGACCTATGGCTGTAGACGTTAAAGTTGCTTAGTTTTTATAAATATGATTTTTTGAGAGCGATTTTTATCGCTCTCTTTTATTTATTCATTTTTTCCTATTTTAGATAAAAATTCAAACTTTTTAATAGTATCTTTTACCTTTCTAATATTTGTAAACTCATCTAATCTTGGTAAAAAATTATGGTTATTGGCTAAATCCATAAAATCAGCTAAAGCTTCTAAATGTTCCTCTCCATCTATAGAGGTAAAAACTAATATTGTTTTTACAGGAAGATTTTCAGGAAAAATAACTTCATTTTCTAAAGTAAGTAATCCCATAGCAGTTTTAAAAACATTATTATCATTTTTACTATGAGGAATAGCAATTTTTTTATTGGTAACCATATATGAACCATATTCTTCTATCTTTTTAATCATGCTATCTATATATGTCTTATCACATGAACCATCATCTAGTAACATCTCACCTATCTCTAATATAGCTTCTTTCCAATCATTAGAATCACTTTGCAAAATAATATTATTCTTTAAAAGCTCAGAAAGAGAAAGAATATTTTTACTAGTATCATCAATAAGTAAATCACCTATAAATTCCTTTAATTCTTTTTTTAATGTTGCTAAATCTGTAATAAGAGTATTTTTCTCTATTATTTTTATTAAATTACTAAATCTAATTTTTCTTTGTTGCTCCTGTAATCCAGCTTTTTGTAAATTTATTTTATCTTCATTAGATAAAATAGTATTAACTTGTACTATTGGTTTTGAAAAACTATTATCTAAATGTAATGTAGTAATAATTAAATCAATTTCATCTAAATCGTACTCTTCTAACTTATAAATTGGGATTATATCTTTTACAAAAACACTATAAGCATTTTTTAGTTGCTGAGCTAAAAGTTTTGATGTTCCATAGCCAAAACCACAAACAATTAAAACTTTTTTCTCTAAAGAAAAATTTTTATCAATGGCACTTTTAAAATGAGTCCCTAAAAAAGCTATCTCATCTGGAGTAATCTCCATTCCTATAAAATCTTCCAAAGGAGATAATGATTTTTTTGTAGCTTCAAAAATAGGTTTATAGTTTTTCAAAAAATCAGTTAAAATAGAATTTTCTAGAGAAATACTATTTTTTAACCTATGAATTGTCGGTTTTAAATGATTTATAATTCCATATAACAAATCTTTATCCTTAGTTAAATCAATCTCCATATTTATTGAAAAATTTTCTATTATCTTTTTTGCTAAAACATCAATCTCTATCCAAAAATTATAAAAATTACTTTCATTACAATAATTATGACTCCCTAAATATAAATCAGTTAATTTTAAAATTTCAATATCATTTATAAAAATATTAAAATTTTTCTCTATAATTTTTATATTATTTTTTATTTGAGAATACTCAGCAGTTCTTTTGAAAAAATTCTCATTTTCCATCTTTGTTAAAAACTTACCATTTTTTAATCTCCAAATCATAATACAAATATAGTTTTGAAATGTTAAATAAGGTTCATCAGCAATTAAAATATTTTTTTCTTCCATTAGGATATCTATAAATTTTTTAGAAATCTCCTTGTATTCTAATAAAAAAATCTCATCTAATAATTTTTTTATAAACTCTGAATGTTTAGAAGAAAAATAATTAAAATACTTATTTAAAAATTTTAATTGGGCAGTTCTAATATTTCCCTCTTCTCCAACTAAGATTAATCCCTTTTGAATCTCTGTTTCTAATTTCAAATTGTATTTTTCTAATTTTTCTCTAATCTCTCTTACAATATTTTTTATAGTTGTTCTACTAACATCTAACTCTTCACCTAGGTCTTTTAAATTCAATTTTTCTTGAAATAATGTTTTAAATAATACTATTTCATCTTTTATTTCATCTGTAGAGATATTTTTTTGAAAGAAAGAGATTACATCAGAAAGTACATTTAAATTTGAATAAAAAAGTTCCCCTTTAGACTTTTTTTCTATCTCTATAAAATGACTTTCAGAAAGAAGTTCATTTATTTTCTCTATATCATACCGAATACTTCTTTCATTTATAAAAAGATTTTCTGATAGATATTTATAAGAAGATTTTCCTTCATTTTCTAAAAGTATTTTTAATATATCTAACATTCTATTTGTCATCTGCTTTCTCCTTACAAATTGTTATTATATTAATTATATCATAAAATATTAAAATCAACTAAATTAAAACATATAAAGTCAAAAAAAATCATATTTTTTTGAAAAATTTAGATTCTATTCAAACAAGTAAAATTTTGTTATACTCATACTATAAAATATAAGTGGAGGTAAAAGTAATGAATTTTAGAAATTTAATTGATGAAAATTTAATTATTCTTGATTCAGAGTGTAAAACAAAGGTTGAAGCTATTGAAAAATTAGTTGACCTTTTAAATGCAAGTGGTGTTTTAGAAAACAGAGATGAGTTTTTAAAAGTTGTAATGGAGAGAGAAACAAAATCTCCAACTGGATTAGAAGATGGTTTAGCAATTCCACATGGAAAGTCTACAACAGTTAAAAGTGCTAAAATCTCAGCAATGAGATTAAAAAATAAAATTACTGATTGGGAATCAGTTGATGAAGACAATGAAGTTGAATTAGCTTTCTTAATAGCTATTCCAGATTCAGAAAAAGGTTCTACTCATATAGAAGTTTTATCAAATTTAACTACTCTATTTATGGAGGATGGATTCTTAGATGAATTAAAAAATGCTAAAACTAAAAAAGAATTTTTGGATATAATCTTGAAAAATGAAAAAGTTGAAGAAGAAAAAATAGAAGAAAAAGTTGAGGAAAATAATTTCGTTCAAAATACAGCAGAAAAGCAAGATTTTAAACAAACTTTAAATAGAATGAAAGAACACTTACTATTTGGAACATCTCATATGATTCCATTTATAGTTGCAGGAGGAGTTCTTTTATCATTAGCAGTTATGTTATCAGGAAAAGGTGCTGTTCCAGATAGTGGATTCTTAAAAGAGATGGCAGATATGGGTATTGCAGGACTTACTCTTTTCACTGCAATACTTGGAGGATATATAGCTTACTCAATAGCTGATAAACCAGGATTAGCACCAGGTATGATTGGTTCTTGGATAGCAGTACAAAACTATAAAACAGGATTCTTAGGTGCAATTATTGTCGGATTCATAGCTGGATTTATCGTTCAAAATTTAAAGAAAATTAAATTACCAGATAGTATGAAATCTCTAGGTTCAATCTTTATCTATCCATTAATAGGAACTTTCTTAGTTTGTTCTGTTGTTATTTGGATAATTGGAAATCCTATTGCAAGTATGATGGAAGCAATGAATAATTGGCTAGCTGGAATGGCTGGAAGTGGAAAAGTAGTGTTAGGAAGTATTCTAGGAGGAATGACTGCATTTGATATGGGAGGACCTATCAATAAAGTTGCTACACTATTTGCTCAAACTCAAGTTGACACTCAACCTTGGTTAATGGGAGGAGTTGGAATAGCTATTTGTACTCCACCATTAGGAATGGCATTAGCTACATTTATGTCTCCTAGAAAATATACTAAAGAGGAAAAAGAAGCAGGTAAAGCTGCTGCTATAATGGGACTTATTGGTATCAGTGAAGGAGCTATTCCATTTGCTGCTGCTGACCCTGTAAGAGTTCTACCAGCAATAGTTGCAGGAGGAATTGTAGGAAATGTTATTGGATTCTTAATGAATTGTATTAACCATGCTCCTTGGGGAGGTTGGATTGTTCTTCCTGTAGTTGAAGGAAAAATAGGATATATAATAGGTACTGTAGCTGGAGCTCTAGTTACTGCACTAATAGTAAATGCTTTAAAACCAATAGCAATTGAAAAAGAGGATTCTGAAGAAGAAATAAACTGTGAAAGTGTACAAGGAGAAGGAGAAGCTGAAGTATTAGCAATAACATCTTGCCCTTCAGGAGTTGCTCATACTTTCTTAGCAGCAAAAGCTCTAGAAAAAACTGCAACTAAATTAGGCGTAAAAATAAAAGTAGAAACTCAAGGAGCTAATGGAATTGTTAATAGAATAACTCCAAAAGATGTAGAAAACGCAAAAGTTATTATATTTGCTCATGATGTTGCTATAAAAGAACCTCAAAGATTTAAAAATATAAAAATAGTAGATGTAAAAACTAAAGTTGCAATTCAAGACCCTAAAACTTTAATTCAAAATAGCTTAAAATAGTAACTTAAAAATAAATTAGAGCAAGTATGGTTTAAACCTACTTGCTCTAATTTATTTTTTATCTACAATTATTTTAACTCTATATTCATCTTAGAACTTTTATAAATTTTCATATCTTTATCCACTATCAATACACCTAAATTATTTTTATCAGAATAATCTAATATTTCATCAACAGGCATAGTGAAAAAAGCTGTAGAATACATATCTGAGAAAAAAGCATTATCTGATATTACTACTATCATTTTTTTATCTGCTACAGGAAAACCAGTTGTCTTATCAATTATATGATGATATCTCTTTCCATCTATCTCAATATAAGTTTGATAATCTCCTGAAACTCCCATTCCTTCATTATTTAATTCTACTATTCCTAAAAGTTCCTTTGGATTTTCTGGATTTTCTACCCCTATTCTCCAATTTTTTCTGTCTGGTTTAGTATTTATAGTTTCTATACTAGAAATAGATGAAATAAAAGCACTTGTTACTCCTAAATTTCTCATAGTCTCTTTAGCTTTTTCTACTGCATATCCCTTTAAAAATGAGCCTGTATCTATCTCTGCCTTATCCTCTGAATAATACAATTCATTCCCATCTAAAACTATTTTAGAAAATCCTATATATTCCATTGCTTTTTTTAACTCTTCTATTTTGGGAAGTTCTCTTTGCTCTTTAGCACCAAAATTCCAAACATCTAAAAGAGGACCTATTGTTACATCATATTTTCCATGAGATAACTCATAAATTTTTTTTAAATTTTGAAAAAGATATACTCCCTCTTCATCTAGTTTTACTTTTTTTTCTTTCCCAGAATTTAAATTATCTATAATACTTCCTTTTACTTTACTATTAAACTTATTATCTATTCTTTCTATCTCTTGAAAAGCAGCTTCAATAGCTCTATTTGCCAATTTTTCATCTTTATCATATACAGTTATACTTATATAAGTTCCAAATAAAAACTTACTATTTTCTATTTTTTGTACCTCTTTACTGCAAGATAAAATAAAAATTGGCAATATTAAAATTGCCAATATTTTTTTTAACATAAAGTTATTCACCAACTTTATCTTCCGCTATTTCATATCCTATTTTTCCAGCTAATATCTCTCTAAAAGCTTTTTTTACATCAGTATCTTTTTTGCTACACTTAGTTAAAAGAGGCTCTCCTTTTCCTATTTGTCTAGCTCTTTGTCCACTTACAATTGTTAGTATATATTTATTAGGTATTTTTTCTAATAATTCATCATATATTATCTCTTTTTTCATATATAATCCTCCTATTAATTATATTTATCTTCTATAATTTTTCTAAGTGCTGCACAAGACTCTTCTACTGTTTTATTAATAATTGTTACTTCATACTCTTTTTCATATTCTAATTCTTTAATAGAGTTTTTAAGTCTTAATTGAATAGTCTCTTCACTATCTGTTTTTCTTCCTCTTAATCTAACTTCTAATTCTTCCATAGTTGGAGTTTTGAAGAAAATTAAATGTGCATCTGGATACTGAGCTTTTACTTGTAGCCCTCCTTGTACATCTATCTCTAATATTACATCTTCTCCAGCTAAAAGTCTACTCTCTACTTCAGATTTTAAAGTTCCATAATAATTTCCATGAACAGTAGCATACTCTAAAAATTCTCCATTTTTTTCTTTAGCTAAAAACTCCTCTTTAGTTAAAAAATAGTAATCTCTCCCGTTCATTTCCCCTTCTCTTGGAGCTCTAGTTGTAGCTGATGTAGCTAGATTGATTCCAAGCATTTTGCGAACCATTCTACAAATAGTAGATTTTCCAGCACCACTTGGTCCTGATACTACATATAGATGACCTTTTGTTCCTCTACTCATTTTTTTCTCCTTTCTCTATCCTAAGTGATATTGTTTCTGGATTTATTGCTGACATTATAACATGGTTTGAATCTGTTATTATAAGAGTTTTTGTTTTTTTCCCTAAAGTTGCATCAATCAATCTATTTTCTATTTTTGCTTCATCTCTAAGCCTTTTACTAGGAGCAGAATCAGGATTTATTATAGCTACTATTCTACTCTGTATTACCATATTACCAAATCCTATATTTATTGGTTTCATCTCTCCTCCTATTCTATATTCATTGATTGCTCTCTTATTTTTTCCAATTCATTTTTACACTCTACTATAAGTTTTGAAATTTCATAAAGATTTGATTTTACCCCTGTTGTATTTAACTCTCTATATATCTCTTGTAATATAAAATCTATTTTTTTACCTACTGCAACTCCTTTTAAAGAAAGTTCTTTCTTTAATTGTTCCATATGACTATCCAATCTAGAAATTTCTTCTGAAATATCAGATTTATCAGTAAAAAGTAATATTTCTTTTAATATATCTTCCTCTTTAAATTCAATATTTCCTTTTATTTTATCTAATCTTTCTAAAAGTTTATTTTTATATATTTCTACAACTTGGTCTTTATATTTTTTTATTTCATCTATATTAGCTTCTAATACAGAGATTCTTTCAAGGAAATATATTCTTAAACGTTCCCCTTCTTCTTCTCTTGTTTTAATGAAAGGTGTTAATAATTCTTTTATCTTTCCTAATATGAAATTTGTATATTCCTCTTCATCTATTTCAAAATCATTTTTCTTTATTACATTTAAATTTCTAACTAAAATATCCATTTTATTACTAAATTTTTCATTAAAATCTTTTTCCATTTCAAGTAATACATTCATGTATCCTTTACTTTGCTCTTTATCGTAATCAAAAAGTTTTCCTAAATCTCTTAAATCACTAAACTCTATTTTTAAATCTAATGACCCTCTACTTACTTTAGAAGCTATCTCTATTCTAATTGCTCCCTCTAAAAAATTAAGATTATATGGAAGTTTTATTTTTAAATTCAAATTTTTGTTATTTACACTTTTAAGTTCCATGTTCAAAGCATACTTATCATCTTGATAAGACAACTTTGAATATCCTGTCATACTTCTCATTACAACCTCCAGAAAGATAAAACAGATATAGGAATAGGCGACAATGTCGCCTATTCTACATCTACTATTACTCTTGTTCCATTAAATCTTCTTCTATAACTTTTGCTTTTATCTTTTTATAAGCACTAAATCCAGTTCCAGCTGGTATCTTCTTACCGATAATTACGTTTTCTTTTAATCCTTCTAAGAAGTCAACTTTTCCTTCAATAGCTGCATTTGAAAGAACTTTAGTAGTTTCTTGGAATGAAGCTGCTGATATGAAACTTCCTGTATTAACAGCTGCTTTAGTAATACCTTGAATAATTGGTTCATATTTGATTATAGCTTTTCCTTCAGCTTGAAGTTTTTCGTTTTCTAACTCTACTACTCTCTTTTCTACAACTTCATCCTCTAAGAATAAAGATGCTCCTGAATCAACTATTCTTACTTTCTTAAACATCTGTTTAACGATAATCTCAATGTGTTTATCATTTACAGTAACTCCTTGGTCTCTATACACTTGTTGTACAGATTCTAGGATAAACTGCTCAGCTGCTACAAGTCCTTTAATATTTAGAACGTCAAATGGAGAAATAGCTCCTTCTGTTATCTTATCTCCAGCTTTTACAAGCATTCCATCAGTAACAACTAGACGCTCTCCAACTGGTACTAAGTACTCTTTATAATCACTTGAATCAGAAACTGATTTAACTAAGATTACTCTCATACCTTTCTTCTTCTTACCAGTTACTTCTACCTTACCTTCTATTTCAGTAAGCATTGCTTTTCCTTTAGGATTTCTAGCTTCAAATAGCTCTTGAACTCTTGGAAGACCTCCAGTGATGTCTTTTGTTCCTGCTCCCTCTTTAATGATTTTAGCAATGATTTGTCCTTTTTTAATCTCTTCCCCTTCCCTTACCATTAAGTAAGCTCCGAATGGGATAGTATAGCTTCCTTTTGTATTTCCTTCAGCATCAAATACCACAACTCTTGGGTTGATATCTCCAGATTCTACAGGTTTAATTGCCATAAATTCTGTAACATCATATTTTTCGTCATAGTTTTCTTTTACATAAAGTTCTCTATACTCAATTCTTCCATCTTGGTCAGCAATAATAGGGATATGGAATGGATCGAATGTAACTAATGTTTCTCCAATTTCAACTTGTTGTCCCTCTTTTACTTTTAAGATAGAACCTGATGGAATCTCATAATCATAGTTTCCTATAATTAATTTAGCAGATTGACTAACTACTATTTCGTCTCCATTTTCCTCATTTACTAGTATCTTAACGTCTCTATAAGCTACCTTACCTGAATTTTCAGCTCTAACTCCACTTACTACTGCTGCTGCTGTTGCAACTCCTCCAGTATGGAATGTTCTCATTGTAAGCTGAGTACCTGGTTCTCCGATTGATTGAGCTGCAATAACTCCAACCGCTTCTCCAAGTAATATCTCTTTATGGTTAGATAAATCCATTCCATAACATTTTCTACATACTCCTTTTTCAAGAGCACAAGTTAATGGAGATCTTATCTTAACTTTTCTAATTCCTAATTCATCTATTTTCTTAATTAGTTCTTTTCCAATTAAAGTATTTCTTGGAGCTATTACTTCTCCTTCATATACTAAATCTTCTGCAAGAACTCTTCCGTTTATTCTTTCTTTTAACTCTTCAATTACCTTACCTTCAGAGATTAATTCTCCTACTTCAATTCCTTGATGAGTTCCACAATCTTCTGCATTAACTATAACTTCATGTGATATATCAACAAGTCTTCTTGTTAAGTATCCTGAGTCAGCAGTTCTTAGGGCAGTATCTGCTAGTCCTTTTCTAGCTCCGTGTGATGACATAAAGAACTCTAATACTGTTAGTCCTTCACGGAAGTTAGCTTTGATAGGTACCTCGATGATTCTTCCTTGTGTATCGGCCATGTTTCCTCTCATTGCCGCTAACTGTCTCATCTGAGAAATGTTACCTCTGGCTCCTGAGTTCGCCATCATGTAAACTGGGTTGAATTGATCTAGTCCATTCATCATTGCTTTAGTGACTGCATCAGTTGCTTCAGACCATACAGTGATTGTTTTTCTATATCTTTCTTCGTTAATAATTTTTCCTGCTTTATAATCAGCTTCGATTTGTGCTACTTGCTCATCTGCTTTTGCTAGGATATCTTTCTTAGCTGCTGGAATTTCAAGGTCTTCTATACCAACTGATACTCCTGCCATAGCTCCATAGTGGTATCCAAAATCTTTAATCTTGTTGATTAATTCAGCTGTTTCAGTAAATCCATGCTCATCATATAACTTAGCAATAAGTTTCTTTAATTGAGATTTACCAAAAGTTTGGTTATATTGTTTATCTACTTCAGGTAATAATTCATTAAACATTAATCTTCCTGGAGTAGTTTCTATCATTTCACCATTTATTCTTACTTTAATCATAGCATGAGTATCTAATACTCCATTATGATAAGCAGTTAAAGCTTGAGCTATATTAGAGAATGCTTTTCCTTCTCCTTTAGAACCTGGTCTTTCTTTAGTCATATAGAAACATCCCATAACCATATCTTGAGATGGAACTGCTATTGGCTCTCCATTTGATGGAGAAATAATATTATTTGGAGCTAACATTAATAGTTTTGCTTCCATTATAGCTTCTGGAGATAGCATTAAGTGAACTGCCATTTGGTCTCCATCGAAGTCAGCGTTGAATGCAGAACATACTAATGGATGAAGTCTAATTGCTTTTCCTTCTATTAATACTGGTTCAAATGCTTGAATAGATAGTCTGTGTAGAGTCGGAGCTCTGTTAAGTAGTACTGGGTGATCTTGAATTACATCCTCGATTACATCCCATACTTTATCATCTGCTTCTTCAACTAATTTCTTAGCTGTTTTTATGTTAGAAGCTAGCTCTCTTTTTACTAACTCTCTCATAATGAAAGGTTTATATAACTCAAGAGCCATTTTCTTAGGAATTCCACATTGATTCATTTTTAATGATGGTCCTACAACGATAACCGATCTTGCTGAGTAGTCAACCCTTTTTCCAAGTAGATTTTGTCTAAATCTTCCTTGTTTTCCTTTTAACATATCAGAAAGAGATTTTAACTCTCTGTTATTTTGAGCAACTACTGGTTTTCCTCTTCTTCCATTGTCTATTAAAGCATCTACTGCTTCTTGAAGCATTCTTTTTTCGTTTTTAACAACTATTTCAGGTGCTTTTATTTCTAATAATTTTTTAAGTCTGTTATTTCTATTGATAACTCTTCTATATAAATCATTTAAGTCAGAAGTTGCAAATCTTCCTCCATCTAATTGTACCATTGGTCTTAAATCAGCTGGTATTACTGGAACATTTTTAAGTATCATCCATTCAGGTTTGTTGTTAGAAGCTATAAAATCTCTTACTATTTTTAATCTCTTAACAACTTTCTTTCTCTTTTGAGATGAACTTACATCATCTAACTCTTTTTCTAACTCTACTCTTAACTCTTCAAGATTGATTTTCTCAAGAAGTTTTAAAATAGCTTCAGCTCCCATTAAAGCTTCAAATCTATTTCCATATAATTGCTTATATAATTTATATTCTTTTTCAGTTAAGATTTTTCCTTCTTTTAAATTACTTTCTCCAGTTTCAGTAACTACATATCTAGCAAAATATAGTACTGATTCTAATTCTTTTGGAGATAGTCCTATTATAAGTGACATTTTATTTGGTGTCCCTTTAGAATACCAAATATGAGAAACTGGTGCAGCTAGAGAAATGTGTCCCATTCTCTCTCTTCTTACCTTAGATCTAGTTACTTCTACCCCACATTTTTCACAAACTAGACCTTTATATCTCATTCTTTTATACTTTCCACATGCACATTCCCAATCTTTAGTTGGTCCGAATATTTTTTCACAGAAAAGTCCATCACTTTCTGGATTTAAAGTTCTATAGTTTATTGTTTCAGGTTTTGTAACCTCTCCGTGAGACCATTCTTCAATTTTCTCAGGAGATGCTAATCTAATTCTTATTTTCTCAAAACTTCTAATTCCCATTAAATACAAAGCCTCCTTATTGAGATAAAGCTATAAACGACTAGAAATAAGCTAAAGAGTTTACCTCCTTAACTTATTTTCTAATCTTAAAATATCAATTATTTTTATTAATCTTTAAAGTCATCTAAAGGAGAGTACTCTGTTAATACCTCTTCTTTATTTAACTCTTCATCTACGTTTATTATATTATCTTCACTATCAAATAGTTCTACATCTAATGCTAGTGCTTGGAACTCTTTTAATAATACTTTAAATGATTCTGGTAAGTCTGCTTCTGGCATCTCTTCACCTTTTATGATAGCTTCATAAGTTTTTGTTCTTCCAGTAACATCGTCTGATTTTACTGTTAACATCTCTTGAAGTATATTAGATGCTCCATATGCTTCTAATGCCCAAACTTCCATTTCTCCAAGTCTTTGTCCTCCGAATTGAGCCTTTCCTCCTAGTGGTTGTTGAGTTACTAATGAATATGGTCCAATTGCTCTTGCGTGCATCTTATCTTCAACTAAGTGGTGTAGTTTTAACATATACATTCTTCCTACTGTTACAGGATTATCAAATTTATCTCCTGTTCTTCCATCGTATAAGTCAACTTTTCCACTTCTAGGGAATCCTAATTTTTCTAAATAATCCTTAACTTGCTCTTCAGATGCTCCATCAAATACTGGAGTTGCTATATGTGTTCCACCATTATAGTTACCCATAGCCATTCCTAAGTGAACCTCTAGTACCTGTCCTATGTTCATACGTGATGGCACTCCTAGTGGGTTAAGTACAACGTCTAAGTGTGTTCCGTCAGCTAAGAAAGGCATATCTTCTGCTGGTAATACTCTTGATACAACCCCTTTGTTTCCGTGACGTCCTGACATCTTATCTCCAACAGTGATTTTTCTTTTTTCTGCAACTAATATTTTTATAGCTTTATTTACACCAGCTTTTAGTTCATCACCATTTTCTCTTGATAACTCAAGAATCTCTACTACTGTTCCTTTTGAACCATGAGGCATTCTTAAAGATGTATCTCTTACATCTCTTGCTTTTTCTCCAAATATTGCTCTTAATAATTTTTCCTCAGCAGGTGGTTCAGTTTCTCCTTTAGGAGCAGTTTTTCCTACTAGGATATCTCCTGGTCCTACTTCAGAACCAATAGTTATGATACCATTAGCATCTAATTTTCTTAATGCTTCTTCAGAGATATTAGGGATCTCTCTAGTGATTTCCTCATCACCTAATTTAGTATTTCTTGCTTCTATTTCATACTCTTCTATATGAATTGATGTAAATACATCATCTTTTCTTAATCTATCAGAAATTAAAATAGCGTCCTCATAGTTATATCCTTCCCAAGGCATGAATGCCATAAGAATATTTCTTCCTAGTGCTAAGTCTCCACCTTTTGTAGCAGGTCCATCAGCAAGTATACTTCCTACTTTTACTTCCTCACCTAATGATACTAATGGAGTTTGATGTAAACACATTGAAGCATTAGATCTTTCATAATTTAATAATCTATACTTATGTTCTTTTCCATTTTCATCTTCTATAATAATTTTACTAGCATCTACATAAACTACTTTTCCATCTACTTTAGATACTACTAATGCTCCAGAATCTACAGCAACTTTTCTTTCAAGTCCTGTTCCAATATAAGGAGCTTCTGTTCTTAATAATGGTACTGCTTGCCTTTGCATGTTTGATCCCATCAGTGCTCTGTTGGCGTCGTCATGCTCAAGGAATGGAATTAATCCTGCAGATACAGATACCACTTGTTTAGGAGAAATATCTAAGTAATCAACTTTTTCTCCTGTTATATTTACTATTTCATGTCCAAATCTACAAACAACCTCTCCTAAAAGCTCGTTGTTTTCACCAATTTTAGTATCAGCTTGGGCAATAAATAATCCTTCTTCTTCGTCAGCTGCTAAGTACTCGATTCTATCAAAATCAGCTTTTCCATCTACTACTTTAATGTAAGGAGTTTCTATAAATCCATATTTATTGATTTTAGCATAGATAGCTAATGATCCAATAAGACCGATGTTTGGTCCCTCTGGTGTTTCTATTGGGCAGATTCTTCCATAGTGAGAGTCATGTACGTCTCTAACCTCGAATCCTGCTCTTTCTCTTGAAAGTCCTCCAGGTCCTAAAGCTGAAATTCTTCTCTTATGAGTTAACTCAGATAATGGATTTGATTGGTCCATGAACTGAGATAATTGACCAGAACCAAAGAAATCTAATATTAAAGCATTTAATGGTCTAGTATTTAAAAGAGATTGTGGAGTTAATGTTTCAGAGTCCTGAATAGTCATTTTCTCTCTTACCATTTTTCCCATCTTAGAAAGTCCAGCTTTAATTTGCATTAAAAGTAACTCTCCTACTCCTCTTACCCTTCTATTTGATAGATTATCTATATCATCAGTATGTCCATTTCCATTATTTAAGTTAATTACATACTTCATTGTAGCTATGATATCTTCTTTAGTTAAAAGTATCTCATCATCAGGTACATTTAACTTAAGTCTTTTATTCATCTTATATCTTCCAACTGGCTCAAGGTCATATCTTTGAGGGTTGAAAAACATTTGTCTAATAAGTGATTTAGCTGATTCTATAGTAACTAAATCTCCTGGTCTTAACTTTTTAAATACTTCAGTTACTGCATCTTCTTTTGTTAATGTAGTATCATTTAATACTGTATTTGCTAATAATTTATCTTCTGGTTTAACTTCCCAATAAACAACTTTATCTACTTTAGCATCTATTATAGTTTCAATTAAAGCTTCGTCAATAACTGCATCTACTTCAGCTATTATCTCTCCAGTTTCTTCATCATAGATATCTTCTTTGATGAAACTTCCTTCAAATTTTGTTCTAAGAACACTTACTAACTCTTCTCTATTTTTATATTTTTGGAATATAGGAGTTAATTCTAATTCCTTTGTTTCTAAAAAGTAATCTTTAATTTCTGTATTGTTCTCAAAAAAATCAATAGCCTTTAAGAATACAGTTGCTAATACTTTTTTCTTTCTGTCAATCTTAACACTTAGGAAATCATTCTTGTCAGTTTCAAATTCAAGCCAAGTTCCTTTATAAGGAATAATTTTTCCTGAAAATAGGTCTTTACCAGTTTGAATATTTATCTCTTTATTAAATGATACACCTGGTGATCTATGTAATTGTGATACAACAACTCTTTCAGCACCATTTATTACGAAAGTTCCTCTTTCAGTCATTAAAGGTATCTCTCCAAAATATACCAATGACTCTTGTATCTCATTTCCACTTTTCTTATTTATAAGTCTTAATCTAACTTTTAAGGAAGCTGAGTAAGTCTTACCTCTTTTTTTACACTCAAGTTCATCATTTAATGGTGGTTCAGCTTCATGTAACTCATAAGCTACATATTCTAACTTGATATCTCCATTAGAAGATTCAACAGGGAAAATTTCTCTAAAAGCTGATTCTAACCCCTTGTCTTTTCTATTATTTGGAGCTTCTTTAGCTTGTAGAAAATCTTCATAGGAATCCAATTGGAACTCAAGAAAATGAGGCATAGTTCCTCTCTCTTTTATCCTTCCAAAATTCAATCTTTCAACGAGTTTCCCCATTAATTCACACCCCTTATCAATCTTAAAATTTAATACCTAATCATTTGCAAATAACAGGCTAATCTATTTCCAAATGATTAATTATCACTTTCCAAAAATAAAAATTAGTATACTCTTAATAATTAGTAAAAAGGCACTCTGTTCAAGAGTGCCTATTTTTTTTAACTAAGTTAAGATTTATTGCTCAGTCAACAGTTTGAGTTAAAACTATTTAACTTCTACAGTTGCTCCAGCAGCTGTTAACTTCTCTTTTATAGCTTCAGCTTCTTCTTTAGCAACTCCCTCTTTTAATTTTCCACCGTTGTCTACTAATTCTTTAGCTTCTTTTAATCCTAATCCAGTGATTCCTCTTACTTCTTTGATTACAGCTATTTTGTTAGCTCCTGCAGAAGTTAAGATAACGTCAAATTCAGTTTTCTCTTCAGCTGCTGCTGCTTCTCCTCCTGCTACTGCTACTGCCACTGGAGCTGCTGCTGTTACACCAAAGTGCTCTTCTAAAGCAGTTACTAATTCTTTTAATTCTAAAACTGTCATAGCTTCTAAATCAGCTATAAATTGTTCTCTATTGAATGCCATTTATTGTTTCCTCCTTAATTTTTCGAAAATATTTATCTTAATTTTTTATTTTTGATTTTAAATTTGACCAAAATTATTCAGCTGTAGTTTCAGCTTCTTTTTTATCAGCGATTGCCACAGTTGCGTAAGCAAGTTTTCTGATTGGTCCAAGCATTGAGTTAAGTAACATAGAAAGTAATTGATCTCTTGAAGGTAATTTAGCTAGAGCTTCTACCTCAGTTGCTTCAACTCTTTTTCCTGTTAATAATCCACCTTTAATTTTGAATACATCTTTTTTTGCTTTAGCCTTATCTTTTGCTAAATCAAAAACTAATTTTGCAGGAGCTACTGGATCTGCATATCCAAAAGCGAATGCTGTAGTCCCTTCTAATAAATCATCAAAAGAATCTTCTACTCCAGCTTCTTTTAATGCTATTTTGAATAATCTGTTTTTTGCAACTAGATATTCAGCACCTGCTTCTCTTACTTTTTTTCTTAATTCAGTTTCCTCGTTAACTGTGATTCCTTGATAGTCAACTAATACTACTGATTGAGCTTTTCTTATTTTTTCTGCTAGTTCAGCTACTTGTTCGATTTTTGCTTGAGTTGCCATTCTTTGATTCACCTCCTCTTTCTTCTAAAAATTACCTCCGTGCCAAAGGTTAGGAACGGAGGTTGTAATCAAACTATGAGGCTAGCGAAACCTTATTCCAACCTCGGTAGGATAATTTAAGGTTCACAACCACCTACGGTCTTTGGTTTGGATCTATATTAAATTATTTATCCAACGTATTTAGCTACTAATGCAGGGTCCATTTTGATTCCAGGTCCCATAGTTAGTGATACAGCAACAGTTCTTAAGTATTGTCCTTTAGAAGATGCTGGTTTTAATCTTGTAATTTGATCCATGAAAGCCTTGAAGTTTTCTTCAATTTTTTCAGGTGCAAAATCTGCTTTACCAATTGGTACATGAATTGATCCTAATTTGTCAACTCTGAATGCTAATTTACCTTTTTTGAACTCAGTTACTGCTTCTGCAATGTTTGGAGTAACAGTTCCTGATTTAGGGTTAGGCATTAATCCTTTAGTTCCTAGGATTTTTCCTAATCTTCCTAATTTAGGCATCATGTCAGGAGTAGCGATTACTAAGTCGAAATCTAACCATCCTTGTTGAATTTGATTTATATATTCTTCAGCTCCTGCATAATCTGCACCAGCTGCTAAAGCCTTCTCTATGTTAGCTCCTGAAGTTATTGCTAAAACTTTTACAGTTTTTCCTGTTCCATGAGGTAATACAACTGTACCTCTTACTTGTTGATCTGCATGTCTAGGATCTACTCCAAGTCTTAATGCTACTTCTACAGTTTCTGTAAATTTAGCTGTTCTAGTTTTTAATACTAGTTCTAAAGCTTCTTTAACTTCATAAAGCTTTCCAGTTTCTACTAACTTAGCTATTTCTAAGTATTTTTTTCCTCTATGTTTTGCCATGTTTTAATTTCCTCCCTTTGTGGTGATGCGGATGCCTCCTACCACTTAATATAGAGTGGCTCGATTAGCCATCTCCCAAACAAATTAATTAGTCTACTATTTTGATTCCCATTGATCTTGCTGATCCAGCTATTATTCTCATAGCTGCTTCTACTGATCCTGCGTTTAAATCAGGCATTTTAGTTTCAGCAATCTCTTTTAATTTAGCTGTTGTAATTTGTCCAGCAACTTCTTTTTTAGAGTTTTTAGCTGCTGTTTGGATTCCTGCTGCTTTTTTTAATAAGTCTGATGCAGGTGGAGTTTTTAATATAAATGTGAAACTTCTGTCATTATAAACAGAGATTTCTACTGGAATTATCCATCCTGATTTGTCTTGAGTTTTTGCATTGAAAGCTTTACAGAATTCCATAATATTTACTCCGTGAGCTCCTAATGCTGGTCCAACTGGTGGAGCTGGGTTAGCTTTACCTGCTGGTAATTGTAGTTTTATTAATTTAATTACTTCTTTTGCCATTTTTTAAAATTACACCTCCGAAAAATGTGTGGTAATGACGGTGTCATCTCCCACTAATAAGGCTCTAATTAGCCTTTTGAACACTGTCAAAATCTACTTCTACTGGAGTCATTCTTCCAAACATTTCGATCATGACTTTAGCTTTTTTATGCTCCATATCTATTTCTGCTACTTTACCCTCTTGATCAGCAAAACCACCTTTAAGAACTTTTACATAATCACCCACGGCAAAGTTTATTTTTATTACTTCTTTTAATTCTTTTTCTTCCTCTGTTAAATCAAGTCCTATAACTTCAAAAATATTTTTGACTTCTTCATCTTCCATAGGAATAGGGTCAGAACCAACACCTACAAATCCTGTTACACCATTTGTATTTCTGACAACATACCAAGCATCAGAATCAACTCTAAAGTTAATTCCTTCATTACTTTCCTCTCTTGTAGCTACCATTTCTAGCATTACATATCCTGGAAATATTTTTCTTGCAACAGTCTTCTTCTTTCCTCTTACTTCTTCAATAGTCTCTTCTTCAGGAACAAGAATCTTTGTTACGATATCTCCCATTCCAAGAGTTTCTATCTTTTGTTCAAGGTCAGTTTTTACTTTTTTTTCATACCCTGAATAAGTATGAATCATAAACCATTTTTTTACTAAGGTTTTTTCCATTTCTTTATCCTCCAAAGAGAGATACCAAAATTTTTAATAGTCTAGAAGCAATTAAATCAAAAACTCCCAAATATATACTAAGTATTAAGCTCATTGCTATTACCCAAAGAGTTGAGTTTTTAACTTCCTCCTTGTTAGGCCATTGAACTTTGGAATACTCCGTTTTTATTCCTTGAAAAAGATTCATGCGATCACCTTTTGATTCGACATTATAAAAAAATGGCAGGTCAAGAGGGACTCGAACCCCCAACCCTCGGTTTTGGAGACCGATGCTCTACCAATTGAGCCATTGACCTGCACGTTGTAAAACTAAACTAATTATTTCTTAGTTTCTTTATGTAAAGTAACTTTTTTGTCCCACTTACAGTATTTATTAATTTCTAATCTTTCTGTAGTATTCTTCTTATTTTTTGATGTGCTATAGTTTCTTCTTTTGCACTCTGTACATTCTAATTGAATATTTACTCTCAATTTTACACCTCCACTCATAACGGTATCATTCAGATCCTCCCATACGCCTTATGCATATGGTGTTAAAGAGTTTATATCTTGCTTTCTAAGACTTAGATATATTACCATATTTTTTAAACTTTGTCAAACATTTTTTTAATATTTTTTTAGTATCTCTAAAAAATTATTTTAGTAATAAAAAAGCTTGGCAAGTTCCTATCCTCCCAGGAGGCTTCCCTCCAAGTACTTTCAGCG
>OGEP01000697.1_pt1 | contig 45798 bp, 55 predicted proteins | sample 1570721 | NCBI WGS metagenome assembly OGEP01 (sample SAMEA2582131, study PRJEB24529) | metagenome | biome: Human gut stool | place: China | collected 2011 | reverse complement strand
CGCAAACCTTGCAACGGAACTTCTTCATGGGAGTATCTCCTGCGTTATTCGAGTTGTTTAAAAGCGTCTCCATGCGAAGAGCCGATCTGCCTTTTCTGGTTTTGGGGATACCCGACAAATCGTCGCTTGGAACGCTTACAGTCCTATTGGTTGGCAATTGTAGGCTAAAAACCGAGCAAAACTTAGCTGATAGACAAAAGCAAAGAAGGCTATAGAACCGACCGAACAACAACGCTTAACGAACACCGGAGAGCATGTCTCAGAGAAGCAAAAACCCCGACGAATCGGGGTTTTCGCAGAATCTAGCTGGTGCGATGGTCGGAACAATCTTTCCTTATTTTAAAGGGAACTAAGCGATGGATACTTCTTTTTATACCGTAAGTTATACCTTACGGACTTTCTCGGCGCTCCTTGATGATTGATGTCAAGGCATCCTTCTTTGCCGCTACCTCTCCAGAAAGTCTTGCAACCTTCGAAAATAATCTTGTAGCTTCTGCGAATATTCTCTCACAATCCCTTTAAATTAGAAAATAGGGTCTTCAGGTTCATCTAGAAACGGGAAATCATCAGAGCAATCATCAATTCGTCTAGATGCCACAAAAACACCAATTGTCGTAGCCCTTGGATAATGCTCTTTAATCATCCTCTGACAAGCCTTGAAATGCGATCCCGTAGTCAATACATCATCAAAAATAACCACTACTTCAGGTTCACCATCAGGAGATTCACTTTCATTCCACGTATAATTATTATATATTTCCTCAATATTCCTACTTGCTCCTCCTGTTACATGACAACTCTCCCTTGATTTGCTTTGTCTGATCAACTCCTTACAGCACACTCCAGAATTATTTAAAATTGAAACCAATCTATCGTCATACAAAGGATCTTCTTTAGATTTTGAAGGAGGGACAGGGACAAATATTACACTTTTCCCCTTAAGCTCTTCGAATAATTCATTTTCAACACTGGACCTTAAGCATTCTGACATTTTTCTAATGGCCCATATCTTATACGAATATTCTTGAGTCCCCCTTTTTTCTACACTTTTCTTCAAATTATTAATAAAACTATTTTGATAGTTGTCGTTTGGTATATAGTCCAAATAAAAATAACAAACATCATCTCTTCCGAGAAAATAATGCTCATGATAAAACTCGGATTCAAGCTTCTTCGGATTATCAGGACTTGGATACATTTACCACCCCATTATTTCTCTAATCTGCTCATACGATGACACTCTGTGAGCTCCTCTCTGAACATATTTTTCTGGCCACTTCAATCCTTTATGAAAACAGTTCTCTAGAATAAATAGCTTCCTGCCTTGATTGATAGCTGCCCTAGCCTGCACAAGAGTTCCAGAAGTTTCCCCTGCCTCCACAATGATCGTCGCCTGTGAAAGTGCTGACATGGTCACATTTCTTTCTGGGAAGAAAAACCTATTAATCCAAGCTCCCTGCGACAAATACTTCAAAACAGGAACCTGACTAACAAGAAGGTGTTCTTGTGCAATTTTGTTCTGGAGTTCTTTATTATCTCTTGGATAATATTCTGATATAGCAGTTCCTATCACTGCTAGAACTCGACCCCCGCGATTAATAGCAGTTGACAAGGCAACCGTGTCTATCCCCTTTGCCAAACCAGATACAACAAGAACGCCATCATCAACCAATCTCTTTGCGAGTACCTCTGCCCGCTTTAACCCCATATCGGACGCTTGTCTACTTCCTACAACTGCAACACTTCTTTGAGCGTGCAACAATTCCAAATTTCCTCTGGAATAAAACATATATATAGGATAACTTGCATCTTTCAAAGAAGTTGGGTAATTTTCTCCCCACCAAAAAGTGGAGCAAACATCATTTAATCCTTTATCATTAAAAATTTTCTTTATCTTCTCATAACTTTCCAGAGAAACTTCTCGTTCTACTATATCAGATACAAAAACTCCAGCCTTATTCAACAATGTACTAACCATCTTAAACGACATTTTTTCTTGAAGCCACAAATTTTCATATGCCCCCAATTCCAATATGTCATTTATCTCTTCTTTAAACAAATCCATTTATGTTCCTTTAATCAAAACCCATAACAGCGAATATATTGTCGAGCATCTCCTATAGAAAAACGAAACTTTTACCGCAACACAAGTTACTCAAGCAAGCGTACCACTGTTTCACCACCTATTGCGAATTCTTGAGCCATTCTTCCACCTTCTTCAAGTAATTCTGCACTCTCTTTGAGTAGTCTAGTGCATGTGAAAACTTGGGTTTGGTAAGAGCTTGAGGAACTTTTTCTATCGGCCGAGGACAGTCGGGAGAGATAACGATCGGCTTCGTTGCGCACCCGCTCAACATCAGCACGCAAATCGACAGACTCAGCGCGAGCGTTTTCGAGTTCATCCCATGCCTCGGCAAGCTTCTTAGCTTGCTCTTGTTCTTTTGCTCGGTATTCATCCGTCTTCTCCTTCGTTGCGAGAGCATGCTCTTCACGTAACTGGGCAATCTCTGCCTTATATATAGAAGCGGCGTACTTGTAGCCAGCACCGAAAATAAGAAACCCCGCCACAGCACACGTAGCCACTTTTAGCCAAGTGTTCATACTTCCACCTGTAGCCCTGCGAGATTGGCACCTTCCTTCCACGTGTCCAGCGAAATTCTGTCGGCCGCAGAGCCGTTCTCGTGGTAAGCAATCGCCCGCGCCAGATGCAGATAAATCTGCGGATTGCCATCAAAGTCCAAAGGATGCTCCGGTGCAACACCGAGACGTTGGCAAACATGGGCGACGTATGCGTCCGTATTGTTCTCAACCGGCGGCGCCCAGCGATTGATGATTTCTCGCACAGTCGAGAGACCGTGTTTTGCGTGATAGGTCATCAGCGTGCGAATCAAAGCACGGCAACCGTAGGCCATGCTCGAGAACGTGCAAAAACGTTCGTCGCTTCCGGGCAGTTCCTGCCCTTCCCAAACTTCGCCCGTCTTGTCGATGTTTCCCGGATTATTGTTCCGGAGCCCGCGAGTCGGCATTTTTTTCTCCTTCAATTTTTTCAACTGTGTCCTCGAGGCGGTGATTCAAAGCTCCGATCAAGCGTCTAAGGATCGGAGGAATTGACTTGCCGTATCCAGCTTTCTCAAGGTTCTCGATAATCGAAGCAAACTCTGATAACCCGTACATACAGATCACCATGCTTTGAAAAATGGATACCCCGATGACCGGCTCAAAGAGCACGTCCAGACCATGCGATAGACCGCAGACGGCAATGATGAGAACCTTTCTTGGGACGCCATCCCGGAGAATGTGGGAGTCAAAATCACCACTCTTTGATGCGGCCACCCACCCTGTCACAAAGTCAATCACCACAAAGATCGCCAGCCACCAAACCAACGGCCATATAGCTTCCGCAAAAGCAAAGCCCCATACCGCTCCGGCGAGCGACCCGAGCGCCGTGATTGACCTGTCGAGACCAAGGCTCGAGAAGTAGGAAGCGAGGTCGGCCATCCGCTGCATCGCTGGACGTCCTCAGAAGAGCAAGTTCCCCACGCCGCAGCCGAGCACGAACGTGATTACCGAGATCGTGATCCAGTACGGGCGAACCGCCCGGCGCGTTTCAGCGTCGAGGCCAGACTTCCACTCCGTGATCTTCGCCTCAAGCTCATCGCTCACTTCGTCGACCTTCATTCCGAGCTTTTCTAAAAGCGCCTTGGCTTCGTCTTTTGTCATTTGAAATGCTCCTAAAGAACTGTGCTTCGATTGTCCAACGCAATGATTGACCTTTATGGACAGCTCACGCGCACATGCCGATGTTCGACTCAGGAGGATTCTTTCAGCGGTCTGCGGCATCAACTATCAGGCACGAAAAACCCCGCCGACAGAAGCCGACGGGGGTGAGTTTTTCCTTACTCTAACGATCAGAACTTTACCGAAGCATTGTTGATGCTTTCTTTTTGATCTTCTATTTCTTCGTTTGGTTCTTCGGCTAATTCGTTAAGAAAATCTTCGTTTGACATAGGTTGTATTTGCTTCCCATCGTTATATGAATCGTATGCTCGGAGACATAACGCCGTAATGAATACCGAAGTCATCATTAGCAACACGACCTGACTTCCGGTTCCTTTCCAGGAATCGTAAATAGTGTATATGGTTACCAATGCAGAAAAAAGGGCACTGATATAGCTCACCCAGTCGATTCGATAGGAGACATTTGCTCTAAGTCTATCCAACAGCAGTTGCAACCTGTCTTCGCTGACACTCTTATACATACGAACCTGCCTAGTAGGAACATCAACAAAATGCTTACTTGGCGCCATTTTCGTCTCCACCTTTTATTGCTTTCTGCAATATGTTGACGTCGTGATGGCTCACGAAACCGCAATGCTGACAAACAACTACTGCCATGCTTAACGCCACTGGGCTTCCGAAAACAAAACTATTGAGCTGCGTCTGCAAATCCTCTCGGACGTAACCGCCAAGAACCATAAAATCTTTATGGCCGCACATCGGGCAGGTGAGTTTTTCACCGATCGTTTTCTTCAAAGCATCGGCGTTTTTTCGCGTGAATTCTTTTATATCCATGTTGCGCCTCCGACACGCAGTCTACTGACTTATCACAGCAACAACCAAACCAAAAGAAACACAAGCAAACACGCCCCACCCGGCATCGCTAGGTCGTAGATTGAATCTTGGTTCCACTGGCGGAAGTCAAAGCCTATCCACCATGGTGTACCACCGGCTTTAGCTTCAGCCTGAGTAACCTCTCGTCCCCAGTAGAAGCCGACCGCAAGCAGACCGCCCATGGCGCAAGAGGTCGTAAAGTCGACGCCGACGATCCACAAGCCCGTGGCCACAACAAGCTGGCAGACAATGGCTAAAAGTGCATGAGTCAAATTTGTGATGTTCATCATTCGTCTCCTAACGTAATTACAAGGCGTAGTCTCATCATTTAGTAGCCCACTACCTGGATATAAAAATTAGAATCAACGGGTTCGCCGTCGCGGTTTTTGATACTTACTGTGATCTTGTTTACAGCCGTTGAATTTGCTTGAGCAATCAAAATTGGCGTTGCAGCAACCGGAGTAACAGTTGGCCACAAAGATGTAGCTGCCGAGGCCGACTCTTCCGTTGTGATTTCATATGTCCCTGTTTCGGTTTTACTAGCACTTGCGATACCTTTTCCTGCACTCAAAACGCCAGTGCTAAGAACGTATCCAGCCGCGAAATTTCGCATTGACCACAATCCGTCTTCAGCGAAGGCACGTCCAACTTTTGTGATATTTCCTTCTCCCTTCTTCGAGAACTTCAAATCCAATCCGACCTTGAATGAGTATCCTGACGTGGACTGTGCGAGCGAAACAGCGGTTAAGTCAGTGTTTTGACGATTGATAAATGTCATTCCGGACACGATGCCGTTGATCGTAGTGGACGCGCAATCAATGCCATTTTGAACGCCAAAAGACGACCGACGGACATCATCAATTACGTCACCAGAGAAGTTCCCCTCGACCACGTTCATCAAACAAATAGCGTCTCGGCGAGAGTTTTTGATAACGTTCCCACTGTGGCAAACATTCAACCAATTTGAATAGGTAACAGCACCAAAACGAGTGTTTTCACCCCAACCATATAAATAGTTGTTTGCGACCAGAATATTCTTACCGACATGATCGTCGGTCGAATCGTGAGCAAGAACACTGACACCAGCACCCGCGTATGCGTATTGCGGATCGGACGGCCCATTGCCCTCGTTTGGGTCATCAGGAAGTGTTCGAATGATCGTGTTTCCTACGATCTTGATGTTTGAAGGTGGAGCAAAGCCGTGAGCCTCAGTAAATCCGCCTTTATCAACCCCGATTCCAATGTGGCATTCTTCAACCTGGTTGAAGCTGAAATCGATATTAACCCCGCCGTGAGTATCAAGTCCTTTCCAATACGGGGAATTCGATACCTTATTGAACGCAGCCGAACAATACTGACTTGGTCGGAAATCCGAAAGCGGAGCTTTGTAGACGCGGGTGAATGTCACGCCGTACATACGGTTGCTTCCGTTCAGTTTATCGCCCGGAGAGAGATAACTAATCGAGTTAAATGCAACATAAACGCGAAGACCACCATAAACACGAACACCCCCACGGCCGCATCGTTTGATTTCGCAATTTGTAACCCAGCCGTCTGTAACGTTGTCAAGTTGAATTCCGTCTTCAGCAAAACCTTCTATCGAAACGTTCTCGATTCGAATGTTTCGGCTCTCTCCTTCAAGTGCTAAGCTCTTACGGTCTTGATAGTCACGGCCACGGCACAAAATGCCATTGCTGTAAGGGAAGTTTTGAACTGGATTTGTTGAATAATCCTCTGAATAGAAAGGACCTCTTAACCCCAGCTTTTCAATCAAAACGTTTTCCGTGCCGGGCTGCATTTGAAACACGTTCCAATCAACCGCAGCGGCTCGATCCCAACTTCCTGAATAGCTGTAGTAGTTTGGTTGGATCAAACACGAATCAGGGCCATCCCCGAATACGTGAACGTTGGAAGGCAATGTCACCGAAGCGGAAGACAGCAGATAACGCCCTGAGGGAATGTAAAGAGATTTACCCTCAGCTTTATTGGCCGCTGCCTGGATGGCTTCCGTGTCGTCAGTGGTGCCGTTGCCCTTAGCACCAAAATCGCGAACGTTGACCACATCCGCGAAACGGTCCTTGAGCATTCTGGGGACATCACTGCCTTCAGCAATAACTGAGAAAAAGTCTGCCAGCGTATGCGGGCCCTCGAAGACGTCGATGCGATCGCCCTTCTTTTTAGCGAAGGCGTAGCTTTGCAAATGATTGATCGTTGCCATAGCTGTTCGAAATCCTACAAAACGGTAGCAAAAACACGAGACGTGGTTAACGAGCGTGCTGACATGGTTTGCGTATTAGCAACCGATTCGGAAGATTCTCGCAAGTACAGCATTCGTTCATTTTGGTTTAATGAACTAAAAACTTTGTTAATGACAATCTCCTCGTTAATAGCGTTCTTCCAGACAAACGGCTTTGTTGCACCAAATACGGTTCCCGTGCCGGGGTTATTTAGCTCAGTCTCATCCACGCATTCGATAACTACGTTCTGCTTATCTCCTACCTGCGCGGAGCCACCAACGATATTCACAGAGCAAACGTAGGAATTTAATGGCAGCTTTAGTTTGGGATATCTATTATTCTTGACAACACCATCCTGACTGTACGGTAACGTCGTCATCAGAAACGGTACCGAATACACAGATCCTGCTTGATATGTAAGTCCGGGATACAACGGCGATCCGTGTTCTACGCAGTTTGGAAGATTTCTACAATTCTCATAGATAACAGTTTGTCCCTTCTTGTTATCTGGCAGAGTAACCTCACTGTAATCACAGTAAAAATCGACCGAGGCAGTGTACGTAGCTCCGCCAACCGTTATGCAGTCTTTGAAAGTTACGCACGAAAATCCGACATTTTCTGTCGAATCAGTGATATACGGATCAGGATTATCAACAAAATGTAGCTTTGACCCTGTCGAATTACTAGGTAACGTGCAGTTGTAAAACGCAATGTTTATGCCATTGGAGATAGCCACCTTTCCAAAGGCTTGCCCGTGGTCGAATTTATGAATCGCACAATTATCAAACACAACGGAAACGACCGACCTTCCTGATAGGGAACGAATAAGCCGAGACTTCTCGCCTCTGCCCTCTAGTCGGCAACCGTAGAAGTTGATTTGAGTTGCGTTATTCTGAGCTTCTACAGATTCAACATTGATAACTGCCGCCTCGTTTTCGTTTTGTGTTGATTCAAAAATGAATCCGCAGTTAATAAAGTCGATCTCACTTCCTTTTTTTAGCGTAATCACGTCGCCCATTTGAGACCAGAAATGGCACTGATTAAGCGTCGTATGAAGGCATTCTTGGTTGTCTAAAATTAAGCCCTTATCAAGTTGATAAAAGCGGCAGTAGCTCCACAAATTCTCCGACGTAGCCATAGGGGTTTCCCCTTCCGGGTACGTAGCCTCGTAAAACTTTGTTCCGCCGGTGCCATTGAACCAAAAGTTATTTAGACAAAACGCTTGGTGTGCGTGATTGGAATAGGCAGAAAACCTAAATCCGTGAATATCTTTTTCACAGTTTCGCTTATCGCAAATGATCGCTAGATTAGTAAGCTCTAGTCCTACGTAAGTTGGGCTATTAGCGCGGGTACTGTCAAAGATATAAATATCTTCGTCAGATTTTTCCGGCATGAAAATTATTTGAGAAACGGCCATTCCGTCCCCAAAAATTCTGTCATACCAATTGTTGTAGCCCTTGGTATCTCCGCTTTCGTTTAAGAAGCAATTTTTGGTGATCTTGTATCTACCGTGAGGTAAGTACAAAGCCCTGTGATACCTCTGTCTACCGAAATCAGTCGTCGTTGCAGGAGGAACGTAATCTGGCCAAAATACCTGCTTTGTCGCTTCCTTCCATGCGGCAATAAAGGCTTCCGTGTCATCCGTCATCCCGTCTCCAACCGCGCCGAAGTCTCGAACGTTCACGATATCTGCAAACCGCTCGCCGAGCGTTCTCAACTCAGTAGAGCCTTCAGCCTTGACGAACCTATTACTGATGTTCTGACCGTTGCCACCTGCATTGCCAAAACCAGCCACGGCGAAAAGCCCGTCATACGGGTAGTTTTCAACATCGCGTAAAGAATCGACGATGTGCGGGATGTCCCAGCTGTACTGCTCGATAAGCTGGCGGATTTGCTCGCAGGCTGCGAGGGAAGCTGCAGCGTCTTCGGCAGACTGAGCAGCCGACTCTGCGGCGTTGAGAAGTTGGAAGAAAAGATCTGAAGGAGAGATCGAAGAAGTTGGGGGCACTTGCACCACGCGTCCCAGGAGCTCTACAATCTGCTGGATCATTACCACGATTCGGTCAAGCTCCGTGGTGATGCGCTCCGGAGCGAAACGCGTGTAATTTGTCAGATCAAGCGTCTGTGTGTAGTCAACCGCCGATCCAATGACAAGCACCGCATCTTTAGCTAAGCCGGATTCAGACGTGAGCGTGATGGTGCCGCCGGGCGTTGCCGACTGGTCAGCATTCATGGACACCGTGTAATCGGTGCCTTGCTGCAAATCTGATGGTTCTGAGTCACTAGAAGCCGCAACCGCGACATAGACGTCAGATTCCTCAAAAATAAGAAACCCGAAGCTGAAAGTTTTTTGGCCGGTGCCGTCTCCAACGTAGGGACCGGCGAGACGCTTGATGTATTCAATAGCCATGAAAAAGCCCTCAAATGCTGAGGGCAATTGTCTGTTGAGGCGACGCGCTCACGCGCACATGAATTTATTCCGGGGCTTCTGCCATTCTCGGAGAACGTCTTGGCGTAGTGTCGCGCGGCCCCCACCAATAGCCTTGGCCCCAAGAGCGCATCATTCGGCTTTCCATTCTTTGGTTGTATCCGGGTGAAAGGTACTCTTGCAAGTCGTTCATCACAGCGCGATCGATTGCCGTTCCCGTGTACCACAGATTGACAAAGGGCATGTGCGAGCGGACGAGTCTAACGGCTCGAGCTCCCGGGCGAGTTTCTCGGTCATACAACGCATTGCCGGCCGTGGCCGTGACCAAGTCGATTCCTTCGATGGTTGTCCCGACAATGGGACCAGCAAAATTCGTCAGTCCTGACCAAGCTCCATATCGCGCGTCTTCAGACAGGCCGTTCGCGATAAAGTCGCCCAAGAATCCAAGGCCGCCGCCTTTCGTGAAGGCGTGCAACCAGAACTCACGAGATTCAGCATCCTGCAAATCCTTGCCGTTGAGAAGGTTCTGCACCTGAAGCGAAATCGCCCCGAACACAGTTGTGGCCACCAACATCCCTGCGGCATAGGCCACCTTGTCCGGAGCGTTGCCATGGCGTGCCAAGAAACGTGCGCGACGGAAGTGGCGTTCCATCATCGCCAACGGAAAGCTCTTGAAGAGGAAGAACGCTCTGGCCAATTCACCTTTCATTGTGCCGCGCTGTGCTCCTCGAGTCGTTTCCGCGCGAGTCACCAGATCGGGGCCAAGCGATGCCATTTCTGACTCTTGGATGATCAGTCCCAACAGCTTGGCCGGCGCCTCACGAACCGCTCGGATTTGACCCGCCGTCAGTCCTTGGGTCGGAATGGCCTGCAGGTTGTTGATCGTCAGGAACTCAATGCCCTTGTACGTTTCCGTTTGAGCGGCCTGAAACACCTCCCAATCGGCTTCCGTGATGCCCGCATCCTGCAAACGCGCACGGTCGTAATTGTCCAGCTCGTCCCAGTTGTTCTTTGTCATCTTGGCGAGGCTGGCCATCATATTGAGCGAGAAGGCTCGGCGCGTTCCATCCGTGAAAGCGTTCAGCAAAGACGCGCGCATTGAGGCATTGGCAAGCTTTGCCGTCCAGCCCTGGCCAATGTTGTCAACCGACCAGCGATTGAAGTCCGACGTCAGGTTTTCAGCAATGATGCCGGCACGAGCTGCGTACTCTTTCCAGTCACTTCCGTAGGCCGCAATGAAGAACTTAGCGCCCTGCAGCAAAGGCAGTCGATTGAATTTTGTGGCCACGAAGTAGGACGGGATGTCCGAGAAGGACGTAATGAACGCTTTGCCAAGCTTGCCCGCCATTTCAAGATTGCGCCATCCTTGCATGAAGCCGGATACGCCTTCGCGGTTCAATGCGGCGCGGTTCGCAATGCCGGTGAGCACATTCCACATATCGTCAATGCTCGCATCCGTCAGGCCTTGCCAATCGGAATACTTCGTCAGCAGTGCCCACTTCGACTCGGTCGCTTGTGCGTTCTCTGCAACACGATCGGCCACGTACTTGAGCATCTGATAGGTAGCCTTCGGCTTCGGCCCCATCTTTTCGAGGATTGCAATGTCGTTGGCCATTTTGGCCACGTGCCCCGTCAAGGCGCCCGTAAGGCTCCCGTTTCCAAACTGCGCTTCGTACTTCAGATAACTGTCAGCGTCGGCAAAGTGAATGGTTCGGTGGTGGTACTTTTTGAATCGGTTCGAGACAAGTTTCGGCTGATTCGATTGAATCTCAAACAGGTCGGCATCCGGACTTCCGGCCGTGATGATGTCGTCGTATGCACCGGACAAAAGCTCACGCAAATCCGCGTCACTCATGCGCTCGCCGGCATCGTCCACATAGCGGCTGCGATCCAGAAGCGGCAGGATGAAATTGGTCCAGGCTTCCTTGCTGTCGCCGTTTTTGTTGCCCGTCAGAATCTTCGCAGCCTTACGTACCTTCCAAGAATCGTGAGACTGCGGAATATATCCGTAATCAAGCCTGCCAATGTCAGCACCGGCGGCGACTGCACGCTGACGCATATTTTCGGCCGTAGCTGAAAAAGCCTCCCATGCCTTAGCCGCACGCTCGTTGCCTGTCGCTTGCCCAAACGCCTCATAGACAAAATCGCGCACGTCTTCAGAATTCTCAACAAATCCAAGCCACGACGAGCGGATGCCGTTGATCGTGTCGAGCATTGAAGACAGATATTCGTTCGTCACGCCCTTGGCGTATCCGTAGGTTTCCTGCAGGAGTTTGGCCACAGCTGAATACGCGTGCAAATCTTCCTCGACCTCCAGCCGCTCCATTTTGTGCAGCAGACGATCTTGTGCCAAAGCCTGCTTGCGAAGGTTAATCGCTCGGCGCTGTGCCCGTTCTTCGATCTGCTTTGCAAGCTGATCTGCGGCGGCCGAGACACGGTCGTCAATTGTCATCTTTGCCCATGCTTCCGGATCAGTTCGACTCAACGAGGCCATCGTTGAACGCACAGCCTGCAAAATCTCACGCCCTTCCGTAGGCGTCACACGTCGGCCGAGAATTTGGCCAACTTGATCAAGACATTCCTGTCGCATTTCCTTTGCCATTTCACTGTGCTCCGTCGTTTCTCATAATGCAAATGGCCGCCTGGGCAATGCCGGAAGCCTCCGTCTTTCCTTCGTTCTCAATGCGCTGCATTTCCGTTTCAACTTCGTCAAATCGCAATTCAACCGTTTGACCGTCTTCATCCTCAAAGAGGAACGTCTGCTCGGGTTGCTGCTCGACAAGCTCTTGCATCCGGATAGCGTCCGGATCGTTGGCCACGCCTTCTCGCACCGTTGCCTGCACCTGCTGCGGGTTCGGTTCGGCCTGAGCGGGGTCGTCAACCTGAGCCGAAGCCTGCGATGTGATCTCATCGAGCTGCGACTGCAGGTTTTGAATAGATGAGCGAATTGCTGCTACGTCCAGTTCCGGAAGCGGTTCCTGACCTGCTGTAACACGATGTTCGTTTTCAATACGTCGCATTTGTCCGAGCACGTCAGCCCACGTCCGTCCGGACAACGTTCTCATCCCCGAAGAGGCCGCCGTCAGCTGCGCGCATAGCGTTCACCGTCCAATCTGCCAGAGGGTCGAGAATGCGGCCGATTGCGGCTGCCGAGTTCGCATTGCGAGCCAAGAGTTCGATGAAAGGCGTGGTCGTCGGGTCGTCCAGGAACGAGAGCTGGCTCACCAAGTCTTGCAAGGAACGTCCTTCTTCGCGCGCCATACGAACGGCGTTTGCGGCCTCAACAATCCCTCGAGCGAGGTCGATGCCGGCAGTGCGCATTTCAATGATGCGAGGCGCGAAGGCGGCCATTGCCGTCAGGATGCGTTTGATATTGGCGTCCGTGGTCGAAGAGAACAATTCCGTCAGCACGTCGTTCTGATACGCCTCATGGAACACGGCCGTCTGAATGCGACGAATGGCTTCGGGCGTCGGATTGCCGTTGCTATTGATGAGGCGTCCCAGAGCGTTCGGCTCGCCAATGTCGATAAGGAACTGGCGCACAGTGTCAGCCGTTGGCATCCCTTCCTCGTCAAAGCGGTACAGCGAAGCATTCTCTCGAATGCGCGGAGCATCTTCGGCTGCAATCTCAACATTGCTACGGGCCATCACCTGATCCGAGTTCGAGCGGCTCACAAAGCCCGACGACACCTTTTCCTGCGGCATGTAACGAACGAGCACAGGGTGCTGCATGGACGCGATGACAGCCGGATCAACGCCGTGTTGGTTATCGGCCATGAGAGCATCACGATACTGCTGCGCTGTGCCACGGCGGTAGGCTTCCGTGAGCCCCGTCAGACGCCCATTGCCGGCCACGACATTCATCAGAGATGCGTCGCCATAGTCAGGGTTCTGGCTACCATCAAAGCGATTCGACGTCTGCACCGTATCGGCCTCAACTACGGCGTACTGCACCGGCACCTGCTCACCCGAATCGATCACGTAGTCGCGCACGCCCAGATACGCGTCATCCGGGAGCGTGCCGTAAGAGACAATCGGAGCGCCGCTTGCCGTATTGCGCGAGAAACTGAGCAAACCGTACTGCGGATCAGACGCGATGCTGTTCATCTGCCCAACCGACACCACATTGCTGCGGTCACGGTTCTGAAGCACCACGGCCGTGCGACCGTCACCGGCCATCACTTCACGCGCGAACTTCTTCTGTTCAGCACCGAGCACTTGTTCGTTGAGCGAGGCGCCGCGCATCTGCTGGCTCACGTCAACTGGCGTTCCAGAGTTCAGGTCACTGGCCGCCTTGCGCTGTGCCGCCACAGCCTTGCTGTAGTCGTCTTCGGAGTCGGTCGCCAGGATACGGTTACGCTTTTCGCGGTTCGTCTCTTCGGCCTGCACCGCACGAGCGGCTGCAACCTGCGTCTTATCCGGACGCACAGTCTTGGAGCCAAACTCGTCCGTATACATGCGATCGAGAACCTTGCGGACTTCAGCCGACAAGGGCGGCAGCTCCTCACCAAAATCGGCCTGATAACGACCTCCAACCGCATCACTGAAGTGCTCGTAAACGTCCTTGAGCCATTCGCCGAAGCGCTTGAAGAAGCTCACCAAGGAAGGCGACGGAGACTTTCCTTCGGACAGATACTGCTCAACCCACGAGGCAAAGCGCTCGTGGTACTTGCGCTGGCCATTGACGCCAAGGGCATTCCAGTCGTCGACTGAATTGATGCCAAAAGCCTTCAGCAGAACATCGACGTCCTGCTTCACATTTCCCGCCGCTTCCTCGAACTGCGAGGCCAGCATCAAATTGTGCAGATACCAATGGCCGATTTCGTGCGAGAAAGTCGAAACGTTCGCGTTCGGCGTCAGCGTGATGCGATTTTCGGTCGGGGAGTAGGAGCCCAAAGATTCGCCGCCTTGACGCTGATAGAAGTCGAGGATTTTGATTGCCTGGTCATCGAAGACAACAAAGCCTGTATCGTCATCGTCGCCAAGGAATTTCACACCCTTCACGCCAATGGAATTCAACTTTTCAGATGCCAACCGAGAATTGCCGGCAAGATCGTCGAATTCCATATCCAGCATATAGTCGTCAGGAATTGACTCGGGATCCGAATAGCCTTCTTCACGCAAAATAATGTCCTGGTAGATTTCTCGTCCAGTCCAGTGATCGGGAGGAGGTTCCGTGTCGTATTCATCCTTGTATAGCCGAGCCAAAGCCTCTCGAACCTCGCTAGGCTGTTCGGCATAAGATTCATTCGCGTCAAGCAGGACATTGTTGTCCGGCACTTCGGCCTTGTAGACTTTGCCGTCCGGTCCGGTCATGTCTCGGTAGCCTTCGGCAACCTTCTTGTCGCTAGTGAAATACAACCCCCAGCCATGCGTAGCGCGACCAGTTCCTTCACCAATGTGCTCAGTTGAGAATCGATCGAACTGATTCTGAGACCCGTGCCAAGCCGTCTGGTTGAGTACAGGCACCTCGTAATAGACACCGTTTTCGGCGAAAGAAGATTCTTCTACCGCATCAAACAAACCTCGACCATCTGCGCGCACATAAGGAACGCGGCCACCAATCAAGTCTGTTAAACTAAGAGTACGGTCTGTGGGCCTACTCTCGGTGTCAAGGCGGACTAGTCGGTTGTCTGCGGCCGCAATCCCACTGACGTAAGAACCCCCGCCCTCCGATTGGTTAATTCCACCGGGCGGGGTTTCCATTTCATCAATGTAAATTCCATCAATCGTGTGAATTACTGCGCGATCATTTCCTGGCTCTACAAAGTCCTTGACTAAGAGCTGCACTCTCCAAAGTTTCCCGTCAAATTGAACTGGCGCCAAGAAATGGTGAATCCCTTGAACCTTGGGGTTTTTGTGCACATTGTCAACGTGACTTTCGACTAAAACAGCTTCTTCGACGATCTTGGCAATATCGCGTGCAACAGAAGTAAAAACTCTTTCTTTGAAATATCCACGCCGTCCTGCCGCCTTTTTCATATCACTGCGCGTGGCAGTCAGAACAAACCCCGTGTTTTTATTGGTTACACCTTTTCCTAGGGTAGATTCCGCGAAAGAAATGGCCTCCTCTCGAGACAGAGGCGGCTGATCAATTCGAATGATTGTTAATGAGTCATCAGGTTTGATTGCTTTAGACGGTCCCATGTGCCACTCAACACCCTGAGTGACGGGCATATCGAACCCGTCAGCAGTGGTCGCACTATCGACTCGCACGCGCGGCGCCACACTTGAAACCTGCTCAGGCGTCAAGCCCCAGCGCGATGCCGCACTAGTGACGACAGACGCGTTCAAATTGGCCTGCGCCGTCACCTGCTGCGGAGTGAATTTTCCCGTGCGCTCGAGTTCGGTAGCGAATCGTTCGGACAGAGCCTTGCGCTCCTGCTCGAAACGCACACGAGTCGTCGGACGCCAGAAGGCCGCACCGAAGGCTGCGCCAAGACCTGCTGCTACGGCGTTGTCTGCGAAGTTCAGCTCGTAGTTCTTAGCGAGCTCGTCGTAGTTCTGATTCTCAAGAATCCAGTGGACTCCCTGAACTTCGGCCACGTTGAGCCCAACGTTTGCACCCGCACCGATGGCCGCAGACGTGAGGCGGCTTCCTGTAGCGAAGGCCGCAGGCAACTTCAGCCCAATGGCATTCGCGGCAAACGTCAACATGCCGGCATTGATTGCCGTCTGTTCATCCACCCCCTCGTCAAGGAGGGTTTGCGTGCGGTTGACACCTACGTCCGCGCCAAAGAGCAGAGCGCCGCCTGCCGGTCCCGCAACGCTACCGTACAGAACCGCCTTCGGAATCATTTCACCGAGGCCGTAAACGATCTGTGCCGCGGTGCCGGACGTCTGTGGATCGAGCTCGTATTCCTGCTTCGCAATCTCACGAATGCGCCGGGCATTTTCCGGCATCACTTCTTCGCGCTGACGTCGTACCCACTCGCGGACTTCCGGCTGCGTTGTGAAGTTTTCAAGCGGAATCTGCCGGAGTCCCGTAATGGCAGAACTCGCCGTATCCAATACCGCATTCGGGATTGCCTTCCATGTGTCGCCCATGCCGTCAAAGAAATTCGGCTCGGGCATTTCAAGCGGTGGCAGTTCAGTCTCCGGACGGAGTTCTTCGGGAGCGTCAACTTTTCTGACCGGCTCAAAGATGTTCTGGAAAATCATCGTCCGGAAACCTCCAAAATCAGCGGTTCGTTCGTCTTTGCGTCGATCACTTTCGTACCGTTGCGCAGCACAATGTAGGAAACGCCACCGTCAGGCAGACGGCCATACGTCTGCAGCTTCAACTTCGGTAGTTCGCTCGCAAGCTTTTCAGCAGAGTAAGCAACGCTACCCACGTAGTAAGAGCCTTTTCCCTTGCGCAGTTCATCGCTCTTTTTCGCGATCAGATCGTCAAAGTCGTCGCCAAACCATCCGTTTGTGGAACGCGGCATCACGATCTTTTTGCCGTTGTGGTTTTCTATCTTTCCAACAGATGACTCGATTGCGTCGTTCACATTGCCGCCGCTCAAAGCCTTGTATCCGGCAACTCCCTTGACGAGTTCCATCGTGGCATTGAGAACCTGCGGATCATCAAAGACGGCGTCAGCATCCTCTGAAGCTCCCAGAGCATTAAAGGTCTGCGCTTGAATCCCCAGCACAGCCGTTTCATCCAGGCGAACGCGCTTTTGATCAACGGCATCTTTCCCGCGCAAGTACATTTCACCCAACGACACGCCCGCGCCATCCGGAAACTCGTCCATTGCACTGGCCGCAACCGCGTAATTGGATGCGCCTTTTTTAAGCTGTCGCGCCATCACCTCAATGCCGGCATCACCAACAGAGTCGGCGATTGTGCGAAGGAGCGCCACACGTTCATCCACGCTGCCGTTATCAAGCGTCTTCACCAAATCAGAGGCTTCTTGGCTGCTGAAAAGCTCGGCATCGCCACCCCACCGTTCGGCAAGCGTTCCCATTTCCTGCGCGCGGAATTCAAGCTGAGACCGAACCTGTTCCTGACTGCCCCAGTTAAGCGGTTGATAGTCACCGTATCCATTCGTGAGCGCGAAACCGATCTTGTCCTTGCGGCGCTCCGTCGCAATCGTCTGTGCCGCCTTTTGCATTGACGCCCAGGACTTCATTTCCGAGGAGAAGTTGTCGGAGCCCTGCTTAGGCTTGGCCGCCTTGAGCATCAGCATCAAATCAGCATCGCTCATAAACTTGGCATCGTTCCGGAACTGATTTTCCGTGCGGTCAAGCTGATATTGCTCGAATTCTTTTGCGCCACGCTTGGGGCCGTAGGCTTCCACAAACTGATCACGTGCCAACGCCTCGGGGTTGTTGCCCATGAGCGTTTCGGCAAGGTTGTTCGTCACCTCACGCTTGAACTCATCGTTGCGCATCTGAATCATCTGACTGCGCAGCTGGCGAGCACGCAGAACAACCGAAAGACGCTGATCGTTTTTGAGCGAATCGATGAATGAATCACCAGTCAAAGACGACGGATTGGTGTACCAATCATCAACAACAGCTCCGCCCGAATCTTTGACGCGAGCCTTTAGCTGAACGCCCGGCTCACGCTCCGCAAAGTACTGCTGCAGGTAATTCGCCTCGGCAGCGGACAGTTCGCGCCCGGGCACAAAAACGTCCTGCCCGTTTTCGACAGACCAATGGCCGCCTCGGTTTTCTTCAGTGCAGTAAATGGACTGATCCGAGAAGGTCGGATGATTCGGTTTTTTGTACTTGTCGCCCAGATGTCCGCGAGCATCTTCGGACATGGTGCCGGACTTGAGCTCCTTCCAAGCCCCTCGCAGGTCGTAGTTGAAAACGTCTCGCTCTCTACCTTCTGCCTTCGCCCAGGCTTGGAACTCGCGCTCCTCTTCCGGAGTCAACTGTGTGTTGTAGTGGTCAGTAAAGTCCTGCTCTTCGAATTCCTCCGCGGTTCTGTATCGCACAGGGCGCTGTGCAAGGCTCAAGGCCAAAGTGTCGCGGCTCTTGCTGAAAAGACCTGACTCGATCTTGGCCGCAATGTCGGCACTTACCTTCGGACGTTGAGACTTAAAAACCTGAAGAGCCAGAACGGGATTGTCGGAGCCCCATGCTTCAAAGCGTCGGGCCGTGAAAAGATCGTAGGACTTGTCTTTGAGAAGCTTTACCTGTTCCGCAGGCAAGCCCATCATCGCGGCCTGATAATCGATTTCCTGAGTGATCGAGCCCCAAGTCTTTTGCAGGTAGCCCGTTTCAGCATAGTGGTTGTCGGCGTCCGTCATCAAAGACTGCACGCGCGCCTCGGAGCTTTGCAGGTGATACGCCCGGGTCTGCTGACCATTCCAACGTCGAGCCTGCTCGACGGCAGTGCTCAAGCGATCTTGGATTCGGCTGCCGATGACTTCGCGCACCTGCGGCTGAAGACTACCGACGATCTTATCCACGTCCGCCGTCATGCCTTCGACCGTGGGCTGGAACGCATCCATGGCGTTCTTACCCTGTTGCGTCATGTATCCGTTTTCGCCACTCATGCGGGCGTTAATGGCATCAATCACCTGACGCTCGGCATCATCTGACTCGGCTTTGACCGTGCGCTGATGCTCAATGCGAAGCGCTTCGGTAAGCGAGTTCGACCACTCTTCGACTGGCTTCATCGCCTGCTGCATCATGCGGCCATAGGCATCGACATTGACTGCCGGCGCACGAGCTGGGACAAAACCCGAGCCGCCGTTATCGCGCACCTGCGGCACACCGCCTTGGAACGTAGGAACAATAGGCATTCGCTTTCTCCTTTAGCCGAAGGACAACATGCCGTTGCGAACGCCCCAACGCGGTCGCGGTGTTTGCGCATACGCATCTGACCCGATACCTGTTGCTTGCGGGGCACCCGTATTCGAGTCAAAAAGGCCCATCGCGTCATAGACCATATAGCGGTTGGCGATCTGAGACGCGCCCTGCAGAAGAGTGGTGCCAAAGACGAGTCCCGGACTCTGCTTTTGGGCTTCGTACTGCAAAGCCTGCCCCTGGTAATTGGCGGCTTGCATACGCATGCCCCAAGCATCGCGCACGGCGTTCTCTTTGATCTGATTGGAGTCGATCTCTTTGATGATGTCTGTCGAGGCCAAAACCTCAACTGCGCTGCCGGCGTTTGTCGCAAGACCGTTGGCGGCAATGGCGGCTTTCTGGCTGCCCTTGACCTGGCCGGCCTGCATTGTGAGCCGTACCTGATCTTTTTCAGCGGAGCGCAACCGTTGTTCGGCATTGAATTCCATCAGCTGCGCATTGATTCGAGCGATATTGGCCTGCGATTGCGCAATGGCATTGCTCTTATTCGTGATCCCGATTGAGCCAAAGGCATTGATAACGGAAGCCACGCCCATGCCGGCAAGGCTCCCGTATCCAAATGATTGACCTGAATTCCAAGGCATAAAACCTCCCATTATCGGGAGGTATTGTCAGATCACGCTATGCGCTCACGCGCACTTGCCGTCAGACGAGTTCGACCTTGGTTGTTAGGCCGATGACCTTGGCTGGTAGCGGTTGATCCTGGCGGATGCAAGTCTGGCCAGAGTTCGCCCATGCCGCAGTGACGCGCACCTCGATTTCGTCCGTGATCGGCTGCGGAGGCGTTCCGGGCGGCTCCATCGCGCGAGCCGGGTATTCGGTGAGATCGTCGAACGACGGACCTGCCTTCAGTCCGGAAGAGTTCACCACGCGGAAAATCATCGAGATGACGTTTTTCCGATGAGTCGTACCGTAGGAGCCGTCTTGCAGAGCCATAGCAAGCGGCAGCGTCTGAGCGTCGCATGAGTATGGCAAACCAACATGCACCACGCTTGCGGGTTCATCAAGCACGATCTTGCCGTTTGTCACAATCTGAGAAGGCTCAACCGAGCCATCGGCAAGAATCGACACTTCCATGCCTTCGAGCCACGTGAGCCCTGAGATTTCAGTCTTGGGCTCACCGCGGTACGTTCCGGAGCAGTCCAGGTAAACGCAGTCCGCAAGATTTGTATATTGGCGTTCGTGCATACGCTCAACGAAGACCTTTTCCTGCCCGTTGATGTTTCGGCGAACCACGGCATACAGGATGTCTTCGTCGCCTTCGGCCACGACCGTGCAACTCAAAAACTCACCGTCTGTTTCGACCGTGCTGAAAGCACCTACCTGCTGTTCCGGAACGTATGTCAAGGCGATAAGTCTGCCGTCCGAGGAGACGGCCCAAACGGTCGGGAAAGGCGCTTTGCCGAAGGACAAATCCTTGACTTCGAGATTGTCGAAAAGATGCGGAGCACGCAGGCAGATGTCCGCCGTTACATAGCCGCCGGCCTCGTATGAATAACCGCATTCACGCAAGTGTCCGCCGCGGGATGCCGCATAGATGAGCGTCGAGCCCACAATCACCGGCTGCACATTGTTGGCACCAAAGTACGATTGCGCATTGACGGACAGCGACTTTTGGGTGATTACGTCCGAGTTCTTAGTCGTGGCCAGCCACTCTGCCGAAGCCGTCAGAAAGATCATTCGGGCGAGCGGGATGATGTGTTCAATTCTGTCCGCATTGCGGGCCACCACAGCAGCGGCAATGCGATCATCGTCCTGACTTGGAAGCGAATAGCCCATGTTGGACTCGGTGCCGGACTTCGTCGCCCACAGCCAGTTCGGGCGGTTGTAAGTTCCGCCAAACCAACGACGACCTTCAAAGTAGGACACCGCACCCGGGTAGTCGCCCGTCGTGCCAACAGTTGCGGTAGCCGTGGCACCGCTTCCGCCGGAACCGTTTGACTCAATCGTCACTGTGGGATTTGTATATCCGGATCCGGGACGAATGACACGAATCTCCGATATAGCCCCGTTTTCATCAACAACGGCTTCAAGTTCAGCTCCAGTTCCTGTGGGGTCAGTCACTGTAACGATTGGAGGTATCGGAGCAGTGATTACCGGATAGTCCCAAGAAACCCCGTACCTTAGATGATTTCCCTTGACAATAGATCCTTTCCATCGGTCCGAAGAGGTATAGCCGGCACCCTCACTTTCCACTTTGTATCCGGAAATGTTGTAGGACACTGAACTTGCCGCTTCACAGACAAAAGAGATTTTGGCCCCAGTGCCAGTGTTAGACGTGACGGCAATATTTTTGAGCTCATTCGGGCTAACACTGCCATCAAAAACAGCATTGTGCGCCGCTGAATACGGCGGCAGGGAATTAGAAAACGTCTGCGACGTATTGTTACCGTTTGGCGCATGGTAAACAGTAAATGTCCCGGGCAAAAGCCCCTTTATGCTCCGATTCGTTAAATAACCACTGCCACCATTTGTGACGGTAACACTTTCAATGCCTCCTGCTTTCATGAAAGGCTGATCATAAATCGGAGGTGTGATCGACGCGTCCGGATCAATGTTTTCGTCAACTATGCTTGTCTGATCTGTCTGCCCGATGTAGCACCACACGCCGCCTTGGTTTCGATAGACGCGGTAAAGGTCTGCTCCGGACACTTCGTCCCACGAGATTGTGTTGTACGCACCGTCACCGTATGGGTTGCACTCGACTTCCACTGATTCGCTGCGCTCCGATTCCTGAGAGCCGTCTTTAAGCAACGCCGTTACAGCGTACTCTCTCGTGTAATCCGTTTTATTCGAGACTGAATCATTGATTGTTTGGACAGCCGTAACATTTTCGGGAGGCTCAAGCTCTGAGGCAAACGAGATCTCTGTCAAGCGCCAGTCAGTCGCACCGTAGCGGCGCAATTCTCTTGGCGCGTGGCTCGGATGAACCAACGTCACAATGTCGGCAGACTGAACGAAGTGGATGCCCCAAACGTCATCGATCAAATAGGGGGTTTCAACTTCGTAGGGCAGACCATCGTCGCCCAGAAGCGTCTGCCCCTGTGTATGAAATCGAATGTACTTCTCACCAACTTCCAGAACCATCGTCTGGTCGGCCGAGAATGTGAAATTCAACAAGCGAGGCGGCTTGGTCGGGTCTTTGACCTCGAGAACGCGCTGAAAACCCGGCCGGGATACGATCGGGCCCTGCGGTTCCACCAAAAAGTTTCGGCACTTAGCCAAGCCGGACTGATACTTGGAGTCCGTGACGCGCGAGAACATTGATTCCGAAATTTCGCCGCCATTGAAGGACTGCTGATAGAGTCGAATCTGCGCCATGATCACACCCACCGGCTAGAAATTTTGGACGGAACTCGCAGCATCTTTTGCCGAACCATCGCCTGGCCGTCGATCGTCTTGGCAACAGACAAAGCCTGCTGATACTGCTTCATCAAATTTGTGGCTTCGGTTGAGGCGGAACTCTGACGCTTGATTGGTCCGACAAGATAGGCGGCGAGCAGTAGCACCAAGGCTTCCGTGAAATAGGTCGGGTAGAGGGCAACAGAGTCGATGTAAGCAGTGTAGTGAGCCACCGCTTTCTTAACGTTCGTGATGATCATGCGGTTGGAGTTAGCCGCGTTGTACTCAACGCGCCACTGGCTGCGCGGAATCTCAATTTCGTCATCAAATTGGCGAGCATCATCCGGATCAATCGAGAACTTAGCCTGATTCTCCTTTTCGCCCAAAACTTCGTAAAGACCAATGATCCGGACAGCATCGGACGGGAAGGCATACACCTTCGCTGCCCCGTAGATCTTCGAATCGACGTTTGCAAGTTCCGACAAGCGCACACGACGCTGCGCAAAGCCCCAGTCTGCATCTTCGAAGATGCGTCGCTTTGCCATCGGGAACCACCGATTGCATAACCCGGCGTTCTCAGAACCGTCAGAAGGATTGACGGACACCACGTCTGCTTTTTCTCCTAAAAGCGATAGGGCAAGGTTGCAAATATCTACTTCGGTTGCCATTACTAAAAAAGGGGATGTTGCCACCCCCTTTCCATGAAAAAGACTCTAGCCGGAGGCCTTAGTCAACAGTCGGAACGATGTCGATGCCGACCTTCTTGTACTGGTTCGGGAGACCGAACGAAGTCGTCAGGTAGGCGTCGATCGTGCCGGTAATGGTGCCCTTGACGGTAGACGACAAGCGCACGTGCTGGCGATGCTTAACCGGCAGCGGAATCACAATGTCTTCCTTGACGTCTGCGCCGGCCATTGCTGGCAGAGTCAGGATCGACGTGAAATCGGAGCCGTCATCAGAATCATCAATCGAAAAGGTCACGCCATTGGTGGCTGCCTCAGTGCCAGTGCCAGCAACTGTCGGATGAATCACGAGATAGATCGGATCAGCCCAAGCACCCGAGTTCGGGGCAGGCTGGCCAAAGTCGTAGGCGTCCGACGTGATGGCGGCGGCGATGCTCTTCGCAGCACAGAGCTGCATTTCAAGATCAAAACAGGCCATTTGGATCACCTCCTTTAAGAGAACGCGATGACGTTGCCGTCGTTGCCAATCACGTCGTTGCCAAGCTTGTGGATCGGAGTGTCGCCGTAGGACAGAACCTTGCGGCCGGCAATTTCGCTCCAGGTCAGGAAAGCGTTGTCCTTGTTCTGCATCTGGCGGCGGAGAACCGAGCGGATCGTATCGTTCATGTAGAACGCGATGCGACCGGAGGCGTCGTCGGGCAGCATTTCTAGAGCCTGCGTCATCAGATCGATCAGATCAGGTGCGCTGGCCGTGGTGTTCTTCTTGGAGAGCTTGGACGTGTCGACGTTGCAGATGCGAACCACCGATTCGGGGTCGTAGGCAGCCACACCAATGTCCCAACCGAATTCAGTCACAAGCGCGCGGTACGCCTTGCCGTTCTTGTCCTGGACGTACTGCTCGCCCATGTCATCGACGGAAAGACCGGGGCCTTCGCCGCCCTGCGGATAGAACATGTACATGCCTTCGGGCTTCCAGTTGGCAAGCCAAATGTCCGTCAACTTGCCTGAGGTCGTACCGCCGGCATCAATGCAGCGACCACCGAAAGCTTCAGAGGTCGGCACCACAATGTTTGCCAAACCCAAACAGTCGCGAGCATCAGTCTTCGGATCACCGTAGAACACACGGCGCACTGCCTGGCGAGCAAGCCCACGCATAAATGCCTGATCCTTGCGCAGACGCCAAGCTTCACGTTCGCCCGGCTTGCGGGTGTTGTAAAGACTCACGTCAACGACAGAGCGCGTGCGCACCATGCTGGCCGTGTAGCGAGCCGCTGCACCCAGAGCTTCTTCAGCTTCCCAACCTTCGTTGTAGCCACGAAGCTGACCTTCCGGGTACTTCGTGATGATCTGGCCCTTGTCCGTATCGCCGTTGTTGGCGGAAAGAATGACGCCCTGATCAAAGAAAGGCGTGTAGTCGCGGATCGTGTGAATAAGCACCTTGCGGGCTACATCCTTGTCCGTGACCATGGATTCGTAGTCGGCCAAAGTGAGAGCCTGGCCGTCAGCAATCAAACCACTCATTTGTTAACCTCGTTTAGCGGATTTGTAGAAATCGCCCGGCGTAACTTTTCCGTCACCGGCTTCAGAGCCGCGCGGGAAAGAGCCTTCGCCGATAGCGCGTCCTGCTCGAGCTAGGAGCTTTAGCAACCCCGGGTGGTTCCCGATGGGCGTGCTCATGAACTCGGCGATGTCGGGATCAACCGACCCGTCCTCGTTCTTCGCAAAGCGGTCGCGCACACGCGCAATGTCCGCCATCGAGCGATTCCAATCAGCCGACAATTCCTTGTCCGCTTGACTGCGTTCAGCCCACTGTTTCGACACCTCGGCAATCTGAGCCATCTGTCGCTGCGCAATCACGGGCGCAACCTTGTCCAAAAGGTTTTGAGCCTGCGCTTGCGAGAGATTCGTCTCCTTGGCCACTTCCTTGAAAGCGTCCATCACCTGGCCGTCGTACTTCAGACCTTCAGGAGCCTTGAAGTCCTCATAAGACTCGGGAGCGCCTTCCGGCTGTTCCTTCTTCTCGTCGGCCGGTTTCTGATCACCTTCAGGCTTGGAGCCTTCGCCATCGCCTTCCTTTGCTCCACCCGTCGCGCCCGTCAGCAAATTGCCTTCAGGTTGCGTGGTAGCAGCAGAAGAAGCCGAGCCTTCAGCTCCGGCGGATGCAGCCTGCTCGTTTCCGCCTTCCATACCGGTGGCCTGAGTTGCTGTTTCGGTCGCGCCGGTATCAATGTTTTCGTCTGTCATGCTGTTCTCTCAACATCAAAAGGTAGAGATCAGGATCAAGAGAACCCTGCAGATCGAGCCCGACACTGCGGCGCCCCTCGGCAAAAGCCATCGACAAAGCATTCGTGTTGAAGCTCGAAACTTGAAGCTGGCAAAGGTCAAGGATCGAGAAGATCATTTCCCGACCATCCTTCGTGCTCATCGCGGCTTTGACTTGGTCACGGAACCGAGCCATGCGCTGTTCGCGCTGGAACTCGATTTCCTCGCGTGTTTCGGCCAAAGCCTGCAGATCAAAAGGGTCTCTTTTCTTCATGGCTGGCATCTTCACATGCTCACAAGCGCTCACGCGCAGATAAAAAAAGGCGGAGCCTCTCGCCGGAGCCCCGCCAAAAGCCGTCCATTGACGGTCCTCGGGAGTATTCGTTATGCCTGACCAGCCAAAGCGCCGAGAGCGTTAACCGCTTGCCCGGCCATGGTCGAATCCCCAGTCGGCACACGGCCAAGCTTGCTCAAAGCATCAGCGCCCTGCTGCATCTGCTCGGCCTGCGCTTGCTGTTGCTGCGCCTGCTGTTGAGCCTGAAGCTGAGCCTGAGCCTCGTCATCCGGAACAACAACTGACGGCGCGACGCTGTAGTAGTCCGCGTATTCGTTCACAGCATTGAAGGCGTTGATCTTCAGCAATGCTTCGGGCTTGAACTGCGCGATCTGTCCGATCATGCCGAGGAAGTTCGTCAGGCCGTTGGCGCGGATTGCTCGCTGAGAGCGTGCCAGCATCGACGTGTATTCGATGTTGAGTTGCTGACCGACGAGCTCCGGCGGCGGAGGCGGAATCTGTCCCGCTCTGGCCAGGATGTTGTACGCGCGCTCAATGAGCGGCCGCAAAACCTCGTGATTCAGACGCGAGAGCACAGGGCCAAGCATCATCAGCTTCTCTTCGTGGCGCTCGGCCACTTCGGTCGCCGTCATGTTCTTGGTCGAGCCCGAGAGCATCAAGAAAAGATCGACGTTGAAAGCCTGATTGATGCGTTGCATAACCTCCTGCATATCAGCTGTTAAGTGCTGCAGGTTGAGCGCAACATTGAACGCCGACTGCACCTGATGCGCAGAGTTCGGCATATCCACGTAGCTGATGCCGCCCGGCAGGAAGTCAATCTCCTTGTCCTTGGCCGCGGTCGGAAGAATCTTCGGCGGATCGACTTGGAAATCAATGGCATTGCCCTTTTGAAGCTCCTGATGCTGAAGCTGTTTGACGTCACCAAGCGCCACCATGCCCGGCGCTTCTTCGGAGTAAATGTCCGATCCGGACGCGCCCCAGCGACCAACCACTGCGGGAAACTCGTTGTAGCCGCTTTCTTCGAGAATGCCATAGCCATCGTCGTCACCATCCAGGAGCATCACCACAGAGCGCCACGGCATGTTTCGGTTATCGATCTTGGACGGATCACGCTCAAAGCGCGGCTCAATTGCATGGATGACGCGGAACCGCTTATCGACAGCCTTCTGATCGTCGTAACACATGAGGACATTACGCCCCACAGCCTTGCGACCGTACTTCGAGACAAGCTGCCCCGCAGTCATCGAGAAGCGTCGATAGAGCGTATCCGGCTCGCCTTTGTAGTTCACACCAATGGCATACTCGCCCGCGACGAGCGGAACGCAATAGAACCCGTTGGTCGGGTCTTCGAGCACGACAATGGCCATCACGCCCATGGTGCCAACCTCGCGCCAGCCGTGGTGAAGCGCTTGGTACGTGTTCGTGCGCGTGAAAGCCATTTCAAGGATGCGCTGCACCATGTCAAGCCACTGCTTCACAGCGTGCGAGCTGTCCAGGTTCGGGTCGCCCGTGGTCAAAGCAAACCATTGAGACGCAGGATCGGTCATACCTGACATGAGCCCTGCGGCCAAGATATTCGCTGCCCTGGTCGCGGTGTTGTTGTAGATGCGATTCCAACGGCTGCGCGAAAGGTTTTGCGGCGAATCGACCGCCAAGAAGCGCCCGGATGCCGGAGTGATGCAGCGGCTGATCTCAAGCCACTGATCGATGTACGGCGCGCGCTCAGTCTTGAGCTGCGTCCAGCGCCGCAGGATCGAGTCGTGAAGCTCCTTGCGATCCATGGCACGTTACCCCAGCGTGGAACCACCACCCAAGTTCAAACGATCACCGGACACGCCACCGGCACCAGTCAGAAGCGTGCTGCCACCGCCACCTTGAGAGTTCTGCTGCAAGATGCCGCTGATGTCGGCCTGATTGCCGTTCTGACGACGCTGATCCTGCCGAGCTTGCTCGGCTGCGGCCTGAGACTGTTTTTCTGCCTTGCGCGCAGCATCTCGCTGAGCCGACGCCTGCTTGTTTGCGCTGTAAATGCCCGCCGCCGCGCTGGCTGCCGCAATGCCGCCGGCAACCCAAGCGGCAGTTGTCGCTCCACTCATCTTTTCACTCCTTTTTTTCGAGACATCAGCAAGTCGCCCTCGTCGGTGAACTCGTCTTCTGCCTCTTCAACTGTTTTAGCGTTCGTAGCAAAGCTCATTTGCACGAGGCAATCGCTCTTTGCGTACATGATCTGTTTTCGCCCGGCAGGGCACTTGAAGGTTGCAAACTCCTCAACGTCGATGCACTTGTCTCCGGCCGTCAAACGCATGTTTCCGAAAATCGTGAGTACCGTTGGGATCTTGATCAGCGCGCCAGTGATGACTACGCCAGCAGGGATGCGCACCGTCCGAGAGTAAATGCCAGCATGAAGCACATGCACTGTCTCAAGCTCGACCTGAGGTTGCTGCATGGCAAAAGCCTCGAACTCTTTCGTGAGCCGAAGCGCCTCACCAGCAGTGACCGGCAGCGAATCCACAACGGCAACTGCGCCCATTTTCATAGCTCCAAGAAAAAGACGGTGTTGGTATGGCGCCACCCCTTGAGCCGAGCCAATCTCTCAAGTCTTGACCCGGCCGGAGCTGTGACGTACAGCCCAGGGGCGCCAGCGTCCTTAGCCAGCTTGCGAGCCGCTTCGAGGAGTTTCAGACCGCCGCCTTGTTTTCGATATTCCGGTAGCAAATGCAAGGATTCGACACATGCACCCATTCGGGAAAAGTGCGCGTAAGGAGTGATCATTACCGACACACCGCCGACAAGTTTCCCGTCGCAATAAGCGGCCGCGGTCTTGATAAACCCGCAGTCCTGCAAACGCTGATACTGGGCGCGATCAGGTTTCGCAGTCCCCATGGCTTTGTTTGCGCATTCTTCCCAGTTGCTTTGCACAAGAGCCATGAAGTCCGGATCATCAACAATCTTCATGACCGGAACTTCTCGAATCTCAAGAGTCACGCTGCCTCCAAGTTTCAAACGATTGCAAGCAGTTTGCATCAGGGGTATGCGCTCACGCGCACATCAGGCGTAAGGATCACGCGGACCGCGCCCGGAGCCGTGACGCGGAGTGCGGTGCGGGCTGGGCAAGTCGTCCAAATACTCGTTCGTCTGCACGGCAAACGTGAGCATCAGGCTGTCAGCACAGTCAGGCGACTGCAATCCACGCTTTTTCATGTCCTCCTTGCGCTCGAGGATCAACTCGTTCTTTCCAATCGTGTACCCATATTCGACCTGAGTCAGATCGGAGATCAAGTCCTCGTCGTTCGCGATACATCCGCCGACTTTCATCCATTCGAGGCCACGACCCCACATTTCCGCTCGCAGGTTCTTGTATCGAGGATTTGTCGGCGAAGAGCCGAAGTTGATCTCATTGACAGGATAGGAGTTATGCCGCAGCCAGTCTGCCGGACTAGCGCCGACACCACCAACGTCGAGATTGATCAGAATCTTTCGGATGCCTAGGTCCTTGAGTTCGTTGTACCACTCGGCAATCTTTGCTCCGAGTTGAAACCCGTCAAGTCCGCGGAACTTGCGCTGAGGGAAGCTTCGAGCATCCTGCCCGATGCGGCATGTGATGACGCTCTGGTCATCGCCGAAGCGAGCGACGTCAACGCCCAGGATTGCTACCATGCGTGTGAACTCGATATGCGGCAGCGACCGATTTGCCGCTCCATCGGCAATAGTGCGGCTGATGAATTGCAACGAACTGGCGTTCGGGAAAACGCCACGGATACGCACACGGACAAAGTCGGAGTCTTCGCCGTGCAAATCCACAAGCTTTTGCAGCTCTTCACGGTTAGCCACAGCCGCGTCTCGGCTATCGACGTGCATGTGACGCCAGCGGTGTCGATTACGATGGAAGCACTCGTAGAACGACCCCGAGCTGTTGTTCGGGTTGCCGAACTGGAACCACATCAGCTGCGTGTCGCGGTCTGACATGGCGCCTTCGATAACGTCGTTAATCACCTGCGGGATGCCTGAAGCCTCGTCAAAGATGACGATCAAGCGCTTGCCGTTGTTGTGCAACCCTTGGAAGGCTTCCGGATTCGACTCACTCCACGGAATGGCGTCGATGCGCCATGTCTTTTCGTGGCCTGGCTGCCGACACGTCAGCGACAGCGCAGACATATCAAACCACGGCCGAAAGATGCAGAGGTTGTACCACTTCGCCAGCTCAGCAAAAGTCTTGGTTCTGAGCTGAGTCTCAGTGTTGGCCGTCACCACGCCGCGCGTGTCGGCCGCCGTGGACATAGCCCAAAGCACAAGCCAGGCGACAAGCGCAGACTTACCGACGCCGTGCCCGGATGCAACAGCAAGGCGGAACGCCTCGTCAAGAGACATCCCGCTTTTGATGTGGTCGCGCAACTCCGTCAAAACCTTGGTTTGCCACACGTCAGGGCCGGTCATACCTTCGAGGCTGCGCTTGCCCCACGGAAATGCTTTCTGCGCAAAAGCCAAAGGATCAGTCTTCCATTTGCGAGCCAGTCGGACGAGCTTGGCCTTAACTTCCTCACGAGTCGCTAAGGCGTTAGACATCCTTCACCCCCGCGACATCCTCAACGAGGTTGTCAGCCATGCCGACCTCAAGCTTTTGGACAAACTTACCGCGCAGTTTGGCGATTGTCTGCAGTGCCGTGTTGGCGCCCTTGGAGTCGAAAGCCATCACAAACTTGCCTGTTTTCTTGTCCTTGACGGGCTTTCCGAACATATCGACGACCTGCTTCGGTTTCATGCACATGTCCAGAAGTTCGATAGCACGCTTCAGCTCGAAATCTTCCTCGAGCTCCAGGCGTTCACTGCGGGCTTGCTGGCGTTCTTCTATCGCGCGCGCGATATTCGTATTTTTTCGTAACTTGTCAGCATTTCGACCGGCGAATTTTTCACTGTACCCGGCCTTGCGTGCAGCCTCCGCCGCATTCCCCGTCTTCAGATATTCGGAGACGAAGACTTGCTGCCGAGGCGTTAGCTTTTTCTCCATCGTTTCACCACTTTGAAATCTGCAATTGACTGAGACCTTCTCGACCCATCGACATAGCTACGCACCGTCCGAACCGGCATATCAAGCATTTCGGATATACGCGCCCATGTGTAGCCCTCTGCCCGAAGTCTTTTTGCCGCTTCAACGTCTTGCTCGAGATACTTTGCATTGGCATGATCTTCGCCCACAGCTCTACCCGAATCATTCACTGCAACGCGAAGGCGCACTTTGACGAAGCCCGCTGCTTTCAGATCCGCCACCAGCTTGTGGTGCCTCTTCTGTGCGAAAATGCTCGGGATAAACAAACCGAACTTTTGAAGCTGCTTCTGCGAGGCACTTCGCCCTTGCCAAGCTTCCAATTGGCAGAGTTCTCGCTTTGTCGGCGGCGCGAACAAGGAGAGCTGCTGCATCGTCTGGCAGCAAAGTTGAGACCCCGATTTTTTCGTGCGCGCCATCAAATACATCCTTAATAGCACTGGACATCCCAGCCACCTCCTGAACTTTTCTTTTTGGGAAAGACGACGAACACGGGGAAGGGGTACTGCGTGGCGCAAGCCTTGACCTTCACTTTGGCGTCGTCAGCGAATATGGCCGGAGACCCCTTGACCTCATGCAGCTCGAGCGTGCCGTCCGGGCGAAGAACAAGAAAGTCCGGTGTATAGAAGCAAGCACCTTCAGCGATCTTCAGCTTGAGAGCCTCGAACCAGTAGGCAGTGATCCTGCCGGCGTGCTTCTCTGCCTCTAACCAGGCCGCGTAAGCCTTCTCCGTCCGATTCATCTGTCCGGACTTCATGCGGCCCTTCGCGTAGAGTCGGGCCTTGGCGTAACCTTCAGCGAACATGTTTTTTCGACTCCTTGGCTTTGGCCCGGCGCATGTCTCTAATTGCATCTAGGAATCCGAGCTGAAAACGCGTCCAGAGCTCGGGGCGGCGTCGATAGCTAGGTTGGTATTGGGAGAGTGTTTCTCCGCGCATAGCCGCGCGCCTACCCTCGTCGTAGGCGTCTTGTTCACGGTCAAGTCCCTTCATGCCGCTTCCTCTACCGGTTGAATGTGAGCGGCATCCATCATTGCCAGCGCTTCCTTTTCGGCCTGCGCTTGAAAGACGACTTCCTCGAATCGCTGAAGCCGCACGATCATGTCGGCCTTGTTTTCGGCCATCCATCGAAGGGAATCGACGATTCCCATCTTTGCGGACTCGATTGCGTGCATGTGGTCCTCTAGCGACAGGCGTAGCAGACGGTGCCCGTCGTCAATCGCCGAGAACTTCTCAAAGATTTCAGTCGTAGTCATGGCCACCCCACGGAGTAATGCGGTTTGAATCGACGCAGAAGGAAGTTGCCTTACGGTTGAACCACAGCCCTAAGCTTCCTTCCCAATCGCCGTTACGCTGTTTGCACACCCGGATAAATGTGTCGGGGCTGTCGGCGTCCTCAACGGGCGTGAGGATGTTTTCCTGGCGGCGCTTTTCCTTGTCGCGATTGCGCTGCACAATCACCTGGTTATCGACCTGATCCCCGATTGCGCCAGACCCTTTGAAGTCAAACTTGCCGAGCTCGTCTGACTCGGACTTACCTTTGCGGACGTGATGGATCAGGTGTACATGGACGTTCATGCGATGCGCCAAATCGCAGATCATCTGCACCGTATTCTTTTGGGCATTGAAATCGTCTTCGCCCGCAACGACCTTGGCGAGGTTATCGATCAGCAGGTGCTTGCACTTGTATTGCGTGGAAGCCACAACACCGGCACCGAGCACGGCGCGCGGGTCAATGGCGCCTACATGGTCAAGGATGAAGAGCTTATGGCGGTACTGCGCGTAAAAGCGACGGACCTCATTCACGTCCTTGGTCTTTCCGCCAAGCCACTGGCGGATCATGCGCGCCCAGGTGAACTTCGGGAGCATTTCAAAGGACATGATGGCTACACGCTCTCCCGCATCCGCCAGCTGCATTGCGAGCTGCCCTGTAAGCAGGCTCTTTCCGTGTCCGTTGATGCCACCCCAAAGCGTCACTTCGCCTTCGCGAAAGTACAGGTTCGGAGCGAATGGACACTGCACGCCGGACTGCAATCCCTCGAAGATACACATGGTCTCGTCTTCGTACTCGTCGGCTGTACGAAAGATGAAATTCGTGGGTAGCGTCTCCCATTCGTCTATGAGCGCTTGCTCGTCGTAGGGCATTTCATTCATGCTGCTGCCTCTTTGAAAAAGTCTCTGTGGCCTTGCGTCTTCGGATTGAAAACCTGCAGGCCGTCTGTGAAATCGGTAAAGATCAATCGGGGCTGATTCTCGAACTTCTGAAGTTCCTCAAAGATCACGTTCGCTCTCCGGCGTCTGACTTCGTCGCAATCGATCCAAACGTTTCGGTTTTTGCAGAACTCGAGATTTGCTCTCTGCAGCACGTCGTTGTTTTCGATCACCACCGTCAGACACTCACCCGCCAGTGGATAGTCCAGCTCGTGCTGGTGGGCCTTCGGGTTCTCTGGGACGACAAACCGCACGGAACTAAAACCGCCAAACGAGTGGATCTTGTCTATCAGCTTCTTATCCGGGAGCATGTCGCACCTCCTCCCAGACTTGACCAACGAGGTCTTCAAAGATTCCCGGCTGATCGTCTTCCTCGGCCTGCTGTTGAGCACGTATCGCCTCTGCGCGTCTTCTGGCTTTGGCTTCAGGCGTGAGTTCAAGCGGAGGCAACTTTGTCTGTTGGCTGTCCTTGAGCACCCAAGAGAGTTCAAACCCTTGCCAAGCCCTTGCAACCTGTTCGCGCATGATTGCCTCCAGGTTCCATTCGGGATGACCAAGTCTTCGGGCTTCATCCGCTTTCTTCTTCAGGCCATCGATCACCGACTGGCTGATGACTGCTCTCTTGGCTTTTCGGTTGGCTTTCCAGTCCTCAACAATCTGTTCTGAAACGCCGTAAAAATTCAGAGCGACCTTGGTCGCGCGCTTATTGTTTCTTATTTGGTTTCTTATTTGGTTTCTTCGACCTACATCTGATGTAGGTGGTGTACCCACATCTGATGTAGGTACCCTAGTGGCATTGGATGTAGGTGCATCAAATGTAGGTACATTGGATGTAGGTACTTTTGATGCGGGTACTTCTGATGTGGGTACATCAGATGCAGGCACTTCTCGATTAACAAGAACGTACTTGTTCCGTTGACCTCGGGCTTTGACGACCTGGACATGACCGAATTGAACAAGCGCCTCGATTGCCTTCACGACCGTGCGTTCATCCTTCACGCCGGCATCATCGCAAATGGTCGCCAGACTCGGATCACACTGAGCCGTATCCTGGTTGCGACGTCCAAGCAACGAAATGCCGGCAACCGCCTTTTCGACTACGCCAAGCCTTTTGTCGTCACGAATGGCGCGCAAGAACGCGAAATGATCGAAGCCGCTAGTCATTTCGATCCTCGCAATCAGCACAATCCTTCGAAGAGTTTCCAGTCAATATCGGGGCGCAACTCCCAGCGCGTAATCCGACCGTTAGTAACGGTCTCGATCTTTGCAGCCAAGGCAACGCCTGGATGCCGTTCCTTACTCGAAATCAAGTTCGTCAGATACGTGCGCTTGATGCCGCACCGGGTGGCAATGGCTCGCCGTTCGGCTGGCTTGAGCGATTTGAAAAAAGCCGTAGCGTGTTCATTCATGGAGATAAACACCATATAAGTGTACAAGTTCACACTGCATGATACACTGATTTGGTGTTACGACGCAACCCCAAACAACACTTCCGAGGTGATGATTTTGGTTAACATGCTGTATATCACTGGAGAAAACCATGCTCGATATACCTGCAATACGAAGACAAAACCTGCAGAAGATTCGGGATAAAAGCTACGCTTCAAATGCAGAACTGGCGCGCGCAATCGGTCGTTCGTCATCCCAAGTCAATGACATGCTTTCGGGCACGAAATCTTTTGGCCCCAAAATCGCCCGTTCTATCGAGGAAAAACTGAAGCTTCCACGCGGTTATCTCGATGAGCCGCATGAACTCGAGAAAGTGCCGATGCGTTTCGGCAAAAAAATCCCCATTATCTCCTTTGTTCAGGCTGGAGACTTTACTAACGCAGGGGACGACTCTTTTGATGAATGGATTGATGTGCCAGAAGATATGCCCGATGGTTCTTACGGCCTGAAAATCAGAGGGAAATCAATGGAACCCGCCTTCTACCAGGGGGAAATCGTTGTTATTGATCCAACACTGTCAGCGAACCCGGGCGACTTTGTCGTGGCCAGAATTGCCAATTCCTCAGAAAACGAAGCGACCATTAAGCAATATGCCGTCACAGGCATTGACCGAAATGGAGTGGAAACGTTCGAGCTGCGCCCTCTGAACCCGCTATTCCCGACCTTTTCGTCAAAAGAACACGACATTGATCTTCTTGGCGTCGTCGTCGAAAAACGAATCAAGATGCGGTAAAACAAATTGTTGACATTTTGCAACTACAGTTAGTTGCAATTGATGTAGACTGAGATGACGCAAACAGACAAACTTAGGGAAAAGTTCAAAAGAATTCCGCCGCCCAACGATTTGACGTGGCCTGAACTATGCCGCGTCATGAGCTCTTATGGGTTCGAGTGGGAATGCCCTGGGGGTGGTTCGCACGGAGCTTTCATCAACAACATACTTGAAGTTGAGATAAAGCCAGCGACAAAACCCCATGGGCGAGCTGAGAAGACAATCCCTACATACCAAGTTCGTCAATACAAACAAAGACTGGACGATCTAGGATTGCTGTAATGACTAAGAAACTAACATATAAAAACTACACGGGTTCCGTCGAATACAGCGAAGAAGACGGAGTCTTTTTTGGGAAGCTTCTATACATCACCGACCTCATTCTTTACGAAGCTGAAAGCAAAGAAGATCTTCAGAAGAGTTTTGAAAACGCGGTCGATGAGTATCTGTCCGACTGCAAACTCCAAGGGCGCACCCCCAATGAACCATGCAAAGGGTCTTTCAACGTGCGCGTCGATCCTGAAACCCATTTGCAGCTGAAGTTTTTAGCCGTTAGGAAAGGCGTTCACCTCAACGAAGTCGTCCGCCGTGCATGCATCGCAGCGATTGAGGCGGACAAAATCAAAAGAACTTATGAGTTTGCACCAGTTCGAGCGGCGTCCTGGAAGTCCGACGGTTTCCCGGGAGGGATCGGGTTATGTTAGAAATTCAGAAGCTCGGCCCATTTAAAGAGATGACACCGACACTCGACTATATCCATATCGAGAACAAGTTCGGTCCGCACGGAGAAGGAGCAGTCCAGCAGCAAATGCAGGTTGCCAACACTTTGTCCGATGACAGAAGAATTCTGTGGGTTGCGTTGGCAATGACTGTCAATCTAACCAGTGCTTCCGACAATAAAAAACCATTGCTCGAGTCGGAAATTCGAGCTCATGTTGGGTATATTTTCGAACAACCTTTAGATAAATCGATCCTCAAAGACCAGGACATCATCAACTTATTCGCAACACCCTTGTACCACCGAGTATCTGAGATGCTACTCAGCAACCTGAGAGCAATGGGATTTGACGTTTCTCTCCCACTAGCAAAACCACCACGGGAGATCGTGAGGAAAGTCATACCTTGATAGATAAACCGCTTGTGCCGCCCTTCGGGGCGGTTTTTTTGTGCCCTAATTTTTGATTCAAATCAAACAACAACCATTTTCCCCACCTTGTTGGTGTTTTCTTGGTGTTGCGTTTTGGTGTCGCTTATGGTGTAATTTGCAACACCAAACAAACACCGAAAGAGAACACCATGCTCCACACTCCAACCATCGACACCTTCGGCCTCGCACAGGCCTCAAGAGACATCAGAGATGCCGCTGCGATTCAGGCTCAGTTCCGCAACGACGTTGACGGGCTGATCTACAAGAGCCTTGAAAGTGCCAAGGGTCGCGCCCGGGTCATCCTCGCCGACTACTTCGCGGATTTTCTTGAGGACGCCTTCGGTGCCTACGACGACGCCGACACGATTCGAAGCGAAGAGCGCGATGCCGTCCGAGAAGCTCTCACCGATGAACAAGAACAGGAAGCTGTACGACGTCATCCCTGGTAAGGAGAACGAAATGGACTTCAAACCAGTTGACCACAAGTACAAAGTCCAGATCACGCAGGGCATCTATCTCAAGTGCCGCAGTTTCACAGGTGAGAACGTGAGCATTTGCTGCGGCGTAGCCGGATTCACTGCATGGCTGCATGACATTCCCTTTGAGGATTTCTGCCAGGGAATTCGACTGCTGAAGGCAAACACGGATTTCGAAGTGCACACGCTGCGTTGCCCGTTTTGCGCAGAGTGGACTCCTTACGGAGGCATGACTCTCGCGCATAACAAAGGCTGCTTAGAGATCAGCTGCGACCGAGCCCACGCACAGCTTTTCATTGAGTACGCCGAGGACTTCATCCGCGAAGTGAAGGAGCAGATCGATGCGCAAGCTGCTTGACTGGATGTTCACGCCCGACGAGCACGGCGATTCGCCCATCGCTTTGATCGTGGCCGTCGCCACCTTCCTGATCTGTATGTACGCAATCGCCTGTATGCCAGGCCACTAACCACCACAGAAGGCGCGCCCTTCTGTCTGCCGCTCCGATCGAGATCTCTCCTGCTCGATACAAAGACCCCGGGCGGCAGACAAAAGGACGCAACTCAATAAAAGAGACGACTAGGGGTGTGAGTCCCCGGACGCTATGAAGCTCTTTGGCAAGAGTGGAGCCGAGCGCGGCACGACTACGTAGTCAACCGTAGATCGTTAGCGGGGGTGAAGCCGCCCCGTCAGGCCAAGCTCCTTTCGCAAGAGAGGAGCCACGTGAGGCCGTTCAGTGGACTGAGCGGTTTGACGTGGTCATTCAGGGGTATAGCTCAACGGTAGAGCATTCGGCTTTGACCCGAAGTATGCAGGTTCGACTCCTGCTACTCCTGCCAGAAACACCCCGCTGTAGCCTCATGCGAAAAATAAATTTGACCCACATTGTCTTCTTCATATACTTGAAGAATAAATATTTTTAGAGGTAACACACCATGTCCTTAGATAGAAAATCGGCAGGGTCAAATTCTTTTGAAATCAATAAGGTAGACAACAAAATGATGGCTGTCTCGGCAGGGGTTACAGGCTTCCTTTTCAAGGCCGAAAAGCAAGTCGAACGTGACGGCATTGAAATGGGGGTTCTTGAGAACGGGATGCCCTATCTTTCCGAAAGTGGTCTTGCACGAATGTGTGGGGTAGCTCGTTCGACGATTCAAGCAAGAGCTGCGTCCTGGCACAGTAAGAAACAAACGAAGGTTGACGACGAAATTGCAGGTCTTTTGAATTCGAAGGGATTTGATTCGGATGAATTGTTTATACAAGTTGAGATAAATGGTTCACGAACGAATGCCTATACAGAACCGGTATGCATGGCGCTACTTGAGTTCTATGCATTTGGAAGTGGCGGCCCCAAGGTAGAAGCCCTGCAAGCTTGTAGAAAGCTTCTGAGCATCTCCTTTAGAGCAATGGTGTATCAGGCGGTAAATTATCATCCCCAAAGTACCGTCATAGAAAACCTAAAACGTTGGGGCGATCGCGTAGACCTAACCAAAGACAGCGTCCCTTTCGGTTATTTCTGTGTTTTTTCCGAAATTGCCTCCATGATGATCCCGCTTATCCACGCTGGCTTCATTGTTAGCGACAAGGTAATACCTGATATTTCTGTTGGAATCGCATGGGCAAATTTCTGGAAAGACAACAACTTATCTCAGAAATATGGGGACCGAATTTCATACAAACATCAATACCCTTCCTACTACAGACAGTCAGTCGGAGGCGCTAAAGATGCTTATGCATATCCTGATGAAGCCCTAGGAACTTTCCGTAGATGGCTAAGAGCCAATTACATCAAGACGAAATTCCCTGATTACATCTACCGTGCCATGAAGAAGGGCGCGATAAGCACTCAAGCCGGAACCGCAACTTTGGAAGCTTTCTCTGCAACCCCAGAACTTCCGAATCAATAAGCCTATTCTTATAGCAATTTTTATTTTCAAGCCTCGCACCCGCGGGGCTTTTTCTTTTTCCGGAGCCGACATGAAAGAGGCTTACTTTGATCCAGCTCTGCAGAAGCACAAAGAGCGCCAGGCGCTGATCCACAAATGGCAGCACCGCCGGGCGTTCTTGAAGAAACACGGCCGATTGATCGCGCTCAGCATCATCGGCTTCGGTTCGTCCATCGCTTTGGTTGTCTGGAAGATCTTTTGACAACTGCCTCCCCGATCGGAGGCTCTTTTTTTTTAGGAGTACCTATGACCTACGCAATTATCGATCCCGCATCCGTCGGCCGCGCCGCACGCGACATGACCCGCCTCTCAAAGGAAATCATCGAACTTACCATTGAGGCCGCCAACGGGCTGGCCGCTCCCGAGGACAGCGTTCGCATCGAGCAGGCCGCCTTGCAGTTCAAGGACCTTGCCGATCGTTCGGCAGTCTATGTGAAGGCTGTCTTGAAGCAGGCTGAGGAAAAAGCCAAGGCCGCCGCCGAAAAGGAAGCAGCGGAAAAAGCTAAGAAGCTGTCGGAAGAAGAAGAAAAGAAACCTGCCGAAGAGGAAAAGAAGTAATCTCTGATCATCAGAGAAATGCTTGAGGGTGTTAGATGAGACAAAACTGGAATCTGTTGCAGGAGCTGATGACTGCCATTGAGGAAGAGCGTCTGCCCTCTTTCGAGAAAGAGGCTCTCGACGATGCCCGATGGCTCGAAGATCAGTTCGTTCCGGACAACCTAGCCGGCGACCGAAAGGCAGCCCTTCGCTTCGTGATTGACGGGCATCTCAAGATTCTTCTCGAGATCGGCGCGATTGACGGCGTGTCTTTCATCCCAGCTCTCGGAAGTGCCAAGGTAGCACTGCTTTCCGCACCTCGGCTGACCGCTCACGGGCACGAGCTGCTCAACGCGCTCAGGCAGCCGAAGCTCTGGAATGCCATAAAGACCTGCGCCATCCAGACCGGACTGGGGCTCACAGCGGAAACGCTCAAAGCAATCATTCCGAAGGCCATTCAGTCTCTCCTCTAACCCCTTCCCTTTCTCTCAGCAAAGCCCGCCTACGTGCGGGCTTTTTTTATGGGGGATTTTTTCGCTCACACAGGACTCAAAACCATGACAGAGATGAAGGTTTACAAGGCCATCTCAGACCTCACAGATGAACTCAGGAAAGAGGGCATCAAAAAAACAAAATCTGCAAATGGTGGCATTTCTTACCAGTATCGTGGCATTGAAGCTGTTTACGCTGCCCTCTCCCCCTTGCTTCCCAAGCACAACATAGTGATCTCTCCAGTTCGCATCGAAAAGGAGCCGGACAGCACTGCCGGCAAGATGCGACTCGTTCGCATCAAAGTGACGTACCAAATCACGAGTACCGAAGACGGCAGCCATTTCTGCGTCGAGACACTTGGCGAAGGAGCCGACACCGGAGACAAGGCTGCAGGCAAGGCAATGAGCTACGCCTACAAAAGCCTCATGTTTCAGCTCTTCTGTATACCCGTTGAAGGCGTCGAAGACAGCGACAACAACGCGTCCCCACCGCCTGAGCAGGCGCGCCCGTTCGTCTCCAATGATCTTATTGAGAGAAACCGAGCCGCGGCCAATACCAGCAAAGAAGCGTGGGTTGAGTTTTGGAAGAGTTGCTCTAAAGAAGAGCGCGAGACTCTGCGCACATCCGGCGAAGTCGATCTTGCCAAGAAGATCATCGAAGCCATGCAGGGAGGTTTGCCATGAGTAGCCCGCTTCAGCAGACAGCGCAATGGTTCGCAGACCGCTGCGGTTGCTTGACGGCTTCACGCGCTGCTGCCGTGCTTCAGCGCAGAAAGGACGGAAAGCCCACCGCTGCCTATGAGGCTCTGATTGACACACTCATCTGCGAGCGTGTCACAAACCAGCCGGAAGGCATCGGCAATCCGCCGTCGATTCAGTGGGGCAAAGACCATGAGGACGAAGCTCGCGATGCCTACGAAGATGCTACCGGCGAACTCGTTGACCTCGTGGGATTTATCCCGCACCCGACAATCGAGTTCTTCGGTGCGTCCCCCGACGGCCTTGTGGGAGAAGACGGACTACTCGAAATTAAGTGCCCGTACAGCACAAATGTTCATCTGCAGCGCGTGGCCGCGAGAGTTGTGCCGGAAGAGTACAAACCACAGATGCTCGTGCAACTGCTCTGTACCGGTCGCAAATGGGTTGACTTCGTGAGCTACGACCCGCGCCTTTCCGGCGCATGGTCGCCAGCCAAGCTATTCATCGTGCGGTATGAGCCAACGCAAGACGAACTTAATACCGCTCTGGAGCAATGTGAGACATTCCTTGCCGAAGTCAAGACGCGTTTCGACGCACTGGCAAAGGCAATCATTGAGGATAAAAAATGACAGACGTCAAAGCTCTCGCCAAAGAGGTCGTCAAGGAACTCAAACGCGGGCAGTCTATCGTCGTGACTGCCTCGGACATCGCGCTCATGTGCGCGTATGCCCCTGATAGCAAACCCGTGCGGGACATGCTCGCAGACCCGACCTTCCCACCCTGCGTTTCACTCGTCGAAGGCGGCACCCGCCGCTACCTGCGCAAGGACGTGGAAAGATGGATCGAGCGCAAGTTCCAAGACGAAAGCAGGCTTGCCCTGCAGACCTTTCGAGCATAAGGAGCGGCCGCAGAAATGCAGCCTACCCCGAGCGCTTGGAAACAAGTCGGTACAGCAAATAGCCAATACCGCACACCACAGCTAGCGTCAGAAGATCGTGAAATACGTGCGGCGGCAATCCGAAGTGAAAGTGAGGGATGTGCATGGTCTGCCTCCTTAGCTGGGGGTTGAGACAAATCCATTGTACATATGGCGCCTCAGAATCGGGTATACTTTCCCTGCTTCTAAATCGAAGCGCGGGATTGGCGTCCCGTTTCTAGAAGGCGGTCAGCCGCCAAGTTGTCGTGAGCGGCTTTTTTGTTGGTTGATCGCAAGGGAGTAACCATCCGTTACCCCCTTTGCAAGTCTCCTTTACGGGCGGGCTTGCAGGCTCCTTCGGGAGGCCGGAGCCTTCTAGCCGGTACGCCAACCTGCAACGCCCGCCCACCATGATTGGCGTCGTGGTGCCGGGAACACAACCCGTACTAGAAGGAGACAGCAATGTCTGCACTCGCTATTTTCTCGTTCGAGAACTCTCAGGTTCGCACCCTCGGCACGGCCGAAACTCCTCTTTTCGTAGCAATCGACATCTGCACAGCGTTGGGGCTATCCAACGCTCGCAAAGCCGTTGCTGATCACGTCGATACGGAAGACATCATCAAAGCTGAGATCGAAACCAAGGGAGGCCGCCAAACGGTCAACTGCGTCAACGAATCCGGCCTCTACGCCCTGATCTTCGGCTCAAAGCTCGAAAACGCTAAACGCTTCAAGCGTTGGGTCACAAACGAGGTTCTGCCCGCCATCCGCAAGCAAGGTCACTACGAATGCCCGATCGCAACCATCACGCCCTCGCAACAGCTCCAGCTGCGCGAGGAAGTCGCCAGACGTGCCAAGGCTGTGTCGGCTCACTACCAGACCGTGTACCGCGCGCTCTACGCACGTTTCCAAGTCCCGCGCTACACCGAAATCCTTGCAAAGGACTTCGGCGCCGCAATCGACTTCATCCGCACGGTTGACCTGAGAACGCCCGTCGTCCGCGATGAAGAGCCGGCTCACGAGATGCTTCCGACAGCCAAGGCGCAAGTCCTTGCCTCTGCCGAGTTCTGCGAACACGTTCGCACGCTCGTTTACTGCTGGCGATATCTGTTCAAAAAGGAGATCGACCTTGTCTATCAAACCATGAGCGCTATGCAGTCGCCACACGCGCCCATGCTCTGGGAAGCCATCCACGACCTGAATCTCGTCTTCCTTGAGAAAGACCTCGAAAAGGTCGGATTCCCAGTGAAGGCCCTTGAATGCTACAAGCACTGGGCTTCTCGCCACAACGCTGAATAAACCAAACAACAGCCGCCTCCGGGCGGCTACTATCTCCAAAAGAGGTAACGATGAAACTTGATTGGAATTTAATGCGCGCCATCCTCGGCCACGTAGAAGCAGAGACGTTGCCAGACTTTCTGGACGACGCCGAAGCTCTTGACCAGTGGAAAGAAGGACAGCTTCTTTCTGAGCGTCTGAATCAAGCGCAAGACCCGGCAGTCAGAGTTGTATACACGCATCTTCGTCTTCTCTGCGACAACGGGTACATTGAGGGGGTTACCGTAAGCTCCGGACTCAAGGGAAGGCTCATCTGCTCACTTGGTCCGAGCCCTTCGCTGTCGCTCTCTGGGTACTCTTTGCTCGAGTCTCTTCGCACGCAGGGATTCATAGACAAAATGAAAGCTTTCGCCAAAGAAAAGTCTGTGCCTCTTACCTTTGACACGATCAAAATGATCGGAAGTGCTGTGGTATCAACCCTGCTCAAATGATCTTCACGAAACCAACGCAGCCGCCTCCGGGCGGCTTTTTTATTGCCATGAGCAAACCAAAGAAAAAGCGCAACAAGAAGTACCAACCCGGTAGGCCGAAGATTCCCACTTGGGCTTACGACGCCTGGGGACAACTCACCGAAAAGGACTTCAAACTTTTCGAGGACACCGTCAAGATCGATCTCGGTCTGATACGTATGGGAACACAGGAGCAGTGCCGGTACGGCGATCTGATCTTTGCCATGAAGCAACTCTTCGCTTTTGCAGAGCGCTTCTCGCAGGACGCCGAGTATCAGCTGCTTGCCACGATGGGCACCGCAGCAATCCACGGCATGAAGAACCTTGCGGACGAGGTCAAAGAAGGAAAGCCACGACGCCCGGCTGTCGAGGCCGCCATGCTCAAGCCGCTAGAACACGCCATTGCGACGTACTTCAAGATGATGCGCGAGCTCTACCGAAGCGAGCACGAGTTCGCCAGACGTGAGGCTGACAACCTGAATTTGACCAAGGCGCTCCAGGACGTAGCCCGCGGAGGCGTCGCTGTTGTCGCTCCCGATGAAACTGACGAGGAGGTAAGCCGCTGCGGCGTCCAAGGCGTGGCCTATGTGCATGGCCGTTGCGAACCCGGCTACATGGTTCGAGAAGACGGGCAGAACTTTTGGGTGATACCGGAACGCGAAACCTTCGTCCGGATGACAGAACCGACCCTCATGTTTTTCCTCGATACGGAGCCGAGCTATGCAAACACCGTCCGAATCCAAAACCAAGATCGTGCCGCTTGACCGGCACATGAGCGTCGTCAAGATCAAACCCTTACCTAACGGTCGCATCCGGATCAGCTACCACACCGCCGGCACAAGCGTGTGTCTCTCAGATCTGACTGATCAGGAAGCACTCGCGTTGCAAGCAGCTATCAATGACGCGCTAATCGAATTAGACAATGAGGCTTACGATGACAACGTCCGCAGATAAAAAGACTTTTTCACCAGAAGAACAATTCCTTCGCGCCTGGGATGTGGCGAAGTTACTTGGGATTTCGATTCCAACCGTATGGAGATGGGCAAGGGAAGGCAAGCTTCCCAAGCCCATGAAAATCTCTCAGCGCATCACTGTTTGGAAGAAAACGGAGATCATCCCTTGCGTCGAAGCTTTGCAGGCTGGTTGAGCTTCGAGCAGCAAAATTCCCCCCACGCATCCATGATTCGCCGCCGCTCTTCCAGCATGGCGGCGCGATCATAGGCTCCACCATAGCCGTCATCGAGTTTGTGCGCCAGGCATAGCTCAACGGCGTCTCTATCGAAGCGCTTCAAATTTGCATCCAGCTTCGTCCACGTCTTAAACGTCGCGCGCGATGTTCCGTGGACTGTGATGCGAATATCCTTCCCCAATGTTTCAGTCTGAGCCTTGTCGAGCCACATCGGCAAGCCTTGCTTCTTGGCCTGCTTGTTCATATCGCCAACGATCTGACCTAACCCGGTATCTGACATCACCTTATGCTGGTAAGGGGATGGGAAGACCAGATCGGTGTTGGCCATTCTCGGCAGTGACTTGAGCAACCGAATTGCTGCCGTGCTCAGCAAAACGACAAAAATCCCTCGACCTTTAACCTTCATGGCCGATTCCGGGCAAGTCCACGTGCCGGCCTCCAGATCGATGTCAGACCATCTGGCAGTGCGCACCGCCTTTGAACGCGAAGCAGTCAAAATCGCGAAGGCAAAAGCCTTACTGGCGATCGTGCCCCAGTTCATCAATTCGCAAAAGAACTCCGGCATCTCCTCCGGATCCAGCGCACCCATATTTCGAGGCTGCTTGACATGGGGCGATAGGTTCTCGAGCAAGACACCCAGAGCACCTCTTTTGTCGGCAGGATTATCACCCTCCAACATTCCCATTGCCTGCGCCCATCGAAACACGCCGTTGATAATCGTGAGGCATTTGTTCTTAGCCTCCGTCGTGGTTGTCCAGATGGGTTTTAGACATCGAAAGACATCTTGTGCCCTAATTGCATCAACGGGCATCTTTCCGAGTACCGGATTGATGTTACGAGACAAATATGCTTCAACGACAGACACCCCTCGCACATTCTTATCGTAGTAGCCGGTTTTTACTCTGGCATCCAGCCATTGCTTTGCGACAGCTTCGAAAGTACCTGCCTTGACCTGCGGCGGTACGAAGGCGGCGAGTCTGCGCTTCTCTCGTTGCTCACGACGTTGTTGGGCGATATCATGACCGTCTCGCACGTCGGCAGCATACTTTGCTGCTTTCTCACGAGCTTGAGCCAGCGTAATTGAAGAAGTCGTCCCCAATGATATGAAAGATCTTTTTCCTGTCAGAGGCGAGACGTACCGGAAGACGTAATACTTCCCTTCGCCTTTTACCATCAGGTAAAGACCATTAACGCCACCTAAACAGGTCAGGCCCTGCTTAGTAATAGCCGCCACCTGTTTTACGGTCAGAGGTTTAACTTGCTTCATTCAGAGAATCTCAATGGTATAACCGACCGAAAAGTTATACCATACGGAAGCGCTCTTTGCTAACACGCCGTGATATGTTGTGACATTAAAAAAGCCCCGACTTACGGGGCTTTTATTCAACATCTGATCCGTTTTGATCCGTTGTGATTCTCTCAAATGGTGCGGATGGTCGGACTCGAACCGACACGCCTTGCGGCGTCAGAACCTAAAT
>OGEP01000694.1_pt1 | contig 45912 bp, 30 predicted proteins | sample 1570721 | NCBI WGS metagenome assembly OGEP01 (sample SAMEA2582131, study PRJEB24529) | metagenome | biome: Human gut stool | place: China | collected 2011 | reverse complement strand
AGCGCTTAACGGATGGCACGGACCTGATCCCACGCCAAAGCATTCCGGCACCGGCACAATGTTATGAAGAATTAGTACTGGGTGAGGGGAAGAACGAGGCCATCGCTGAATTTTACTCATCCAAGGCAGAATTGGCCAAAGACGTTTCGCAAGCTTACCATGATCTGATTTTGGCTTTATATGATGCCGGCTGTCGTGACTTGAAACTGGATGACTGTACCTGGGGATCAATTGCTGATGACGAATTCTGGCATGTGTTTGCAGAAGATGGTCAAAGCCGTGAACTGTTGCAAGAACAACTCTTAAAGATCAACAATGATGCCTTGGTAAACCTGCCAGCTGATTTGGTCGTGACTACGCATGTCTGCCGTGGCAACTACCACTCCACTTGGGCAACCAAAGGCGGTTATGGTCCCGTTGCTGACTATGTACTGGCGAAAGAAAACGTGGCAGCCTTTTATCTGGAATACGATTCAGAGCGGGCAGGCGGTTTTGAACCCTTGGCGAAGGTCCCAGCCGACAAATACGTGGTGCTGGGTCTGCTAACCTCTAAATCTGGTGAATTGGAAGATCGGCAGGTTATCTTGGACCGGATTCAAGAAGCGGCACAGTATCATGATCTGGACAAACTATGCCTGAGTACGCAATGTGGCTTCTCTTCAACTGAAGAAGGCAATATCCTGACTGAAGAACAGCAGTGGGCTAAGATTGCCTTGGTCAAAAGCATTGCCGAAGAAGTCTGGGGCGCTTAAAACATTCTTTATTAATCTCCTTAAATGACATTTTTCCTAAAAAAAGCAGCACATGCCAAAGGATCAACAATCGTGGGCTGAGATCATTTAGCTCAAATATGCTGAAATACTATAAATATCTCCTCAAATAAAATAAAACTCCTCGCAGCCAAGCGGGGAGTTTTATTTTAATAACGAGACCTAGTCAGTAGCGAGTCAGATTAGCCTTGGACCGTGGCAACTTGCAGGTCGCTGGCTTCCTTGATGTTGTGAGCGTCCATGTATTCGATGATTTGATTGATGGTAATGTAAGGAACGTTGACGCGCTTGGCCATTTCTGCCAGATCGTCGCGGCGAGCCATGTGGCCATCTTCTTTAAGCACTTCAATGATTACCGCAGCCGGTTCAGCGCCCGCCAGATATGCCAGGTCAACAGAAGCTTCAGTATGACCGATCCGTTTGCGCAGCCCGCCGTCCAAAGCATAAAGTGGTTGAATGTGGCCAGGGTGGTTAAAGTCAGTTGGCTTAGCAGCGGGGTTGGCAATACGCTTGATCGTAGCAGCACGGTCAAATGCGGAAACGCCAGTCGTGACACCGGTTGCTTCAAAAGTACCATCCGCGGTCGTCATAAATGGCGTTTGGTTTGGATCAGTACTGTGTTCAACCATCTTGGTAAAGCCCAGTTCATGTGCCCGTTGGATGGTGATTGGCACGCACATCAGACCATTGGCTTCGTGCAGCATTTCGTAGACCGTTTCGGGAGTGATGCGGTCAGCTAAAGCCACCAGATCGCCTTCGTTTTCGCGATCCTCATTGTCAGAAAGAATTACGTAGCCACCATTTTGCAGTTGTTGCAGTGCAGTTTCGATCGTGTCAAATTGAACCATAATTTTAGCCTCTTTCTCTGTTTGCCAAATGTAAAATCAACTCTCCGTTCGAACGTGGCCTTATCATATCCTGTTATCGTTAGTTTGTAAACCGTACTATCTGCTTGAAACAGCTTTGTTTATCGAATGAATCACGAACAATAACGTTAAAATACAACGAACGTTCGAGAATTGCCGACTGAGCAATTGAACAAGAATTTGATTATCCAGGCAGACGAACGTTCGTAAAGCTTTTCGATTACTTTAGGCGCTTGCTCTTTGAAACAAGTGTCGTTTTTGTTTAGTGGTGAACTAGAAAATGAACAAAAAATGCCATCAAAAACTTTTTCAAAAAATTTCTGATGACTTTCATTTATTAAATATCTAAAGCCGATTGGTTGATTATTTGCAATGAAACCAATCGAATTAATTCAATAATTAAGGTTGCCGGTTTTGGCATTCCGTTCTTGTGCAGCCTGGGGAGCCATCTGTTCACGCAGCGCGCCATAGATTGGCCGTCCCCCTAACAGATCGTTGACTGTGTAGGCAATGAACGTAACCAGCAGCATTGGCAGAATCTGCTGAATCGTGCCGACCATTTCAGTCAAAAGACAGATGGCGGTAAACGGGGCCATTTCAATTGCGCCAAAATAAGCAGCCATACCAATGACCACCAGATTGATGTAGGCTTTGGCAGGAATGAGACCAAAGCGGATCATCAAGCAGCCAGCAAAGCCACCCAAGATCGCACCCAGTACCAGAATCGGCATGAAAATCCCGCCTGGTACTGCGGCACCATAAGAAATCATCGAAAAAACGAAGCGAATTACAAAATAGATCCCCAAAAGCACCATCATCGCTTGAAACCCGTGTACATGACGTGGCAGCTGGGCGATAACCTCGACGAAAACGTGACTGCCTCCCAGCATGTTGGCATCCCACAAGCCGATTGGAACTACCAGCAGCAAGGGGATGATCGCGCGCCGATTTCTTGGCAGCCAGGTAATCTTGCCATACCAACAATGAATGTTAATCAGACAATATTGGTAAAACCAAGCCAGAATACCCAGCAAGATGCCAAACAAAGCCAAGGGAAGATAGGTAGCCGGTGGCAGACGATAGGTAACGGGCAGCCACATGCATGGTCGCGTGCCAAAAAAGAGCAGGGTGACGAGATCGGAAGCGATGGCTGCGGTTAATGCCGTCAGCCAGGTTTGCGACTCAAACGTATAGGTAATCTCTTCAAGCAGGAAAAGCGCACCGGCCAATGGAGCGGAGAATGCCGCGGAAAGTCCAGCCGCGATGCCACAGGCGATCATGACCTTGGTTTCGTGGCGAGACGATTTAAAGCATTTTTCCGCCAGCCCCTGACCGACTGCCGCTCCCATCTGAATGCAGGGTCCTTCTCGGCCAAGAAACAATCCTGGGCAGATTGCCATTAGACCAATCACGTATTTGCGCCAGAGCACGGACCGCCAGGACATCCAGTGTTCATCATGCAGAATGTCTTCAACTTGTGGTACCCCGGAGCCAACGATGTCAAAAAGATGATTTTTCAACAGACGTGACATGATCAGCCATAAGATAACCGTGCCGATCAGATATGCGCCCAGTGTCAAATAATGGGTTCGCATATAAGGATAGATAACATTGAGTCCTTGCAGCGTATCGTCGATGATTTTGCGAAACGTGGTTACGATCAGACCAGTTGCCATTCCGACAGCGGTGCCGCGTCCAATCCTTTTTAAAAAGTTTGAGGCAAAGGGCCGGTGCAGAATTTCGCTTGCGTCAATTTCTTTCAAGATACAATCCCCTTTTCGAATTTCTGTCTTTGTTATTGTGGCATTCTGATTGGTTGCCATTTTTATAACAGCTATCAATCAATCGTTAAATAATGAATTACTTAATAATCAACTTATGGCGAAAAAACAAAATGCAGTCTGTCTAACCACGAAAAATATAGCACAAATGAAATCGCTTTTTAAGAAACATTCATTAAAATTAGTTAATCTAAAGTATATTTTTATCGAATTTTACAAAAATTAAGTTGTTATTTTATTAAAGATGTTATACTTTTCTCCAATATCAAAAAGACGGTTTATTTGACGAGGAGTCGTTCAATGCCGTCCTAGGATATCCTTAAAAGTTGTTGTTGATTACCTGTCTGCAAGGATAAGGAGGAATTTATGATGACTAAAGACTTGGAAAATAAAACGGCGATCGTTACGGCAGCCAGTCGCGGCATTGGCCTGGCAATTGCCGAAAAGCTGGTTGAGCAGGGGGCCATTGTCTATATGGCTGTGCGGGACAGTGAAAAGAACCGTCAGTTGACGGCACGCCTGCATGAGCAAAATGAAAACTTCCGCAGCGTTTTTTATGATGCGTTTGACTTTGCAACCTATGCGCCCATGATTCAAGAAGTAGTGCAAGACGCGGGCCATTTGGACATTCTGGTCAATAACTTTGGCACGACGGATGTTAAAAAAGATACGACTTTGGTTGATGGCGACAGTCAGACCTTCTTTGATATCGTTGACAAAAACATCGCAAGCGTTTATTACACTTCCAAATATGCCGTTAAAGCAATGCGCGAGCAGGAAAGCGGCGGCAACATTATCAATATTTCATCAGTTGCCGGTACGACGCCAGATATCAGTCGCTTGGCATATGGCGTCTCAAAAGCAGCCATCAACTCGCTAACCAAACAGACAGCCGTTGAGTATGCGCGTGATAAGATTGGGGCCAACGCGGTACTGCCTGGTTTTGTCGGTACGGATGGTGCCTTGCAGAACATGTCAAAGAGCTTCTTGGATGGCTTTTTGAAACACGTACCATTAAATGAGGTCGTTAAGCCAGTGGATATCGCCAATATGGTTGCCTTCCTGGCCAGCGATAAGGCGCGTTATGTCACGGGTGAGCTGATTACGGTTGCCGGTGGCTTTGGCCTGCCAACGCCGATCTATGGGAATGCCATGAGTGGAAATATCAAACAAGGCTAATAAAAAAAGAACTCGTCAAATTTGGCGGGTTCTTTTTACATATCAACTATTAATCAGCTTTGCTCAGTAGGGCGCGCATCTGCTGGATTGGAATGCGGCTGTAGCTGAGGTTCATTCGATAGACGTATTCAAGATCAGCCTGCCATTTTTGAATTGCGCGTTTGAATTTACGATTAGAGCGGTTACGGCGGATTAAATACCTAAGATGATGCACGACTTCGGATTTTGATAATTGCCCATTAACAATAATCTGTCGTAGAATCGCGTGACGTTGAATAGGTGTCAACCCAATCTGCGAATTGACGTTGTAGCCAAGCTTATGTAAAACAGATTCCTCATTGCCAAATGTTGGTACGAAGTGATTGCTGGTATGTTCATCTGGTAGCTTTGGTTTCCAAAAATCTTCAAGAACATAATGACAAAGCAACTTACCATCATGACTGATTTTTCGGTAGACCGATTCTTTAATCATGAGTTGATCACAGGTTTGACAATAATAGACAGGAAAACGGATATTAAGATTGCGTTTTTTTGTTCGAGAATAAATATTTGCCAGGCCGTAAAACATGATTGTATTATGCTGCTTGGCTTTGCAACGAAATTTTTTGATCCGTGTCAGATACCAGTCGTCTTCAATTGGATACTGACAGAATTTTTTGCCATTTTTAGTAATGATCGTTAATTCATTAATAGATTGTTGTTCGTTGGTAGGTTTTTGCGCCTTTTTAGAACTGGATGAAAATTGATCGGAAGGTTGCTTGAAGTAGCTTGCTGATTGCCAAGGCTTAGTATCAAATGAAGAGTCGTCAGTAGTTGATGACCTTTTATGTATAAAATGATTAGTTTGGTCGGCATCTGATTGAGGCGTTGATGTAGTTGAGATTGGCTTTGGATGATGATTATCTGAATTAGTTGACTGTTTGATGGTTTCCTCATAGGCTTTTTCAGAGCGTCCCATAATCTTATTACTTGAGTTAGTCGATCGTTCAATAATTTTTCCTACAGTAGATTTATTTTTAATAGTTGTTTGGATTGACTGATCAGAAATAGGCGGCTTGATCGATTCATTTTCTTGATCCTTTTTTATGAGCAGATATGTAGCGATAATTATCAAAATCATAAACAACATAAAAAGATAATTCATGAAAAATACACTCTCCTAATATAAATACTCTCCCATAAGTATTAACTTGTTTATTATAAAACGTTTACATACACTTGAAAATATGTCATGAAACATGATTTTATCAGCAGTTCAGTCAAATTCAGTCAAACAGATCGTCAAAAACTTTTTTAATTATTTTTAGTAAGCGCAATCGTTACGACTAAATAGATAATTAGACAGATTTTGTCTTAGATAAATAAAAACTTTTACTCTGACAAGGACAAAATCTTCTGGTAAGATATACGAGTTGCTCAAAACCGAACTGGTTACGTCGTTTTGTCTCATGGGCCCGTGAGGCAGGACAGCTGGCGAGAAATTGAGCACTTCTCGTCAACCGAGGTGGGGGTCGCCCCACGGACAAGCAGCCGCAATCATCTGGTTGTGGTAAAAGCTACTGAGAAAAAGGAGAGAATTGATTCATGGAACGCAATGAAAATTACTTTGTCTGGCTGTTCAACCAATTGAAGGGGTGGCCAATGCAAAACTATCTGCTGTTCTTTTTTGCACTGGGCTTTCAACTGGCGCTCTTGATCAGCAGTCCGATTACATCCGTTACGCTGATCACGTTTGTTGGTACAATCTTGGGGACGCTGTGCGTATTGGCCATTAACGCAACCAAGGCAATCAACGGCTGGCTGGGACTAATTTCGGCGGCCTGCTTTATTTACGCTGGTCTGGCCGCCAAAAACTACCTGTCGATCTTTGAACAGATTGCTTATGTCTTGACGCTTGATCTGCCGGTAATCTTTGCCGTCCGCAGCTGGAACGATGACACCAAAAATCACCTGCGCCGTTTTGGAGCCAAGCAATGGATCGTAGCCATTATCGGTACGCTCTTGGTTTATGTAATCAGCGGCTATCTGATCGGCAATTTGACTAATGATCCGCGGCCATGGATCGATGCCATCAGCTTTGCCATTAGTTTGACGGCAGGCATTATGTGCTTTATGCGCTACAACAACCAGTACTATTGGTGGCTGGCTTCGGGAATCTTCCAACTGATTCTTTGGGGTGTTACCTTTGCTCAAGGGGATGCCACGCTGGCAATGGCCATCAACAGCTTGATCTACGTAGTTAATGACATTCTGGCCTTTACGGTTTCGCCATGGTTCAACCGTGGTCGGCGTCAGGCTGGTTTGACTGAGATGGAATAGGCTAAATTAACTTACGGCTGCTTTCAGAGAAATCTGGAGGCAGCTTTTTTGATGTCAATGGGTAAAAAGAATGGCGTCAGCGGCTAAAAAACATACCATACAATGGCATTGGTGAGGGGGAATGTCAGAAGACCATGGTATACAGCGAGTCAGGCAGAATGGCATTGATAATGAAAAACAGCCCCATTACGGTAATGAGACTGTCTGATAAGTTTAATTAATCAGAAACGTTTTGCCAGCCCAACACTCGCTGAACTTGCAACTGCGGCTTGGGCGATTGTGGTAGCTTAGCCAGGAATTGTTTTGCATCAGTAATATTAGTAAACGTTAATGCATTGATCGATTACGCCTCCGCTTGATGTGAAAATTAGTGATTGGCTAAATAGTCAGATTCGCGGTTCAATTGATGAACATAGCCATCAACCTCGTTTTTCTGACTTTGCGTGACATAATAGTCATTTTCTAAAGTCGTCAAAGAAACGGTCTTGGTTTCAAAATGGCCGCCCGCCACATCGCCTGAGGCATTTGGAACCCACATCTTATAGGTAACGTTCTCGCCATCAACTTTATAGTAGACAAAGCTGCTGGGATCGCCGTTTGCGGTAATGTAACTGTAGCCTGCGGTATCGCTGCCACCAGGATTTTCACCGGCTGGACTGTAACAGAAGAAGTCGCTGCCAATGTATTGTTTCATCCAGTTGGGTTCAACTAAAAGCAGCAGTAAAATACCGGCAGTTTTGTCATCTACTTTGGCTGGCGTGGCAGTACTGGAAGTCTTGGTGGAACTATCTGATATACTGCTCGTTGATTGACTGGCCTCGCTTGAACTAGTTGATTTAGCTGATGAGCTTTTTTTACTGGTGCTGGAACGCTTTTGTGTACTGGTTTGGGTTGTGGATTCGCTGCTTGATGCCGATGAGCTGGTTGATTTAGAACTGCCGCATCCTGCTAACAAACCGCAGCTAAGTAAGACGATTGTGCCACTGAGAATCTTTTTATTCATAATTACTCCTCCAATTGTGCGTGCGTACTAATAATAACTCATTTTTAATAATCCGTTATGCATGATTGGTTAAATATTAGTGTGTTTTTTGATGCTCGATTAGCTAAATACAATCTGTGTTCCGGTATCGATTTTCTTTGAAAACTTGCTGATCATGATAATCACATAAAAACAGCTCCATTCCGGTTGATCCGTAATGGGGCTGTTAATTTTGGTATTATAAGATTTTCATCAACGGGATGCTTTAAATGTTGTGGCGTTTCTTAAAGAGACCCGTGAATGAAAGTGCCAGACTAGACAGACCAAGTCCAAAGACAGCCAGGATACCGGCAGATTTTTGGTTACCGGTTTGTGGCAACTTCTTTTGTCCAGTAGTCGTATCGACAGCAGTCTTGTTGCTGGTGTTGACAGGAACAGCCGGTTGAACGGCAGTTGGCTGTGATGGAGCGGCTGGCGTTATCGGAGTAGAAGGCCGGTCCGGAGTCGTCGGTGTGTCCGGTGTTGACGGCGTGTCTGGAGTAACCGGATCAGCATGGTAGGTAACCGTAACTTCAGAGTCAGCAGTGTTTTCATCAACTGTCATCGCAGCGACCGTAGCCGTATCAGGCGTCATGTTGGCGATGGCAGGCGAGGCAACGCTGGCAAATTGTGCTTGATTCCAAACCGTCGTACTGTTGCCGGTAACCAGATCAGTCGACTTGGTGCCGGTTAAGGTTACGGTTTGAGTTACATCATCGGCAACCGAATTACCTTGTTCGTCAACAAAGTGAATGGTCCGCTGCACGGTCTTTTTAATGGCTTCTTCTTTCATGTTGTGGCTGTAGGTAACCGTAACTTCAGAGTCAGCAGTATTTTCATCAACCGCCAAAGCAGCGACCGCAGCCGTATCAGGAGTCATATTGGCAACAGCAGGTGAGTCCACACTAGCAAAAGTATCACCATTAACTGCTTCCCAAGTAAATACGATTCCGGCAGCATCAGTTGGCGTTCCGTAGTAGGTCAGTGATTGCACGACATCACCTGCGACGGCTTGATTGTTGTTGTCGCCATCGACGTAATGAATCGTCCGCGTAATCGTTTTGACAGCCTGCACGATAACTTGCGCGGTTGCCGTTACGGTATCTTGATCATTGATTTGGTAGATGTAGGTAACGTTGTAGATACCTGGCGTGGTTAAGTTGCCATCAGCATCCAGCGGCAGGTTGGACGTGTCGACTTGGTAGGTTCCGGCGCCCCCAGTCGTGCTGTAGGTCAGTTCCTTTTGCTCGGTAACGGTCATTGAGGATTGATTGGTGAACTTGACGCTTGGATTCTGCTGCAGGTTCAGCGCTTGATTCCAGCTGCTGCCGCTTGGTAAGGTAACGTCCTGCAGCAAGAAGACTGGCTGCACTTCTACATACAGCTTGGTTGCGGAACCATCCGGATGAGTCGTGCCGAAAGAAAAGTAGTTGTAAGTCTGCCAAAGATCGTGGCCGTTGGGAGCAATATTGGTCGTGTAGCCAAGATCCTTGACCGCGTTAAAGATATTAACGGCATTGATTCTAAAGTAGCCATCGGTAAACAGAGTGTCTTCCGCGCTGCCATTGGTAAAGTTGGTTACGGTAACATCGCTTGGTGAAACGTTAGGCATGGCCGCTTGGATCTCAGCTGGCGCGTCTTGATAGCGACCGTTGGCATTCTTAATAACGGCGTGGTAGCTGCCATTGATGTTTTGGATGGCGCTGATCGTATCGGTTGCTGGTACGGCCAGCCGCATGTTTAGCGAATGAATGTCATCAGAATAGAAATTACCGTCCGCATCCCAGTAGTAGAAATATTCATCAAACGTCATGTTGCGTGCGGCCAGGTCTTGTTCGAGCGCTTTGTCGGCAGTACCATCCGCCAGTGCTGCCAGCTGCTTTTTCATTTGTTCCAGGTTGGCAATCTTCATTGGAACGGTGGCCGTCAGCGACTGATCAGCCTGCAGAGTAGCAACGAATTGAATCTCAACGACTTGATCCCAAGAGAAATCAGCATTCTGCATTAATACATCCAGTGTTTCAAAGTCGCCGGCCGTGATGGCATAGTAGACCTCCAAATCGGTTGGCATAGAGCCGGTAGAGGAGGTGAATTGAATACCGCTGCCGATCTTGTCAGCATCGATAACCGGCTTGATCATGTTGACGTCGGTTGAGTTGTTGGTAGTAAAAGTCGGCAGCAGGACGATTTCTTCAACTTTGCGGCTGCTAGAATTGTTGTTGGTAACGACCGTGTTGACATCGAAAGTACCATCGGATTGATTGGCATTTAAAATTGAGCTGCCGTTGTATCCAGTCGTCTGATTGTTGGCCGTAATGTTGATGCCGTGTTGAATGTTATCCGTTGCAGGCGCCTGGGCACTGTTTTGCTTGGAGTTGATAATCGTTTGATCAGCCTCAGTGTTTTGAGCAGTCGAACTGTTCGTGCTCATCGCGGTGTTGGCAGAATCAGTCGTGGTTGATGCTTGATCCTTGGCATTGTCAGCAGTGGTTGACTGAGCAGCGGAATCAGAGGCGGCTGCTGACTGAGTCAAAGCGTCGGCAGCAGTAGTTGATTGATCCGTTGAATTGGCTGTTAAGACAGTCGTCGTCGTGGATCCATCACTGGTATCGGCGTGGACCGTCATGGCACTGCTGCCGATAAAGAACAGGCTGGCGATGGCTACCGAGGCAATCCCGGTACCGAATTTGCGCAGTGAAAACCGCAATTGGCGATCGCTGGCTTGTTTGATTTTTAAATTGTGATTGTTTTTACTAAGCATGGTGTAATCATCCCCTTACGTTTGGTAAAAAGTATCATTCATGTGATAACTAGGTCAAGGAGAAAATTACTTTTATAGAAACGATTCGCATTGTCGCAAGCAGTGGTAATTAATTATTTATAATTAGATATGATGATTTTGTCATAGCTTATAAATGCCAATATATCAACGTTTATTAGCTAAACTAAACAAACAAGTGATTTATTAAATTAAATATATTTTTATTTATCTAACGAATCGCTATTTATCTAACGAATCGCAAAGTGTGAATTTATTGACATAATAACGACTTTGGAGCGGATGCGGGGCTGCTGAGAGGTGATTGGCGCGATAAAAATTATCAGCGACCGATAAATACAGTGATGGGCTTGGTTGCGTCAATGATCGAGAATAGCATAAGCAAGCTCACGATGGCATTCAGCTTGGAAAAGATCATAAACGTTTGATTAATCGGTTCTTTGGCTCAGCTAATCAAAAAAGTTTACCCGAAAAGATCAGCGATAAGTGCATATTTGAAGATGGAAGATTATGTCATTTGGCCTATCAATAAGAAAGTTTGACGCAATTGTTGCTCGTCATGGCTTGCGATGCGGAGTAAAATAAAGACAAAGCATAAATCAAAAGCCAATTGAAAAAGGAAGTGTCGATCATGAAAAAGACATTATATGACGGCGAACATTTTCAAGTAGTTCTGGAAAGCAAAAAGCCCCTGGTTAAAGGCGTTAAGACGGACCTTCACAAAATGGCTGGCGTCATGCTGGCAGCCGGGGCGGCATGGCTATTGATCAGGAAGCATTAAATAGAAGAACCGTTCAACTGGCCGAGGCTGGTTGAGCGGTTTTTGAGTTCTGCGGATTTTTAAAGGGGCAGGGGTGGCTGAGCAGCAACCTTTAAGGAAATTAGCTGTTGAACGCCGGCTGGCAAATTGTTGACGGCCAGCAGTCACGTTATTAAAGAATAGTTTTGAAAATTAATTAAGTAGTTTTTAAGACTATGTAAAGCGTTGCCAAATCAGTGTTAATTGTGGTATGATTGCCCCAAGTTATTGGATTAAAGGAGAGATTTTTCATGCCATTGGTACACATTGATCTGTTGGAAGGTCGCACTGAAGAACAATTAAAGGCCCTGGTTAAGGACGTTACGGCAGCTATTTCTAAGGATGCCAATGTTCCTGAAGAACGAATCCACATCGTTTTAAACGAAATGCGCAAGGATCGCTACAGTGTGGCTGGCAAGATGGTCAGCGATAAGTAAACGATTAGCCGCTGAATGGCCTCGGGTCGCCAGCGGTTTTTTTGCGTCCTCAAGCGTGCTGAAATTGAGTTGGGGAGTTTTCCAACCAGCATATCCAGACAGGCTGGACAGCTTAGTGATTTGGCGAACGCTTGGGAATGGCTGGCATGCTGGGGAAGCTTACGAATGGGCAGCACCCAGGCAAGCCGCGCAATGCTCATAACGGAAAGGATTGAAATTCATGAGTGACGAACAATATATAATGGCAATTGATCAAGGAACGACCAGCTCGCGGGCAATCATCTTTGATCACCAAGGACATGAAATTGCAATGGCTCAGCAGGAGTTTCCGCAATACTTCCCTAATCCAGGTTGGGTTGAACATGATGCCATGGAAATCTGGGATAGCGTTCAATCAGTAATTTCTGATGTCATGATCAAATCACAGATCAAGCCGTACCGTATTGCCGCGATTGGGATTACCAATCAGCGGGAAACGACGGTCATCTGGGATCGCCACACTGGCAAGCCAATCTACCATGCAATCGTTTGGCAGTCCAAGCAGACCAGCGACATTGCCGAACAGCTGATCAAGGATGGCTATAAAGATCTGATTCACGAAAAAACCGGTCTGGTAGTCGACTCTTACTTTTCCGCGACTAAAATCAAGTGGATTTTGGATCACGTGCCGGGTGCGCGGGAAAAAGCAGCCAATGGCGATCTGCTGTTTGGGACGATTGATACTTGGCTGCTGTGGAATCTGACGGGCGGCCGCGTGCATGCCACGGACGTTACCAATGCCAGTCGGACGATGCTGTTTAACATTCACACGCGTCAATGGGATCAAGATATTTTACAGCTGCTGGACATTCCAAGCCAAATGCTGCCGGCCGTGCGCTCCAATTCAGAAGTATACGGCTATACGGGCGATTACCACTTCTTTGGGGTCGAGATTCCGATTGCGGGGATGGCTGGTGATCAGCAGGCGGCTTTGTTTGGTCAGGCTGCCTATGAAAAGGGATCCGTCAAGAATACTTACGGTACTGGCGCCTTTATCGTGATGAATACTGGTACCGAGGCCACGCTGTCGAAAAATGGTCTGCTGACGACGATTGCCTATGAGCTGAACGGACAATTGAACTATGCTTTGGAAGGATCGATCTTTGTAGCGGGATCGGCAATTCAATGGCTGCGTGATGGGCTGCAGTTCTTTACCAAGGCCAGCGAGTCAGAAAAAATGGCCGTTGAAGCCGGTTCAACTGGCGGCGTTTATGTGGTACCGTCATTTACTGGGCTGGGCGCACCATACTGGGATCAAGAAGTGCGTGGCGCGATGTTTGGCTTGACGCGGGGATCCAATCGCCAAAGCATTACGCGGGCTACGTTGGAATCGATCGCCTACCAGACACGGGATGTCGTTGATACGATGGTCAAAGACACCGACTTGCCGTTAAAAGCGCTGACGGTCAACGGCGGGGCTTGTCGCAACGACTTTTTGATGCAGTTCCAGGCCGATATTCTGCAAACGCCGATTGAACGAGCACAAATGGAAGAAACTACGGCACTGGGCGCGGCTTTCCTGGCTGGTTTGGCAGTTGGCTTTTGGAATGATCAAGAGGAGCTCAAGGAACTTTCCAAACTGGGCGATGAGTTTATGCCGGTGATGAAGCGTGAAGATGCCGAACAGCTTTACCAAGGCTGGCAGCGAGCAATTAAAGCCGCTCAGTTCTTTAGCCACGGAGAATAAAGCGTTAAGCTGTGTTCGCTGACATCCCGCATGACCTTAGTTCCACACGAGAATAAAGCATTGGGTATGGGTCAACTGCCGTCTTAGGAATGATTCAGCTGCGCTCTAGGAAAAATGCTACGCTTTGGGGCAGTGATTTGCTTGAACGGCGGCACGTTGATTATGCTTAGCGGCAAAATAATAATTGGCAAAACGCCTTGTCTGTTCTGGCAAGGCGTTTTCAAATTGCAATGTTGATTGAAATCAGCTATAATTATGGCGTAAACAAAAAGGCTAACGTGAGGGAACACGTTAGCCCGAATGTCCTTGAAAATCGACAGTGCTTACACTTCAAATTGATTAAAGTTTCACACCATCTTTACGAGTTGCAGCTCTAAGATGGTTTTTTCTTTTTAGTCAGAAATGACTGACCATGTAGCAGCCGGCAATAAGGGAAGCAATCACAATGATTACGACCGTGGCCAAAGTTGCATACTGAACGCCGATCGGTAAGCCATGCAGTCCGTGCAGAACAGCGGCAAGACCTTTTAAGTCGGCGCCATCTTGATGTCGGTTTGACACTTATGAATCCCTTTCATAATGATGGGAAGCGTCGCACGTTTTTTCAACTCCTTCCCTTCGAAAGGCGAAGCACCGCCAATGTTCTTGGACAAAAATATTATAACATAATCGAGTCAGTTGCTAACTGGCTCGATTTTTTAGTAAACTTTCTCAAATTGATTTGGTAAAGTTCATCAGATTGAATCGCTATTTAGTTAAGAATAGCAGCGAATTGTTCGGTGAATCGTCATACCAGCCAGGCAATTATCCAGCGTTGGTCGTGGCTGGCATTTTGTCGGAAATCCTTTCTAGGTTATAATAGTTCTAGAATCGATCTGAAAGAAGGGATGACGATGCAAGAGAAAAAAGCATTTCACGTCAATGGCTATCTGGGATTGATTGCTGCCATTGCGGTCGCGGGTTTAGGAGTATGGCTGGGCTATCGTGGTTACGCTGGTCAGCAGCATGGTGAGCTGGCAGTCGGGGTCATTTTGATTTTGCTGGCTGCACTGTGCGCTTCAGCATTGACGATCGTACAGCCAAATGAAGCTAAGGTGCTGACTTTTTTCGGCAACTATATTGGCACGATTCGCGATGCCGGCCTGTTTATGACGGTGCCGTTAACGGACAAGCAGAGCATTTCCCTGCGAGTACGCAACTTTAACTCTCAGATTTTGAAGGTTAATGACTCAAAAGGGAACCCGGTTGAAATCGCGGCCGTAGTAGTCTTTAAAGTCGTTGATACGGCGCAGGCTCTGTTTAATGTTGATGACTATGAGGAATTCGTTGAGATTCAAAGCGAGTCTGCTGTGCGTCACGTTGCCAGCGAATATCCGTATGACACATTTGATGAGCAGGATAAGTTGACGCTGCGTGGGAATCCGACTGAAGTTTCTGACCGCTTGACACAAGAACTGCAGGAACGGCTTAACGTGGCTGGCGTGCAGATTTTGGAAACGCGGCTGACGCACTTGGCATATGCCACGGAAATTGCCAGTGCGATGCTGCAAAGACAACAATCCGCGGCGATTCTGTCGGCACGTAAGATTATCGTTGAAGGCGCCGTTTCGATCACAGAAGATGCTATGGAGCGGCTGGCCAAGGAAACGGACTTAAATCTGACTGATGAACAGCGCTTGCAGGTCATTAACAATATAATGGTAGCAATTATTAGTGAACGCGGCACGCAGCCAGTAATCAATACTGGAAAATAACTGAATTTATCTTTAAATGCTTAATCGCACGCTCTAGCTGTCAAAGGCAGGGCGTGCGATTTTTTATGAATGAGAACGAGGCTTTTACCGTACTGCCAGTTGATGGTTAATTTAACCGGTTTAAGTCTTGGAAAGTGAGATTATTAGAGTAGTGGTCGGAAATGGGGGAGAAGTCCGGGGGCAATTTGGGATAGTGGTGGTTTGCCTGGGAATACTGAAAATGGGCTAGCGAGCATCGCAAAAAGGCTAACTTAGTGAAGAAAATCAGGTTTTGAACAGTTGAAGCCTTTGCAATTACCTACTATTATGGAATTTTCGGCCGATAGTAGGTAATGTTAGGGATCCCAAACTCGATATACATTGATTTTTAGAAAAAGTAGGTAATGATATTTTTGTCATATGTCATTATGCAGGATTTTTTGCATAATGCGTGTTGCTGATTTACCAGGCGAAGTAAATTAACGACATTTCCGGCCAGCAGCTAAATTATGACTGCTAGACTAAATTTTAGACAGATGATTTGAACCAATGATGGATTTGTTATTTCTGTGAACTGATTTTAGATGGCTCAATAAAATGCTTTCGGATTGCTCATTACATTATCGTTACTGGCGGATAGGAGAGCTGCTTGCGGTCAGTCGTTGAACTATTCCATGAGCAGAGCCAAGTCAATAAATGGGCGATTAGATTTTACGCTAGTTGTTGGATTGTCGAGCTTCCGCGCACATGACTGAGTTCATAAATCTTGTTACCTTTGATATTTAAACATACTGAATAATCGGGTCCATCAACTGAGCCATAACACCAGGTGAACTGCTGCAATACCAGTCAGCAGCTTAAAAATGGGTAAACAAAAAAACTGCCAGGCAACAGGAAAGCTGGCAGTCTTTATTACTATTATAGACTGATTTTTGATTGCGTCTGATTGCTAAAGCGAGAAATGTTTCAACGAGGTGCTCAATCAAGCTGGATACGGAACCTGATTGATTAAAATGATTCTCGACCTTAACGAAGAGATAAGCCGCTCATAGTTAATTCACTATAAAAATCGAAAGGTATAGACTAAGAGGAGATCGATGTCTAAGCGGACTTAACCAACCAATCATGCCCTCATTGGTAAATGAAACTAACTGTGGCACCAATCATTTCAATATGAGGATTTAAAACAAGGAGAGGTACGTTTCGCTTGTTTTGAAAGGTATCGGCAAAGCGAGCCTGTGAATCTCAACTAAATTCGGTTAATGCCAGTTGCGGAAGAAAGTTAAATAACTGGTTATAGGAAGTCGATATTTCCATGGTATCAACCGAAGCAGACTTCATAATTGCGGGAGTATAACAAGTGAAATCTGGCCAGCTTGAGGAAAAAGATTAGAGAAAGGGAAAATATTTATGGGAGTCTCGACGATTTCTAATCAATCACTTTGAACAAACCGTTTGGGAGCTGGGTTCGATCATCATGGGAAACCAAGCTAGACACTATTGAGCTTCAGCAGGCGAATAAGCATTGTCGGCTGGGTCGCCAATCAGTCAATAGTCTTGAAAAAGTTTTAAAAAGGAAACAGGAATACACATCAGTTATTGCCTTATCACCTTCTTAAGTGTTTAATGTAAAAGCCTTACATTAATTCTTATTATAAATGACGAGAGACAGTTTAGACAGTATATGTTAGATACACTGAGTTTCGGAAGTTAATGCGGTAAAGCAAGGAATTTCAAAAGCTTAATTGACTTAATTTCGATAATTTAGCCTAGTTGAACGATTTAGCCGATGATCAGTTAAGATAACAAAAGGAGCAGCTGCAATTAAGCGGCTGCTCTTTTATGTATGTTTAGAATTGGTAGTCTTCAATATCGTTCAAATCTTCTGGCAAGTCAGCGAAGGCTAATAGCTGCAGTGGTGAAAGAATCTGAGCAGCTCCCATAATTCCGCGAACCTGACGCTGTGAGATTGGGTCTTCAGAAGTCAGCCAGTGTTGAATAATGTTGACCATCAAGCCGACGTAGATCTCAAACAGGTAGTCAAGCGGAATCCGGACTGGCAACTGTTTTTTAAGATTCTGTACGGATGGGTCATTGGCTGCGACCAGTTTAGGTGCCCGTGCCAAGAGTTCTTTATAAACGGCCTTTTTGATTTTGGAAAGGAAGTTAATGTCACCATTGGCAGAAAGCAAGATCCGGGTAACTTCGCGGTGCTTAGCGCAGGCCTTGACTGTCTCGACAAAGGCTTGGTCGGCCAGCTTGGCAATTTCAACTTGGTCAGCAGTGTCGTCAAGCTGAGTAACTGCTTCTCGGTCTTTCTTCATGCCTTCAACCAAATCTGAGATCATGGCATTTTCGATTTCGAAGAGCAGATCGTTTTGGTCATTATAGTAGGTGTAGAAAGTTTTACGACTGACTTCAGCTGCTTCGATAATGTCTTTCGTAGTAACTTCATTCAATGGCTTTTCTTTCAGCGCATTGATCATCCCCATGCGAATGCGGTTCTTAGTATTGATAATGCGAATATCGGTCATAATCGATTCATCCTTTCAGATACATCTAAACTGAAATTTATTTTAAACGTATGCTTGTGTAAATATCAAGTGAAAAGTTAATTGAAATCACAACTTATCTTGATGGAACTTTTATTTAATAAACTAATCGTATCGTTAGTTGATCAACTGGTAAATTCTATAAATGAACGGTTGTTACAATACGACACCAATTCTTTATTTTGTACACATTAATGACGTAATAATCTATTTATTTAACCTTGCTAAGAGCTGTATAAGATGAGTTTATTTCAAGATTTCAATCAACACTTTTTGTATCATATAGTTAAACTTATGTCAATTTTCGTGAAGATGGTTATATAATGATAAATTCCAAGTGACATAAAACGATGTTGAATTGAAGAAGGTAGGTTAAGTTAGAAAATCCATCGTGGCAATCTGTTCCAATTTTGGATGCTTAATTAAGTGGAGCTGGTTGGAATAATGAAAGATACCTTGGCGAGCAGATAAATTTTTATGTAACTTATGAATAATTGATATCAGATTTTAGCCCACTGATCCGGATTCAGCTTTTGCATGACAATTGTTGGACCGTAAATACAATATATGAAGAAAACGTTACCTATGGATGGAGTTCCAATGAGGCAACGTTTTTTCTTGACTAAGATTGCTAATTTTAACGGATGGGTGAATTAAATATCAAATGAAAAATTAAATTTAGTAGGGGACATTTGATTGATTATGACCAAATTTTAAACGATTTTGGCCAATTCTGGTAAACACTTAGTTGGTTAAAGAAACTATATTAAACAATAAATCGCTATATAATAAGTCTTTCTATGCATTAAAGTATTGTAGTAACCGATTAATATAACCTTGCCAAAGAGTGTATAAGATCGGATAAATGAGAGAAATTACCAGGCCACCTCTTGTATTATATTCAAAACAGTTCGTCAATTTTCCAAAAATAGTTATAAAACGATAAATGCAAAATTAATGGATTTTGATGAAAAGAGTAGTCATGAGAGGTGTTTAGATTGAGAAAAGCGAATAATCGCGAATATGCTGAAGCCAAAGAGGCAAGTAAGGTCAAGCTTTATAAGACTCACCGCGGCTGGATGAGTTGTCTGTCTCGGTTCTTTTCGCTGATGAAATTCAGCAAAAAAGAAGAGGTTTCAACTAATCAAATTAAGCTTGAAAAGGGATTTGATGATGACGCGCTAAGCGGGCCGCTCGATGCCTATGCTAAGGGATTGGCTGCTTTTGGGGCAGTGTTGGGAACGACGGCACTGCTGCAAGGCAATGCATCTGCTGATACGACGCAAGTTCAGCAGACGACCGATACCGCGGAATCACAAGTCGTTGGCTTAACTTCGGAATCAACTTCCAGTTCAGCATCCGCTTCGACTTCAATGTCAGAATCTGTTTCAACGTCGATCAGTACTTCAAACAGTTTGGCATCATCATCAACTTCGACGTCAACCAGCAGCTCAACTTCCGGTTCTGATTCAGCAGTTTCAAAATCGAGTTCAACTTCTGCATCGACATCTGGTTCTGAGTCAGCAGCCAGCGAATCTGGTTCGACCAGCCAATCAGCATCCACGAGTACGTCAGATGCCAGTGCCAGCCTGTCGGAATCGTTGAGCACGTCAACGGCAAGTCAAGCACAAAGCAGCACTTCCACGTCAACATCAGCTACAAACGATTTGACGGCTTCGCAAACGGTTGCTAAAGCTCGAGCGCTGACGTTGCGGCTGTTTGCTGCATTGAATACGACGGCTAACACGTATGGCACGCCAATCATCAGTAGCGATGGTCTGTCGGTGACGTATTATGGTAAAGGGACTGATAGTGTATCCAATAATCCTATTTACTACATCGTTAAAGTTACCAATAATCTGAATGGAACGGTTTCCTTTACTATTACATACACGCTAAAGGATCCGATTACCGGGGAAATTTCAGCTGGTCCAGCATCGAGATCCGATGTTTACCACCTTGGTAATGGTGCAGCTTCCAAAATCGCAACCTTTAATATGGGAAGCGGCTATTCAAATGGAAAAATTACCTCGGTAGTAACGCTAGATGCAAATGGTAATACCGTTTATAACCTTAGTACCAGCAGTATAAAATTAATCAATACGAGCGGTAATTCCTATGACTTCTATGATATTGACGTTCAAGGCCAGGGATTAACCTATCAAAATATTAATGGTAGCACCCAATACAATAATTACGGAAAAAACAAAGTAATTTCAGAACAGATTACGGCTACTTTTAGTTATGATGAATCATCAAGTAATCTGAATTATACAATTGCCCCTTATATTTCCTATACTGGCGGCTTAAATGAAGGAAATTACTTTACGAATTCTGTTTCTGGTACGGAGCCAAGCAAGTCTAACAGTACTTCAGTATCACAATCGACCAGCAAGCAGCAAAGTACTAGTGCTTCACAATCGACCTCAAATAGTCAGTCGGTTTCAACCAGCAAGCAGGTTAGTCAATCCAATTCTCAGAGTATCTCGGCTAGCCAAGAAGCTTCGACGAGTTTGTCACAAAGCGCAAGTAAGTCCGCTTCAATCAGTGCATCTCAGAGTGCAAGCAAGTCTGCATCAGTAAGTGCGAGTCAATCCGCTTCCACGAGTGCATCGCAAAGCGCAAGCAAGTCTGCATCAGTAAGTGCAAGTCAGTCCGCATCAACGAGTGCATCACAAAGCGCAAGCAAGTCGGCATCAGTAAGTGCGAGTCAGTCAGCATCCACGAGTGCATCCCTAAGTGCAAGTGAATCAGCATCGACGAGCGCATCCTTGAGCGCAAGTGAATCGACTTCAACTAGCGCATCCTTGAGCGCAAGCGAGTCAGCTTCAACGAGTGCATCTCTGAGTGCTAGCGAATCAATTTCAACTAGCTCATCCTTGAGTGCCAGTGAATCCGCCTCAAGCAGCGCATCACTGAGTGCGAGCGAGTCAGCATCAACGAGTGCTTCTCTGAGTGCTAGCGAATCCACGTCAACTAGTGCATCTCTGAGTGCAAGCGAATCAGCCTCAACGAGTGCATCTCAAAATGCAAGCAAATCCGCATCGACTAGTGCATCACTGAGTGCGAGTGAATCAGCATCAACTAGTGCATCCTTGAATGCGAGTGAATCCGCATCGACGAGTGCATCTCAAAGTGCGAGTGAATCAGCATCAACTAGTGCATCCCTGAGTACCAGCGAGTCTACTTCCACGAGTGCATCTCTGAGTGCAAGTGAATCAGCCTCAACTAGCGCTTCATTGAGCGCCAGCGAGTCAGCATCAACTAGTGCATCGCTGAGTGCGAGTGAGTCAGCTTCGACGAGTTCATCACTGAGTGCGAGTGAATCCACTTCAACGAGTGCATCCTTGAGTGCGAGTGAATCAGCATCAAGCAGTGCATCCTTGAGCGCTAGCGAATCCACGTCAACCAGTACATCCTTGAGCGCAAGCGAATCTACTTCAACTAGTGCATCACAGAGTGCGAGTGAATCGACTTCCACGAGTGCTTCTCTGAGCGCAAGCGAGTCTGCCTCCACCAATGCATCACTGAGTGTGAGCGAATCTGCCTCAACGAGCGCTTCTCAAAGTGCAAGTGAATCAGCATCGACGAGTGCATCACTTAGTGCAAGCGAATCCGCATCGACGAGTGCATCACAGAGTGCAAGTGAATCCACTTCGACTAGTGCATCGCTGAGTACCAGTGAATCTGCATCAACCAGTGCTTCTCAAAGTGTCAGCGAGTCAGTTTCAACTAGTGCATCGCTGAGCGCCAGTGAATCAGCATCAAGCAGCGCATCGCTGAGTGCAAGCGAATCAGCATCGACGAGTGCATCCCTGAGCGCTAGCGAATCAACTTCAACGAGCGCATCCTTGAGCACGAGCGAATTGACTTCAACGAGTGCATCTCTGAGTGCAAGCGAGTCCGCTTCGACAAGTGCATCACTGAGTGCGAGTGAATCAGCCTCCACGAGTGCATCCTTGAGTGCCAGTGAATCAGCATCAAGCAGCGCATCCTTGAGTGCGAGTGAGTCCGCCTCCACAAGTGCATCCCTGAGTGCGAGCGAATCAGCCTCAAGCAGTGCATCACTGAGTGCGAGCGAATCAGCCTCCACGAGTGCATCACAAAGTGCTAGTGAATCAACTTCAACCAGTGCATCTCTTAGTGCTAGTGAATCTGCATCAACGAGTGCTTCTCAAAGTGCAAGTGAATCAGCTTCGACAAGTGCATCACTGAGTGCGAGTGAATCAGCATCGACGAGTGCTTCTCAAAGTGCAAGTGAATCGGCCTCAACAAGTGCATCACAAAGTGCGAGCGAGTCAGCCTCCACGAGTGCATCCTTGAGCGCAAGTGAATCGACTTCGACGAGTGCATCGCTGAGTGCCAGTGAATCAGCATCAAGCAGCGCTTCACTGAGCGCCAGTGAGTCAGCCTCAACGAGTGCATCTCTGAGCGCTAGCGAATCCACGTCAACCAGTGCTTCTCTGAGCGCTAGCGAGTCTGCCTCAACTAGTACATCACTGAGTGCCAGCGAGTCAGCATCGACGAGTGCATCGCTGAGTGCCAGTGAATCAGCATCGACGAGTGCATCACTGAGTGCGAGCGAATCTGCCTCAACGAGTGCATCTCTGAGTGTCAGTGAATCAGCCTCGATGAGTGCATCTCAAAGTGCAAGTGAATCAGCATCAACCAGTGCATCTCTGAGTGCAAGCGAGTCTGCATCGACGAGTGCATCTCAAAGTGCAAGCGAATCCGCCTCAACCAGTGCATCTCTGAGTGTCAGCGAATCAGCTTCCACAAGTGCATCCTTGAGTGCAAGTGAGTCAACTTCAACTAGCGCTTCTCTGAGTGCGAGTGAATCCGCATCAAGCAGCACATCACTGAGTGCGAGCGAGTCAGCATCAACGAGTGCTTCTCTAAGCGCAAGTGAATCGACTTCAACAAGTGCTTCTCAAAGTGCCAGTGAATCGGCATCCACTAGTGCATCACTGAGTGCCAGTGAATCAGCATCCACGAGCGCATCCTTGAGTGCTAGCGAATCCACTTCAACTAGTGCATCGCTGAGTGCAAGTGAATCAACTTCCACGAGCGCAAGTGAGTCAGCATCGACTAGTGCATCACTGAGTGCCAGCGAATCAGCATCTGCGAGCGCTTCTCTGAGTGCCAGTGAATCGGCATCGACTAGTGCATCTCAAAGTGCAAGCGAGTCCGCTTCAACTAGCGCATCCTTGAGTGCTAGTGAATCAGCATCAAGCAGCGCTTCACTGAGTGCGAGCGAATCGACTTCCACGAGTGCATCTCAAAGTGCAAGCGAATCAACTTCGACGAGTGCATCTCTGAGCGCCAGTGAATCGGCTTCAACTAGTGCATCACTGAGTGCCAGTGAATCATCCTCCACGAGTGCATCTCAAAGTGCTAGTGAGTCCGTTTCAACGAGTGCTTCTCTGAGCGCCAGCGAGTCTGCCTCAACTAGTACATCACTGAGTGCCAGCGAATCAGCATCTGCGAGCGCTTCTCTGAGTGCAAGTGAATCAGCATCCACGAGTGCATCTCTGAGCGCCAGTGAATCCGCATCAAGCAGCGCATCACTGAGTGCAAGTGAATCGGCATCGACGAGTGCATCGCTGAGTGCCAGCGAATCTGCCTCAACTAGTGCATCATTGAGTGCGAGTGAATCAGCCTCGACGAGTGCTTCTCTGAGTGCAAGTGAATCAGCATCCACTAGTGCCTCACAGAGTGCAAGTGAGTCAGCTTCCACCAGTGCATCACAAAGTGCGAGCGAATCGGCATCAAGTAGCGCTTCTCTGAGTGCCAGTGAATCGGCCTCCACGAGTGCATCTCAAAGTGCAAGCGAATCCACTTCAACTAGTGCATCCTTGAGTGCGAGTGAATCAGCCTCGACGAGTGCTTCTCTGAGTGTGAGCGAATCTGCCTCAACTAGTGCATCACAGAGTGCGAGCGAATCCGCATCGACTAGTGCATCCTTGAGTATCAGTGAATCGGCATCAACTAGTGCATCCCTGAGTGCGAGCGAATCGGCTTCAACGAGCGCATCGCTGAGTGCCAGTGAATCTGCATCAACCAGTGTTTCTCAAAGTGTCAGCGAGTCAGTTTCAACTAGTGCATCCCTGAGTGCCAGTGAATCGGCCTCAAGCAGTGCATCTCTGAGCGCAAGTGAATCAGCATCAAGCAGCGCATCCTTGAGTGCCAGTGAATCGGCCTCAACAAGTGCATCACTGAGTGCCAGTGAATCAGCTTCAACCAGTGCATCACTGAGTGCCAGCGAGTCTGCATCCACGAGTGCATCTCTGAGTGCCAGTGAATCGGCCTCAAGCAGTGCATCCCTGAGTGCGAGCGAGTCTGCTTCAACTAGTGCATCACTGAGTGCGAGCGAATCGACTTCAACAAGTGCTTCTCTGAGTGCCAGCGAATCTGCCTCCACTAGTGCTTCTCTGAGTGCCAGTGAATCAGCATCCACGAGCGCATCTCAAAGTGCAAGTAAATCCGCCTCAACTAGCTCATCCTTGAGTGCCAGCGAATCAGCCTCAAGCAGTGCATCCCTGAGTGCCAGCGAGTCAGCCTCCACGAGTGCATCCCTGAGTGCAAGTGAGTCTGCATCAACGAGTGCATCACAGAGTGCGAGCGAATCAGCATCGACGAGCGCATCACTGAGTGCGAGTGAATCAGCCTCGACTAGTGCATCCTTGAGTGCGAGCGAATCAGCCTCAAGCAGCACATCACTGAGTGCGAGCGAATCAGCATCAACGAGCGCTTCTCTGAGTGCGAGTGAATCAGCATCGACGAGTGCATCTCTGAGTGCAAGTGAATCAGCATCAACGAGTGCATCACTTAGTGCCAGTGAATCGGCTTCCACGAGTGCATCGCTGAGTGTAAGTGAATCTACTTCAACTAGTGCATCCTTGAGCACGAGCGAATCGGCCTCAACGAGTGCATCACTGAGTGCCAGCGAATCCGCCTCCACGAGTTCATCGTTGAGTACGAGCGAATCCGCATCGACGAGTTCATCACTGAGCGCAAGCGAATCCACTTCGACGAGTGCATCGCTGAGTGCAAGTGAATCCGCCTCCACGAGCGCATCCTTGAGTGCCAGTGAATCTGCCTCAAGCAGCGCATCCCTGAGTGCCAGTGAATCAGTTTCAACCAGTGCATCACAGAGTGCAAGTGAATCGGCCTCCACGAGTGCGTCGGCGTCAACTAGTATCTCCGCATCAACGAGTGCTTCACAAAGCGCCAGTCGGTCGGCCTCCACGAGTACCTCAGTAAGTACCAGCCAGTCCGCTTCAGCTAGCGCGTCAGCTTCAGTTAGTGCTTCGGTATCGACGAGTGCGAGTCAATCAATCTCTAAGAGCGCATCGCAAAGTGCTTCAAAGAGCCAGTCGCGCAGCCTGTCGGAATCCATTTCCAACAGCAAGGTGAACAGCATCAGCCAATCCATTTCGGAAAGCATTGCTCATAACACCGATTCTAATTCAGGCGGTTATGCTGAAAACAACAATGGCCGTTCACTGATTGAACCAGTATCGCTGGTAGACGTGCAGTCGTTTGACAGCGTCGCACCATCAGTTGAACAGCTAGCAACGGAAAGTGTTGTATCAAGTCAGCCAACGCCGGCCGCTAAGAAGCAGGCTGAAAAGCTGCCACAGCTCAGCGGTTCTGATGATTCTCAAGCAGGTATCCTGGGACTGTCAGCCGTAATGCTGGGTGCATTGGCTGCTGCCTTTGGACGCAAGCGAACTGATGAAGATAAGTAACTGATCGATTGATATTTAAAAAGAAGAACGTTGCATCATGGCAAAAACGCCACGATTGCAGCGTTTTTTCTTTTTTATTACCTAAATCGCCAAAAAGTTTCGAAAGTCATATCAAAATATAAGTTCATGTTGATCTGTGCAACATCTGGAATTAACGGCCATTTCGAAAAAATATTATGTATATTGTTATTAACTGCAATAACGTTTATAAAATGATAAGTGTAAGAGGGAGCGATGGTTATGACGGTCTATATTACAAATATGCATGGCCAAATGAGAAACAGTACGGCCCAGATTGCTCAAAATATGGCTGCTCAATTTGCTGATGAAATTGGCATCAGAGAGTTGGGCTACTACTTTTATGATGCCTCGGCCGAACCGGCAGGCGAATTGTCAGCACGGTTGGACGGTATTCTGTCATCATTGACGGTTGACGATATCGTGATTCTGCAAGAGCCAACTTGGATGGAGATGAAATGGCAGCAGCGGCTGGTTGACAAGATCAATGCCTACCGTCAAGAGTATCGCGTCAAATTGATCATGTTTGTGCATGACGTAGCGCCGTTGATGTTTGACAATCCCACGCGCGTTCCGGAGTGGATTGACTTTTACAATCAGGCTGACGTTTTGATTCTGCCAATGCCACAAATGAAGCAGGAATTGGACAAATGGGGTCTTAAAGTCAAAAAGATCGTTTATCAGCAAGCTTGGGACGCATTGACTGCCGATCAACTGACTGGTGAATCGCCATATCGCACGGTGCTTAATTTCGCGGGCAGTCCCAGCAAGTTTACTTTTGTCAATGACTGGCACGAAAAGGTTCCGCTTGAGGTTTTTGCCGATCCAACCGCTCCGCTTGACAATCCTCAGGTCAGATTTCAGGGCTATGTACCTAACGAGCATCTGATTGAGTGTCTGCATCAAAACGGGGGCTTTGGCCTGCTTTGGGAAGCTTCGCCGACTGTATATGAATATATGAAGCTCAATGTCAATTTTAAATTCGGCTCTTATCTGGCAGCGGGTTTGCCGATCGTTATTCATCGCGGCATCGCGCAGGCGGATCTTGTCGAAAAATATCATCTGGGCAAGGTGGTCGACTCGCTTGCCGAAGCCAGTGAATGGGTGCAGTCGGTCACTGAAGATCAGTACCGGCAATTAGCTGATCATGTTTATCGATTCGGCTGGCTCAATCGGCAGGGAATGTTTACCAAACGGGCGCTGACCGAAGCTGTTTTTCAAGCGCGCCTGGAAGAGTAGGCTTACGTGATTAAAAAGACAATTTAGTATGCCTAGAAGAGTGGTTTGATGCACGCAAAAGAATCGTTTAATGCGCTTAAAAAACAATTAAGTGCACATAGAAGAATGACTTAGGGTGCTCAAAAAATTTAGCGTATTTCAAAGAATCGTTTTTCTAAACAATCAGCTAGCGCGCCCTGAAAAAATAATTTAGCGCGCAACATCGATTGAAGAACGGAAGAATCGTAAACGAGCAAAGGGGTTGCAATGCTTTCTGAAACTAAAGGGATTTTAAAAAAGGCCGGCTTTACGCTGATGGCGATCACGATCTATCTGTTGGGCAGTCAGATTCCGGTACCGGCAGTCAGGATCACTCACCACTACCAACAGCTGATGCATGAATCCTCAGTCAGTGCCCTGGCTGCCATGTCGGGGGCTAATCTGCCGAAACTGTCGCTTTTCAGTATTGGCTTTACGCCGTTTATGGTGGCGATGATGGCAGTTCAGCTGGCGTTATTGATGAAGCTGCCATATCTGCGGGAGCTTTCGCAGCGGCAGATTCTTCTGCTGCAGAACCTGCTGACGATGCTGATTGCCGTTTTTGAAGCACACCTGTTAGTCGGCAACGCGCGCTTGATTGATGGTCCGCTGGCAAAAATCACGGCAATCGCGGCATTGACGGCTGGCGCGATGCTGGTCACCTGGCTGGGCAATCTAAATGGCAGTCGGGGGATCGGCGGGATGGTCGTGCTCATTATCAGCAATATGATGCGGAGCGTGGCTACACAGACAGGCAAGCTGTTTCACCAGTTGGTGGCAAATTGGCAGGGCTGGCTGCTGATCATCGGAATCGTGCTTTTGAGTCTAGGGCTGATCTGGTTTTTAGCGGCTTTTCGTTTGGCTCGCTATGAGGACGCACAGATCAGATCCTATCTGCCAAGCTACACGCCGCCTTTGATGTATCCAATTGGGCTTAACCTGGGCGTTATGATGACTTTTATGATTGGAACGGCGCTGGCGGTACTGCCGGCTTTGATTGGCACCAGACTGGGACACCGCACGCTTTTGTTGAATTCACAATTTCAGATCAGCTTTGCGGCTGGCTTGACCTTTTTATTGACCTACTTTTTTGCGTGGCTGCAGTTCAATCCTAAGCAGCAGGCCAAACAGATGCTGTACACCAATAGCTATCTTTTAAACGTGCAGCCGGGCAAGCCAACGCAGCGCTATCTGCGGCGGCGTTTGTTTAGTCTGACGTTTTTTGGCGCGCTTTTGGCAATGGGCGTGATCGTCATGAGTCTTTCCGGTTCTTTAATCAAAAATGAATGGGGCAGCATTCTCCAGTTGATGGCACAGCTGATCATGCTGGTAATGTTTATGAACGGTCTGATCGATAAGCTGGATGAACTTAGGATTCCGCGCCGCTATGCCAAGTTGAAAGGAGATCTGGAAAATGAAGTATTTCGTGCCGGCTTGGCAAAACGAGCTTGACGACTGGGCACATGCCGTTGACCGTCTCAAGTTTGACGATGCCATCAACAATTTAAAGATTTTCATGCGCAATGATGCCCAATGCGGCGTGATCGTCAGTGAATACGTTCCGCAGCTTACGGCACAGCTCAACGAAGCGGGACTGGCACCAGAGAAGCTGCTGACGGTATTTGATCTGGTTCAGGGCGTTACCGACCCGCGCGCCCGGCAGATTTTGGATCTACCAGACTTTAACTGGCCGCGCGGTACCTGGTTTGAATACGATCCGTTTCGGGTGGTGGCTTACTGTGATGACCAAAAGCTGGCGCAGGTGATTTTTAACGCCCGGGGACAGATTCTGCGGATTGAGCGTTTTGAACACGACAAGCATTTTCAGGATCTGGTGATGGATTCGCGGGGCTGGCTATCTTGTCTGCAAAACTACGATGAACAAGAGCAGCTGGTTGAGCGGGTGTTTTTAGATCCAGCCGGCAGCTGGCGCATCAAGGAACGAATCGCGGATGGCCGTGTTTTTGTCAATCCGTGGTTTGCCAAAGATTTTAACGCGCCCGCATACCAGGATCGGCAGGCACTGATTGACGAGTTTTTGCCGCGGCTCATCAAGCAAAATCTTGACGCTCAACAAGACGAGATTATTTTTACGGCGGCTGATCAGCAGCGGGCCAGGCTGTCATTTTTTAACGGCTTTAAAATCGCGGCCGTCATCAGTCGCTGGCATGCTTTTGAAGAATTTTTGCCACGGCTGAATGATTTTACTGGGCAGCTGGTGACCGACTCGGCTGCCGTTGACGCGCGGGTGCATGAATTGCTGGGGAATGAACGCGAGACCCTGCTTTTGCCGATCTTTTCAGCTCAGTTTCATCTGGGGCATAGTCAAGAGCAACTGGAGCAGACGATTCTGCTGGTGGTCAACGATCTGACACCGGCTGAACTGCGCGCTGTTTTGGCCCGGCTTTTAGCTCGCCTTGACCAGGCACGATTTAATGAAAATCTGAAGCTGGTCAGCTATGACGATGATCAGCTGAGTCGTGCCGAGGAGACGATCAAGGAATTAGCCCAGGACCATTATCCTTTGATCATGATCAACCCAACGCCTGAACAGCTCAAGCCAAATGAGGATCTGCAGGACGCGGACCTTACGCCGGATATGGAAGAGCTGTCAGCCGCGCAGCCGATTCCGATCTATACCAAGCGGATCGCGCAGCCTAAGGACCTCTTGGCCATGTTGGATTCAACCCGCGTATTGGTAGATCTCAGTATGGCGCCGGATGATTTTATTCAGATGGCAGCCGTCAGCGTTGGCGTACCGCAGATCAATCGCACGGCAAGCGAGCTGGTCACGCATCAGCAAAATGGACTGCAGATTAAGCAGATCAGTCAGCTGGACCAAGCCCTGGACTATTATCTAGGCTCCATGAAGCACTGGAATGAGGCGTTGGTGAGTTCAGTTGCCATGATTAATCGCTACTCGGATGAAATGATCATGAATGCCTGGCAGAATCTTTGGTAGAAAGGAAGGCTAAGAATTGAAACCGATTAGAGTCTTGCAGCTGGGTGGCGAAGACTGGTCGCAGACGCTGCGGATTCCCGCTGGCGTGCAGTGGTACTTCAACGACCTGGCGCAGTTGAAAGTCAAAAAGATGCGGTTTGAGCTTTTGATTATTGCCGACCCGCTGGAAATGACCCCGGTTGAATGGGAGCAGCTGCATGCCAAGGTTGATCCGTATAACGTGGTCTTTTTGCCTGGAGCTGCCGGTGATGAGCTGCAGCAGTATTTTTTGGCGCGGACGCAGGCACGGTTGTTAAAAAGCGATCGTCAAGCCTTTGTGTCGGCAATTCCTCAATACTACTATGTCGGCCAGCAGGGAATTGGGATTGGTCCGGATGCTTTTTCCGTCAGTCCTAGCTATCAGGGAAGTCAGCGCTGGCAAGATTCCGCGGCCTTGGAGCTGACGGTTGACAGTGATGACTGGGAACCGTTAGTCAATCTGCGCACCAATCTGTTTGTCGATCCTGATCGGCAGCTGACGGTCTGGCCCGTTTTTCAGCATGATGCCAACGTGGAGATTCGCTACCGCTTTGTTTTGGTTTATGGCAGTGAGCGCCAGACTTATGAGTTTTCCGAGGCGCAGCTGCAAAAGCCGCAGGTAATCCCGACGCCGATTACCGCTCGCAACCAGTTTTTAAGCGTGATCGTCTTTGCTAAAGGAAATGGTCAGATGACGCTGGGCAACCTTGAGCTTCGTTGGGCGCGCTATGGACTGGGGACGTTTATCAATGGCGGGCAGGCTTGGCAGGATCTTGAATCGCGCGATGAGGTGCAGTTCTTCTTTAATCCTGGTGATCTGCGGCCGCCACTGTGCGTTTATTTTGCCGGCTATCACTCCAAGAAAAGCTTTGAAGGCTATTTCATGATGAAAAAAATGAAGGTTCCCTATCTTTTGATTACCGATTCGCGGCTGGAGGGGGGCGCCTTTTACACGGGACCGTTTTTCAACCAAGCCGTGCCGAAGATTATTGATCAGCATCTGCAGCTGTTGGGCTTTGACCATACGCAGCTGGTGATGTCGGGCATTTCAATGGGAACTTATGGCGCGATTAAATTTGGTCTGCGACAAAAGGCTCATGCGGTGATTGCCGCCAAGCCCCTGGTACATCTGGGGACGATCGCACAGCGGAGTCGCTTGGCACGGCCGGACGAATTTGGCACCAGCTTTGACCTGGCCCGAGAACTGATTGCCGCGCCAAATGAACTGGACGAAATCAGTCTGCGGCAGCTGGATCAAAAAATCATTGACGCGCTGATCCATGAAGATGCCAGTGAAACGTCACTCAACCTCGCGTACATGTTTGATGACGACTATGATCCCAACGCGCTGGCCGTCTTGAAAAAGCATCTGCTGGGGCGGGCCTGCCAGATCAACTACTATGGTCTGCCTGGCCGGCACAATGACGACAGCAGCGGGATGATTAAATGGTTTTTGCGGCAGTACGCGCGCGTCTTAAAAGAAGATTTTGGAAGGTGAGGATTTGCTGAACTACGTCTACTGGGGCAATCAGCCAAACAACAACTATCGCTATGGCTCGGCAATGACCGTGCGCGCCGATCAGTCGGTTCATTTTGTCAATCGGCTGATGGCACCAGGCAAAACGCTGGTCAAATGGCATTCAGCGGGTAACTATCAGGCTCAGCGCATCGTCTCGCAGCTGCCGGAACTGCTCAGTAATCAGACCTATCAGATCAAGGCCGTGATGAAAGTTGAACCCGCAGCGCGCGTGATGCTCAAGGCGTCTTTTTATGATGCGCAGGGGGACGTGATTAAGGAGTTTCAGGCACACGGCACTCAGCTGACGGTTATTTGTCCTTTAGAAGTGGTCAGCTATACCGTTGAATTGATCAATCTGGGCTGTTGGGAGCTGGATTTTAAACGACTGGAGATTGCTGACCAGGGAATTGACCAGCACATCATTTCCAACCTGCTGCCGGTGGTGATTCCGTGGCAGGACCGAAACGACGCGTTGGATTTGGCAAAAGCACGGATTAATCAGGCAATCCCCGATTATGGCCGGGTGAATCTGATTGGTACTTCGCCCGCGACCAATGCCTTGGTGCACCAGCTGATTGATTGGCAGCCGACCTGGCATGGCTTTACGCTGGCCCCAGATGAGCTGCCGATTAATCCACGGATCGAGTGCTATCAGATCAGCTACCGCGGCGATGCTTTTTGGCAAAGCGCGGTTCGCTTACCGATCATGATGATTCTGCAGGAGCTGCGCGATCGGCTGGGAGTCGCGCAGCCAAAATAGAGCAAGGCCGTTTTTGCTTATTTTATGATGATCAGCAATGAGGATCCGCGGCCAGAAAGGAATTTTGAATGAGCTTTTCATGGGAATATCAAAAAGCACGGCGGATCTTGCGGCAAGTCAACGCGCTGGCACCCAAGATGCGGTCGTTGGATGACCAGTCGCTGCAGGAACAAACGCCCAAACTGCGTGTTCAGCTGGCTGAAGGGGCGTCTTTAATGGAAATCCTGCCAGAAGCCTATGCCACCGTACGCGAGGCTGCACGCCGGGTATTAGGAATGTATCCGTTTGACGTACAGGTATTGGGAGCCATTGTCATGCAGCAGGGACAGATTGCCGAGATGAAAACCGGTGAAGGCAAGACGCTGACGGCCACGCTGCCGCTTTATCTCAACGGTCTGACGCAAAAAGGCGCGATTCTGGTTACGCCCAGCATGTACCTGGCCAAGCGTGATCAAGAAGAGATGGCGCCGCTGTATGAATGGCTGGGGTTGACCTGCAGCCTGGGCTTTGATCCGGATGCCGCTGATGAAGACGATGAAGCTAAAAAGGTTAAGCCTGAGGTAAAACGGGGCTGGTATAATGCCGACGTGATGTACACGACGGGGACCACGCTGGCGTTTGACTATCTTTTCAACAATCTGGCGGCCAATCCGCGTGATCAGTATCTGCGGCCCTATCATTTCGCGATTATCGATGAGGCTGACGCGGTGCTTTTGGATGGCGCCAATTCGCCAATGGTGGTTTCCAGCAAGCCGTCGCTGCAGTCAAATCTTTATCAGCAGGCCGATCTGTTTGTCCGGACGCTGCGCTATCGTCAGGAGTATCGGCTGAATCTCAAGGATCAAGCAGTCTGGCTGACCAAGGCTGGGATTGAGTATGCCCAAAGCTATTTCCGGATTGATGATCTGTTCAGCCCCCAGCGCCGTGAACTGTATCGGCACATTAATCTGGCGTTGCAGGCACATTTTCTGCAGCAGCGCGGTCATGAATATGAAGTCCAGGACGGCAAGGTGGTACTGCTTGATGAGGCTAATGGCCGCCTGTTAAAAGGGATGAAGATCAACACTGGGATTCAGCAGGCCGTTGAGCAGAAAGAAGGCGTTGAACTGACCGATAATCAACAGGCCGTTGCCTCAACGACTTATCAGAGCTTGTTCGGCCTGTTTGAAAACGTCGCGGGGATGACAGGGACGGCGCGCTCATCAGCCAGCGAGTTTATCAACCTGTACAAGATGAAAGTCATTGCGATTCCGACTCATCGCCCGGTTGTGCGCCAGGATTTCTCGCCCCGACTGTATCTGACGACCGGCGAAAAGCTGCGGGCGGCGATTGACTTGACGATGAGACTGCATCAAGAGGGACGGCCGATTCTTTTGATTGCCGGTTCGATCGAAAATTCCGCGATCATTTCTGAACTGTTGCTGAACCGGGGGATTGCCCATAATGTCTTGACGGCCCGCAATGAAGCCAGAGAAGCCATGATCGTCAAAGCAGCCGGTCAAAAAGGAGCCGTAACGGTCGCGACCAATCTGGCTGGCCGGGGTACTGACATCAAGCTTGGCGAGGGCGTCAAGGAGCTTGGCGGTCTTGCCGTGATTGGCACTGAGCTGCTGCTGTCGCGGGTTGCCGAACAGCTGCGGGGCCGGGCTGGGCGTCAAGGTGATCCAGGTTCCAGCATCTTTTTCTGGTCATTGGAAGACGATCTGGTCGGCAAAAACAGCAGTGTCAAGCTGCAGAACTACTATCGCCGTAAAAAACGCCGCCGCGCCACGCACCCAATTGAAAAGCCGCGGCAATTGCGCAGTCCTTCGCTCTGGGTTTCAATGCACTTTTTAAATGAGCGGCTGCTGGATAAGGAACAGAATCAGCGGGCGCGTACTTATCGCTATGAGCACAGCATGCGCATGCAGCGAGAGGTCTTTTATTTTGAGCGCGAGCAGGTGATGGAGCTCGATGACTATCGCCAGGCCGCGGAAAATTGGCTGACACGCGGGTTTGATCAGCTGCTGGCTGAGCGGACGGCTTGGAATGCGGATCTGTTGAAGGATACGATCAATCACTGGATTACCTATGATCTGATTACGGAGCTGCCTGCAATCGACTTTAGCAGTCAGGCAGCGATCAAGGAGTACCTGATGCAGCTGAGTCGCAAAGTATTGGATCAAAAAGAAAAACAGCTTTTGACTCCCGCGCAGTGCGATCAGTTCTATCGGGCCGCGATGCTTAAGAGTCTGGATGACTGCTGGATTGATCAGGTAGCCTTTTTGGAGCGGCTGAAGTCTTATACTGAGCCGTGGTCATTGATGCAGCGAGACGCGGTGTACGTCTACCATAAGCAGGCTTATGAGGCGTTTGAAAAAATGTTTGATCAGGTGCGGCTGGTTGCCGTGCGCCATCTGCTGCTCAGCCTGATCAAGGTTAATCGCAAGCAGGAACTGGTTTTGGAATTTATCTAAACAGAGGTGAGGAAATGACGGTTTATAACGTTAATCTTGGCATTGGCTGGGCCAGCAGTGGGGTTGAGTATGCCCAGGCTTATCGCGCCAAGGTTTTTGAACAGGCAGGCATTGAGGCCCGGTTTATCTTTTCGGATATGATTCTGGCCGATAACATTCAGGCGCTGACGAGCAATCTGGGGCTGCGTGATGATCAGGTCATCTGGCTGTACAACTTTTTTACTGATATGCCAATCACGCCATCAACCTATTCGTTGGCTGAGTTTCGCCAGGCCCATGAGCTGCAGGACGTGCCAATGAAGACGCAGACCTTTGTCGGCAATAAGCAGCTGGTTGACTTTGAGATGGCTGAAGAATGGCGGATCAGAGTTCATGTGGTAGACCAAAAACGGCAGCTGATTGACTATGCCGAGTATTTCGCGGGGCCACGCTTAATGCGGCGGGAGTTCTTCAGTGCCAGCTGCTATGCCGTGGAATATCTGGATGGCAAAGGTCAGGTCTATCTGCGCGACTTTTTGAATCAAGATGGCCGCGTTGCCTATCATCAGTACCTTAATGGCGAAAATGAGGTCTTTGAGTTTCCCGAGCAGATCTACTACTCCAAAACCGAACTGTACGCTGAGATGATCCGCCGCTTGAACCTGCAGGCTGATGATCTGGTGATTTTGGATCGTGAGGACAGTCCGGATCTAAGCAGCGGCCAGCTTTGGTATCAATTGCATGGACCAGCCAAACTGGGCGTGGTAGTGCATGCTGAACATTATGACGCGCACCATACGGATAAGCAGCGCATCCTCTGGAACAACTTTTATGAGTATCAGTTCGTGCACGCGGCGGACACCGACTTTTTCATCGTGGCAACCGCGGCCCAGCAAGCGATGCTGACCAAACAGCTGAAAAAGTATCAGCATGATGAGGCCAAGGTGGTCGTGATTCCCGTTGGCAGTCTGACCACTCTCAAGCAGCGGCAGTATCAGCAGCGGCGCCGGCATACGCTGATCACGGCTTCCCGGCTGGCGGGCGAAAAGCATATTGACTGGCTGATCAGCGCGGTAATCGCGGCCCGGCAGACGGTTGGCGATCTGGTCTTGGATATCTATGGCTATGGCGAGCAGCATGATCGGCTCCAGCGCCAGATCGACACGGCCCAGGCAAACGGCTATATTCATCTGATGGGACAGCACCGGCTGGATGACGTCTACCAAAACTACGCCGGCTACATCGCGGCCTCAACCAGTGAAGGCTTTGGGCTGAGTCTGTTAGAGGCGGTCGGCGGGGGCCTGCCAATGATCGGCTTTGACGTCCCGTATGGCAATCAGACATTTATTGATCCGGATCAAAACGGCTTTTTGCTGCCTTATGACGAACAGCAGGATGAATCTGAAAAAGTCGCGGCTTTGACGGGAGCCATCGAGCAGCTCTTTGCCGACGAAAACCGAGGCGCGAAGTTCAGTCAGCATTCTTATGAGATTGCCGAGCACTATTTGGATGATCAGATTCTTGCAAAATGGCGACAGCTGGTAAAGGAGGAAACAGATGCTTAATCTATTTGACGACTGGCAGCGCGGCAGCATTGACCTGGTCCGTTCGCAAAAGATTGCTGGAATCAAGGTGCCAACAGTGGTGATCAATGATGATGGCTTTTTGCCGGCAGAGGTCGATTCGCCAATCAAGCAGTATCGTAAGCAGACTGGCGAGCCGCTTTATTTTGATCAGGTTCAGGTGCCTCGATTCTGGCAGATCAAAGGGGATGCCAGTGGGGCTCAGGTTTATGATCTGAATACCAAGCGGGCTGAGATCCGCTTCTTTAAAAATGACAATACGCGTTTCGTCAAGCAGGTTGAATGGCTGAACGCGGCTGGCGAGCTGCAGTGGATCGATCAATATGATCAGCATGGGCAGCGTTTTGCCAAGACGTTTTATGCCAAGGGTCAGGCAAAACTCAAGCAGTATTATGACGCGGCGCAAAACGTCGTGATCGACCATCATTTAACGACTGACGACATCTTTTTGTATACCGGCGGGCGGCAGCGTCATTTCGCAAACTGGCTGGAACTGACGGCCGATTTTTTGCAAAGCAGCGACTATCAGCTCGATCACGTTATCTACAACACGCTGAACCTGGCTTTCTTTACGACCTTGAAGCTGCCAAACGAAAATGCCAGCGACGTTCTGGTCTGGCAGGAAGGGCTGGGTGACGAGCTGCCTGGCAACATGCGCTTTATCTTTGAAAATCAAACGCGCACCAAGCAGATCTGGATGCAGAATCATCAGGCCTGGGTGCAGTATCAAGAAAAATTTGCCAAGCCGGTGGATGCCGATTCGCAGTCAATGGACGTTAAGGTGCAGCAGCTGGGTACGATCTATCCGCATCCGCGCGGCAATCAGATGCGGCCAGCCATTTTGATCATGACCAATTCGGATCAGATCGAGATGCTTTCAGTACTGGCAGCCCGGCTTAAGAATTTTGATTTTCACGTTGCGGCGTTGACCGAGATGTCGGAAAAACTGCTGCAGATCGGTGAGCAAGCCAACGTGCACCTGTATCCAGCGGTCAGTTTTGCAAAGGCTAAACAGCTGATGGCCGATTGCGATATTTATCTGGATATCAATCGCGGTGGTCAGATTATGGATGCAGTGCGGGCGGCCTTTGAGAACAACCAGCTGATTCTAGGCTTTAATGACACGCTGCATCTGCCAGAACTGGTCGCGCCTGATAATCGTTATGATGAGACGCAGCTTGACGCGATGATTGAAAAGTTCTTATTGGCAATGGCTAAACCGGCCGTCATGGAACAGCTGATCGATTCGCAGCGTGAGTTTGCCGGGGATGCCAAAGTTGAGACATATCAAAAGCGTTTTAATGAATTGAGGTCTTAAAATGGCAACGCGCAAGATTGATTCATTAACCAATCCCAATCAGCATGATGATCTGGTCGAGCGGCATGCCAGCGCGCGTTTGGCTCAGGTTGAACGCGAAAAGGCTCGCACCTACCAAAAGAATCCGCGAGAATCGTGGTTTGGCCAGCTGATCATGGGTGTAATTCTCTTGATTACGCTGGGACTGATGCTGCTGGGATTATTTCTATAAGTGATAAAAGCCGTTACCGTGGTCACTTGCGGAACGGCTTTTCTGATTCAACCGCAGCTGCAGCAAGTAGTTGAATGTTATCAATATATAAACGGAATCGGCGCTAGCCAGCTATTTATTTCCCCGTTTGGTTACTTTATGTAAACTGATAGTTTCTTAAATCAACTCATAAAACCATCAATTACCATTCATTGTATAACAAAGTAAAAGAGCTTATAAGAAGGCGGATTGGTCTTTCTTTTTTGTAAGTTCCCATATACAATCATTCGTGTTGAAAAGGAATCTGCTTATCGACTTAAAAGTGAATTTAGGTGACGAAAAAAGTTTGCCAATTTGAAAATAGATTATAAAGTGATTAACAAAAATTCACCAGATTAGCAGCTGCCAAGAAAACCTTGATATTAGCTTTATTCGATATTGAGATTTTAGATTTAGGAGGTCTACATATATGTATTCCAAGAATAATAAATATATGCAGGAACAAAAGAGTGCCAATCGCGCTCAACGGTTCTCACTGCGTAAATTAAGCATCGGAACGGTATCCGTGCTTTTGGGGACATTGATGTTCTTCGGCAATGGCCAAGTATCTGCCGACACGACGACTGATACGGATACCAGTGCTGACACGGCTAGCGTAAACAGCGCTGCCAATGATACCAGTGCCAGTGCGGTTACGCTGAGCAGCACGGGTTCTTCAGCTGCCAGCGATGCCAACAGCAGTGCGGCGGCTTCGACGTCAACTACGGACAGCTCACAGGCTGCTTCGACGGCTTCATCTGCGGCTTCCAGTGCTTCAGCAACAACTACTGACGCTTCATCTGCGGCTTCGACTGCTGCTACTGCAACTACTGATGCCTCAACTGCTACGACTGCCAATAGTCAGGCTGCCAGCGATGATGTAGCATCCAGCAAAGGTCAAATTCTGGCAACTGATAAGATCAGTGACAGTGACGTGACTCCTGGGATGAGCGCTGCCAACGGAGCAAGTGTTGTTGCAGATGAAAGCAAGATCCCTAGCGGCTACAAGGCAGATCCAACTGATGGTCGCTACACGTTTGGGATTGTCAGCTTAGGACCATTCACGACGTCAGAAAAGAGTACTACTTACAATGGCGAAAATGGCACCAATTACTACTTCCGTTTCTCAACTAGTAAAACTGCTACAAATGGTCAGTACGATGACACGGTTTATGCCCAATTGGTTGATGCTGATACGGATCAGGTGCTTTGGGAAGGTACGTTGACCGTAAATGGGGCTACTGTTCAAGTTGATAAACTTAAAACTGTGATTAGTGATGGCTCTACCCATCACTATCAGCTGACTTATATGGCTAATACAACTAATGGAGTTACCACTAAACAGATCGAAGTTAACTCTGATGTTGGTACTCAGTATGCTAAGGTTGTTTATGATGCCGCAAACAGTTCTAATACTTCATCCGGAACGGTTACCCATGTAATGTACCCAGACGAAAGTACGATTCGGACTGAATATATCGCTAAAGACGCGGCGGGCAACGAAACCATTTTGGCTGACTACGAACAGACTGGTCGGCAGGGTTATACCTACACTGCTTCTGGTGCGCGGATCTTTAAAGGCTTTGATCTAATCAGCTCACCTTCCAACACCACTGGGACTCTTTCAGCTTCATACAAAGTCGGCGATATTATTGTTTCAACGCAAAAACAACTGTCAGATCAGCTGCAGATTGCCCGAATCAATGTAATCACGGATACTAATGGGACTGCTCGGGTTGTCCTTAAGGTAGCTGCCTTGGGGGCAAGTATTGATGATATTGCTGATGAAAGCATCTGGAAGACAATCTTAACTACGGATCCAGTCGCCCCAGGCGAATTCGGCAATAATGGTAATTATGATGCAGATACCCATAAGAATGGTGCTTTCTTACTCTATACAACATCTGGTGATCCGGTTGGTGTTAAGTATCTGACTGATGCTGGCTTTACTCAAGATCAGTTTACTTTTAAAAATTCTAAAGACTACCTTACTATCTACGGCTTGAACAACCGTCTGGCAGCTGGTCAAGAACCGGTTCAGTATTACTACGCTCCGCAAGGCCAGGTTCGCATCAACTACGTAACCAGCGATGGTACGGTAATTCAAACACCAACGACGGCATATGAAAACTCTGGTAATAACACTTCCTATGATGTATCTGGTTCAACCTACAAACCAGAAACGATTACCGTCAATGGTAAGACTTACCGCTACGTTAAGAGCGACAAGTCAATGGGGACTGCTGGTACGACGACCGTTAACGGCTTTACGTACAACACGACGCCATCTGACGCTACGGGGACGATCAGCTCCAACAATGTTAATGATGTTTACTATGTTTACGAACAGGTAACTTACCACACGGAAGCCGAAACTAAGGACGTTACACGGACAATCGAATACTACGACAGTGTAACGGGTGAACCAATTCCATCTAATCTGGAAAGCACGGTTACGCAAACGGCGACGCTGGCGCGCAACAAGATCTATGACGACCAAGGTAACTTTATCGGTTACGGTACTGTTTCAGCTGACGGTTCCAGCTACACAATCGATGACAGCTGGAAAGTTGATGCTCAGACTTGGACGCAGCAGGATTCTGCCGACCTTTCGGACTACGGCTATACGGCTCCTGACCGCGCTTCAGTAGCTGCGGTTACGGTTGATGGCAACACCACCAACGCAACGGAAAAGGTTTACTATGGTCACCAAACGACGCCAGTTACGCCAACTGACCCTAAGACTCCTGGCGAACCAATCAATCCTAAGGGTGACGTTACCTACCCAGATGGTGTTGCTAAGGATGACTTGACTGCTACGGTAAAGCGGACGATTAACTATGTTGACGAAAACGGCAATAAGGTTAATGGTGCCCCGGACGGTACGAGCTCATACGTTCAAACTGCTGAATTTACGCGGACTGCGATCGTTGACAAGGTAACCGGCAAGATTCTGGGCTACGACACCAACAATGATGGCAAGGTTGACACCGAAAGTGCAGATCGTGCCTGGACGCCAATTGAAAAGACCTTGGATGCCGTTAAATCAGCAGATCCAAGCTCTGTAGGCTATGATAGCGTCGATATTGCTAATGTTTCATCACTGGTCGTTACGCCAGATCAAGGCGACACAACGGTTACGGTAACCTACAGCAACAACCAAGTATCGGGTACGATCAAGTACATCGATGACACTACTGGTGTAGAACTTGATAGTGATAATTTGCCAAGCGGTAAGATTGGTTCCAAGATCAACTACACGACGGCAGATAAGATCAAGGCTTACGAAGACCAAGGCTACGAATTGGTATCCAGTGACTTCACTGATGGCAGTCAGGTCTACGAAAAGACTGGCAACGACTTTGTGGTTCACTTGAAGCACAAGACGCAAACCATCACGCCTAACGATCCAAATCCGGTAACGCCAGGCGAACCAATCAACCCTAACGATCCGAACAGCCCGGTTTACCCAACCGATGCTGACCGCAACAACCTGGTTAAGGATGCCAGCCAAACGATTCACTACGTTGGTGCCGGCGACAAGACGCCAGCTGACAACACTGTGACGCAAAAGGACGCCTTCACGCGGACTGTTACGATTGACAAGGTAACTGGTAAGGTGCTCTCAACGAGTGATTGGGAAGGTACCAAGACGTTTAACACGGTTGACACGCCATTCGTTGACGGGTACCATGCCGACAAGAAGACTGCCGGTGGACTGACGGCAACGCCTGATAATCCAGACGTTGAAGAAACGGTAACCTACGCACCAAACGGTAAGATTGTTCCGGTTGATCCAAACGGTACGCCAATTTCAGGTGCGGACACGCCGACCTACCCAACGGACCCTAACGATCCAACGAAGGTCGTGCCAAACGAACCAATTCCAGACGTGCCAGGCTACACGCCGGTTGATCCAAGCCCAATCACGCCAGCTGATCCAGGCAAGGACACGCCGGTACCATATGTCCAAGTAGTTACTGGTACGATCAAGTACGTTGATGACACGACTGGTAAAACGTTAAGCTCATCTGATCTGCCAAGCGGCAAGGTTGGTTCAAAGATCAACTACACCACGGCCGACAAGATCAAGAACTACGAAGATCAAGGGTACGAATTGGTATCCAACGACTTTACTGATGGCAGTCAAGTCTACGAAAAGGTTGGCAATGACTTCGTAGTTCACTTGAAGCATGCAACTGAAGAATCAGTAAGCTACAAGGATGCCACCCAAACGATTCATTACGTTGGCGCCGGCGACAAGACGCCAACTGACAAGGTTCAAACTCAAAAGGACGCTTTCAGTAAGATTGACACGATTGACAAGGTTACTGGTGAAGTAGTTTCAACTACAGGCTGGATTGGCACTAAGACTTTCGGTACGGAAGACACGCCAGTTGTTGACGGCTACCATGCCGACAAGAAGACTGCTGGTGGTCTGACGGCAACGCCTGATAATCCAGACGTTGAAGAAACGGTAACCTATGCACCAAACGGCAAGCTGGTACCAGTTGATCCAAATGGTACGCCAATCCCAGGTGCTGATACGCCAACCTACCCAACGGACCCTAACGATCCAACCAAGGTTGTGCCAAACGAACCAATTCCAGACGTACCAGGCTACACGCCAGTTGACCCAAGCACGGTTACGCCAACTGATCCTGGTAAGGACACGCCGGTACCATACAAGCAGAATCAATATGGCCTGACAGAGCAGTTCGTGGACGAGGATGGCAATGAGCTGTCGCCAAGCGTATCCAAGGGCAGCTCCTATAAGCATGGCGATGCCTTTGACGTTACCGGGGATGCCAAGGTCATCAATGGCTACGTTCTGGTAAAGCAGGATAACACCAAGGGCACGTTTGGCAACGGTGATGAAATGGCAACGTTCATCTACAAGAAGATCGGTAAGATTATTCCAGTTGATCCAAATGGCAATCCAATCCCAGGTGCGGACACGCCGATCTATCAAAACGATCCAAACGATCCAACCAAGGTAGTACCAAACGAACCAATTCCGGAAGTACCAGGCTACACGCCAGTTGATCCAAGCCCAATCACGCCGGCAGATCCAACTGTAGACACGCCGGTACCATACACTAAGAAGGAAACGCCAACGACGCCTGATACTCCATCGACGCCGACTACGCCTACAACTCCTTCAACACCAACGACTCCAGGCGAACCAACAACGCCGGTTACTCCAACTGAACAGCCGCAGACTCCTGCATCACCAGCTGGTCAGGGTCAAGCAACGCCAACGTCAGCTAAGACGGAAGCTGCTAAGGCTGCAACGCTGCCACAAACCGGTAACGATAAGAACGAAGCCACGGCTGCAATGGGTTTAGGCTTTGCCGGTATTGCATCGATGCTGGCACTGTTCGGTACGCGCAAGAAGCGTCGCGAAGACTAATCTAAAGGTTTCAAAAGTAGAAGCCTGCGCATGAGAAACTAAAATAAAGGTCGATCACTTTATTGTTAAGTGACCGGCCTTTTTTATCGCTAAACACAAATTGAGAAATGATTTTTAATGAACATTTGATAAGCGGTGATTTGAAGAAATAGATAATTGAAAAAAGGAATTACCTTTAATGACAGGCCTAATTATGATAGCGCTGCCTTAACTGATATAATAAAGTTTTTATCTTTTGCCATTGGTATATCAATTGATCTTTTAAAATGTTAAACAGTTTAATATGACAACAAAATATCACTTTACTAAACTTCTTGATGTTATATATCAATTAGGTAAAATAGAAGTGTACCTATCAGTCTAAAAATAGCTGAAGGGCATGCTTTAGAAATTAATTGGATTTTGAGATTTTTAATTTGTGGGAGGGATCTTAATGCTTTCCAAAAATAATACATATTTAAAGAAGAAAAAAATCGCCAATCAAGCTCAACGTTTTGGTTTGCGTAAATTAAGCATTGGTACGGTTTCAGTTTTATTGGGGACCTTGCTGTTTATGGGGAATAGTCAAGCGTCGGCCGATACCACTACCGATACTACAAGTACTGGTACTGAGGAAAAGACCGCCAGCACGACGACGGATTTAAATGCCAGTCAAGTAGCGTTAAGCAGTACTGGTTCTCAGGCTGCTGCCAGTGAAAGTGCTGCGACTGTCAGTCAGGCTACCTCGAGTTCCACGACGGCTACCAGCCAAGCAGCGACAAATTCAGCAACGGTCGCAAGTGACACAACCACAGATACTGCCAAAACAACGACTCCAGCCACGTCGACAGTAGCTCAGAGTGAAACGGCGGTAAAGGCAACTGCAACTACGACTCCAACGGCTGATACTAATGCTTCTATTACAACTGCTGAAGCTTCAGCTGCTACGACTGCTAATAGTCAAGCAACCAGTGATGATGCGATATCTGCGGAAGGGAAGATTACTGACGAAGGTAAGACTAAAGGCCTGACTGATAGTGATGTTACGCCGGGGATGAGCAATGCCAACGGAGCAAGTCTGGTACTGGACAACTCATCAAAGATTCCTAGCGGCTATAAGGCTGATCCTACTGAAGGACGCTACACGTTTGGGATTGTCAGCTTAGGTGGAGACTTTGATCCAGGAACCAGTAAAGCGAGTGGAAAGGATATTAATAATACCACTTTTAATGGTGAGAACGGTAAGCAATACTACTTCCGTTTTTCAACTAAAGCAGCTGCAAGTGACGGTAAATATGATGACAGTACTGTTTATGCACAGGTAGTTGATGCATCTAATAACAGTATCGTGTGGAGCAACACGCTAACCCCACAAGCAGACCTTGACAATATATTATCGAGATTTAAATTATCGTACACTACAAGTACAGTTAATGGATTGACGACTGCATTGGTCAATTTGACAAATAGCATTGGTACGCAATATTCAAAAGTTATTTATAGTGCTGCTGGCGATAATAGTATGGGCTCGACAGTTCATGTTACTCTACCTATAGCTGGTACGATAACTACAGAATATATTGCTAAAGATGCTAGTGGCGCGGAAACCGAACTTGCAACGTATGAGGAAACTGGCCGTCAAGGATATACATACACAGCATCAGGTGTAAGAAGCTTTGTTGGTTATGATCTGATTAGCTCACCATCATCAACGGTTGGGACTTTGTCGAGATCTTACAATGTTGGAGATGTCTTGGAGCGTGCCCGAGAACAAATATCCGATAAGTATCAAATTGCGTCCGTCTATGTTATAACCAAAGCTGACGGTACTGCAAAGATGGAAATGAAAATAGCATCAATTAATGCAAGTAGTAACGACTATGCAGATGAGAGTGTTTGGCATACGTTTTTGACTACAGGTGAATTGGTACCTGGTGAAGTTTCCACTGATGGTAACTATGATGTTACATCAAGCGACAATATTACTTACAAAAATGGTGCTTTCTTACTGTACGATTCTACATACCAACCAATTGGTGTAAAGTATCTTACGGCTATTGGGATTAGCTCAGATGATCTGACAAGAGAAAAATTAGGAAAATATAAAGGCTATATGACAATGTTTGGCTTGAATAACAAATTAGTTAAAGGTCAAGAGCCTGTTAAGTACTATTACGCTCCGCAAGGTCAGGTTCGCATCAACTACATAACCAATGACGGTACCGTAATTCAAGCGCCGGTAACGGCATATGAAAACTCAAGTAATAACACTACATATAATGTCTCTAGTTCAACCTACAAACCGGAGACAATTACGGTTAATGGCAAGACCTACCGCTACGTTAAGAGCGATAAATCTAAGGGGAATACTGGCACGACTGAAGTCAACGGCTATACCTACAACGTAACGCCATCCGATGAAACGGGCCGAATCAGTTCCAACACCGTTAATGACGTCTACTTTGTTTACGAACAGGTAACCTACCATACTGAAGCCGATACGCCTAAGACTGTTACACGGACAATCGAATACTACGACAGTGTAACGGGCGAACCAATTCCATCTAATCTGGAGAGCACGGTTACGCAAACGGCAACGCTGACGCGCAACAAGATCTACGACGACCAAGGCAACTTTATCGGCTACGGTACCGTTTCAGCTGACGGTTCCAGCTACACAATCGATGACAGCTGGAAAGTTGATGCTC